>Ga0190274_10000210_pt1 | contig 39756 bp, 40 predicted proteins | sample Popmic531T_FD_133002 | JGI IMG/M metagenome (GOLD analysis project Ga0190274, IMG submission 133002) | Populus adjacent soil microbial communities from riparian zone of Yellowstone River, Montana, USA - 531 T | ecosystem: Environmental > Terrestrial > Soil > Riparian zone | place: USA: Montana... | reverse complement strand
GGTCTGCGAGGAGGACACGTTGATCGCCGGGAACGCGAACGCGTTCGCCTTGGCGGTGTCCAGCATCTCGGCGTACTTCTCGGGGGTGACGATGGGCATCTGACTGCGCTCCTCGGACTGACGGCTGACTCTGCCACCGACCCTAGTGGCTACCCGCCGGTCGCCCGAGATCGCGTTCGTCCCTCAGGAAGCCGACGACCGTCGTAGCGTGGCCGCGAACTCGTCACCGCCGGCTGACAACCGATCGAGCCCGGAGCCCGTATCCCCCACATGGACACCGACCTGCGCGACGACCTGGACCGCTGCTTCGGCGAGGGGCCACCGGTCGACGACACCGACCGGCTCCTCGACCGCGGGCGTACGGCGCTGCGCCGGCGCCGGACCGTCGAGGGCCTGTCGATGCTCGCCGTCGCCGCCGTGGTGGCGGCGGGCGCGCTGGCGGCGACCGGCGCCGGACCGGGCTCGACGTCGCCCGACCACCCTCCGGTCGCCTCGAGCACCGCGACGGACCCGGCCGCGTCGGTCTCCTTCACGGTCGTCAGCGACCCGTCGCTGCCCGAGAGGCTGCCGCCCGACCAGCTGCCGGTGGAGCTGCTGGCGAGCCATCAGCTCCGGGTCGGTCCCGGGATCGAGCTGCGGCGGATCCTCATCGACCCCTACGACCCCGCCATCTACCCAGCCTCCGTGGCCCTGGTCTACCGCCGGGACGGCAGGACCTTCTGGCACCTCCAGTACGTCCACAGCGACGGGACCGGATCGGGGGCCATCAAGCGCGCGCCGGCCGTTGGCGACTTCGACTCCTGGCTCGCCGACCAGGTCAAGCACCCCTCCCCCTCGATGACGTCGGTAGTGATCGACCCGGGCCTGCCGGCCGACGACCCGGTCACCGTCGACTCCGGGGCCGGACTGCACGTCGCGCCCGACGTTCGGATCGTCCGCATCGTGACGAACCCCTTCCACCGGGTGGCGCCGGCGGCCTCGACCGCGGCGATGTACGTCCGGGACGGTGCGGCCTTCTGGTTCGTCGCCTCGGTCTCCGGCACCGGCGGCGCGACGGCCACGACGGCGGCCGGCCACGACTTCGAGGCGTGGATCGCCGACCATGCCGACATGCCCGAGGTGCCCGACGGCGGGCACGGATGAGAGCGGCCGAGCGGGACGCGGCGTACTCGGAGTTCGTCCGCGCCCGACGCACCCACCTGCGCCGGATCGCCTACGCGATCTGCGGCGACTGGCACCGCTCCGACGACCTGGTGCAGACGGCCCTCGTGAAGCTGTACGTCGCGTGGCCGCGGGTCCGGCGCGACGGGGGCGAGGAGGCCTACGTCCGCACGATCATCGTCCGGGCCGACATCGACGAGCACCGCCGCCCGTGGCGACGCGAATCGGTCGGGCTCCCCGAGATCGACAGGGCGGGCCGCGAGGAGCTCCCCGTCGAGGAGCGGTCGACGCTCTTCGAGGCGCTCCAGGCACTGCCGCTGATGCAGCGCAAGGTCGTGGTGCTGCGTCACTGGCTCGGGCTCTCGGTCGCCGAGACCGCACAGGAGCTGGGCATCAGCCAGGGGACCGTGAAGTCGCACAGCCATCGCGGCCTCGAGGCGTTGCGCTCCGTCCTGGCCGAGGACCGACGCTGATTTCGCGATTCCGCCACCTGACGCCGGGTCGTCCGTCTACCTTGATCGCCGCCAGTCGACCACGATCTCGGGAGAGACCATGAACCGCGCCCTGCGTACCTTCGGCGTGCTGACCGCCGGCCTGCTGCTCGTCGGCGGGCTCGCCCACACCCCCGCCGTCGCCGACGAGGCGACGCCGGACCCCGCGGCACCCACGGTGGCCGTCGGCGCGTGCCACGACCTGACGCTCGCGCAGATCAGCGAGCACAGCATCCCCGTGGAGCCCGTCGACTGCGCGGTCGCCCACACGGCTCGGGTCATCGCCGTCGCGACCCTGCCGGCCGAGCTGACCTGGGCGTCGCCCGCGAGCCGCATCCAGGCGACCGCCAGCGCCACCTGCATGTCCGCGCTCGGCAAGCTCGTCGGCACCAACCCGCTGCTGCAGGCGCGGGCGCAGTACACCATCGCCTGGTACCAGCCGAGCGACGCCCAGGTCGCGGCCGGCGCCCGCTGGTACACCTGCCACGTGATCGTGCCGCAGGACGACCGGCTGGCCGACCTCCCCGACACGCTGCCGAGGCTGAGCAAGAAGACCCCCGACAGCGTCGCGCGCTGCGCCGCGGCGAGGACGATGGCGTTCACGACCTGCGCCGACAAGCACGCGTGGCGCACGACGTACTCCTTCTACGTCAACAAGAAGCCGAGCGAGAAGAACGGCATCGCCGCCGCCCGTGCCGTGTGCCCGCGACACGTCCCGAACGTCCGCAAGTCGATCTACTCCTGGCACCCCGTCAGCGCCAAGAAGTTCGTCACCGTCTGCTACGCCAAGACCAAGCGCTAGCCTCGCCAGGCGTCGTCGCCCGACAGGTCGGCGTGCTCGCGGACCCAGGAGTGCATCGCGATCGCGGCGGCCGCGGACGCGTTGATCGACCGGGTGGAGCCGAACTGCGCGATCGAGAACGTCGCGTCGCAGGCCCCGCGCGCCCCCTCGGACAGCCCGGGGCCTTCCTGGCCGAAGAGGAAGCACACCCGCCGCGGCAGGGTCGTCGTCTCGAGGTGCAGCGAGCCGGGCAGGTTGTCCACGCCGTACAGGACGACGCCCTGCTCGTGCAGGTACGCCGCCAGCTCCTCGACGTCCGCATGGTGCCGGACGTGCTGGTAGCGGTCGGTCACCATCGCGCCGCGACGGTTCCACCTCCGGTTGCCCACGATGTGCACCTCGGCGGCCAGGAACGCGTTGGCCGAGCGGACGATCGTGCCGATGTTGAAGTCGTGCTGCCAGTTCTCGATGGCGACGTGGAAGTCGTGGCGCCGGGTGTCGAGGTCGGCGACGATCGCCGCCATCGTCCAGTACCGGTAGCGGTCGACGACGTTGCGCCGATCGCCCTCGGCGAGCAGCTGCGCGTCGTACTGCTCCCCCTCCGGCAGCGGCCCGGCCCACGGGCCGACGCCGACCTCGGGCGGGCCGTGCGGCATCGGGTCGTACGGCGAGCGCTCATCCACCAGGGGAACGTTAGGGGATCGGTCCCACGGTGTTCGGACCTGGCAGGTACCGTTTGTACGTGACTGCGCTCCTCGCGTCCCCCCACCTGAACCCGATGCTGTTCGGCATCAAGTGGATGGACCCCGACTGGCTTCTCTCCGAGTTCGGCTCGAGCCTGATCTGGTTGAGCCTCGTCATCGTCTTCATCGAGTGCGGGCTGTTCTTCCCTTTCCTGCCGGGCGACACCCTGCTCTTCGCCCTCGGGTTGTTCATCGCGGGTGAGCAGATCCACATCCTCGGCATCGGCAACCCGTTCCTCGAGCTGGTGGTCGCGGTCGTGATGCTCACGATCGCCGCCGTCCTCGGCAACATCGTCGGCTACGAGATAGGCCGGGCCATCGGGCCGCCGCTCTACAACCGAGACGGCCGGATCCTGAAGCGCAAGTACTTCGACGAGACCTCGGCCTTCTTCGACAAGCACGGCAGCAAGGCCCTCGTCATCGGCCGCTTCGTGCCGTTCGTCCGCACGTACATCACCGTCGTCGCCGGCGTGACCCGGATGGATCGACGCAAGTTCTTCGTCTGGAGCCTGGTCGGCGCGGCGATCTGGGTCACCTCGATCACGACGCTCGGCTACTTCCTCGGCAACGTCCCGAAGGTGGGGCCGTTCCTGTCCGAGAACATCGACTACGCGATCCTGATCATCCTGCTCTTCACCGTGATCCCGATCGCCATCGAGGCGGTCAAGCGCCGCCGGCACCACCACGCCGAGCGCGAGGCCGCCCGCAACGCCGTGAGCGTGTCCGACCTCCCCGAGGAGTCCACGGCCGGCTGATGGGCTGGCGACACACGCGCTCCGAGCGTCTTCGACTGGATGCACCCTCGGCGGCCGACCTCGACGACTTCTACGCGATCCACGGTGACGCCAGGACCTGGACGTACTTCCCGGCCGGACGGCATGCCACGCGAGCCGCGTCGGCGACCAAGCTCGACGCCATCGTCGCGCAGTGGGCGGCCGACGGCCTCGGCTACTGGGCCGTGCGCGAGCAGGAGTCGGCTCGCGTCGTCGGAGTGGCCGGCTGCGCCGTACCGCCGGGGTTTTCGTGGTGGAACCTCTACTACCGCTTCGCCATCCCCGCGCAGGGGCACGGGTACGCCGCCGAGGTCGCCCGCCGGGCAATCGAGGCCGCCCACGACGTCGAACCGGAGCGCCCAGTGGTGGCCTACCTCCTCGAGTCCAACGCGGCGTCTCGCCGTACGACGGAGCGGCTCGGGCTGCAGCAGGTGTGGCGCGGCCCGGACCGGGACAACCCGGATCCGGCCGCGGTCCGCCTCGTCTTCGTCGACCGCACCCCCGACGACGACCTCATGGCAAGGATCGTCGCCTTCTGCGAAGGGCCCTAGGACCGAGCCGCGTCCAGCTGCGCCTTGGTCAGCACGGGACGCACCTCAAGGCCCACGTCAGCGAGCGGGTTCTGGTCGGCCGGGCTGCGGTCGATCGCGCACACGACGACCTCGACGGTGGCACCCAGAGCACGCAGGGCGTTCGTCGCATCACGTACGGCGCCTCCGGTGGTGATCACGTCCTCGATCAGCGTGATCCGCCGGCCGGCGACATCGGGGCCCTCCGCGAGCTTGTTGGTGCCGTAGGTCTTGGCCTGCTTGCGCACGAAGAGCGCCGGGCGGCCGGTCAGGCTGCTGACCATGGTCGCGATCGGGACACCGCCGAGCTCGAGGCCGCCGAGCAGGTCGGTGTCGGTCGGCAGCAGGTCGACCATCTCCCGCGCCACCCGCTGCAGCAGGCCCGGGTCGGCCTCGAAGAGGTACTTGTCGAAGTACTCCGTCGCCTGCTGGCCCGAGCGGAGGGTGAACTCCCCGGTCAGTCGGCAGATGGCGTCGATGTCGGCTGCGAGCGTCTCGTCCACGGGTGCGACCCTATCGAAGCGCGAGTCTCGCTCGGCCCGCTCACCTTCGGATCGTGACGGCACACCTACAGGCGGCCGAGGACCTGGTCGCAGTGTGTCTTCAGAACTGGCAGCGATCGCTCCGCCACCTCATCGGCGCCCGGTGCGTCTCTCAGGTCTGTCAACGCTGACTGGAACGCATCGGCGAAGCCTGTCGCAAGCTGCGCGACGCGGGCGCGGACGGCCTCCTCCGGTAGACCGAGGACCTTCGCCGCCTTGTTCCACTGCTTGGCATAGATGCGCGAGAGCCGACGCTCCCCGCCGACCGAGACCGCGACTGAACGCTCCACGTGGTCGGTGTCGTAGGCCAGGCCGGTGGCGAGGTCGTAGAGGGGCGCTATCCAGTTCAGGCCGGGCGTCCGCAGCATGGAGATGTTCTTCGAGTGACCGTCGGGCGCACCGGCGATCACGTTGATGATGAGGAAGTCTGCGAGCGCGAGCAGGTCATCGCCTCGGTTGGACGACTGCTGGCTGACGGTGCGCACCATGTCCGCAAGCGTCGGGCCGCCGCGCGACTCGTACTTTCGGTCGGGCAGGCGACCGAGCGCCTGACAGAAGTCCTCTTGATGCAGACGGAGCACGGCGCCGTCGTCGCCGTAGAACCTGTCGAAGCGATCGACGACGATGGCCCACTGATCCTCGAACCTCATCATCTGGTTCGCGGCGATATCGACGCCGAGCGTCGTGGCCGCCGCCATCGTCACGTGCTCGACGAGGGCCTGATGGTGCAGTGCCTTGATTCCGGGCTTGATGATGTGTGTGGTCGCCGCGCCGCCACGTGCCTCGTGCCACCCGCCAGCCAACGACGCAAGCGCGAACTTCTCCTGCTGCCCGCCCAGGGACCAATGCTCGTTCGGCATCGTCCATGAAGCCGGGTCCGCGACCAGGTTTCGGAGCCGCTGGGCGATCCCGGCCTCGTCGACCGGCTCGTACGACGACTGACGATCCGACAGCTTCTCCAGGTCGTCGGGCAGGCAGAACTGCACTGCTCCGGGACAGTCCCAACCCATCAGGGACAGCATCGCGAAGACGTCGTCCTCGACCGTCCCGAGTCGGCGAGCCCACTGCTCTCGCGTGTCCCGGTTCTCCGGCAGCAGGCCGGCCAGGAAGGGCGCGACCCTCTCCGGCTGGTACGGCGTCTCCGCGATTGGTAGCCGTGCCGACAGGGCGACCGACCCGTCGCGCACGTACTCGGGCAGATAGGTGAACGACGGATCCCGGTCGGCACGGTCGCGGCGCAGGACGCCGACCACCTCGCTGTAGAGGAGGACCAAGAGCTCATCAGGCATGGCCATGGCCTTCTGCACCGCCATCCGGCTCACTGCTCGAGCTGTCGTCGCTGCCGTCGTCTGGTTGGTCGTGCTCGGCGTGGCCGGGGGGCTGGCGCGTTGCACCGGTCGCCCCCTGCGCTTGGGCCGTGAGTCGCGCCGCCCTCCTGATGGCCTCCTGGACGTCGCTCCGGCTGAGGTATGCGGACGCATCCTGCCAAGCCTGTCGCCTGCTGGCTGCGGACGTCTGGTGCTTGGCAACCACCGAGAGCGCGGGGGCGAGCGCAGCCTGCGCCCTTCTGACGGCATCCGTCGCCGCATTGATCTGCGGAGTTGCTCGGGTCGCACGGCGGACGGCCTCGGTGCGGGCCGCCAACTGGCCGGCGGCCTGCTCCGCGGTGGTTCGGGCACGCGGCGACTCGGCGGCCGTCCACTGCTCCGGGTCCGAGCGATCCTCGTCGTTCTCGGCTCGACTGGCGTCGGCATCGACAGGCGACTGCTGCGGGCCGTCCGATTCGGAGAGGTCGCGCAAGGACAAGGTCAGCCCAAGCGCGTTGAGCAGCCGGAACAGCGGCTCCAGCTCCGCGCCGCGGTGTCCAGCCTCCAGGCGCGCCAGCCAGGATCGAGAGACCCGACCGCGACTCGCGAGCTCATGCTGGCTGAGCCCGCGGGCCTTGCGCGCATCGCGGAGGACAGACCCCAGCTTGGTCCAGTCGCTGATTCGGATGTCCACCCCGAACCCTCCCCTCCGCGGCCGTCGCCGGCTCGATCTCCTGATATGTCCTCGTACGAAGACATACCGTAACTGTCTTCGATCGAGGACATGTTACAACTGTCTTCGATCGAGGACAATAGAAGAATGTCTCCGATCGAAGACATGCACCGCCGCTCAACGAAGGCGGCCAGCGGCACGCCCGGAGCCTGCGGTGTTCCGGCCCCTCGAGGCTAGGGTCGCTGCATGCTCGCGCACCGCCTCGAGGGCATCCCGCCCACGATCTTCTCGGAGATGTCCGCCCTCGCCGTACGCACCCAGTCGGTCAACCTGGGCCAGGGCTTCCCCGACGTCGACGGACCGCCGGACGTGATCGGCCGGGCGGTGCACGCCCTGCAGACCGGGCTCAACCAGTACGCACCGGGACCCGGTACGCCGCCGCTGCGGCAGGCGGTCGCGCGGCACCAGCTGCGCCACTACGGGATCGAGCTCGACCCCGACAGCCAGGTCGTCGTGACGACCGGCTGCACCGAGGGGATCGCCGCCGCGCTGCTCGGCCTGGTGAACCCCGGCGACGAGATCGTCGTCCTCGAGCCCTACTACGACTCCTACACGGCGATGATCCAGATGGCCGGCGGCGTACGCCGTCCCGTCACGCTCCGGTCGCCTGACTTCCGGCTCGACCTCGACGAGCTGCGCGCCGCGGTGACGCCGCGGACCCGTTTCGTGCTGCTGAACTCGCCGCACAACCCGACCGGCACGGTGCTCACCAGCGAGGAGCTGCAGGGGGTTGCCGACCTCGCGATCGAGCACGACCTGGTGGTGATCACCGACGAGGTCTACGAGCACCTCGTGTACGACGGCCGCGAGCACCTGCCGCTCGCGACGCTGCCAGGGATGTTCGAGCGCACGCTGACCCTGTCGAGCGCCGGCAAGTCCTACTCGTTCACCGGCTGGAAGGTCGGCTGGGCGACTGGCCCCGCAGAGCTCGTCGGCGCCGTGCTCGCGGCCAAGCAGTGGCTGACGTTCACCTCGGGGTCTCCCCTCCAGCCCGCCGTGGCCTTCGCCCTCGACGAGGAGCCCGCCTTCCCCGCCGCGCTGGCCGTCGACCTGCAGGCGCGCCGGGACCTGCTGTGCGCCGGGCTGGCCGACGTCGGCCTCGACGTACGCGTCCCGGAGGGCACCTACTTCGCCACCACGGACATCACCTCGCTCGGCTGGGCGGACGGCCTGTCCTTCTGCCGCGCCCTGCCCGAGCGCGCCGGTGTCGTCGCGATCCCCACCCAGGGCTTCTACGACTCCGACGCCGGCCGGCAGCTGGTCCGCTGGGCCTTCTGCAAGCAGCCGGACGTGATCACCGAGGGACTACGTCGGCTGGCTGCGGCCGATCTGTCGGGGTAGTCCCTGACGAAACGGGCCTCGACAGGTCGTCCGGAGACCCGAAACGTCAGGGACTACGCCGCCGGTCGAACCACGGACGGCTGTCGGACCGCAGCAGCATCGCGACGACGACGGCACTCGCGGCCAGCGGTACGACGAGCAGGAAGGCGCCGACGGCCGTGCCGATGAGACACAGGACGCCGCAGGTGGCCGCGGAGACCAGCAGCACGATCCGGGCCCAGTCGACGCCGCGGAAGACGAGCACCGCGAGGACGGCCGCGGATACGCACCAGGCGACGAGACCGGCGACCATCAGGTAGGTGACGACGATCAGCAGGTCGTCGGAGATCCCCTGGCTCGCCAGGTCGGGGTTGTCCTTGTGCACCTGGTCGAGCATCAGGTCGGGCGACACGGCCAGGGCGACCGCGCTGGCCAGGAGGCCGAGCGTCACCAACCCGGTGCAGACCCAGGTGAGGATGCTCGCCCAGAGCACCGCCGGGGGCCGAGCTTCGACGAGAGCCGGCGCCGGCGCGGGCCCGGGGTACGCCGCCACGCCCGGCACCGGTGGTGCCATAGCGGCAGGCGCAGCGACAGCAGCGGGCGCCGTACGACGTGCCGGCGCGGGCTTGCCGTCGAACCACGAACGCGCCGGCTGCAGCCAGAGGATGGCGGCCGAGGCGGCGACGACCGAGGTGATGAAGCCGCCCGTGACCATGCCGGCGAAGAAGATCGGCACCGCGAGCACGGTGACGGCGAGCCGCGCACTCCGGCTGCGGCGCAGCACCTGGAAGCCCAGGATTCCGGCCGCGGTGGCGCAGCCCGCCGTGACCATGGCGAGGGTGCGGATCCCGGTGACGACGGTGTCGGCGCCGACACCGAGGTCGGAGCCGGGCGGGGTGGACAGGAAGTCGTTGATCTTCTCCTGCGTCTCCAGCGTGTGCAGCCCGGAGAGCCGGTCGACGACCAGACCGAGCGCGAACACGGACCCGACCATGATCAGCCAGCCCGCCATGGTCACCTGGCGGGGTCGCTCGAGGTTCGGCTCGCTCACACCTGCCATTGGATCACGCCATCGTGAGCTGCAGGCCATCGCCGGAGGCGGCCCGGTCGACGGTCACGCTGCCGCCGTCGGCGACCTGGCCGGAGATCAGCAGCTTCGCCAGGGGGTCGCCGATCGCGCTCTGGATCAGGCGGCGCAGCGGGCGGGCGCCGTACGCCGGGTCGTAGCCGGTGTCGGCGAGCCAGCGCTTCGCCTCCTCCGTCACCGAGATCGTGATCCGGCGCACGGCCAGCCGCTTCTCGAGCAGGCCGAGCTGGAGGTCGACGATGTGGGTGAGCTCGTCGAGCGTCAGGGCGTCGAAGATGACGATCTCGTCGAGCCGGTTGAGGAACTCCGGCTTGAACGACCCGCGCACCGTCGCCAGCACCGACTCGCGCTTCTGCGCGGCATCCAACGCGGGGTCGACCAGGAAGTTCGAGCCCAGGTTGCTGGTCAGGATCATCAGCGTGTTGCGGAAGTCGACGGTGCGACCCTGGCCGTCGGTCAGCCGGCCGTCGTCGAGGACCTGCAGCAGGATGTCGAAGACCTCGGGGTGCGCCTTCTCGACCTCGTCGAGCAGCACCACGGAGTACGGACGCCGACGCACGGCCTCCGTCAGCTGGCCGCCCTCGTCGTACCCCACGTAGCCCGGAGGGGCGCCGACGAGCCGGGCGACCGAGTGCTTCTCGGAGTACTCGCTCATGTCGATGCGCACGATCGCGCGCTCGTCGTCGAAGAGGAAGTCGGCGAGCGACTTCGCCAGTTCGGTCTTGCCGGTGCCCGTCGGGCCGAGGAAGAGGAAGGAGCCGGTGGGCCGGTTGGGGTCGGAGAGCCCGGCCCGCGAGCGGCGTACGGCGTCGCTGACGGCCGTCACGGCGCCGCGCTGACCGATCAGCCGCTCGCCGATGACGTCCTCCATCTTCAGCAGCTTGGCGGTCTCGCCCTCGAGCATCCGGCCGACCGGGATGCCGGTCCAGGCCTCGACGACCTCGGCGACCTGTTCGGCACCGACCTCGTCGCCGACCAGCGGGTCGATCGTCGAGGAGTGGTCGATCTCCGCTGCGGCCGCCAGCGCCTTCTCGAGCTCGGGGATCTTGCCGTAGAGGATCTCGCTCGCCTCGTCGAGCTTGCCCTCGCGCATCAGCCGGTCGGCCTGGCCCTTGACGGCGTCGAGCCGGCGACGCAGCTCACCCTCGCCCTCGAGCGAGGACTTCTCGTGGTCCCAGCGCGTCTCGAGCGCGCGCAGCGACTCCTCCTTGTCGGCGAGGTCTGCGCGCAGCTTGTCGAGCCGGTCCTTCGACGCGTCGTCGCTCTCCTTCTCGAGCGCGAACTGCTCCATCTTCAGCCGGTCGACCTGGCGGCGGAGCTGGTCGATCTCCTCCGGCGAGGACTCGATCTCCATCCGCAGCCGGGACGCGGCCTCGTCGATCAGGTCGATCGCCTTGTCCGGCAGGTTGCGGCCGGTGATGTAGCGGTCGGAGAGGGTCGCGGCCGCCACCAGGGCCGCGTCGGTGATGCGTACGCCGTGGTGCGCCTCGTACTTCTCCTGGATGCCGCGCAGGATCTGGATGCTGTCCTCGACCGACGGCTCGCCGACGAAGACCTGCTGGAAGCGGCGCTCCAGCGCCGGGTCCTTCTCGATCCGCTCGCGGTACTCGTCCAGCGTGGTCGCACCGATCATGTGCAGCTCACCGCGGGCCAGCATCGGCTTGAGCATGTTGCCCGCGTCCATGGCGGAGTCGCCGCCGGCACCCGCGCCGACGACCGTGTGCAGCTCGTCGATGAAGGTGATGATCTGCCCGCCCGCGTCCTTGATCTCCTCGAGCACGGCCTTGAGCCGCTCCTCGAACTCGCCGCGGTACTTCGCACCGGCGACCATCGCCGCCAGGTCGAGGCTCAGCACCCGGCGGCCCTTGAGCGAGTCCGGCACGTCTCCGGCGACGACCCGCTGCGCGAGCCCCTCGACGACAGCGGTCTTGCCGACGCCGGGCTCGCCGATCAGCACCGGGTTGTTCTTGGTGCGACGCGACAGCACCTGGATCACCCGGCGGATCTCGGAGTCCCGGCCGATCACCGGGTCGAGCGTCCCGTCCTCGGCCGCCTCCGTCAGGTCGACCGAGTACTTCTCCAGGGCCTCGTACGTCGACTCCGCGTCCTGGCTGGTCACTCGGCGGTTGCCGCGCACAGCGGTCAGGCCCTCGCGCAGCCCGGCCTCGGTGAGTCCCGCGTCGAGCAGCACCTTCTGCGCGCTGCTCTCGACGCCGGCGATCGCGATCAGCAGGTGCTCGGTCGCGACGAAGTCGTCCTTCATCCCGTTGGCGAGGTCGAGCGCGGCCGCGAGCACGCGGGTCAGCGCCGCCGAACCGGAGGGCTGCTGCACGGTCGCACCGCTCGCGGTGGGCAGCGCCGCCAGCGCCGCCTCGGCCCGCGCGGTCAGCTCCTTGGCGTCCACCCCTGCCTTGGTGACCAGGTTGCGCGGGGTGCCGTCCTCCTGCCGCAGCAGGGCCACCAACAGGTGGATCGGCTCGGTGTGGGTGTTGCCGCCCGTGGTCGCGGCCAGCTGGGCGGCCTCGATCGCCTCGCGGCTGCGGGTGGTGAACTTCTCGGCGCCGAAGGTGCTCATGCTTCTCCTACGGGTGGTTCTGGATGGTGTGTGAGGGTCAGCGGCCCCGTCGCCAGACGACGACGGACTGACCCGGCTCAGGTTGACGCAGGACCGGCAGCTTGTTGGCAGGCCCCGCCGTACGACGGGCCGCGGCCGCCTGGCGCAGTGCCTCCCGGGTCGCGGCGAGCTCGGCCTGGAGCTCGTCGTTGCGCTGGACCAAGGCGGTGATGCGGTTCTCGAGGTCGAGGATCCGGCGGACGCCCTCGATGCCGATGCCGGACGAGGTGAGGTCGCTGATCTCGCGGAGCAGCTCCACGTCGCGATGGGTGTAGCGGCGTCCGCCGCCGCCGGTGCGGACCGGCGTGATCAGCCCCATCCGCTCGTAGGTGCGCAGCGTCTGCGGGTGCAGCCCGCTCAGCTCGGCGGCGACACTGATGACATAGACGGCGCTGTCGGGACCAGGCGGCTCGAACACTCCCCTTCTCGAGGATGAAGGCCCGGCCACCGGATCAGGCCTCCTCGAAGAGCTTCGACCGCAGCGGCTTGCTCGCCGTGGCGGCACGGTAGGCCTCGACCGCCTCGCGAGCCGTGTCGTCGAGCACCGCCGGCACCTGGACCTCGACGGTCGCCAGCAGGTCGCCCTTGGTGCCGTCGGACTTCGGCGCGCCCCGGCCGCGGACCCGGAAGGTCCGCCCGTTGGGGGTGCCGGCCGGCAGCTTGAGGGTGACCGGAGAGCCACCGAGGGTGGGGATCTTGATCTCGGCCCCGAGGGCGAGCTCGTCGAAGGAGACCGGCACGTCGAGGACCAGGTTGTCGTCCTTGCGGCCGAAGAGCCGGTGCGGGGAGACCTTCACCGTCACGTAGAGGTCGCCGGCCGGGCCGCCGTTGTCACCCGGTGCGCCCTTGCCGCGCAGCCGGATCCGCTGGCCGTCCTTGACGCCGGCGGGGATGCGGGCCTGGATCGTGCGCGCCGAGGTGCCGCGGCCGCTGCCGTGGCAGGTCGGGCACGACTCGTCGTACACGAGCTGGCGGCCGCCGCACATCGGGCAGGTCTCGTTGATCGAGAAGGCGCCACCCGCGGAGGCGACCACGAAGCCCGCGCCCTCGCACTGGGGACAGACGTGCGGCTTGGTGCCGGGCTTGCCGCCGGTGCCCTTGCAGTCGGGGCAGGCGGAGTCGGAGGTCAGCCGCAGCGAGACGGTGACGCCGTCGATGGCGTCGGTGAAGCTGATCGTCGCGGTGGTCTCGACGTCCGCGCCCTTCTGGGCACGCGGACGGCGGTTGCGACCGCCGCCGCCCCCGAAGAGGTCGCCGAACATGTCGCCGAAGCCGCCGCCCGAGCCACCCCGGTCGCGGAGCAGGTCGTTGAGGTCGAAGGTGTCACCACCGCCACCGCCACCGCCGAAGCCACCGGGGTAGCCGCCCCGGAAGCCGCCGGCGTAAGCGTTGCGCATCTCGTCGTACTTGGCGCGCTTGTCGGCGTCGCCGATGACGTCGTAGGCCTCCGCGACCGCCTTGAACTTGTCGTGCTTGGCGGTGTCGCCGGGGTTGGAGTCGGGGTGGTTGGCGCGCGCGAGCTTGCGGTAGGCCTTCTTGATGTCGTCGGCCGTCGCGCTCTTGCTGACGCCGAGCTCGGCGTAGAAGTCCTTCTGCGCCCAGTCGGCCCGGAAACCGTCGTTGCTACTCATCGCGCACCTCCCTTCCTCGTCTTCGTTGTCGTGTTCAGGCGGTCGGCCCGCTGGGCGGGTCGACCACCAGCACCTGTGCTGCCCGGACGACTCGGCTGCCGATCCGGTAGCCGGCCTTGGCGACCACCTTGCAAGTGGTCACCTCGACCTCGGGGTCCTCGCCGATGTGGGAGAGGGCCTCGTGGATCGTGGGGTCGAACGCCTCGCCCGGCGCGCCGAACTTGATGAGCCCGAGACCGGCGACGACCCGCTCCAGCTGATCGGCGACCGTCTGAAAGCCGGCATCGAGATCGCCGTGCTCGCGGGCCCGGTCGATGGTGTCGAGGACCTCGGTGATCGGGGCGAGCGCGGCGTACGTCGCGTTCTCCCGGATCAGGTCGCGGTCCCGCTCGACCCGGCGCTTGTAGTTGACGAACTCGGCCTGCAGCCGCTGGAGGTCGTTGGTCCGCTCGGCCAGCTGGCGCTCGAGCTCGGCACCGTCCAGCGGTGAGTCAGCAACCGTTTCTGCGTCAGTTTCGCTGTTTTCCGTTGCCTGCTCACCGCCAACCGGAACATCCCCGGCCGGATCGCCGGCCGGCGGTGCGTCAGCAACGTTCTCGGGGTCGAGATCGGTTGCCTGCTCACCGCCGACCGGACGCTCCTCGGTCACTTGGACTCGTCCTCCGGGACGTCGTCCACGATCTCGGCGTCGACGACGTCGTCGTCCGACTCGCCGGTCGAGCCGTCGGAGCCACCGGCGGCGGCCTGCTCGGCCTCGGCGGCGGCGTACATCGCGGCGCCCATCTTCTGGCTGGACTCACCGAGCTTGGTGACCCCGGCCTGGATGGTCTCGGCGCTGGCCTCGGCGTCCTCGAGGATCGCCTTGAGGGCGTCGACGTCGGCCTGGACCTCGGTCTTCACGTCCTCGGGCAGCTTCTCGGTGTTGTCCGAGAGGAACTTCTCGGTCGTGTAGACGAGCTGGTCGGCCTGGTTGCGGGTCTCGACCGCGGCGCGCCGGTTGGCGTCCTCCTCGGCGTACTGCTCCGCCTCCTTGACCATCCGGTCGATGTCGTCCTTCGACAGCGCGGAGCCGCCGGAGATCGTCATCGACTGCTCCTTGCCGGAGCCCTGGTCCTTCGCCGTCACGTGCACGATGCCGTTGGCGTCGATGTCGAAGGTGACCTCGACCTTCGGGATGCCCCGCGGAGCGGGCGGCAGGCCGGTCAGCTCGAAGTTGCCGAGCGGCTGGTTCTGCGACCACATCTGGCGCTCGCCCTGGGCGACCTTGATCTCGACCGACGGCTGGTTGTCGTCGGCGGTCGTGAAGATCTCGGACCGCTTGGTCGGGATGGTGGTGTTGCGCTCGATCAGCGTGGTCATCACGCCGCCCTTGGTCTCGATACCGAGGGACAGCGGCGTGACGTCGAGGAGCAGCACGTCCTTGACCTCGCCCTTGAGGACGCCGGCCTGCAGGGCGGCGCCGACGGCGACGACCTCGTCCGGGTTGACGCCCTTGTTGGGCTCCTTGCCGCCGAGCAGCTCCTTGACGACGTCGCTCACGGCCGGCATCCGGGTGGAGCCGCCGACGAGCACGACGTGGTCGATCTTGTCGACCGCGACGCCACCGTCCTTGAGGACCTGCTGGAAGGGCTTCTTCGTCCGGTCGAGCAGGTCGGACGTCAGCTTCTGGAACTCGCTGCGGCTGAGCTTCTCCTCGAAGTGCAGCGGGCCGGACTCGCCGTGGGTGATGTACGGCAGGTGGATCGTGGTCTCGGCGGACGAGGACAGCTCGATCTTCGCCTTCTCCGCGGCCTCCTGGAGGCGCTGCTTGGCGATCTTGTCGGCACCGAGGTCGACGCCGTTGTTGTCCTTGAACTTCTTGACCATCCACTCGACGACGCGGGCGTCCCAGTCGTCACCACCGAGGTGGTTGTCGCCGGAGGTCGCCTTGACCTCGACGACACCCTCGCCGATCTCGAGGAGGGACACGTCGAACGTGCCGCCACCGAGGTCGAAGACGAGGATCGTCTGGTCGTCGCCCTTGTCGAGGCCGTAGGCCAGGGCGGCCGCGGTCGGCTCGTTGACGATCCGGCTCACGTTGAGGCCCGCGATCTCGCCGGCCTCCTTGGTCGCCTGGCGCTGCGCGTCGGAGAAGTACGCCGGGACCGTGATCACCGCGTCGGTGACGGTCTCGCCGAGGTAGGCCTCCGCGTCGCGCTTGAGCTTCTGCAGGACGAACGCGCTGATCTGCTGGGGCGTGAAGTCCTTGCCGTCGATGTCCGTCTTCCAGTCGGTGCCCATGTGGCGCTTGACCGAGCGGATGGTCCGGTCGACGTTGGTGACGGCCTGGCGCTTGGCGACCTCGCCGACCAGCACCTCGCCGGACTTGGCGAAGGCGACGACGGACGGGGTCGTCCGGGCGCCTTCCGCGTTTGCGATGACGGTGGGTTCGCCACCCTCAAGGACGGCGACGACGCTGTTCGTCGTGCCGAGGTCGATGCCGACCGCACGTGCCATGGTTCTGTACCTCCGGGTGTTGAGTCCTGCTTCAGCGGTGCTCCGTGATTTCTCCATGGTGCTCCGCCGAGGGCAGTTTGCCAAATAAGTTGAGTCCGATCAACTCAACTTTGCTTACTTGTCTCAACGGAGGTTCTGGCCGATCCATTCCTGGTTCAGCCGACGAACTTCTCGCCGTCGCCGACGCCGAGCAGCGCCGCCACCGCCGACGCCTCCCCGGGGGCGGCGTGCCGCTCCACCAGCCCGCGGACGCGGTCCTCGTACGCCGTGAGGTCGGCCGGGTCGAGCACCTCTCGTCCGGCGCCCGGGTGCCCGCGCCGGAAGAAGGCGGCCGGATCCTTCAGCACCCCGCGCGCCCCCGGCGCCCGTGCTGCCGCGCGGCGACGCATGGAGTCGAAGGAGGCGGCCGCGACGAGCGCGGGCCAGGCCTCGTCGGCGACCGGGATCTCCAGGGCGCCGGCCAGCGCACGCATCTCACCCTCGAGATCGGCCACCAGGTCGGCGTACGCGACGACGTGGACCAGGCCGGAGCCGCGGCGACCCCAGGCGTCGGCCGCATGGTGGACGACCCCGTCGAGCGAGTCCATCGAGACCGTCCGGTCGGTCTCCGCGAGCGTCCAGTCGCGCAACCACTCCGCGAGTGGCGGCCGCGGCGGCGAGAGTCGCACCGGCTCGCCACTCAGCTGCGCCACCCGCTCGCGGTCGATGTTGTCGCCCTGGTGGAAGAGCGAGACAGCAAGGTCGAGCGGGTCGCGCACGACGACGACGTACGTCGCCCGGGGGTCGAGCACCACGCCGTCCAGGGGTGTGTGCGTCTTGACGACGCGTCGACCCGACTGCCCCTCGAGCCGCTCGAACAGTGCGCCCTCGGGCTCCACCAGCCAGTCGACCCACGGCGACAGCTCCCCCAGGGGCGCCGGCAGGTCGGGCGAGCCGTGGACCATCGAGACCAGGATCTGCTGCATCCAGGTGGTGCCGCTCTTGGAGCGGGTGCTGACGACGACGTCGCCGTCACGGAAGGGGAAGCGCCGCCAGCGATCGCTGTCCTCCTCGGGACTCCGGTAGCGGATCACCCCACGAACTTCTCGACCAGCCCGATCCGGGCCAGGCCGGGGACCTCGGCGAGCGGGATCCAGCGCGCCTCGTCCGTCGAACCGTCGAGCTCGTCGGTCAGCTCGCCGCCAACGACGTGCGCACGGAAGACCACCCGGACGTTCTTCTGCCAGCGATCGGACGGCAGGATCCGCTTCTCCGGGGGGAGGACGAGCGTGTGGACGCCGAGCAGCCCGTCGAGCTCGACGTCGTACCCGCTCTCCTCGCGCACCTCCCGGACCGCGCCCTCCTCGGCGGTCTCGTGCAGGTCCACGCCGCCGCCCGGCAGCGTCCAGAGCGGCACCTCGGGCTCGTTCCAGAGCGCGAGGAGCACCCGGTCCTGGTCGTCCACGATCACGGCGTACGCCGCGAGCCGGGTGTCGTAGTCGGTGAACTCGAGAACAGGTTCCATGAGTCCATCCTCACGCAGGGGCGTGAATCCTTGTCCGGCGCCGTCGCGAGCGGGGTTTCGCGCCGTATCTGGCAAGGCGGAGGTGCGAAGGCGGGACGGAGTCCCGTCGAGTCGCCGACAACGCCGCCAGATCGGATGCGAAAGCCCGCGCAGCAGGCGCTCCCGGACAAGGAATCGCGCCCTTCGGGGAATGTTCGACCCCCCGACGGGAGATGGAACAGGCATGACCGTTTCCAATGTCGTCCTGTTCAACGAGACCACCATCCCGCAGTTGGGCTTCGGGGTGTTCCAGGTCCCGCCCGACCAGACCGCGCAGATCACCGGGACCGCGCTCGAGGTCGGCTACCGGCACATCGACACCGCGCAGATGTACGAGAACGAGGCCGGCGTCGGCGAGGCCATCAAGGCGTCCGGCATCGCCCGCGACGAGCTGTACATCACCAGCAAGCTCAACAACACCTTCCACGAGCCCGACGCCGCGCGCCGCGCCTTCGACGAGACGCTGACCCGGCTCGGCCTCGACCGGATCGACCTCTTCCTGATCCACTGGCCGCTCCCGACGCGGTACGACGGCGACTACGTGTCGACCTGGCGCACGCTCAACGAGTTCGTGGCCGACGGCCGGGCGACCTCGGTCGGCGTCTCGAACTTCCAGCCGGCCCACCTGGACCGGATCATCGAGGAGACCGGCCTGGTCCCCGCGGTGAACCAGATCGAGGTGCACCCCTACTTCACCAACGAGGACGCCCGGGCGGCCTCGATCCGGCACGGCGTCGAGGTCGAGGCCTGGTCGCCGATCGCTCAGGGCAAGGTGCTCGACGACGCCGTCATCGGCGAGATCGCCGAGGCGCACGGCAAGACCCCGTCGCAGGTCACCCTGCGCTGGCACATCGAGCGCGGCGACATCGTCTTCCCCAAGTCGATGCGCGAGGAGCGGATGCGGGAGAACTTCGACATCTTCGACTTCACGCTCACCGAGGACCAGGTCGCGGCGATCAGCGCCCTCGACCGGGGCGAGACGGGCCGAACCGGGCCGAACCCGGACACGTTCGACTGGATTCCCGGCTGATCCGGACGGTAATTGGTGCCGGATATGCCTAACCTGAGGGACGCGATCTAGACCAGTCCGGACGATCGTGGCGAGATGTCTTGGGGAACAGAGTCCACACCGTCATCGTCCACCTCCACCAACGCCCGTCGTAACCATCCCGTCCGCCGCGGGGTCATCCGGGTCGCCGTGCTCCTCCTGGTCACGCTCGGCCTGGTCGCGGGGACCGGGAGCGCGGCGTCCGCGCACACGAAGTCCGTGAGCGCGACCTGTGCCAAGCTCTCGGTCAACCTGACCAACTACCAGTCCTCCGGCGGCCAGAACCGGGTCACGGTCACCGTCGACGGCGCCCAGAAGGCGGACACCGCCTTCGGCTCGTCGTACTCGCAGTACTTCGCGTTCGCCGACGAGACCGTGGCCCACAGCTGGACCGTGAGCGTCACCGCCTGGGACGACCCGAACGGCGAGAAGGGCTGGACGTTCACCAAGAGCGGTACGTCGGCGCCGTGCGCGCCGCCGGATGCGTGCCCGAAGCTGCCGGGCACCCAGCCGCCGGGGACGAACTGCACCGCGCCGCACGACGACTACGAGAAGCGCGAGGTCCGCGGGACCCCCGACTGCGAGCACGAGAAGATCATCGTGGAGAAGCAGAAGCGGACCCGGACCTACACGTGGGACGGCGACTCGTGGGAGCCCGGCCCCTGGAGTGAGTGGACCACCTACTCGACGTACAAGATCCACACGACGCCCGAGGACTGCCCCGGCAAAGAGGTGACGGCGACGGCGCCGGCGTACACGCCACCGAGCTGCACCGACGCACCCCACCTCACCTACTCCGCCGGTGAGGGCTACCACTGGGTCGCCAGCGGGCCCGACACGGCGCGCGTCCTCGACGCCGTCGCCGAGGACGGCTACGTGCTGGTCGGCCAGACGCACTACGGCCCGTACGACCTGACCGCATGGACGCTCGCGGAGAAGATCCAGCACGGCTGCGTCGGCCAGCTGGTCGACATCACGGTCCACCAGTCGACGGCCTGCGACACCCTCGGGTCGATCGACATCCCGGTCAGCGCGCTGATCACCTTCACGATCGCGGGCGGCAGCTGGACCAACCTGGCGGCCGGCGACTACGTGGTCACGGCCACGCTCAACGGCGGCGCGCTCGAGTTCGCCAACACCGCCGGCTGGACGATCTCCGGACCGACCGCGACGAGAACGCTCCACGTCGACGCACCACTCACCTGCGTCACGCCCAGCGCGTCGACCAGCCCGCAGGTCTGCATCCCCGAGCAGCCCGGCGGGGTGACGACCGGCGCCATCACGACCGTCGCGGTGACCGGGATCGTCTACACGGTGCGCAACGCCGCGAACGAGGTCGTCGATCCGGCCGCCCTCGCGCCCGGGACCTACACGGTCACGGCCGTGGCGCTCGCCGGCTACCAGCTCCTCGACGGCAACGGCTTCGTCGGCGGCGTACTGACGCTGACGGTGCTCCCGCCGGAGGAGGACTGCACGACCGAGGCCCCGGTCAAGCCGACCCTCACCGTCGTCGACGAGTGCTACACCGCGAACGACGCCGTCACCTTCGAGGCCAACACGACGTACTGGACGGCGGCGATCACCGACAGCACCCACGTGACCTTCACGGCCAAGGCCGGCTACTTCTTCCTCGGCGACGGAGGGGCGCACGTCACCCAGCTCGTGCTGGCGCATGCGCTTCTCACCGACGAGCAGTGCCCGCTGGTGCCGGGTGACGTCGGCGCCAAGTGTGTGGGCAGCGTGCCGTATCTCGCCTACGACCTCGCCCTGCCCGCAGGGTTCGAGGGAGCGGGTCCGACGCCGCTGACGATCACCTTCGTGAACCCGAACGGCGCCAACTACGTCGTCAGCAACCTGCCGCTCTCCGGGCAGCTGCTCTGGCCGGGAGCCTCGGCGACCGAGCCGCTGATGTGGCCGGGCTGGGACCTCGTCAACGGCGAGTACGTCGACGTCGGCGACGACAACTTCGGGTGGACCCGCGACGGGATCACAGTGGAGTTCGACGTCAACCCGCACTACCAGACGACGCTGAACTACCCGCCGGAATCGGCGGTCTGTGCCAACCCGCCGGCCCGGACCCCGCCGAACACCCCGCCCAACACCCCGCCCAACACCCCGCCCAACACCCCGCCCAACACCCCGCCGAACACGCCGCCCAACACCCCACCGGGCGTGTACCGACCGCCGACGAACTCGGATCTGCCGAACACCGGTGGACCGAACGGCGGGCTCGCCGGACTGGGCGCCCTGCTGCTGCTCGGTGGCGTCGCGCTGATCCGACGCGGGTTCAGGAGCGCCTGACCTGCTCCGGGTGGTTTCGAGGCTCGTCGCTAGCGCTCCTCGCACCTCAACCACCGTGACGGTGGTTGAGGTGCGAGCGAAGCGAGCCGTGACGGTGGTTGAGGTGCGAGCGAAGCGAGCCTCGAAACCACCACCCGACGGCAGTCAGTCGCCGAGGGCCCGGCCCCAGGACTCGAGAGTCCTGGTGAGCCGGGCCCTGTCGGCGTCGCTCAGCATCCCGACGAGCCGGTGCTCGTTGGCCATGTGGGCCTCGAACGCCCGGTCGATGACCTCCCGGCCGGCGTCCGTCAGCCCGATCACCCGGCCGCGCGCGTCGTCGTCGCTGACCCGGCGGGTGACCCACCCCTGCTCGACGCAGCGGTCCACCCGCTTGGTGACCGCGCCCGACGAGACCATCGTCCAGTTGGCGAGGTCACCTGGAGTCATCTCGTACGGCGCACCCTCACGCCGGAGCGTCGCGAGGATGTCGAACTCGCCCTCGCCCAGCCCGAACTCGCCGTAGACGGCCACCAGCTCCTCGGTCAGCCGGGCGGCCAGGCGGTGCAGCCGACCGATCACGCCCTGCGGGGAGACGTCGAGATCGGGCCGCGCGTCGTGCCACTTGGCCATGATCCGGCCGACGTGGTCGAGCTCCTCGGGTTCGCCGGGCGGGCGACTAGTCACGGATGCGATCGACGTCGGCGGAGTGCTCGTCGCGGACGACGACCACCGGGCAGCCGGCGTGCCGGACGCACTGCTCGCTCACCGATCCCAGCGCGAGGCCCCGGAAGCCGCCCCGGCCACGAGCGCCCACCACCAGCAGGTCGGCGTCGCGCGACGCCGCGATCAGCCCGTTGGCGACCGCTCCGCGCACGCAGTCGCAGTCCACCTCGATGCCGGCCCCTCGCTCGGCGACGACCGCCTCGACGTCGGCGCGCAATCGCTGCCGTACGGCGTCCTCGAACTCCTCGAGCGGCGGGACGTAGCCGCGCGTCATGGACGCCGGACGCGGCGCCGTCGCCATCGTCCAGCCGCGGATCACCCGGACCCGGGCGTCGCAGTGACGCGCGTAGTCGAGTGCCCAGGCGAGCGCGACGTCAGCGGTGGACGACCCGTCGTACCCGACGATCACGGTGCGCATGACCTGGAATATATCTCACCGGGAAACTATTATGTCTTCCGTGGAAACTAATGCACCGGTCAGATGGGGCGGCACCCTCGCCCTGGCGGCCCTGGCCCCGATCGCCTGGGGGTCCGGCTACTACGTGACCGAGACGTTCCTGCCGCCGGACCGGCCGCTCTTCGGCGCGATGGTCCGCGCGCTGCCGTTCGGGCTGCTGCTGCTCGCCCTCCGTCCCCAGCTCCCGACGGGCATCTGGTGGTGGCGGGCCCTCGTGCTCGGCACCCTGAACATCGGCGCCTTCTTCGTCCTCATCTTCATCGCGGCCTACCGGCTGCCCGGCGGCACGGCCGCGACCCTCACGGCCACCGCGCCGATCATGGTGATGCTGGTCGCGTGGGGCCTGATCGGCGAGCGGCCTCGCGCCGCGTCGCTGCTCGGTGCTGCCGTCGGGGCGGCCGGCGTCGCCCTGCTCGTGCTCCGCGCCGACTTCGCGGTCGACCCGATCGGCGTGGCCGCGTCGTTCGGCGCCGTCGCCATGTCATCGGTGGGCTTCGTGCTCGTGAAGCGCTGGCAACCGCCCGTCGACCTGCTCACCTTCACCGCCTGGCAGCTGGTCGCCGGCGGCCTGGTGCTGCTGCCGATCGCCCTCGTCATCGAAGGCGCGCCGCCCACCTTGGACGCCGGCGCGATCGGGGGGTTCCTCTACCTCGGCATCGCCGGGACGCTCGTCGCGTACGTCGTCTGGTTCCGCGGCCTGCGTCGACTGCCGGCGGGCGCGGTGTCGCTGGTCGGCCTGCTCAACCCGGTCTCCGGCACGGTGATCGGCGTCGTCCTCGCGGGCGAGTCGTTCGGCGGCGGCCAGGCACTCGGCCTGCTGATGGTGCTCGCCGGCATCCTCGCCGGCCAGCCGGCCGTGATCGACCGGCTCCGCCGGCGGCGCTCAGCCGACGGTGACCCGCACCTCGTCCGACTCCAGCCCGGAGTCCGAGTCGACCACCCGGAACCGGTTGACGCCTGACTTGCTGGTCTGCACGGCGATCTGGAAGGTCTCGCCGCTGAGCGAGCCGGTGGCCGGGAAGTCGACCCAGGAGCCGTCCTGCATCCGCTGCACGGTCAGGATCGCCCCCTCGCCCTGCGGGTAGACACCGGTCAGCTGGAACTGCTCCATCGGCCCGACCTGGACCGTCGACGCGGACAGGGTGATCTCGCGCTCGGGCGTCTCGCTCGGCGACTCCGACGGCTCCTCCGACGCGCTCTCGGTCTCGCCGGGTGCGAGGGTGATCGCCGGGTCGGTCCCGGCCGAGGTCTTGGACGGCGTCGGCAGGTAGAGGCTGGCCTGCTCGTCGGCGGTCGAGTCGCCGTCGTCGCCGCCATGCCCAGGACCTTGGTGCCGGCGAGCACGACCAGCCCGATCACGAGCCCGACGACCAGCCCGACGCCGACCAGCGCGACCAGCCCCGCGACGATCGGGTGCTCCTCGCTGGGTCGGTCCGGCATCTTGTCGGCCACGTCGGTCCTCTCCCGGTCAGGGTGCGTAGGCCGCCATTGTTGCTCAGCGAGGCTCGAGGATCACGACCGGGATCTCCCGGTCGGCCCACTTCGCGTACTTGGCGAAGTCGGCGTACAGCTCCACGAGGCGCGGCCAGAGCTCGGCGCGCTCGTCGCTGTCGGCGGTGCGCGCGCGGACCCGGCGTACGCCCTCCTTGCGGACCCGGACGGTCACGTCCGGGTGGGCGACCAGGTTGGGGTACCACTGCGGGTTCTTCGGCAGGCCGCCCTGGGACGCGACGATCACCAGGTTCGGTCCGTCCTCGAGGTAGAGCAGCGGCGTCGTGAAGGTGGTGCCGGACTTGCGGCCGACGTGGTCGAGCAGCAGCGTAGGCACCGGCTTGCGGAAGCCGGCGCCGATCCGCCACTTCGAGCCGACCCGGCCGTTGGTGAGCTTGAAGACCCGCACCTGGGCCTTCGCCATGTACTTGATGACCTTCACGGTCACCGGCGAGTCCAGACCCTCAGGTCTCTCCTCAGGAAGCCCGAAGCCCATGGCTCAGATGCCTCGCTTCCAGACGATCTCCTCGTGCAGCTTGCGGCTGCGCCAGCCGTCCGGCGTACGGGTCATCGTGTGGTGGTAGATCCCGCCGAACTCGACGACCTTCTCTCCGCCCTTGCCATCGTCCATCGGCATCGGGTTGTGGAAGTACGCCGAGCAGGTCGCCTCGTCCCCGTCGATCGCGATGTCGAGCTGGTGCAGGGAGTGCATCCGCTTCGGGAAGAAGAGCGGCAGCACCTCGGCCAGCCACGGCTTCACCGCCGGGTAGCGCTCGGCGATCCCGCCCGACTCGGTGTAGTCGATCTCGGCATCCGGGGTGAAGACGGAGTCGAGCAGGTCCCACGCGCCCGTGTCGATGCCACGGGTGTAGCGGATGACGACGCCCTCGATCTCGAGCCGGTCGCTGATCTCCTGCAAGTCCATGTGTGAACTCTGGCACAAAACTGGAACACGTTCTAGTGTGGCGTCATGCGATTCAGCTACGCCGAGGCAATGACGCAGGCGACGTACTACGCCCCCCTGGCCCAGGCGGCCGAGGCCGCCGGCTACACCAGCATGACGGTCGCCGACAGCGTCATCTACCCGCAGGACTCCGACTCGAAGTACCCCTACACCGACACCGGGGACCGCGAGTTCCTCGACGGCAAGGAGTTCATCGAGACGATGGTGCTCTGCGCGCACCTGTTCGCGGTGACGACCACGCTGCGGCTCACGCCGTTCGTGCTCAAGCTGCCGATCCGGCCGCCGGTGCTGGTCGCCAAGCAGGCCTCGTCGCTGGCGTTCCTGTCCAACAACCGCCTCGGCCTCGGCGTCGGCATCTCGCCCTGGCCCGAGGACTTCGACGCCATGGGCGTGGACTGGGCCAAGCGCGGCAAGCGGATGGACGAGTGCATGGACATCCTCCGCGGGCTGACGACGGGTGAGTTCTTCGAGTACCACGGCGACTTCTACGACGTCGACGCGCTCAAGCAGTGCCCCGGCGCCACCGAGACGATCCCGCTGCTCGTGGGCGGCCACGCCGACGCCGCCCTGCGCCGCGCCGTACGCAAGGGTGACGGCTGGATGCACGCCGGCGGCGACGGCGAGGAGCTCGACCGGCTGCTCACCCGCCTTGCCGAGATCCGCAAGGAGGAGGGCGACACCCGCGACGACTTCGAGGTGCACGTGATCTCGTACGACGCCTACACCGTCGACGGCATCAAGCGCCTCGAGGACAAGGGCGTCACCGACTGCATCGTCGGCTTCCGGGTGCCCTACATCAAGGGCCCCGACACCGAGCCGCTCGACAAGAAGATCGCTCACCTGGAGCGGTACGCCGAGGACATCATCCACAAGGTCAACGCATGAGTGCGTCGTACGGCCTGACCAAGGTCCTCCAGGACGCGATCGCGGAGGCCGAGGAGCTGGTCGCCAACGCGCCGTTCATCACGACCGAGCAGGACCGGCTGGAGGGCTACGACTACCTGTCGGGCCGGATCCGGATGGCGATGCAGATGGCCTTCGACTACGACCTCGAACGGCCGGTCTTCATCAACCCGACGCACCAGTTCTCCCGGCAGGGCCTGGACAACCCGGACGCGGTCTACTTCAACGCCTACCTGCGCGAGGGCGTCGAGTACGTCGTACGCGGCCGGCGCGGCACGTCGGCGGACCTGTCCTTCCAGGTGATGGGCGGCACGTACAGCGCGGACTCCGCGGCGACGTCGCTGATGGCCTTCGACGACCGCGAGCTGGAGAAGGACGCCGACGGCAACTTCGAGTTCACCTACACGGCCGAGCCCGGCGCCAAGACGCTGATCGTGCGCGAGGTCTTCAACGACTGGGACACCGAGGAGCGCGGCACGCTCTGGATCGAGCGACCCGACACGATCGGCAAGCCCGCGGCACCGCTGAGCCAGAAGACGTTGGCGAAGAAGTACGAGGTGGCGGCCCGCTCGCTCGTCGGCTCGATCCAGACGTGGTTCGCCTTCCCCCACTTCTTCCAGTACAAGGAGCCGGTCAACACGCTGACCGCTCCGCAGTCGACGCCGGGCGGTCTCGCCTCGCAGCGCTCGTCGATCGGCCACTACGAGCTCGCCGAGGACGAGGCGATGATCGTGACCGTGCCGGAGTGCACCGACTGCTCCTACCAGGGCATCCAGATCGGCTCCGACTGGTACGCCTCGACCGACTACGAGACGCACCAGACGTCGCTCACCAAGGCGCAGGCGGTCACCGACCCGGACGGCAAGATGAGGTTCGTGATCGCCGAGGGCAACCCTGGAGTGGCGAACTGGCTCGAGTGCACCGGCCACGCCACCGGCGCGATGATGCTGCGCTGGCAGCGCCTCGAGCGCGACCTCACCCAGGACGCCGACGGGCCGGTCGTCGAGATCGTCAAGCTCGCCGACGTACCCGACAAGCTTCCGTACTTCACCCCCATCACCACCGAGGAGTACGCCGAGCGGATCGCCGCCCGGCAGCGCTCCGTTGCCCGAAGGATGATCTCTTGAGCGACCTTGGCCTCGCTGCCGCCCACGACACCTCGATCGAGGAGCGCTACGCCGCCGTACCTCTGCTGAAGGGGAAGGTCGTCGTCGTCTCCGGCATCGGCCCCGGCCTCGGCCGGTCGCTGGCCGAGGAAGCGGCGAAGATGGGCGCCGACCTGGTGATCGCCAGCCGTACCGAGTCCCGGCTCCTGGAGCTCCAGGCGGAGCTCGAGGGCCACGGCACCAAGGTCGTCAGCGTGGTCACCGACGTGACCGACGAGGACTCGCGCGTCAACCTGCGCGACAAGACCCTCGAGGCGTTCGGCCGCGTCGACTGCGTCATCAACAACGCGTTCACGATCCCGCCGATGGACCCGATCACCCAGATCGAGCCGCGCAAGCTCGCCAAGGTCAACGAGACCAACGTCTTCGCGCCGCTGCGGCTCTCGGCCCTCTTCGCCGACGCGCTGTCGGAGTCGAAGGGCTCGATCATCATGCTCAACTCCTGCGTCGTCTTCAGCTCGCAGCCCGAGTACGCCGGCTACAAGCTGTCGAAGGGCGCCCTCGAGCACCTCGCCTCGTCGCTGGCCACCGAGCTCGGCCCGCGCGGCATCCGGGTCAACAGCGTCGCGCCGTCGTACATCTACGAGGACGTCAACCGCGGCTACTTCGACTTCCTCGCGGCGGTCGAGGAGAAGACGCACGAGCAGGTGTACGCCGAGAAGGCGGCGCCCACCGACCTCAAGCGGCTCGCCTCATCCGAGAAGGTCGCCCGCGCGACGCTCTTCCTCGCCAGCGACCTCGCCTCCGCCGTCACGGGTCAGATGCTGACCGTGGACTGCGGCGAGTTCCACGACTGATGACCGGGTCGTCCGCCTCTCGGCTAGCTATAGGTGCGCCTCAGGCGGACGACCCGACTGGAGACAGCAATGAGTGACAACATCATGACCCGGGAACGGGCGGACGTCGGGTCGTACGAGGACATCGCGGCGGCCGCCGTACGCACGACGGGCATAAGTGACTTCGGGGACGGCGTCCACGAGGAGGGACTGCGGGTCCTCACCGAGGACCTGTCGTCGCCGGAGGCCGGGCTGACGCCGCGCGGCAACTACTTCCAGCGATCCGAGGTGAAGAGTGCGCTGGTCGGCGTACTGCTGACGCAGGCGCAGTTCGCAGCACACCCGGAGCACCGCGACGTACGCATCGAGCGGCCGATCTTCCTGATGGGCCTGCCGCGCACCGGCACCACGGCGCTGCACCGCTACCTGCACGCGGACCCGAACGCCCAGGGCCTGGAGATGTGGCTGACGCAGTACCCCCAGCCGCGGCCGCCCCGCGAGACCTGGGAGTCGGACCCGATCTTCACCGCGATGCAGCAGGCGTTCTCGGCGCACCACGTCGAGTCCCCTGAGTTCATGGGGATCCACTACATGGATGCGACGACGGTCGAGGAGTGCTGGCGGCTGCTGCGACAGACCGGCAAGTCCAACTCGTACGAGTCGCTGGCCAACGTGCCGCGCTACACCGAATGGCTCCAGAAGCAGGACTGGACCGACGCCTACGCGCGGCACAAGGAGAACCTCCAGCTGGTCGGCCTCAACGATGTCGGCAAGCGCTGGGTGCTCAAGAACCCCTCGCACATGACCGCTCTCGACGCGTTGATGACCGTCTACCCGGACGCGCTCGTCGTCTACACGCACCGCGACCCGGTCACCTGCATCGCCTCGTCGTGCTCGCTGTCCGCGGAGACGACGGTCGGGCACAGCTCGACGTACGTCGGCGACGTCATCGGCCAGACCCAGCTCGACCTCTGGTCGCGGGCCTTCCACGCCTTCCACGACGCGCGGCCGAAGTACAACCAGGACCAGTTCATCGACATCGCCTTCAAGGACCTGGTGACCGACCCGCTCGCCGTGACCCGGCGGGTCTATGACCAGTTCGGGCTCGCCTGGACCCCCGACGTGCAGTCCGCGATCGAGGAGATCGACCAGGAGTCCAAGCAGGGCAAGGCGAAGCCCTCGCACACCTACACGCTCGAGGACTACGGCCTGACCGAGGCTGGGGTCCGGGCGGCGTTCGACCGATGAGGTTTTCGGGATAGTCCCTCACCTTTGGCTGCCCCGTACGGCGTGTCGGCAACCAGAACGTGAGGGACTATCCCGGCGAGGCTCCACAGAGAGGCAGTGTCATGAAGAAGCGCGTAGTCGTCTGGGGCACCGGCGTCGTCGGCAGCATGGTGATCGCGGAGATCGTCGACCACCCGATCTTCGAGCTCGTCGGCGTGGGCGTCTCCAACCCGGCCAAGGTCGGCGTCGACGCCGGCACCATCTGCGGCATCGCGCCGACCGGCGTCATCGCGACGGACTCCGTCGAGGAGCTCATCGCCCTGAAGCCCGACGCCCTGGTGCACTACGGCCCGACGGCGCAGTACGCCGACGACAACATCCGCGTGATGTCCGCCTTCCTGCGCGCCGGCATCGACGTCTGCTCGACCGCGATGACGCCGTGGGTGTGGCCGACGATGAAGCAGATCCCGGCCAACTGGCGCGACCCGATCACCGAGGCGTGCGAGGAGGGCGGCGCGTCCTGTTTCACCACCGGCATCGACCCGGGCTTCGCCAACGACCTGTTTCCCCTGACGCTGATGGGGCTCTGCGGCCGGGTCGACTCGGTGCGGGCCTCGGAGCTGCTCGACTACACCGACTACGAGGGTGACTACGAGGACGAGATGGGCATCGGCCGCTCGCCCGACTTCACGCCGCTGCTGGAGATTCCCGAGCTGCTGATCATGGCGTGGGGCGCGACTGTCCCGATGATCGCGCACGCCGCCGGCATCGAGCTCGACGACATCACGACCACCTGGGAGAAGTGGGTGACGCCGACCGACCGCAAGACGGCCAAGGGCGTCATCGAGGCCGGCCAGGTCGCGGCGATCCGCTTCACCATCAACGGGGTGTACGACGGCCGCGAGGTGATCTCGCTGGAGCACGTCAACCGGATCGGCCTCGACGCCGCCCCCGACTGGCCCGCCGGCTCGGCCGACGACGTCTACCGCGTCGACATCCACGGGTCGCCGTCGATCAGCCAGGAGACGGCGTTCCGCTTCACCGACGGCTCCGGCCGCGCGCCTGCTGTCGCCGGCTGCCTGGCGACCGGGCTGCGCGCGCTCAACGCCGTACCCGCCGTCAACGACCTGCCCGCCGGCTGGGTCACCGCCCTCGACCTCCCGCTGATCCCGGGCGTCGGGACGATCCGCTGACGGCGCACCGCTTGTAACGCCGGGTTAGTGCTTGTTCCCACGGGGTTGCAACATGGTGGGAGCAAGGTCTAACCCGGCGTTACAGCCGCCGGGCCGAGTCAAGCCACCAACGCCCGGTGGTCGCGCGGGCTCACGCCGTACGCGCGCTTGAAGGCGGTGCTCAGCGCGAACGGCGTGGAGTAGCCGACCTTGCGCGCGACGGTCGCCAGGGTGGCGCCGGGCTCGCGGAGCAGGTCGGCGGCGAGCGCGAGCCGCCAGCCGGTCAGGAACGCCATCGGCGGCTCGCCGACGACATCGCTGAACCGGCGCGCGAAGGCGGCGCGCGAGACGCCGCCGGCCGCGGCCAGCTCGGCGACCGACCACGGATGCGCGGGGTGGTGCTGCATCAGCCGGAGCGCCGGACCGACGACCGGGTCGCCCTGGCCGACGTACCACGCCGGCGGATCGGCATCGGGGCGGGCGAACCAGGCCCGGAGCACGGCGATCAGGAGCAGGTCGAGCAGCCGGTCGAGTACGGCGTCCTGGCCGGGCTCGTCCTTGACGATCTCGTCGGCGAGCAGGGCGACCAGGGGTGAGCCGAGGTCGCGCTCGCGCAGGACGACGAACCGCGGCAGCGCCCTCAGCAGCCGTCGGCTGACCTCGCCCTCGAAGAGGTAGGCGCCGGTCAGCATCACGGTCTCCCCGACCGCGCTGTTGCCCCAGCTGCGCACCCCCTGGTGCATCTCCTCCTCGAGCGACTGCCCGTCGGGGGTCGTGCAGTGCTGGCCCGGGTGGATGACCACATGAGGTGGCGTCTCGACGGCGTCGGCGATCGTCCAGTGGTCGGGGCCGAGCGCGACGACGACGTCACCTGCCTCGAGCCGGAACGGCTCCCCGCCATCGGGCAGCGCCCACAGACCACCGCGTACGACGGCGGTCAGCGAGAGCGGGGACTCGTCCTGCAGCCGCACCGACCACGGCGGGTCCATCAGGCAGCGCAGGAGGAACGCGCCGCGAGCGCGAGGTCCGTCGAGGAGCGCGGCCAGACCGTCCATCCCGTCACCGTAGACCTGGACGCTCGCGTATGGAAGAGCGTCGTACGGCGATGGATCGTCTCACCGTTTCGCGGTGTGCTGGTCCCATGAATGAACTCCTCGACACCCTCCGAGCCCCGATCCTGTTGGCGGCGACTGTGGCCACCGGCCTCCAGGCCGGCACCTACTACACCTGGGCGAGCGGGGTGATGCCCGGTCTCGCGAAGGTCGACGACCGCGCGTTCGTCTCGTCGATGAACCACATCAACGTCGCGATCGTGAACCCCGTCTTCATGCTCACCTTCCTCGGCGCCCCCGCCCTCGCCGCGGCGGCGGTCGCGACCGGTACGCCGGGCGCCCGCGGCTGGGCGATCGCCGGACTCGTGCTCGCGCTCGGCACCGTCGTCGTCACCGCCGCCGGCAACGTGCCGCTCAACGACGCCCTCGCGGCGGGTGGCTCACGAGCCGACTTCGAGACCGCCTGGGTGCGCTGGAACGTCGTCCGCACGGTCACCTCGACCGCGTCGCTGGCCTGCCTCGCCTGGGCGGCGTGGAAGTCCTAGCTGCTGGGCCGCGTCGCCCACAGGCTGGTCGGCCGGTAGCCGCTCGGCGCGGGCTCGGGCAGCACGGCCTCACACGTCAACGAGGAGACCGTGCAGCGGATCTCGCGGCGACCGTCGAGTCGCGGTCGGTCGTCGTCCGGGACGTACGCCGACCAGGCACTGGTCAGCAGGGTGTCGGAGCTCTCCCAGACCGGGCTGCGGTGGAACTCGGTGTCCACGCCCACCAGTCCGCGGATCTCGCCGACGACCGTGCCGGTCGCGGCCTGCCGGATCCGCAGGGTCGCGGTCTGCGGCAGCTCGCCACCACCCGCGAACGGCCCCGCGTCCACGGCCGTCAGCACGAGCCGGTCGTTCGGGGACCACGACTGGACGACCTCGCCCCGATCGGTGCGCCAGGTGAGGCCGCGATGACCCGGAAGCGGACGGACGATCTCCCGCCCCCGACGCGGGATCGCGACCTGGTGCGTCGACAGGTTCGCGGCCGCAGCGCCGCCGAACCGGTAGTCGCCCGCGCCGTCCCACGTGTCGCCCAGGTGGCTCTTCGGCGCCGTCAGGACGGGCGTCATGCGGTCCGTGCCGACGTGCCACCAGACCAGCTGCGGCCGCGCCTTCCGGCTCGGGGCGTCGCGCAGCACCAAGACGCGCCGGCCCTTGACGGCGAGCACCTCGCCGTCGAGGTCGCGGCGCTTGACGAGCGTGCGCCCGTCCGAGACGCGCTTGACGACCACCCCGACGAGCTCCGGGTCGTAGCCGCTGGTGAGCATCGCGATCAGCCGCCCGTCGGCCGAGACAGTCGAGCGGCCCAGGAAGTAGTTCGCGGTGCCCGCCCACGGCTGCCGCAGGATCCGCCGCGTCGTGCCGTGATCGGGGACGAACAGGGTGTCGTCGTACCAGCGGCCGGTCGAGCGCGGGGTCTGGGCGCCGACGAGGTAGCCGCCGCGCACCCGCACAGGCGCGTACGCCTGCTCGCCGAGGTCACCCGAGGATCGCCCGTCGGGGCGCACCAGCTCGTCGGCGTCGACGTACGCCGTCCGCGGAGCCGGTCCGGTCGGCAGCTCGTCGGCCACGATGTCGACGTGGGGCGGCTCCGCCGGGGCGCCGTACGACGGGGCGATGGTCAACGAGAGTGGGAGCATCGCGGCGACGAGTGCGCCGGCGAGCCGAGGCGTGGTGCGCATGGAGACCTCCGAAGTCCGGTGCGGACATCGACGTCCGCACCAGACAGAGCGCCGGAGGGCGCCGTCTCGTTACGCCCCACCGGCGAGCCAGCCGCGCAGCGCCGGGAACGTCCCCGCCCCGGCGTCGGCCGCGACCGACGTGGCGAGGTCGGCGACGGTGACCTCCTTGAGCGACGACCGCCACGCCTGCTCGGCCGCGTGCATCACCCGGGCCACGCCGCAGGGGCGCGCACAGGCCTCGGCCGACGCGGGCAGCGGGCCGTTCTGGCGGATCTCGGTGCAGCGGAATGCCTGCTCCCGTCCGTCGACCGCGAGGACGATGTCGAGCACGGTCACCTGGTCGGCGGGGCGGGTCAGCACGTAGCCGCCGACGCGGCCCTCGGTCGAGCTCACGATGCCGGCCCGCGAGAGCGCCTGCAGGTGCTTCGCGAGGTAGGTGCGTGAGATGCCGTGGAACTCGGCGAGCCGCTGCGCGGGCACCGGGCCCTCGGCCTCGCTCAGGACCACGCAGCAGTGCACGGCCCACTCCACCCCACCGGACAGCTTCATGTAGTCATGCTAGCGAATACATGGATGACAAGTGTCCGCGTTCTGTGCTCTAATCGTGGATATCAATCATCCGCGTTAATCGGACCAGGAGAACCACATGAGGATCGCCATCGCCGGCGCCACCGGCCGCATCGGTGCCCAGCTCACCGCCCTCGCCCGCAAGCAGGGTCACGAGGTCGTCGAGATCGCCCGCGAGACCGGCTTCGACCTGCTGGCACCCGACTCCGGTCTCGAGGCCGCGCTGGTCGGCGTCGACACCGTGGTCGACGTGACCGCCTGCCCGCTCGACCAGGCTGCGACGTTCTTCCCGGCCGTCGCTCGCAACGTGGGTGCCGCGGCGACCGCGGCCGGCGTACGCCGCACCGTGGTGCTCTCGATCGTCGGCGTCGATCGCAGCCCCGACTACGACTACTACGTCGCCAAGCTCGCGCAGGAGACGGCGTACCGCCAGACCGCGCCCGGCGTCGTGGTGGTGCGCGCGACCCAGTTCCTCGACTTCGCCGCCCAGATGCTGCAGTGGAACACCCAGGACGGTGTCGCGCACATCATCGACGTGCCGACCCAGCCCGTCGCGACCGGCGAGATCGTGGGGCTCCTCCTCGATGTCGCCACCGGGGTCGTCGAGGGGGACGTCGAGTTGGCCGGCCCGAAGCAGGAGCGTCTGGTCGACCAGGTGCGCCGACTGGTCGACGCGTCGGGACAGGACGTCCGGGTCGAGGCCGTCGCCGCGCCGGAGAGCCTGGCGAACGGCGCGATGCTGCCCGGCGCCGGCGCCGTCCTGCGTGGCCCGAGCTTCGAGGAGTGGCTGGCCGAGCAGGCCTGACGGCCGGGAGGAAGTCAACCGGCAGGGTCAGTACAGGTACGCGGGAGCACGAACGTTCGCCTCGCTGTAGGTGCCCGCCCCGCCGCTGTTGTACTGCGCCACGCGGGCGGAGCCGTCGGAGTTCACGCCGATGACGTAGGCGACGTGCCCGTAGTTGCCGGCGCCCCACCACGCGACGGCTCCGACCTTGGGGGTCGTGCCGATCGACCGGCCACGGCTCGTCCACCCGTCCTTCCAGTACTTCGCATGGGCGGACCCGGCGTACTGGATCTGGGACCAGGTCATGCCTTTTCGCCAGGCGACGTAGTCGGTGCAGTTGCGGTACGCGAACCCGCGGGGGGAGGTCGGGGTGCCGTTCTTGCACCACGAGTACACGTTGAAGGTGCCGGAGCAGTCGACGGCGTTCGCGTCGGGATAACCGTCTCCCGCAGGCGCAGACGGCAGGTTAATCTTCCCGGTGTAGCGCGACCAGAGCGCCTTGGCAGCGTTGTAGACGACGAGGTTCCCATCGTCTTGGAGCTCGAGCCTGGCACCTGCGTTCCCGGCGGTGACGCTGTTCCACTGCGCACCCCCGCCGTTGCGGTAGACGACGAGGTTTCCGTCGGTCTGCATGACGGCGTAGTTCGACCCCGTCGTGCTGGTCGCCCAGGACGCGGTGCCGCCGTCGTACACGACGAGGTTTCCGTCGCCCTGCATGATCAGTTGGTATCTGCCGTTCGGGCTTCGGCGTACGGCACCCGCTTCCATGCTGGCGCCGGCCATCAGCGTTGCGCCTCGGTAGCCGGTAAATCGTGACCACGTCGCGAGACCGTTCGCGTAGACCACGATGTTGCCGTCGTCCTGGACGACGAGCTTCGCGGGGCCGAACCTGTCGGTGTGGGTGTCCCACACCGCCCGACCGGACCGGTAGACGACGAGGTTTCCGTCGGTCTGCATGACCGTCTGGTGGCCCGTCCCGAACCGGTCGTTGGCCCAGAGTGCCTTGTAGTCGGACGAGGCGTCGTAGAGAACGAGGTTGCCGTCGGCTTGCTGGACGAGCCGGTAGCGCCCGTTCTTGGAGGTCAGATAATGGTTGTTGGCCAAGGTCTGGCCGGCAGCGAGGGTGTCGGTCCGAAGGTCGTACTCCGGCGCCTGTGCCTCACTGGTGACGGCCGCGACGGCGACCGGACCCTCGGGCCCGACCACGACCCGACCGGTCTCGGAATGCGCCTTGGCCCGCACCCGGGTCGCCGTTGTCGCGACCCGCAGCACGTGCTGACCGCTGGGCAGGAGCACCTTGATGCGGTACCGGCCGCGCTTGTTTGTCTTCGACGTCGCCAGGGTGTCCCAGCGGTGCTTGCCAGCTCTGCGTTGCAGCCGGACGACACGGGCCTGCGCCCGCTGCCCCGACACGACCCGGCCGAACACCGCGACTGTCTCGCCTGCTGCGGGCTTGGATTCGGTCACCTCGAGAGACACCCGGCTGTGGGTGCGGGGCTTGATGCGCTCGGGCGCGTCGGCCGACCGGTCGGGCCCGTCGGCCGCGAATGTCGACAATGGGAAGACGAGCCCGGCCAGGAGGCCTAGGGTCACGCCAGCTGCCGTCGCGCGGACGGCGCGGCCATACCGCCAAGGCGAACGTCGCGCTGCGGCGGCTGTCGGCTCGAGTCCAGGGTGATGTCCGCGGGCCACATGCCCTCCTCGTCGACGGGTCCGGGACCTGGACCCTCCCACGGGACAGCCGGGCACGTGGCTCGTTCGCGGTCGCGGTCCAGAGAGGCCTAGACCGTCCGCTGGTACCGACTGTCTCAGCTCTCGCCGGCCGCCTCACGTACGGCGCGCTCGGCAACAGCGTGCTCGTCGGTGCGGGCGTCGTACGTCCAGAAGTCGCGCAGGATCGCGGCGGTGATGCCGACACCCGCCACGCAGGCGATGCCGCCGCTGGTCACCGCGCCGCGGACCGACCACAGGTCGGCCGTGACGCCGCCGCGCACCTGGCCGGCGAGCGGGCCGACGGAGTAGGACAGCATCTCGATGCCGGCCAGCCGGCCGCGCATCGACTCCGGGATCGTCTGGCTCCAGACCGTCGCCCGGAAGATCCCCGAGATCATGTCGGCCGCACAGGCCAGGGCGAGGAAGAGTGCGACCAGCCAGATGTTCGGCATCAGGCCCGCGACCGCGACCATCGCGCCGAACGTCGCCGCGGCGAGCACGATCGCCCGCCCGTGGTGGTGCACCCGCGCGGTCCAGCCGCTCAGCGCGGTGGCGGCCATCGCACCCAGGACCTCGGCGGTGTAGAGCATGCCGAGCAGCTGCGGCTGGCCGAAAACCTCCTCGGCCAGCGCCGGGAACAGCACCACCGGGGCCGCGAACATCATCGCGACGATGTCGACGAAGTAGGTGCCTAGCAGGTCGCGGCGCCGGAACGCGTAGACCATGCCCTCCTTGATGCCGGCCAGGCTAGGCGGCGTCGTCTCCTCCCGGTGCGGGTAGGACGCCATCAGCAGGTAGAGGTACGACGCGACCAACAGGCCGCCGACGTCGATGAGGAAGCACCAGCCGATGCCGACGTACGCCGCCAGCAGACCGCCGACGGCCGGACCGGCGAGCAACCCGATCTGGATGCCGAAGCTCGAGAGCGCGTTGGCCGCGGGCAGCTGGTCGTGCGCGACCGTCCGCGGCAGCAGCGCCTCCCGCGAGGGTCGCTGCAGTGCCGAGCACGACGCGAGCGCCACCGCGACCACGAAGATCACCCAGACATCGGGATGGTCGCGGAAGGCGTTGACGGCGAGCACCGCGGTGAAGACCGCCTGTCCGACACCGGTCACGATCAGCAGCCTGCGGCGGTCGACGTGGTCGGCCAGCGCGCCGCCGTACAGACCGAAGACGATGATCGGCGCGAGCTCGACCAGGCCGATCGCGCCGACCGCGAAGTTGGACCCGGTCAGCGTGTAGACCTGGAAGGGCACCGCGACGTAGGTGACCATCGCGCCGAAGTAGAAGACCGATCCGGCGAGGAAGAGCAGCCGGAAGTCGCGGGACGCACGCAGCGGCGTGGTGTCCATGCGGAGGGCCTTGAGACGGTCGATCACAAGGCGGAATCGTCCCTCAGCCCAGCGGCCGCGACCAAACCAATTGTCTGGTTCGCCGGACAGGGTGCCGGCCAGCCGATCCACTTGCCCCCATGCAGCTGCGCCGTACCGCTCCCGTGCTCGTCACCCTCGCCCTCGGCATCGCGACCCTCAGCAGTGGTACGACGATCGCCGCCACCGACGCGTCGGAGCTGGCGCCGGCGCCGGTCGTGACGGTCACCACCTCCGAGGACGACGTGGTGGCATCGACCCAGACGGTGACCCCCGGCAACGTGCTCTTCTCCGTGAGCGGCTCCGGCTCCGCCGTGCTCCTCCAGCTGAGGGGCTCGTACACGCTGAAGAAGCTGTACGCCGACTTCGACAAGGTGTTCTCCGGCCGGCCCGGTCCGGCCCGGCGGATGAACCGCGGCGCGACCTTCTACGGCGGTGTCTTCGCCAGCATGTCGGACGTGCCCTCGCAGTTCGGGGGCGACCTCGCGCCCGGCGACTACCAGCTGGCCGATCTGGTCAGCCGGCGGGCGGTCTCGTTCGAGGTCGCCGGCACACCCGAGACCCGCACCGCTCCCTCGTCGGCGGGCACGGTCCGCTACACCGACCACGGCATCGCGATGCCACGGACCATGCCGGTGGGCGGCTGGATGCACCTGGTGAACCGCTCCGACGAGATCTCCCTGCTGGACATCGTCCACGTGAAGCCCGGCACCACCCGCAAGGCGGTGCGGCAGCACTTCGCCTCCCAGGGCCGGAAGTACGCGAACCGCTTCACCGCGACGTACGACAGCACCCTGCTGCTGAGCCCCGCGCAGGAGTACTGGTGGTCGTACGGGCTGTCGAAGGGTCCGGCGGTCACCTCGTCCCTGTGGCCGCGCGAGCGGGACGGCGAGATGCAGTCCTTCCACGGCACCTGGGGCATGACGCAGGTCAGGTAGCGCGCCGCCCGACCCGGATCCGCGCACCGTTGCGCGGGACGCTGGTGATGTTGCGGACCTTCGGAATGTCGTCGCCGACCGCGCTCACGTCGTACGCCGTGAACACCTCGCGCAGCACGGCCACGCCCTCCATCTGCGCGAAGCCGGCGCCGATGCAGCGGCGGACGCCGCCGCCGAACGGGATCCAGGTGTTGGTCGGCGGGTTGTGGCCCAGGAACCGCTCCGGCCGGAAGACCTCGGGGTCCTCGTGGTTGTCCTCGCGCGAGTGGGCCAGGATGATCGACGGCCCGACGGTCGTGCCGGCCGGCAGGTCGTGGCCCGCGATCGTGGCCGACTTCATCAGGGTCCGCACCACCATCGGGATGATCGGGTGCAGCCGCATCGACTCCTTCATCACCCCCTCGAGGAAGGCGTCGTCGCCCTCGTCAGCGGCAGCCCGGCAGCGGGCCAGCAGCTCCGGGTCGCGGCCGACCTCGTAGAGCGCCCAGGCGAGCGCGCTCGCGGTCGTCTCGTGGCCGGCGAGCAGCAGCGTGACGAGCTGGTCGCGGAGCTCGGTATCACTCAGCCGTTCGTTTGGAGCATCGCCGTCCTCGCCCTGCACGATCAGCCGGGAGAGCACGTCGGTGCGCTCGGCCAGGTCGGGAGCGGTACGACGTTCGCGGATCTCGGCGTACATCAGCAGGTCGAGTTCGCGCTGGTTGTCGACGGTGCGCTTCCACGGGCCGAACTTCTGTAGCCTGGGGTAGCCCCAGCCGAGCAGGATCGCGGGGCTGACGTTGACCGTGGCGTTGACGCGCGGCCGCAGCTGCGCGAGGCGCTCCTCGTCGGTGACGCCGAAGACGACGCGGAGGATGACCTCGAGCGTCAGCCGGTTCATCCGGTCGAGGCTCCGGAACTCCTCGCCGTCGCGCCAGGTCGCGACCTCCGCCTTCGCGACCTCGGTGACGAGCTCCTGGTACTCCCGCAGCGCGTGGCCGTTGAACGCCGGCATCAGCAGCTTGCGGGCCCGCTTGTGCTGCGAGCTGTCCTGGAGCAGCAGCGAGTGCTCGCCCATGATCGGGCCGAGGATGCCGTTGGCCTTGCCCGCGTGGAAGACCTCCGGGTCGCCCGCGAAGATCTCCTTCGCGTGCTCGGGCCGGGTGAAGAAGACGAGCGGGCGGCCGCCGGGCGCGATCCGGACGGTGAAGATGTCGCCGTACCTCTTGCGCATGTAGGGGTGGAACCGGTGCCGGAACCGCAGCAGCCCGGCCGTCTGGATCAGCACCGGCCAGTGCGGACCCGGCGGGAGCGCGGACGCGGCGACGGGCGGCGGCTTCTGCTGGTTGCCGGGGCTCATCCTCCGGAACCGCTGGGTGGTGAGCTGGTCGACGTCGTCCAGGGTCGTCACCTTGGCGACGGTACGCCTGCTATTGAATGGTCGTCAATAGAGTCGGCGGACGTCCCACTTCTTAGGCAGGACTGTCACTTCTCAGGCGTTGCGTTGCCTGAGAAGTGACGGTTTCACCGGTGCACCGGGGTGGGTTCGGTCGGTCATCGCAACAGGAGGTCTTGGATGACCTCTGAGGGTCGAAGGTAGTCGAGGCGTTTGCGGGGGCGGTCGTTGAGCTCGTG
>Ga0190274_10000209_pt1 | contig 39803 bp, 31 predicted proteins | sample Popmic531T_FD_133002 | JGI IMG/M metagenome (GOLD analysis project Ga0190274, IMG submission 133002) | Populus adjacent soil microbial communities from riparian zone of Yellowstone River, Montana, USA - 531 T | ecosystem: Environmental > Terrestrial > Soil > Riparian zone | place: USA: Montana... | reverse complement strand
GCGCCGAAGATGACCAGGCGCACCGCGCCCTCCTCGGGGTCGATCACGCTGGTCAGCCAGGAGTAGCCGGTCCAGGCCCACCAGAGCATGCCGAGGACCAGCAGGCCCTGGGCCAGGCCCGACCAGGTCGGGTGGTGCGCCATCAGCGCCGTGCACTGGGTGATCGCCAGCACGAAGACGAGGTCGAAGAAGAGCTCCAGCGGCGTCACCCTCTCGCCTTCGCGCAGCGTCGCGCCGAGGCGTGGGGTGCGTGCATCGTCGGCAGCGGCCATCGCCGCATCTTCGCAATCTCCCCGGGTCCTCTTCCCTGTTCCGGTGCGCCTTATGCGGCTATAGACCAGATAAGACGCACCGGAAGCGGTGGTCAGGTGTCTTCGGCGTGGTAGCGCTCGAGCAGTCGCTCCTCCTCGTCCCGCTTGGGGAAGGCGAAGAAGACGAGGGCCGCGCCGAGCAGGATCGCGACGATGCCGGCGCTGTAGGCCCAGGCGTCGCCCTGCAGGAAGGAGACCTTGGCGGCGGCGATGATCTGTTCGCTGTGGCGCGGGTACTGCGAGGCCAGGTCGGCGGCGCTGGAGAAGGACTTGGTCAGCTCGCCTTCGACGTTTTCGGTGACCTTGGCCGATTCCCCCGACGAGGCGATGGCGGCGCTGGCAGCGGCCGCGTAGCCCGCGGTGAGCAGGGCGCCAAAGATCGACTGCATGATCGCGCCGCCGAGGTCGCGCTGCAGGTCGGCCGTCCCCGACGCCATCCCGGCTCGCTTTACCGGCACCGAGCCGGTCAGCGAGTGCGAGGCGGGGGTGCCCGCAAAGCCCACGCCGATGCCGATGAAGGCGTAGCCGAGGCCGACCTTCCAGTAGTCGATGTTGTCTTTCCAGAGCAGCAGCATGGTGAGGAAGCCGAGCACGCAGAAGACGTAGCCGACGAGCAGGGTGAAGCGGGCGCCGCGCGCCTCGACCAGCTTCGCCGAGCGCGGGGCGACGATGACCATCAGCACCGCCGCCGGCAGGATCGCCAGGCCCGAGTCGAGGGTCGAGTAGTCGAGCACGTTCTGGAGGAACTGCTGGCCGATGAACATCGCCCCCATCAGCGAGCCGAAGACGATGATCCCGGCGCAGGCCGCCACCCAGAAGATCCGCCGCTTCGCGATGTCGAGGTCATAGAGCGGCGAGCGGGCGCGGCGCTGGCGCAGGACGAAGGCGCCGGTCGCGGCCAGGGCGACGATGCCGAGCCCCACCGCGAGCGCTCCCTTGCCCGGCACCGGCGCCAGGTTGATCCCAAGCACCAGCGCTGCCACCAGCAGGATCGAGAGGATGCCGCCGAGGTTGTCGACCGGCTCGCTGGTCTCGTTGACGTGGGCGGGGACGTAGCGCCAGGCCAGGTAGAGGGCGAGGGTGGCGAGGGGCAGGGTGACGAGGAAGACCGAGCCCCAGTCGAACTGCTCGAGCAGGGCGCCGGAGAGCAGTGGCCCGAGCGAGGCGATCGCGCCACCGATCGCCGACCAGAGCGCGATCGAGCGGGTGCGGTCGTTGCCCGACCAGAGCGCCGTGATCAGGGCCAGCGTGGTCGGGAAGGCCATGCCGGCGGCGACTCCGCCGAGCAGCCTGGCGACGAAGAGGACGCCGATCGAGGGGGCGAAGCCGGCCAGCAGCGAGGCGGGGATCGTCAGCCCCATGCCGAGCAGCAGCATCATCTTGCGCCCGTAGCGGTCGCCGAGCGCGCCGAGGTAGAGGACCGAGGTCGCCAGGCCCAGGGAGTAGCCGACCGCGACCAGGTTGAGCGTGGTCTGACCGGCGTTGAACGCCTTGCCGATGTCGGGCAGGGCGACGTTTGCAACCGCCAGGTTCAGGTTCGCGACGGCCGCGACCAGGATCAGCGCGGCGAGGACGAGGCCGGCGCGCTTGGGGCTGCTCGACTCCATTCGGCGACCAACCTATCCCAGCATGACGGCGGTCACGCGGGGGACGGGCGGCGCCTGAGAGGATTCGCATCGATGGCGGAGGATCGCAAGCGGCCCGAGGCTCCCCGCGCCGAGAAGACCCTGCCGGGGATCTGGAGGCTGAGGCTTCCGCTTCCCTGGCCAGGCGTGCCCCACGGCAACGCCTGGGCGGTGGCTGCCGATGGGGGCATCGTCCTCTTCGATACCGGGATCGGCGGCAAGGGGCGGATGCGCCAGTTCGACCTCGCCCTGGCTCAGGCGGGCTTCGACCTCGCGGACGTCCGGCTGCTCGTCTGCACCCACTCCCACACCGACCACTACGGGCTCGCCGCCCCGATCGTCGAGAACGCCGGTTGCGAGCTCTGGATGCATCCCAACTGGGAGCACGTGCGCCTGCTCGCCGACGATCCCGCCGCGGCGCTCGAGCAGCGACTCGAGGTGGCGCGCCAGAGCGGCGTCCCGGTCGCCGGTCTCGAACGCTATCGCGAGGCCCGCAAAGACGATGACGACAACGGCATCGACGCGATCGTCGAGCCCGACCGGGACCTGCTTCCCGGGGTCGAGGTGGAGACCGATCTAGGCACCTGGCAGGTCTACGAGACGCCGGGGCACGCTCCCTCGCACGTCGTCCTGCACCAGCCCGAGCGCAAGCTGATGATCTCCGGCGACCACCTGCTCGGCCGCACGGTGCTCTTCTTCGACCACGGGCACAGCGCCGACCCGGTGGGCGAGTTTCTCGGCAGTCTCGACCGCGTCGAGCCGCTCGAGGTCGATCTCTGCCTGCCGGGACATGGGCGCCCCTTCCGCGACCCCGGGGCCAAGATCGCCGAGGCGCGGCGGCAGGTCGAGGAGCTGCTCGGCAAGACGCGCGAGGCGCTGGTGGAGGGCGAGCGGACGGCGTTCGAGATCGTCGCCGGGATCGTCGGGGCCGACAACGTCAACACGCCGGTCAGTGCCTGGGTGCTGCAGATCGTCCTTTCCTGTCTCGACCATATGGCGATTCTGAGAACGGTGGTGAAGGTGGACGAGACCGATCCGCAGCGGTGGCGGTTGACTTAGGGGTCACCCGGCTCCCTCTGTAGGCTGCTCCGCTGATGGCCAGCTTTACCTTCACGCGTGAGATCGCGGCGCCGGCCGAGGTTGTGTTCGAAGTGCTTACGGATCACCGTAGGTACTCGGAGCTGACGCCGTTGCGAAAGTCTGAGCTCGAGCGAGAAGGGGAGGCGGATCCGAACGGGGTTGGGGCTATTCGGAAGCTGACCGTGGTTGGGCCGCCAATGCGGGAGGAAGTGATTGCTTACGAGGCTCCCAGCCGGTTCTCTTACACCGTGCTGTCGGGATTGCCAGTTCGGGATCACGTTGGGACGGTGGAGCTGACTCCGAGCGGCAGTGGGACCAAAATGGTCTATGCGGTGCGGACGCAGCCGACCCTGCCCGTCGTTGGGCCGGTCGTCGTTGCCGCCGTCAAGCAGGCGATCAAAGGTTTGATCGGCGGAGTAGCCGCCGAGTCCGAGCGCCGGGCGTCCGCAGCGGATGGCTGAGGGCGGGCTCAAGGCCCGCCTGCAGCGTGACGCGAAGGAGCTGTTGCGCCGGACCAATAGGTTCTGGCACGATCGGCGCCATCTGGCGATCGCCCTGATCTCCGCCGCTGTGCTCGCGATCGCCGGACTTGGGCTGCTCTCCTACGAGCTGCTCAAGCGTCCCGCCGACGTGCACAACTCGAACGCCGCCTTCGTCCCCCAGAAGCCGCCGAAGCCGGAGGCCAAGACGGTCAACTGGCCGATGTTCGGGCTCAACCCGGCTCGCACCCGCTACCTGCCGGCGAAGGGGATCAAGCCGCCGTTCCAGAAGCTCTGGCGCTACACCGAGCGGCCGCTGCTCGAGTTCCCGCCGATCTACGTCGGCGGCAAGCTCTACGCGATCAACAACAACGGCACCGCCTTCGCCCTCGACGCCGACACCGGCAAGGTGCTGTGGGAACGCAGCCTCGGCCGCCTCAACGCCTCCTCGCCTGCCTACTCCAAGCACCGCCTCTACATCGTCAACCTCGTTCCCGGCCACATCGTCAAGCTCGACGCGAAGACCGGCAAGGTGGTCTGGAAACACTCCTTGCCGGGCCGGGCCGAGTCCTCGCCGGTGGTGATCGATCGCACCGTCTACTTCGGCTGCGAGGATGGCAACCTCTACGCGCTGAGCACGATCAGCGGCAACACGCGCTGGGCGACGAGCCTCGGCGGGCCGATCAAGTCGGCCCCCGCCTACTACCGCGGCACGCTCTACGTCGGCGACTACGGCGGCTACATGAACGCGGTTGACGCCAAGACCGGCACGCTGAAGTGGCAGAGCGGCTCGCTCGGCCAGGGCTTCGGCACCTCGGGTCAGTTCTACTCGACCCCGGCCGTGGCCTTCGGGCGCGTCTACGCGGGCAACAACGACGACCGCGTCTACAGCTTCGATCGCAAGGACGGCACCCTTGCCTGGAGCTACTCGACCGGCGGCTACGCCTACTCGGGCCCGACGGTCTCGACCACCCGCCACAGCCCACCGACCGTCTACATCGGCTCCTTCGACGGCAACGTCTACGCGCTCGACGCCAAGGACGGCAGCCTGCGCTGGAGTCGCTCCGCCGGCGGCCAGGTGGTCGGCTCGCTCTCGGCGATCGGCGACGTCGTCTACGTCGCCGAGTTCACCAACAACAGCACCAGCGGTTTCATGATGAGGAGCGGCCGCCGCGTCTTCCACTACGGCCGCGGCACCTACTCGCCGGTGATCTCCGACGGCCGCCGCATCTACCTCACCGGCTACTCCAGCATCACCGCACTGCAGCCCTACAAGTACAAGCGCGCCGTCGCCCCGGCGATCGTCGCCCCCCAAGGGCAAACCGAAGCCCAAAACCAAGCGCCACAAGCGAACTGCATCAAATTCTCGGCCCAGCAGGTAGAGAATTTGATGCAGTTCGCGTTGGTTTGGGCTTTGGGGCGATCCCGCCGGGCGGGGGTGGCGGCGCCACGGGCGGGTTGGGGGCGAAGGCCGGGAAGACGGGGTGGTGGAGGGCGTCGCTCAGCGCCGCCAGGCTGGCCGGGTAGTTCTGGATCCGGTAGGCGCTGGTCGAGCCGAAGTCCTGGTAGTAGATCAGCATCTTGCAGCGCTCGCGGCGCCTGACCCAGGTCATCAACCGCGTCATGTAGGCGGGGTCGTCACCGCTGGAGACGCCGAACTCGGGCAGCGAGAAGGGCTTGTGGGCGAAGCGGTTGTAGAGACCGGTCAGCGCTTTCCAGTCCTGGTTGTCGGAGTAGAAATCGGTGCCGACCCAGTCGACGTATTCGTCGCCCGGGTAGAAGTGCTTGGGCCGGTTCTGCGGGACCGTCGGCGAGCCAGCCGGCAGCGTGCTCCAGAGCACCGCGATCGGCGCCTTCGGCAGGCCGTTGACCTCGCTGCGCAGGGCGGGCAGCCCGGCATCCGCAAGGCGGGCGTCGATCTGGGCCCGCTTGCCGCCGCCGTGCAGGACGATGTAGATGCGGCGCAGGGCGAGCCGGTACCAGCGCGGCTTGTGGGCGGCGTCGCGCAGCGTCCCTCCGCAGTCGTAGGAGGCGTAGACGTTGAGGCAGCGGTTCGGCTCTCCCAGCGGCCGGATGTAGGCGGGCATCTTCTTCGCCCAGAACAGCATGTTGAGCCGGATCAGGTATTCGTCGCCGTAGCCCTGCGCGATCGCCCGCGGGTCGATCAGCTCGTGCCCGTCGGCGGTGTCGGCGGTGGTGATGTGCAGCACCGGGCGCGCTCGCGCCTCCTGCCAGCGTTCGATCGACTCGGGGAAGTCCGAGCCCCAGGTGCGGAAGCTCTCGATCAGCGCCGGGTGTTTGTGCAGCGCCGCGCTGAATTGGCCGAAATCGGCGGGGTCCCCGGTGTCGCTGACGCCGAAGAAGATCCTCTTCCCCCGTGGCAGCAGCGCGCCGGCCTCGGCGCCCGCCGGTCCGATCAGGCAGAACGCGGCCAGGACGAGGATCGCCGCGGTGATTCGGGTTCGCGTCAAGGGCATCCGAGCTTGATTCGACTGGCGAGGGCTCTGTCCCTCCCCGCCGGCGGGCCGGAAATCGGAGGCGTTGGTTGATTCCGGCTCGCCGGACGGGAGGTCCCGTGTGGGCTTTAACACATGCCCGCGGCGATCGATCCGCCTGGGCAGGGCGATGCGAGGAGGCTCAGGCGGCTGGCTCGAGTGCGCTCTCGTTGCCGCGGCTGTGCGCGGCAACGAGCCCGAGGATCTCGGTCGCGTACTTGGCGATGAAGCTGGGGCCGACGCCGCGGATCGCCGCCAGGCTCGACTCGTCGGTAGGACGGGTCGCCGCCACGGCCGCCAGGGTCGAGTTGTGGGCGACCGTGTAGGCGGGCTTGCCGTCCGCCGCCCGCAGGCGCCAGGCCTTCAGCTCCTCGAAGAGGGGACCGTCGTCGGTGGAGAGCTCGGCCGGCGGAGCGGCCGCGGCCTTGGCGCGCCGGGGCGCACGCACCACGATCGTCTCCGGGTCCGGGAGCCAGCTCTGGGCGTCGCAGACGTCGCAGCAGCGGCCCAGCGGTCGGCCCGCCTCGCGGTCGCCGAAGTGGTCGAGCACGCTGCGGCGCCGGCAACGGTCGGAGTAGATGAAGGACTTGATCGTGCGGTAGTCGCGCCAGCCGCGCTCGCGGGCGATTGCCAGTTCCGGATCGCGCTGCTCGATGAAGCGGACCAGACGGCCGAGGTCGGCCTTCATCGCCAGCAGGACCGCCTTGGCGGGCAGCCCGTCGCGCCCACCGCGTCCCGCCTCCTGGTAGTAGGCCTCGAGGCTGGTCGGGATCGCCATGTGCCAGACCGAGCGCACGTTGGCCTTGTCGACGCCCATGCCGAAGGCGTTGGTGGCGACGATGACTTCGGCGTCGCCGGTCATGAAGCGGTGCTGCGTCCTGGTGCGGTCTTCGGCCTCCATGCCGGCGTGGTAGCCGAGCGCCCGCAGCCCCGCGTCGCGCAGGGCCTGCGCGACCTCGTCGGTATCGCGGCGGGTGCCGCAGTAGACGATCGCCGGCCGGTTGTCGGGGTCGGCCAGTCCGGCTTCGAGCAGCGCCAGGCGCCGCGCCTTCGACCCCTTCCCTTCCAGCCGTACGACGTCGAAGGAGAGGTTGGGACGATCGAAGCCGGAGCGCACCTGCAGCGGCTGGCGCAGGCCGAAGCGGTTGACGATCTCGGCTGCCACCGCCTTCGTCGCCGTCGCCGTGCAGGCCATCACCGTCGGCCGCCCGAGCCGCTCGGCGATCTCGGGCAGGCGCAGGTAGTCGGGGCGGAAGTCGTGCCCCCACTCCGAGACGCAGTGCGCCTCGTCGACCGCCATCAGGTCGATCCGCCGCTGCGCCAGGGCGTCGAGGAAGACGGTCGAGGCGAAGCGCTCGGGCGAGCAGTAGACGATCCGCGCCGCGCCGCTGCGAACCTGGTCGAGGGCAGCCCGGGCCGCCTCGGCGCTCATTCCCGAGGAGATCATCACCACCGGGTGTCCCGCCGCGATCAGCCGCCGCCACTGGTCGTTCATCAGCGCGATCAGCGGGCTGACCACGATCGTCATGTCCTCGGTCGCCAGCCCCGGCAGCTGGTAGCAGAGGCTCTTGCCGCCGCCCGTCGGCATCACGATCAGCGAGTCGCGCCCCTGCAGCGCCGCCTCCACCGCCTCCTTCTGCCCGGGCCGCCAACTCTGGAAGCCCAGCTTGCCCAGCAGAGTGTCAGCCTGGTCCCCAGCCGTAGCGGTCATCGGGACCAGGCTATGAGGTTCACCCGACGATCTGAGCCGGAACCTGTGACAACTCCTCGGCGAGAGCGTCTATTTCCTGCGCCAGCTTGCGGGTATCGGCCTTGCTCAGGTCGGTGTAGGAGACGAAGCCGTTGCCACGCCTGTAGGGCTCGAGCGAGGCGTAGACGTCTTCGAAGCTCGCTTCGATTTCCTTCGCCAGCTCCGGGTCCTTCTCCGAGAGCAGTGGCTCGACCGCTTCGAAAGCGACCTCGGCGCCCTCGACGTTGGCCTCGAAGTCGACCAGGTCGGTGTGCGAGTAGCGCTCCTCCTCGCCGGTGATCTTCGATGCCGAGACCTCGCCGAGAAGCTCGTTGGCGCCGTTGGCGATCTGCACCGCCTGCAGTTCGACGTTCTTCACCCTGGCCTGCAGTTCTTCGACATCGGCGAGCAGCTGCTTGGCGACCGGCGCCATGCCAGCCGTGCTGCCGATGACGACCGGCTTCAGGCCGGCGGTACTGCCGCCCCAGAGCGCCTTCTCGATCCGATGGAAGCCTTCGAATTCGCTGGCGGGCACGTCGTTTTCGCGCGCGTCGATGCGGGGGTCCAAGGTGCCGAAGGACTCGGCAACGGGCTCGATCCGCTCGTAGGGGATCCGCGCCGCCGGGTAGAGCAACCTTGCCTTTGCAGCGTTCCCGGCGACTACCGCGGCCACGAACGGTTCCGTCGCGGCAACCAGCGCGGCGGTGTTCTGCTCGAGGTACTTGCGGTACTGGGCGATGGCAGCTTCGACTTCGGGGCTGTTCTCGGCCTTCAGCTCGCCGCTGACCGCGAGCGTGCCCTTCTCCTCGTCTCCGCCCGGGCAGTAGAGCGTGTATTCGCCCTTCTCCAGGGTCAGCGAGAAGCTGCCGGAGAGCCCGTCGGAGAGGTTCTCGACCTCGCCCAGGATCGTTTCGCCGTCGAGCACCTCGAGCTCGGTCACCTTCGAGGTGCCGGCGTTTTCGACTTCGAAGTTGATCGGCCCGGCCGGTGCCTTTGCCGAGTTCGGCTCGCACCCCGCGTCGGTCAGCGTGAAGGCCATCTTCTTGGCGCCGGCGGGGGCGTCGTCGCTGGTGCCGCAGCCCGCGGCGAAGAGGGCAACGAGGCAGATGCCGGCGGCAATCGGCAGGGGACGGAGGGCGAGTCGGTTCATCGGTCGAAAGCTCCTTGGCTTTTGGTTTCTCGGACGAGAGTTCGGGCACCCTAACAAAGACCGACAAAAGGAGTCGGAATAAAGCTGGCTGACTCAGCCGAGCAGTGTTTCGCCGACGTAGCCGCCGCTGCGGGCTCCAGGCGGAACGGCGAAGACGGCGCTGCCGACGTGCTTGATGTACTCGTTGAGCGCGTCGGAGGAGCCGAGCCGCCGCTGGATCGCGACGAACTGGCTTTCGGGATCGCGTTGGAAGCAGATGAAGAAGAGGCCGGCTTCGAGCTCGCCGAGGCTCTCGTCGACGCCGTCGGTGAAGGAGTAGCCACGGCGCAGGATCCGCTCGCCGCCGTTGGCGGAGGCCGAGGCGAGGCGCACGTGGGCGTCGACCGGGATCACCGGTTTGCCGCCCTGCTCCGCCTCGAGGTCGAGCGCTTCGAACTCTTCGCTGCCGCCGAGCGGCGCGCCCTTGTACTTGTCGCGGCCGATCGTTTCCTCTTGGTCGGCAAGGGCCGAGCGGTCCCAGATCTCCAGCAGCATGCGAATGCGGCGGGTGACCATGTAGGTGCCGCCGCGCATCCAGGCCGGGCCTTCGCCGCCGACCCAGACGAAGCGGTCCATCGCCTCGCCGTCCTCGGCCTTGATGTTGGCGGTGCCGTCCTTGAAGCCCATCAGGTTGCGCGGCGTCTCCTGGCTGCGGCTGGTGCTCGCGGTGCGGCCGAAACCGAGATGGGACCAGCGCATGACGACCGTGCCGCGGCCGATCCGGGCGAGGTTGCGGACGGCGTGGAAGGCGACCTGGGGATCGTCCGAGCAGGCCTGCACGCAGATGTCGCCGCCGCTTTCGCCCTCGTTCAGCTCGTCCGCCGGAAGCGGCGGGATGTCGCGCAGGGCCGCCGGTCGCTTGCCGGCGAGGCCGAGGCCGCGGCGCTCGAAGAGGCTCGGGCCGAAACCGAAGGTGACGGTCAGCCGCGAGGGCAGCAGGCCGACCGTCTCGCCGGTGTCGTCAGGCGGGGCGAGCTGCATGTCGTTGACGTCGCCGACCATCTGGCCGGCGGTCATCTCAGCCGCCGCCGCCGACCACTCCCGCAGCAGGTCACGCAGGGCCGACGGGCTCGGGTCGACCAGGTCGAAGGCGGCGAAGTGGAGGCGGTCCTGGGCGGGGGTGGCGATTCCGGCTTGGTGCTCGCCGTAGAAGGGAACGCTACCCGTGCCGTCGTCGGCCTCGGCGCTCTCGCTGCCGACCAGGTAGCCGCCGACTCCACCAAGACCGATGCCAGCGGCCCCGACGCCGGCCGATGCCAGCAGTCGCCGCCTTGTCAGCTCGGTCATCGCGGTCGCGGGGTCGGCATCAGGCCGGGCTCTGGGCGGGCGCGGATTGCGTCCGCGCCGGCGATCGCCGCGTCCGCAGGCGGTCCGGCCAGAGGACGTAGAGCGTCATCGGCACCGCGTAGAGCAGGTAGACGAGCACCTCGCCGACCGTCGGCGTCGGCTGCAGCCCGAGCATCCCGGTGAGCAGCGAGCCGGAGATGGTCCCCGGTTGCACCAACCAGGTCAGGTCGAGCGCCTGCCCTTGCATGGTGTTGAACCAGCCGGCCTCGTGGGCGGTGTGCAGCGAGGTGGCGAGCAGCCCGGCGGCGACGAAGACGAGGATCAGGCCGGTGAAGCGGAAGAAGCGGTTGAGGTTGAGCCGCACTCCGCCGCGGTAGAGGCCGACGCCGATCACGATCGCCGCGATCAGGCCGATCACCGCACCGGCACCGGCCGCCGTCGTGTCGGTGGCGTCCTGGAAGGCAGCGAGCATGAAGACGGAGGTCTCGAAGCCCTCGCGCAGGACGGCGAGGAAAGCCATCGCGACCAGCGCCATCGCCGAGCCCCGGGCCAGCGCGTGCGCCGCGTCGCCTTCCAGCGCTTTTTTGATCCCGCGCGCGTTGCGCCGCATCCAGACGATCATGTAGGTGACGGCCGCCACCGCGATCAGCCCGATCACGGTCTCCAGCCCCTCCTGCTCGCGCTGGGGAAGCTGTTCGCCGACGACCTCGAGCAGCACCGCGATGCCGAGGCAGAGGGCGACCGCGATGCCGACCCCGATCCACATCTGCTTGATCGCGTCGGAGCGGCCCTCCTTGACCAGGAAGGCGGCGATGATGCCGACTATCAGCGAGGCCTCGACACCCTCGCGCAGGGCGATGACAAGGGTGGGGATCAACGCTGCTCGTTCCTCTGCTCTACGTAGTCCGACATGATGTTAGGCGCCCCTAATTAGGGGTCCCAAACCTAGCACGGCGGTCGGGATTGCGCTGGGCGAGGTGCTAGTTAGGCAGCCAGGGCTCGTGCCACTGGGCGATGCCGCGGGTCAGCTCCTCGGCCTCGGGCGGCCCCCAGGTGCCGGGCTCGTAGGGGTGCACCGGCCCCGGTTCGTCGAGCAGCGGCTGCACGATGCGCCAGGTCTCCTCGACCGTGTCCTGGCGGGTGAAGAGCTGGTGCTGACCGGCGATCGCGTCGCCGAGCAGGCGCTCGTAGGGCTCCGGCTCCTCGCCGGGCACCTTTTCGAAGAGGACCTCCATGTCGGCCGGCTCGAACGCCTCCTCTCCCGCCCGCTTGGCGAAGAGGCGCATGCGGGCGCCGGGCTCGGGCTCGATCCGCACCGTCATCCGGTTCGGGTCCGGCCGTTTGCTGGCGCCGACGCCGAGCGGCGGCGGGCGCTTGAAGACGACGCTCACCTCGCTCGACTTGGCCGGCATGCACTTGCCGGCGCGGATGAAGAAGGGCACACCGTGCCAGCGCCAGTTGTCGACCGCCAGCTCGACCGCGGCGAAGGTCTCGGTGGTCGAATCGGGCGCCACGTCCTTGACGTCGAGGAAGCCGTTGTACTGGCCGCGCACGTAGCGCTTGGGGTCCGCCGTGCGCGTCGCCTTGAAGAATTCGAGCTTCTTGTCGCGGACCGAGTCGTAGTGGTTGCCGGTCGGCGGCCCCATCCCGACCAGGGCCAGCACCTGCAGGGCGTGGTTCTGGATTACGTCGCGCATCGCCCCGACGGCGTCGTAGAAGCGACCGCGGTCGTCGACGCCGAAGTCCTCGGCGATCGTCATCTGCACGTGGGAGACGTGCTGGCGGTTCCAGACCGGCTCCAGCACCGCGTTGGCGAAGCGCAGGTAGGTGATGTCCATCACCGGCTCCTTGCCGAGGTAATGGTCGATGCGCAGGATCTGCCGCTCGTCGAGCGCTTCGCAGAGTTCGGCGTTCAGCGCCCGCGCCGATTCGAGGTCGTGGCCGAAGGGCTTCTCGATCACGACGTGGGCGTTCTCGGTCAGCCCGGCGTCGCCGAGCCCGTGCACCACGGTGGCGAAGAGCGAGGGCGGGATCTCGAGGTAGAAGACCGGCCACTCCGCGTCGCCGATCGCCTCGCCGACGCGTTTGAAGGTCGTCGCATCGGCGTAGTCCCCCTGCACGTAGGAGAACCGCGCCGCGAGCCGGCTGAAGACGTCTTCGTCGGGGTCGCTGACGGTCGCCGCGATCGAGTCGTGGGCGTGCTTGCGCAGCTGTTCCGTGTCCCAGTCGTCGATCGCGACGCCGACGATCGGGCAGTCGAGTTTTCCCCGCGCCTCGAGCCGGTAGAGCGCCCGGAAGGTCATCTTCTTCGCCAGGTCGCCGCTGATGCCGAAGATCGTCAGCACGTCGGCGGTTCGGTTGGCGTCGGCCGTGGCCATGCGCCGCCAGGCTACCCGTTGGCCAGGCAGCCAAGCATCAGTCGGCTGGCGTAGGGTACGAGCAATGGAGCTGGGAATGGTCGGACTCGGCCGCATGGGCGCCAACATGGCCCGGCGGCTGATGCGGGACGGACACCGCTGCGTCGTCTACGACGTCAACCCCGACGCGGTCTCCGCGCTGGCCGCCGAGGGTGCAGAGGGCGCGTCTTCGCTCGAGGAGCTCGCCTCGAAGCTGAGCGCGCCGCGCTCGGTCTGGGTGATGGTCCCCGCCGGTGAGATCACCGAGAAGACCGTCGAGGACGTCGCCGCCGCGCTCGACTCCGGCGATGCGATCGTCGATGGCGGCAACTCCTACTACCGCGACGACATCCGCCGCGCGGCGATGGTCAGCGAGCAGGGAGTCGACTACGTCGACTGCGGCACCAGCGGCGGCGTCTTCGGCCTCGACCGCGGCTACTGCCTGATGATCGGCGGCCCCGAGGGGGCTGTGCGACGCCTCGACCCGATCTTCGCCTCGCTGGCGCCGGGCGTCGCGGCGGCGGAGCGCACGCCCGGGCGCTCCGGAGACGTCTCTCCCTCCGAGAACGGCTACCTGCATTGCGGCCCCAACGGCGCCGGTCACTTCGTGAAGATGGTCCACAACGGGATCGAGTACGGGGTGATGGCCGCCTACGCCGAGGGCCTCAACATCCTCAAGAACGCCAACGCCGGCAAGGTCCAGCGCGAGGCGGACGCCGAGACGGCGCCGCTCGAGCAGCCCGAGTATTACCAGTACGACCTCGACCTGCCCGAGGTGACCGAGGTCTGGCGCCGCGGCAGCGTGATCGGCTCCTGGCTGCTCGACCTGACCGCTGCCTCGATGCAGGAATCGGGCGACCTCTCCGACTTCGCCGGCCGCGTCTCGGATTCGGGTGAGGGTCGCTGGACCTCGATCGCCGCGATCGACGAGGGCGTGCCCGCGCCGGTCCTCACCACTGCGCTCTACGAGCGCTTCTCCTCGCGCGGCCTCGACGACTTCGCCGACAAGGTGCTCTCGGCGATGCGCAAGCAGTTCGGCGGCCACGACGAGAAGCCGTCCTAGGCGGCGCGAGCGTGGCTATCGATCTCGAGGTCGTTGCCGACGAGAAGGCGGCGGCGAGACGCGCAGCGGAAGTGATCGCGTCGATTGGCAGCCAGTCGAAGGCCGAGCGCAACATCTTCTCGTTGGCGATGAGCGGCGGCCGCTCACCCTGGGGGATGCTGGCGATCCTGGGGGAAGACGAGACGATGCCCTGGGGCGAGACCGAGCTGTTCCAGGTCGACGAGCGGATCGCCTCACCCGGCAGCGAGGACCGCAACCTCACCCACATGGTCCTGGGGCTTTCGATGGACCACCAGGCGACGCTGCGCCCGATGCCGGTGACGCAGCGAGGGCTCGACGACGCCGCGCGCGAGTACGAAAGCCAACTGCCGGAGCCACTCGATTGCGTCCACCTTGGGCTCGGGCCCGACGGCCACACCGCATCGCTGGTTCCCGGCGATCCGGTGCTCGAGGTGAGCGACCGCAGGGTCGCGCTGACCGAGACCGCCTATCAGGACTACTACCGCATGACCCTGACCTACCCGGCCCTGGACAAAGCTCGTCAGATCGTCTGGCTGGTGACCGGCCCCAAGAAGCGCGAGCCGCTGGAGAAGCTCCTCGCCGGCGATGCCTCGATCCCAGCTGGCCGCGTCGAAAACGACAACATGATCGTCATCGCCGACGCGGCCGCCGGGGGAGACCTGGCCGGATGAGCCCGGGGTCGTCCGCGAGCGAGCCCCCGGCCGACTTCGAGACCCTGCTCTACGGCACCGCGGCCGGCGTCGCCACGATCACGCTGAACCGGCCGGACTCGCTCAACACGATCGTCCCGCCGATGCCGGAAGAGGTCGAGGCCGCCGTCGGGCTGGCGATCGCCGACCGCGAGGTCAAGGTCATCGTCCTCCGCGGCGCCGGGCGCGCCTTCTGCGCCGGCTATGACTTCGGCGACGGGTTCCATCACTGGGACGAGCAGCTCGCCACCGACGGCGAGTGGGATCCAGGCAAGGACTTCGTCGCCGCCACCGCCCCGGCCCTGGCGCCGACCCAGAAGCTGATGAGCGTCTGGCGCTCGCCCAAGCCGGTGATCGCCCAGGTCCACGGCTGGTGCGTGGGCGGCGGCAGCGACTTCGCGCTCTGCGCCGACCTCGTGATCGCCAGCGAGGACGCCCGGATCGGCACTCCCTACTCGCGGATGTGGGGCGCCTACCTCTCGGGCATGTGGCTCTACCGCCTCGGCTTGACCAAGGCAAAGGAGTACGCGCTGACCGGCAAGCCGCTTTCGGGCGCCGAAGCCGCCGAGGTCGGGCTGATCAACCGGGCGGTCCCCTTCGGGCGACTCGAGCAAGAGGTAGCTGAGGCCGCCGGCGAGCTGGCTTCGATCCCAGCCTCCCAGCTCGCCGCGATGAAGCTGGTCGTCAACCACGCCTACGAGAACATGGGCCTCGCCTCGACCCAGACCCTCGGCCCGATCCTCGACGGCCTGATGCGAAACACCCCCGACGCCAAGAGCTTCATCGAGATGGCCGAGCGCGAAGGCGTCCCCGCCGCGGTCGCCAAGCGCGACGGCCCCTTCGGCGACTACAGCCAGGCCCCGCCCGAGTCCAAGCCGGACCCGAACAACGTCATCGAGCCTTAAGGGAGAAGGCTGCGAAAGCGCTGAAGGCGTTGGTCCTCCTCACCGACCATTCGGAGCAGCCATCGTTCGACCTCCGTGACGTCGAGGTCATCGGTGGAGACGAAGAGCATCTGCTCGATGTCGAGCCAGTCCTTGCGGCGGTCGAACATCGCCTTGCAGACGGCCAGGTGCTCAGGGCTCAGAATGGAAACCGCGGTGCCCGCGAAGGGGACCCGACGGGCCTGCTTGTGCATCTCGTCATGGATCGGGTCGTAGGCGAAGAAGAGATCGACGGCGTTGTTGCCCCACCAGAGCCGACACTGCCCATCTCGCTCCAGGGCGATCGGATCGAGATCGCTCGAATCCACTCCGAGCGGGGCGAGCTCATCGATGACCTTTTGCCATGTCTCCGGGGGGACGAAGACGTTGACGTCGATGTCGATCGTCGCCCGTGGATCCGCGTAGTAGGCGAGCGCCAGAGCGCCCCCAAGGGCGTAGGGAATTTTCGCCGCGGCGAGTGTTTCGTGGATGACGACGACCTTCTCTGGGAGCGAAGGCTCCTCGTCCAAGCCGGGTGGATTGGTGCCGATCATCGGTCGCTGGAGTCGAGTCGAGGGAAGAGGAGCGGCTTCCCCCTGCGCCCACTCGAAGGAAGCGCGTCGGCGAGCAGGAGTAGGTCAACGAGCGCCTTGCCCCGTTCCTCGGGCGTTGCGGCCATCCAGATGGCAACGGAGCGGGCGGCTTCGTTTGCGGGTGAGCCCTCTCCGTCCTCGCGGTAGCCCCTCTGGAGCAGTTCGCTCAGCATCTGGTGGAGGGTTGGGTTGAGTCGCCGGCCCCGGGCCAGTTCCGCGATCAGCTCGCGGGCGGCTTGCTCGATTGGGGGCCGCGCCACCGGCGCGCCCGCTCGACGAGCGGCGCGCCGCAGCTCCTCAGCGCTGGGCGGTTTGGTCGCCTTTTCCCTCGCCCTCTGAACGACCTCGTCGGTCAGCTCGCGAAACGAGACGAGGGTGCGACTGCGAGGCCCCTTCGGGGTGTTCCGGGACTCCCGCACCTCGAAACTGCCTTGCCTGGTCGGAACGACGAAAGCCATAGTGGGACAAATGTACCACTAGGATCTGAATTTAGGTTTTGGTCAGGCTGGGGCGAGGCTAACCGCGTGGTTGGCGACAATCATGCTGTCGGGGTCGTAGCGGCGCTTGACGTCGGCCAGCCTCGCGCAGACCTCGGGCGCAAGGATCGCGTCGGCGTCGCAGGGGCGCTCGGCGAAGTTGAAGTAGCCACCCTCGGCGGCCCAGGGGCCCATCGCGTCGTCGAAGCGGTTCAGCCGATCCTCGATCGCCTGGCCAAGCTCCGGCGTCATCGGCAGCCCCACGCCGAACATCGCGAAATCCGCGTCGATGTGGGAGAGGGCGCCGCCGCTCGGGTCCGGTCGCCCCAGCGCGCCGCCGAGGTGGCGCAGCTCGGTGAGCAGGAGGGGAGAGCCCGACTCGGGGCCGGCGAGCTCCGTGAAGGCATCGATCGCCTCGTCGGGGAGCTCGCGGATGACCTGGTGGTGGCCCATCCCCGGCACCGGCTGCTCGGGGTCCATGTGGATCCGGCAGAGGCCCTCGCTGGGGATCTGGCCGAAGGTGTTCATGATCGGCTCGCCGATCTCGAGCAGCGGCGCGATCGTCGCCTCGCCGGCCGCCTGGTCGCCGATGCAGGCCGCGTCGATCGTCAGCAGCGGGACGTTGCGCAGCTGCTCGGGCACGTCTGGAACCGGCGGCGGGCGCAGGAAGCGGACCACCGAGGTGACCTCGTCGGAGAGGCCGGCGGCCCAGTCGCGGTAGGCGCGAACGGCCTCGGCGCCGACCTCGGCCGGGAAGAGCAGGGCGCCGGCGTAGATATCGCCGATCGGGATCAGGTCGAGATGCAGGGCGGTGACGATCGCGTAGCCGCCCCCGCCGCCGCGCAGGGCCCAGAAGAGGTCGGGGTCGTTCTCGGCATCGACCGTTCTCGGCTCGCCGTCGGCCGTAATCAGCTCGATCCCCCGCACCCGGTTGCAGGCGAAGCCGTAGCGCCGGCCGAGCCAGCTGAGCCCCCCGCCGAGCGTGTAGCCGATCACGCCGACGTCGGGTGCGGAGCCCGGCATCGAGCTGAGGCCGTGCGCCTGGGCGGCTTCGCTCAGCTCCAGCACGAGCGCTCCCGCCTCGACCCGAGCGGTCCGGGCGTCCGGGTCGATCTCGATCCCGCGCATGCGCTCGGTCTTGATCAGGATCGTGCCATCGAGCGGCTCGAGGGCGACCGCGCCGTGCCCGGTGCCCTGACCGGCGACCCTGAGGTCGTGCGCGCCGGCGAAGCCGACGACCTTGACGACGTCGTCGGCGCTCGCGACGAAGGCGACGGCCTCGGGGCGCTGGTCGGCCGTCAGGTTCCAGGCGACGCGCGCCTCGTCCCAGTCGGCATCGCTCGGGGTCGCAACGCGGCCGGCGATCGCCAGCCCGGTGAAGTCACTCATCTGCGGTCTCCTTCGAAGTCAGCTCAACGTCAAACGTTCGACGGTGCCTCCGGCCCCCACCAGCACCGCGCTCACCATATCCGGGGGGAAGAGGCCGTGGGCGGCGACGCCGGGATCGGCCTCGAGGCGGGCGGCGAGGGTGGCCGGGTCGCCGATCTCACCGCGGTAGTCGGCGATCACGCCGGCATCGGGGCTGCGCGGCACGTCGCGCAGCTCGACCCCGCTGCCGAGCCGGGACAGGGTGGAGGCGAGGCCGAAAGCGAAGAGCTCCAGCGGTACCGGGGCGCTCAGTGCCTCAACCGGCTTGCTCGAGTCGGCGATGACGACGAAGCGCTCGGCCGCCACGGCGACGATCTTCTCGCGCAGGTGCGCGCCGCCGCCGCCCTTGATCAGCCAGCCGTCGGGAGTCACCTGGTCGGTGCCGTCGATCGCGATGTCGAGCCGCTCCAGCTGGCTGAACTCCTCGACGGGGATCTCCAGCTCGCGCGCCTGCTCCTCCGTCGCCACCGAGGTGGCCACACAGCGAATCCCGCTCAGCCCGCGGTCGGCGATGGCGGGGAGCAGATGGGCGACGGTCGAGCCGGTGCCGAGGCCGACGGTCATCCCGTCCTCGACGAGCTCCGCCGCGGCCTCGGCCGCGATCCGCTTCTCGGCTTCGGTGTCGGTCACGGCGCCGCACTCTAGCCCCGTATTCGCTGACTTCGTCTTTAGGCGTCCTATTGGACTACAAAAGACGAAGTCAGCATCGGGGATTTATGCTCGCGAACGAGATGGACGCTCGGATTTGGCTGACGGGACCGGAGGGAGAGCCCCGTTCGGTGGCGCTCTCTGCTGAGCGGACCGTGGTCGGCCGCGACCCCGATGCTGACCTGCACGTCGATGACGAAGGGGTCTCCTGGAACCACCTCGAGATCGAGAACCGCGGCGGGGTGCTGATGGCGACCGACCTCGACAGCCGCAACGGGACGGCGCTCAACGGCGAGCCGCTCGACCGGCCGCGGCGCCTTCGCGACGGCGACACGCTGATCGTCGGCGGCCATCGGCTCGAAGTCTCCGATCCGGTTCCCGGCCGGGCTGGCGGGACGGTTGCGGCGAGCGAGCCTGGCGTCGCGCTGACCGAAGAGGAGCGGGCGACGGCAGCCGCCCTGGTCGCTCCCTACCGCAGCGAGGGCGCCTTCGCCGGCCGTCCCGCCACACGCGCCGAGCTGGCCGAGGCGCTGCACGTCAGCGAGCGCACGGCGCAGCGGCGCCTAGACGCTCTCGCCGCCAAGCTCGACGTCGCCGGCGAGTCCGGCCGCGAGCGCCCGCGCCTGATCGCCGCCCGGGTGATCGAGCTCGGCCTCGACCGCTGACCCGGACCGGGCCAAAGCTGTCCCGGACGGTGTCGCGGCTGTCGTTGGCGCGTGCGCTCCTGCGCCGGAGCATCGGTTGAGCAAATTCAACCCACCCGAAAGGGGAGTCCAATGTTCAATCCAAAGCTCATCGCCGCATTCCTGATCGCCCTCGCGGTCGCAGTGCCCGCAACGGCCTCGGCCGCGCCCAAAACCGGCGCGATCGTCTACTCGATGGTCACCGTCGACAAAGGGGGCGACGAAGTCGAAGGCAAAAAAACCGAGCCGAAAGCGCCAGAAGGCGGTCTGTTCGCGGTCCGCGATCACCACCTCAACCAGCTCACCGAAGACCCGACCGACAGCGAACCGTCCTTCTCGGCCGACGGCACGACGATCGCCTTCGTGCGCGGGGGCGACATCTACGCGATGCGGGCCGACGGCTCCGGTCAGCGCCGGCTGACCAGCGGTGCCGAGCTCGACTTGCGACCGGTCGTCGCGCCGAACGGCAAGCTCGTCGTTTTCGAGCGGCGTGCGGCCACCGGCCAGCCGCGGGACCTCTACACGGTCAAGGCGGGAGGCGCCGGACTGCACCGGCTCGCCACCTCCGCCGCCGACGACCACGAAGTGTCCTTCTCGCCCGACGGGCGCAGCATCACCTTCGTCCGCAGCGTCGCCGTGACCAGTGGCGGTACGGCCGACGACATCTACTCGGTGCGGCCCTCGGGGGCGAGGCTGACCCGGCTGACCAATACGGGCCGCGACGATTTTGCTCCCCGCAACCTCGGCAAGACGATCGTCTTCAGCCGCGGCGAGAGCACGGAAGGGCCGAGCGCCTTTGCCGACATCTTCACGATGCAGAGCAACGGCGCCAAGGCCCGCAAACTGATCGCCGGCGTCGGCTCCGCCTACGTCGAGGACGCCACCGCCAACGGCCGCACCCTGCTCTTCCGGCGCGATCAGGGCCTCTGGGTGAAGCAGCTCGGCGGCAAGGGCCGCAAGCTCGCCGAACTCCCCGACCAGGCGAAGACCAACGCCGTCTTCTCCTCCGACGGGCGCAAGGTGGCGGCCTTCACCGCGACCGAAGACGAAGAGGCCCTCTCGGTGATCGACGTCGCCACAGGCCATCGTTCCTACGTCGCCGCGGGCAGCTTCACCAGCGGCGGGGTGACGGCGACGATCGGGCCCGTGATCGCCTGGCAGCCGGTGCGGCGATAGGACTCCCCCCGGCTCCAGCATGGAGGGCCCCCTCGAGGTCGAGGGGGCCCTTCGTCGTTTGGCGGCGGTATAACCGGCCGCGTGGAAGAACCCGCCATCGGCTCGACCGTTGCCGGCTACCGGATCGAGTCGTTGATCGCGCGCGGCGGCATGGGCGTCGTCTACAGGGCGACGCAGCTCGCACTCCAGCGTCCCGTCGCGCTCAAGGTGATCGCCCGCGAGCTCGCCGACAAAGAGGGCTTCCGCGAGCGCTTCCTCAGCGAGTCCCGTCTCGCCGCCAGCCTCGACCACCCGAGCGTCGTGCCGGTCTTCGACGCCCGCGAGGAGGACGGTGAGCTGATCGTCGCGATGCGCCTGGTCGAGGGCGGCGACCTGCGCAAACTGATCGACCGCGATGGGCCGCTGGCGCCGGCGTGGGCGGTGGCGCTGCTGGGCCAGGTCGCCGGAGCGCTCGACGTTGCCCACGCGGCCGGCATCGTCCATCGCGATGTCAAGCCGCACAACATCCTGATCGAGGGCGATCGCGCCTACCTCTCGGATTTCGGCCTCGCCAAGGCGATCGAGGGGACCGGCGGCAGCAGCGGCGCCTCGATCGTCGGCACCGTCGAGTACATGGCGCCCGAGCAGTGGCGAGGGGAGAGGGTCGGCTCCGCCGCCGACGTCTACTCGCTCGGCTGCGTCCTCTACGAGGCGCTGACCGGGATCGTCCCCTATGCGCGCAAGGCTGCCGACACCGAGCCGGAGATCCCGCAGGGGATCGGCTCGGTGATCGAGCGCGCCGTCTCCAAGGACCCGGCGGAACGCTTCAAGACCGCCGGGGAGCTGATCGAGGCGGCTCGCCGCAGTCAGGCAGACACTCCGGCGGCGACGCTGGTACTCAGCGAGCGACCGGACCAACCTACCCTGCGGCTTGGCGACTCCGCCGCCGATGGCGTCGGGCTGAGCCGCTGGCGCCGCCCGATCGGCGGTTTCTTCCTCTTCTGGTTCCTCGGGGGCTTCGCCGCGGTCATCGGGCTGGTCGCCCTCGCCCTGAGCCTCTTCGGCGGCGACGGGGTCTCGGTCTCGGATCCGGTTGCGGTTGGGGATCCGCCACTGCGCCTCGCGGTCGGCCCGCGGACCGTCTGGGCGACGAGCGCCGCCGACGGCACGCTCACCGGAATCGACCCCCACACCCGTAGGACGGTCTCGGAGCTGCGGGTCGGGAAGGGCGTCTCCGGCGTGACGATCGGCGCCGGCTCGGTCTGGGTCTCGAACCCCCGCACCGGCACGGTGCTGCGAATCGACACGGCCGGTCACGTGACCGCGCGCCTCCACCTAGGGGGCAGTCCCGGCGCGATCGTCTCCGGCGGCGGCCGGATCTGGGTCGCCGACGAGGACGGCGCCGGCGTGACGGCCATCGACGCGCAGCGTGCGTCGGTCGTGAGACGCGGGCTCCAGCCCCACGCCGCGCCGCTGCGCCTTGCCGTGGGGGCCGGCGGCCTCTGGATCAGCAGCGCCACCACCGGCACCGTGCGCCGGATCGACCTCGGCACCCTGGCCGTCGGCCCGCCGATCCTCGCCGGGCGCGGCCCTGCGGGCGTCACCGTGGCTGGCGGTCTCGTCTGGGTCGCCAACAGCCGCTCCGGCACGGTCACGCGCATCGATCCGTCGCTGCACACGATCCTCGGCGACCCGATCCCTGTCGGCGGCACCCCGGGCGGAATCGACGCCGGCCCCGAAACCGTCTGGGTAGCCAACTCAGCCGACGACACGGTCGCCCGCATCAACATCGCCAGCGCCGACCCAACCGGCGCCCCGATCGCGGTCGGTCCCGATCCCGGCGCCGTCGCCGTAGGCGCCGAAGCCGTCTGGATAGCCAACAACGGCAACGGCACACTGACCCGCATCGAACCCTAGGCCGATCCCGGTAGGGGTGAAACGTCTTGTACTTTTTCGGCGCGACCCTGCGGCGTCAGCAGGCCACTCTCCATCGAAAAAGTTAAGTGGAACCCCTACCGGGATCGGCCCCGCACTAGGATCGCCTACCAGTGAGCCGAGACCTCGACCAGCTCTGCATCAACACGATCCGCACACTCTCGATCGACGCGATCCAGAAGGCCAACTCGGGCCACCCGGGGACGCCGATGGCGTTGGCGCCCGTCGCCTACACGCTCTGGCAGCGCTTCCTGCGCTTTGACCCTGCCGACCCGATCTGGCCCGGGCGCGACCGCTTCGTCCTCTCGGCCGGGCACGCGTCGATGCTGCTCTACTCGCTGCTTCACCTGGCCGGCGTGCGGGCCGTCGATCCCGACTACGAGGTGGTCGGCGACCCCGCCGTGTCGCTGGCGGACATCGAAAGCTTCCGTCAGCTCGATTCGCGCGCTCCAGGCCACCCCGAGTACCGCTGGACCTCGGGCGTGGAGACGACCACGGGCCCCCTTGGGCAGGGAGTGGCCACCTCGGTCGGCATGGCAATTGCGTCCAAGTGGCAGGGCACCCGCTACAACCGGCCCGGCTTCGAGCTCTTCGACTTCGACGTCTACGCGATCGCCGGCGACGGCTGCCTGATGGAGGGCGTCTCCGGCGAAGCCGCCTCGCTCGCCGGCCACCTCAAGCTCGACAACCTCTGCTGGGTCTATGACAACAATCGAATAACCATCGACGGGGTGACTCACCTGGCTTACGACGACGACGTGGCGGCTCGCTTCATGGGCTACGGCTGGAACGTCACCCGCGTCGGCGACGCCAACGACACCGACCTGATCGCGACCGCCTTCGAGGAGTTCAAGGGCGAAGAAGGGCGGCCGACGCTGATCATCGTCGACAGCCACATCGGCTATGGCTCGCCGCATAAGGTCGACACCTCCGCCGCCCACGGCGAACCGCTGGGCGAGGAGGAGGTGCGCGAGACCAAGCGCGCCTACGGCTGGCCCGAGGACGCCCAGTTCCTCGTCCCCGACGGGGTCCGCGAGCGCTTCGCCGAAGGGGTCGGCAAGCGCGGTGGAGATCTGCGGGCCGCCTGGGAACGCAAGCTCGGCGAGTACGCGAGCGAGAACGCCGACCTCGCCGCCGAGATCGAGGCGCAGCAGCAGCGCCGCCTTCCGGACGGCTGGGACGCCGCGATCCCCAGCTTCGACCCGGACGAGAAGGGGATCGCCACCCGCAAGGCCTCCCAGCAGGTCGAGAACGCGATCGGCGAGCGCCTGCCCTGGCTGCTCGCCGGCTCCGCCGACCTCACCGACTCGACCTCGGTCCGCCTCGAGTTCGACGGCGCCACCGATTTCGAGCCCGGCGCCTATGACGGCCGCCAGCTCCATTTCGGCATCCGCGAGCACGAGTCGGCGGCGATCTCAAACGGCCTCTCGCTCTCCAAGCTGCGGCCACTCTGGTCCACCTACCTCACCTTCTCCGATTATGCCCGCCCGGCGATCCGCCTCTCAGCCCTGATGGAGCTTCCCGTCATCCACGTCTTCACCCACGACTCGATCGGTCTCGGCGAGGACGGCCCGACCCATCAGCCGGTCGAGCAGCTCGCCTCGCTGCGAGCGATCCCCGGGCTAGACGTAATTCGCCCCGCCGACGCCAACGAGGTCGCCGAGGCCTGGCGCGCGGCGATCGACCGCAGCCATCAGCCCGTTGCCCTGGTGCTCACCCGCCAGAACGTGCCCGTCTTCGACCGCTCCAAGTACGGCTCGGCGGAGGGACTGCGCCGCGGCGGCTACGTGCTGGCAGATGCCGACCCCATCGCCGACGGAGTCGGCGATGGGGCGCCCGAGGTGATCCTGATCGCCACCGGCAGCGAGGTGGCGCTGGCGCTTACGGCATATGAGGAGCTAACGGGTGAGGGCGTTCGCGCGCGTGTTGTGAGCATGCCCTGCTGCGAGCTCTTCGACCGCCAGGACGAGGCCTACCGCGACGAGGTGCTGCCGCCGTCGGTGCGGGCGCGGGTCTCGGTCGAGGAGGCCTCGACCCTGGGCTGGGACCGCTACGTCGGCCCCGACGGCGCCAAGGTTGGCATGCACACCTTCGGCAGCTCGGCGCCGCTCAAGGATCTGCAGACCAAGTTCGGCTTCACCCCGGACAGGGTCGCCGAGGCGGCGCGCGCAGTGCTCGACAGTGCAAAAGTGAACTAACAAAAAGACCGAGAAGGACTACGAAGGGAGAGCCGTGAAGGCCACCGCGAAACTGCATGAGCTGGGCCAGAGCCTCTGGCTCGACAACATCACCCGCACGATGCTGGCCGATGGGACCCTGCAGGGCTACATCGAGGAGCTCTCGGTCACCGGCCTGACTTCCAACCCGACGATCTTCGACAAGGCGATCTCGAGCGGCGACGCCTACGACCAGCAGATCGCCGAGCTCAGCGCCAGCGCCATAACCGAGGAGGGAATCGGCGCGACCCCCACCGAGCGGATCTTCTTCGAGCTGGCCCTCGCCGACCTGCGCGATGCGACCAACCTCTTCAAAGGCGTCCACGAGCGCACCAGCGGCCTCGACGGCTACTGCTCGCTCGAGGTCTCACCGCTGATCGCCGACGACGCCGAAGCGACGATCGAGGAGGCCGCCGCCCTGCACGCCAAGGCGGAGCGCGACAATCTCTTCATCAAGATTCCGGGAACCGAGGCCGGCCTGACCGCGATCGAGGAGTCGATCTTCGCCGGGATCCCGATCAACGTCACGCTGCTGTTCGACGCGGAGCAATACCTCGCCGCGGCCGATGCCTACATGAAGGGAATCGAGCGGCGGATAGAGGCCGGGCGCAGCGCCGACGTCGCCTCGGTCGCCTCGATCTTCATGAGCCGCTGGGACGTCGCCGTCTCCGGCGAAGTGCCGGGGGAGCTGCACAACCGCCTCGGTCTGGCGATCGGCTTCCAGGCTTACCGTGCCTACCGCGAGCTGCTCGACTCGCCGCGGGTGCAGCGGCTGATGAACGAGGGCGCCCGGCCGCAGCGCCTGCTCTGGGCAAGCACCGGGACCAAGGATCCCAACGCCTCCGACACCCTCTACATCGAGGGCTTTGCCTCGCCCTTCACGGTCAACACGATGCCCGAGCCGACCCTGCACGCCTTTGCCGATCACGGCGAGGTCGGCGAGTTGGTTCCCGCTGACGGCGGCGACTGCGATCGGGTGCTGGCGCAGTTCGGCGACGCGGGCATCGATGTCGACGCGCTTGCCAAGCGGCTGCAGGAGGAGGGCAAGGAGGCCTTTGCGAAGTCGTGGGACGAGATGCTGAAGACGATCGAGTCGCAGGCCGGAGCTCGGGCGTGAGCGAGGGCCCGGGGCTGCGCCAGCAGCCCGCCTGGCAGTCGCTGCAGCAGCATTTCGAGCAGATCCAGGGCTCCCATCTGCGCGACCTCTTTGCCGCCGACCCGGCCCGCGGCGAGCGACTCGTCGCCGACGGCGCCGGCCTCCACCTCGACTTCTCCAAGAACCGGATCAGCGACGAGACGGTGATGCTGCTCGGCCAGCTCGCCCGCGAGTGCGGCGTCGAGGAGCGCCGCGAAGCGATGTTCTCCGGCGAGCACATCAACGTCTCCGAGGACCGCGCCGTCCTGCACGTGGCGCTGCGGATGCCGCGCGAGCGCTCGCTGATCGTCGACGGCGTCGACGTGGTCAAAGAGGTGCACGAGACGCTCGACCGCATGGGCGCCTTCGCCGAGCGCGTCCGCTCCGGCGATTGGACCGGCCACACGGGCAAGCCGATCCGCAACGTGGTCAACGTCGGCATCGGCGGCTCCGACCTCGGCCCGGTGATGGCCTACGAGACGCTGCGGCACTACTCGCGGCGCGAGATGACCTTCCGCTTCGTCTCCAACGTCGACGGCACCGACTTCGCCGAGAGCACGCACTACCTCGATCCCGAGGAGACGCTCTTCGTCATCTCCTCGAAGACCTTCACCACGCTGGAGACGATGACCAACGCGCACACCGCGCGCGAGTGGTCGCTGGCGGGCCTTGGCGGCGACGAGGCCGCGGTCGCCAAGCACTTCGTCGCCGTTTCCACCAACGCCGACGAGGTGTCCAAGTTCGGTATCGACACCGAGAACATGTTCGGCTTCTGGGAGTGGGTGGGGGGCCGCTACTCGATGGACTCGGCGATCGGGCTCTCGACCATGCTCGCGATCGGACCGGCCCGCTTCGAGGAGATGCTGGCCGGCTTCCACGCGATGGACGAGCACTTCCGCACCGCGCCGCTGGCCGAGAACCTGCCGGCCTTGATGGGGCTGCTCAGCGTCTGGTACGGCGACTTCTTCGGCGCCCAGACCTGCGGCGTCTTCCCCTACGACCAGTACCTGCACCGCTTCCCCGCCTACCTGCAGCAGTTGACGATGGAGTCGAACGGCAAGCACGTCACGCTGGATGGAGCTCACGTCGACTACGACACCGGGGCGATCTTCTGGGGCGAGCCGGGGACCAACGGCCAGCACTCCTTCTACCAGCTGATCCACCAGGGCACGCGGCTGATCCCCTGCGACTTCATCGGCTTCTTCCACTCGAACAACCCGCTCGGCCGCCACCACGACCTGCTGATGTCCAACGTCTTCGCCCAGAGCGAGGCGCTGGCCTTCGGCAAGACGGCTGAGCAGGTGCGCGAGGAGGGCACGCCCGAGCAGGTCGTCCCACACCGGGTGATGGAGGGCAACCGTCCCTCCAACACGATCCTCGCCGAGCGCCTCGATCCGCACACGCTGGGGACGCTCGTCGCCCTCTACGAGCACTCCGTCTTCACCCAGGGGGCGATCTGGGGGATCGACTCCTTCGACCAGTGGGGGGTCGAGCTGGGCAAGGCGCTGGCGGTGGCGATCATCCCCGAGCTCGAGGCCGGCGAGGAGCCGAAGCTCCGCCACGACAGCTCGACCAACGCGCTGATCCGCCGCTACCGCGGCGCCCGCCGCGGGGAGTAGGCTCGCCGACATGCTCTCGCTCGACGCGCTCCCGTTGGCGGCGTCGGCATCGAACCTGCTCGCCGCGCGCGAGCAGATGGCCTTCACGCTCGGCTTCCACATCGTCCTCTCCTGCCTCGGCGTCGCCCTGCCGGCGACGATCCTGATCGCCAACTACATCGGGCTCAAACGCGGCGACGACGACGCGATGGAGCTGGCGCGGCGCTGGTCGAAGGCGATGGCGGTGACCTTCGCCGTCGGCGCCGTCACCGGCACCGTGCTCAGCTTCGAGTTCGGCCTGCTCTGGCCCCGCTTCATGGACCGCTTCGGCGCCGCCTTCGGCATCGCCTTCGCGATCGAGGGGATCTTCTTCTTCCTCGAGGCGATCTTCCTCGCGATCTACATCTATGGCTGGAAGCGGCTCTCCGGCTGGGCCCACTTCTGGTCCGGGGTGCCGATGTTCGTCACCGGCATCGGCGGCGCTTTCGCCGTCGTCGCCGCCAACTCATGGATGAACCAGCCGCAGGGCTTCACCCTCGACGCTGCCGGCAAGGTCGTCGACACCGATCCGCTCAAGGTGCTGATCAACCCGGCGACCGGCTACGAGGTGCCGCACATGATCCTCGCCGCCTACATGGTGGTCGGCTTCCTCGTCGCCTCGATCTACGCGGTGGGGATGCTCAAGGGCCGCCGCGATCGCCTGCACCGGCTCGGCCTGCTGATCCCGCTGACGATCGCCTGCATCGTCACCCCGATCCAGCTCTTCGTCGGCGATACCGCGGCCCGCGAAGTCGCCGACCACCAGCCGGCCAAGTTCGCCGGCATGGAGTGCATCGAGAAGACCGGCACCCACCAGACCGAGTATGTCGGCGGCGTCTGCACCTCGAGCGGGGTCAAGGGCGCGATCCCGATCCCCGATCTCGACTCCTTCCTGGTCGGCTTCAGCGCCGACACCAAGGTCACGGGCCTCGAGGACATTCCCAAGGACCAACGGCCGCCGGCGAACACGATGCTGCACCTCGCCTTCGACGCGATGGTCGGGATCGGCACCGCCCTGCTCGCGCTCGGCCTCTGGCTCGCCTTCGTCTGGTGGCGACGGCGGGACATCCCGAAGACGCCCTGGTTCCTGCGCGCCGTCGCCATCTCCGGCGCCGGCGCGGTCCTGGCCCTCTGGTGCGGCTGGATCGTCACCGAGGTCGGCCGCCAGCCCTGGATCGTCCAGGGCTACATGCGCACCTCCGAAGCGGTGACCGAGGCGGACGGGATCTGGTTCAGCTTTGCCCTCGTGCTGCTGGTCTACGCCGCGATCGGCACGATCGCGATCAAGGTCCTGCGCGGCATGTCGCGCCGCTGGCGCGAGGGCGGGGCGGAGCCGGAGGGCGGTACCCCGTACGCGCCGCCCACCGCCGCAGGGGAGGCCGGCCCGTGACCCGGGCCGACCTCTGCGCGGTGATCCTCTGGCTCGGTGCGACCTTCTATGCGCTCTTTGGGGGGGCTGACTTCGGTGGGGGGTTCTGGGACCTCGTCGCCGGCGGGGCCGAGCGCGGCGAGCGGCCGCGGGCGCTGATCCAGCGCTCGCTCACCCCCGTCTGGGAGGCCAACCACGTCTGGTTGATCTTCATCCTCGTCGTGCTCTGGACAGCCTTCCCACCGGCCTTCAGCGCAGTGATGACGACCCTCTACGTGCCGATCGCCCTGGCCGCGGTCGGGATCGTCCTGCGCGGCTCTGGCTTCGCCTTTCGCAAGTCGATCGAGGGTCTCTCCGGCCGACGCGCTGCCGGGGCCACCTTCGCGATCTCCTCGTTGCTGACCCCGTTCTTCATGGGCGCCGTGGTCGGTGCGGTCGCCGCCGGCAACGTGCCTGGCGATGGCAACGGCCCGCCCTTCTCCAGTTGGCTGGCGCCTCTGCCGCTGCTGACCGGGGCGATGTTCGTCGCCAGCGGCGCCTACCTCTCCGCTGTCTTCCTGATCGGCGACGCCCGTCGCGCCGGCGACGAGGAGCTGCAGCGCTATTTCGCCCTCCGTGCCCTCGCGGCGGCGGCCGTCGCCGGCCTCGCCGCGGCCTTCGGCCTGATCGAGCTCCACGCCGAAGCCCGCTACATCTTCGATCGCCTCACCGACGAGGGCCTGCCGCTGGTCATCCTCTCGGCGCTCTGCGGCATTGGGGTTCTCTTCATCCTCATCGCGGCCGTCCGCCGTCGCGCGGCCGCCTCGTCCTGGCTGCTGCGGCCGCTGGCGGCGGGCGCGGTGATCGCCGTGATCTGGGGCTGGGGCGTGGCCCAGTTCCCCTACCTAGTGCCGACCTCGCTGAAGATCGCCCAAACGGCGGCGCCGCCCGACACCCTCTCGATCGTGATCGTCGTCTTCATCGTCGCCGCGATCCTCGTCCTGCCCTCCCTCGGCCTCCTCTACTGGCTCTCGCAGAAGGAGTTGCTGAGTGAGTGAGGCGGGCCCGGTTCGTGCCGTCCTCTTCGACATCGACGGCACGTTGCTCGTAACGGGCGGCGCCGGCGGCGCCGCCTGGCAGCGCGCCTTCGAGGAGCTGCACGGGGTCGAGGCCGACATCGCCGAGCACACCGACGCCGGCATGACCGATCCCGAGATCGCGGCGATCGTCTTCCGCGAGGTGATCGGCCGCGAGGGCAGCCAGGAAGAGCGCTCGAAAGCGATCGGCTCCTACCTCAAGCACCTGCCCGACGCCGTCGCCGCGTCCGACGGCTACCGGGTCATGCCCGGGATCGAGGAGCTGTTGCCGCGCCTGGTCGAGGATGGCGTCCTGCTCGGCCTGGTCACCGGCAACATCGAGGCCGCCGCCCACATCAAGCTCGCTCGCGCCCACCTCAACCATTTCTTCGGCTTTGGCGGCTACGGGTCCGACTCCGCCGACCGCACTGAGGTGACCAAGACCGCCCTGCGCCGCGGTGCCCTCGTCTGTGGTGGCGAGCTCGCCGACGGCGCCTGCATCGCCGTCGGCGACACTCCCCGCGACGTCAAGGCCGGCCACGGCGCCGGCATCGCGGTGGTCGGGGTCGCGACCGGCAGCTACAGCGTCGAGCAGTTGCGCGAAGCCGGTGCGGATCACGCCCTCGCGTCGGTCCTGAGTGGCTTCCCGCTCTAACCGCAGGGCGGTCCTTATTCACAACTTTGGCAAAAACCCTTGTTGTCCCTGTCCGGCCTTCGTAGGCTGAACGACTCGCTCTCCGGCTGAGGGAAAAGGCAACTGCCGGGAGGCGCAGGGGAACGCTTGCCGCTTCACGTACGCAGAGCTGTGGGACTACCGCTGGTCCTCTTGGGCCTCGTCTTCGCTGGCGGCTTGACCTCCAATGCCGCGGGCGCGACCTTCGAAATCGCGCCGGAAGGCTTCTCGGCCAAGCTGCTCGACGCCGAAGGGAACCCCGAGCACCTGGCCGGCTCCCACCCCGACCTGAAGATCGACTTCGCGCTGAATCTCGAAGAAAGCACTCCCCGGGATCTGATCTTCGAACTTCCGCCGGGATTGGGCATCAACGCGGCGGCTGTGCCTCGCTGCCCTCCCGAGGTTCTCGAAGCCGAAGAAGAATGCCCTCCGCAGAGCAGGGTGGGGGGCCTGGAAACCATCCTCTCTGGAGGCGCGAAAACCGAGCTGTCCCTGTTCGCGATGGATTCGGCACCCGGGCAGCCGCTCAAGATCGCCACCGAAGTGAGCTTCGGCCCGCCGGTAACGGGCGAACTGCGCCCGGGAGACTTCGGCGTCACGGTCAAAACGGAAGACATCCCGTCGAGTCCCATCGTTGAAGGGCACCTGGAGCTCTGGGGTGTGCCGGCCGACCACCAGGAAGGCACCGGGGCGCCCCGCCGGGCGCTGCTCAGCGCGCCGTCGAGCTGCGGTCCCCTGACGTTCGGCTTCAAGACGAGGTCCTGGGATGAAGAAGCGCCCTGGCAGAGCGCCTCGATCGAAACCGAGCCGCTCACTGGCTGCGAGAGCCTCAGCTTCGAACCTCACCTCGGGCTGCAGCTCAGCAATCCGGAGGTCGATGCCCCGACCGGCATGCGGACGGAATTGAGCATGCCCGAAGAAGGCGATCCGGACGGGCGATCGCAGGCCCAGATCAAGAACGTCACGGTCGAAATGCCGGCCGGCATCGCCCTCTCTCCCGGTGGCGCCGCGACCCTGAGCACATGCAGCGACGCCCAGTTGGGCCTCGGCAACGATGCCGAAGCGCACTGTCCGCAGTCCTCGAAGGTGGGCTCGGTGGAACTCGCCTCGCCCGCAATCGAAGGGGCGATCAGCGGAACGATCTACCTCGGCGAGGAACGGCCGGGACAGCGGTTCAGGGTCTTCGTGGTGGCGACCGCCGCCGGAGCCGCCATCAAGTCCGTCGGCGCTCTGCAGGTCACGCCAGGCACGGGCCGGCTGTCGACGGTGCTGGAGGGCCTGCCGCCGCTCTCGATCTCGCGCTTGGCGATGGTCTTCGACGGCGGGCCCGGAGCCATGCTCGCAACGCCCCTCACATGCGGAGCGGTTGGCGCCGCTGCCAAATTCACTCCCTACGGAGGAGGGCCGCCGGTCGAAGCCTCCGCCGCGGCGATGGTCTCCACCGGCCCCGACGGGCTGCCGTGTTCCGGGCCTCCACCGTTTTCCCCTCAGTTGCTGACCTCTGTGTCCTCCCACAGGGCCGGGCAACCGACGACCTTCTCTTCGGTTCTGCTGCGCCACCGCGGAGAACAGGTCCCCAGCCGGTTCTCGATAACGCTGCCGGCCGGGTTGAGCTCGAGCATGGCGTCGATCCAGCTCTGCTCGGCAGCGGCAGCGGAAGCGGCGGCTTGTCCGGAGGACAGCCGGGTCGGCAGCGTGATCGCTCGAGTCGGCTCGGAACCCAGCATCGCGACCCTGCGGGGCAGCTTGTACTTCACCGGCCCGTACAAGGGGGCTCCCTTCGGGATGCTGCTGAAGCTGCCCGCCGTGCTTGGGCCGTTCGACCTCGGCTCGATCTCCACGCGCGGGGCTGCCGAGCTGGATCCAGCCACGGGCAGGTTCATCATGTCGATGGATCGCCTGCCGGGATCGCTCGAAGGCGTTCCAGTTCGCTTCCAGAGCATGGAAATGAAGATGGACCGCCCTGGCTTCATCCGCAATCCAACTTCATGTGCGCCCAGCAGCACCGAAGGCCTACTGGAAGCGGAGGGGGGCGCCACGGCGAGCGTGACCAGCGCCTTCCGGGTCAGCGGCTGCAAGAAGCTCGGCTTCAAGCCGTCGATTCGAATGGCCCTCGTCGGTCGCAGGGAGCTGCACAAGCACGGCAAGCCCGGGATGCGGGTGGACCTTCGCCTGCCTGCGCACGGGGCGAACCTCCGCGCGATGAGGCTGTTCCTGCCCCGTGCTTTCGATTTCTCGGTTGGGGGCATGAGCGAGATCTGCTCGCGTCGCGACGCCATCGCGGGCAATTGCCCGCCCGGCTCCCGGGTCGGCGGCGTGCGCGCCAGGACCTCGTTGTTGAAGGAGCCGCTGAGCGGCTCGACCTACGTGGCCCAGCCACCCGGCGAAGGCCTGCCCGACGTCTGGACTCACATCAGCGGCGGCGGCCTCGAGATGAACATGAGAGGCAAGACCGCGATCAGGGACGGCCACATGGTCATCGAGCTGGCGGGGATGCCGGATGTGCCGATCTCCTCGTTCACGATGTGGCTCGGGCAGGGCAGCCACGGCACCATCCTGCTCGGCGCACGCCCTTGCATGGGCAGCAGGCCACGGTCCTTTGAGGCCACCGCGGCGATCGACGGCCAAAACGGAGCCCGTCGCACCCTCCGCGTCCCGATCGGAATCAAGGCGCGCTGCTCGCCCGGGCGGGAATGACCTCCCTCAGAGGACTTTCGCTGCGTTCGCGCGGCGCTGCCACAGCGGTGGCGGTCGCCCGTTTCTCGACCAGGCACGCTCGCTTCGTGGCCGCTTCCTGGTTCGTCCTCTTCTTCGTCGTTCTCGGCAACTTCGGCGGGAACATCGACAAGGAACTCGTCATCCACCCGCCCTATGTCAGCGGGACGGATTCGAAGCGGGTCCACGAAATCGACCTGCGTCAGTTCGGCAACGACTACCCGATGATCGTGCTGCTGCGCGGTCCGCAGCGGACCATCGAACGGCAGGGGGAAAGGCTGGCGCGGCGAGTCAGGGCCACGCCGCCGATGATCGTCGTGTCCCCGTGGGACGGCGACAGGATCATCAAGGACCTCAACCCGCGGCCCGGCGTCGCCGCGCTGTTGGTGCGCACCGCCGGCGCCACGGAAGACGATCTCTCCGGGCTCCTGCCCCCGCTCCAGCGGCAGATCCACAGGACCGTCAGGAGCCCGGTGCAGGTGAGCGTCGCGGGGCTGCCGGTCGTGATCGATTCGCTTCATAAAGGGCTCGCCAGCGCGGCTCTGACCGGTGAGCTGATCGCGCTTCCCATGCTGCTGCTCGTCCTGCTGCTCGTCTTCAGGTCACCCCTGGCGGCAATCACACCGCTTTTGATCGGCGTCTCTGTCGTCGGGGCGACTCGGGGGATCCTCAGCCTGCTGCTGAATTTCGTCGAAATCGATCTCTTCGTGCTCGGTGTCAGCGCGATGATGGGGCTCGCGCTCGGGGTCGACTACTCGCTGCTGGTGGTCTCGCGCTTCCGCGAGGAGCGAAAGAAGGCTGAGCTTCCCGAGGCGATGGCGGCGACGGCCAACGCGACCGCCCACTCGATCCTTCCCGCCGGTGGAGCGCTGTTGCTGGGGATGATCGTCGCGCCGCTCGTGCTTCCCTCCCTGTTCGTCCGCTCGGTCGCGATCGGGGTCTCGATCGCGACCGTGCTGAGCATCGTCTCGGCGCTCTGCGCCGTGCCGGCACTGCTTACGCTCTTCGGCCGTCACCTGGATCGCTGGTCCCTGCCGGCGCGCCGCTCGGGGCAGGGGGCGCCCTTGCGCTGGAGCCGTCGCCTTGCCGCGCGCCCCGGTGCGGTGATCGCACTCGGAGTCGTTCTGCTCGTCCTCTCCGGCTTTGCTTTCAACCTCAAGTCGGGCATCGCAACTGTCGGCCTGCTTGCCAGCGACGATCCAGGCCGCATACAGCAGGAAGAGGTCGAAGACGCGCTGGGGCCGGGCTGGGTCTCGCCGACCGAGATCCTCATCCACGATCGTGGCACGCCGGTGACGGCTCCGGACCGGCTCAAGGCGATCGCGGAGTTTCAGCGGCACCTTGAAGACGATCCGGGTGTGGCAAGTGTCGCCGGCGTGGCTCCGATCGAGCGTGGCACCAGGCAGCTGGGCGGCATCGAAGCTGGATTGGCCAAGCAGGAACACGGTCTGGACCAGCTCGAAACGGGCATTGCCCGTATCGGCGACGGGGCAGCGCAAAGCTCGAGCGGGCTGGCCAAAGCGGCACTTGGCTCGAGAGGGCTCGACGCCGGCGTTGGCGCCGCGCGCGCGGGCGCCGGCGCCCTGGCGGGTGGGCTGCAGGCGACACGCGACGGCTCCGGTCGCCTCACCGAAGGCCTCGGTCAGGTCGACGAAGGCAGCGGCCAGCTGGCGGAAGGCACTGACAAGGTGAGCACGGGCGCGAGCCAGCTGGCGCGGGCCCTTGCCACGGCCGCCGAAAAAACGGATGAAGTCAAGGGCAATGCGCTCGTTTTCAAGAACGCGATGCGCTCCGGCGAAGATCATCTCGACCAGCTTCATGACCCCCTGCGCAGCGCCGAAGCGCAGTTGACGGCCGCAAGGCAGGCCCTGCAGCGGATGACGAGTGGCCGCGGCGATGCCGAATATGCGGCCGCGCTCGCGGCTGTGGAAGGAGCGAGCCGCAGCCTCACCGGCACCGATCCGCAGACCGGCGAACCGGTCAATCCGCCCTATGAAGGCGTCGAGGCCGGGATCGGTGGGGCCGAAGGCCAGTTCGAAGTCGGCAAGTACCTCGCTGCGAGGCTGGACAAGAGCGGCCGCCAGGCGAGCAAGGGGCTCGAAAAACTCGCCGACGGCTCGGCCCGCCTCGATCGCGGCCTGAACAAGCTTGCGGCGGGCAGTCAGCGGCTCTCGGACGGCGTGGCGGCGCTTGCGGAGGGCGGGGAACAGCTTTCTCCGGCGCTGCGGCGCTTGAGCGACGGGGCGGAACGCCTCAGCGGCGGGCTCGACCTGCTCGAACAGGGCACCGGTCGCCTTGCCGAGGGCCTCGGCGAGGGCGCCAAGAAATCCCTTGCGCTCCCCCGCGGCCTTCGCCGCATCGGCAGTGCTATCGAAGACGGTCGCAAGGGAAGCAATGGGGAATCTCAGCTCGCCGTCCTGCAGCGACGCTCACCCGGCCTCTTCCGGTCCGCCTACTTCGTTCTCGCCGCTCTGGATGGCAGCCGCGCAACGCAGCGCTCCGGCATTGGCTCGCTGATCAATCTCGACCGCGGTGGCACCGACGCGCGCTTGATGGTGGTCCCGAAGAATGACCCGGACACCGATGCCGCCAAGCAGACGACCGAGCGCCTCGAAGATGACGCGGAACGTCTGGCGCGGCGGACGGGCAGTGAGGTCCTGGTGGGCGGCGTCGGCCCGGTCAACCGCGACATCGTCGACCAGCTGCAGGGGCAGGCCCTGCTGATGCGACTGGCGATGGCCCTGGTCGGCCTGCTGATCCTGATTCCGTTGCTGCGCTCGCTGACGGTCCCGATCTTCGCCGTGTTGATCAACCTGGTGACGATCAGCGCGACCTTTGGGCTGCTGGCCCTGCTCTTCGGCACTTCTCTGCTCGGCGGTCCCGGCTACATCGACGTCACCACGATTCCGTCCACGATCATGCTGATCTTCGGCCTCGCGATCGACTACGAGATATTCGTCTTCGCCAGGATCCGCGAGGAATACCTGCGAACCGGCTCGACCAGCAGCGCCATAACCCTCGGCATCGAGCGCACCGCCCCCGTCGTCACCGGCGCCGCCGTGATCATGCTCATCGTCTTTCTCGCCTTCTCTGTGTCCGGCCTGATGTCGATGCGCAACTTCGGCGTCGCCCAGGCGCTCGCCGTGTTCATCGATGCGTTCGTCGTCAGGCTCGTCATCGTGCCGGCCGTGATGCTGTGGCTCGGGGATCGCTGCTGGTGGACGCCGCGCTGGTTCGATCGCCGGTTCTCGGGGCGCTCGGCGGTTCCGGCCGCTGCGGAGGCGACGGACCCCGCCTGAGCTATCGCGGGCGGGGCTGGGGCGAGCGCTCGAATACCGAGCAAACGCTCTCGCGGACCTCGGGAGTGAGGCTGAAGCGGGTGGCGGGCCGCCCAGACGTCTCGCCGTCGCTGACGCCAGGGCGAGACTGGATCACGCTGAGCGCCTCCAGCGCCTCGAGGTGCCGGCGCAGCGTCCGGTAGCTGGCCGGGCTCCGGTTCGCGAGCTCGGAGGCCGTTGCGTCGGCCACCTTGCTCAGCGAGCGCAGGATCTGGAGGCGCACCGGGTCGGCGATGACGTCGAGCCAGTGTGCTCGGCGGGTCGTCTCCGAAAGCGTTGCTGGGGATGGACTCACCCTGCTCGATCCTCCCAAGATCGCAAACCGCATGGAAAAAGAACCACCTCGTTTATACCGAGGCAGGAAGTAGCTGCCATTAAGGCCGTGGAATCGATTGAAGCGCTGCCTGGCCGTCAGGCCGGCGTGCAGCGGGCCTGGTAGATCGAGAGGAAGCCGCTTTCGAAGCCCCGCCGCGCCATGCGCAGGTAAAGGCGCCAGACGCGGACCCGTTCAGGGCCGGCGAGGCGAACCGCCTCGTCAAGGTTTTCGTCGAGCCGCCGCGCCCAGTGGCGCAGGGTCTCGGCGTAGTCGTCGCCGAACTCCTCGACGTGGCGGGTGACGAAGCCGGCGCGCTCCAGCGCCAGCAGCACCCGCGAGAGGTGCAGCGGTTCGGCATCGGGGAAGACGTAGCGCTCGGAGAAGGGGCCGGCGTCGGGGTCGCTGTGGCGGAGGCGGGCGATGCCGTGGTTGAGCAGGCGGCCGCCCGGCTCCAGCAGGCCGGCCAGGGTGCGCGCGTAGGTGTCGATCTGGACCACGCCGACGTGCTCGACCATGCCGATGCTGGCGATCGCGTCGAAGCGCTCGCCGACCAGGTCGCGGTAGTCCATCACCCGGATCTCGACCCGGTCGCCGACACCCGCCGCCTCGGCCCGCTGCCGGGCGCGTTCGGCCTGCGGAGGGGAGAGGGTGATGCCGAGAACACTGGCGCCGTGCCGGGTCGCCGCCCAGAGCGGGAAGCTGCCCCAGCCACAGCCGACGTCGAGCACCCGCTCGCCCTCCTTCAGCGCCAGCTTGCGGGCGACCGTCTCGAGCTTCTCCTCCTGCGCGGCCTCGAGGGTCTCGGCGCCACGGGAGAAGATTGCGCAGCTGTAGGTCATCGAGTCGTCGAGGAAGAGCGAGAAGAACTCGTTGGAGACGTCGTAGTGGTGGCGCACCGCCTCGGCGTCGCGCTCCTTGCTGTGGCGGCGCCCGCTCGGGCGCAGCTCGGCGGCGGGTCGGCGCGGCGGGCGGGTCAGGCCCGCGGCCCTGACCGCGCCCAGCAGCAGCCGCGCCTTGTCGCCGCCCTCCAGCGCCGGCGGCTGCCAGCCGTCGAGCAGCTCGATCACGGCGTCGATGTCGTCGACCTCGATCGCGCCGCTGACGTAGGCGCGGCCGAGGCCGAGCTGCCCCGGCGCCCGCAGCGCGTGGGCAGCGGCCTTGGGCGAGCGCACGTAGAAGGTCGGTCCGTCGCCATCGCTGGCCGCCAGCCGCGTCCCGTCCCAGAACTCGACCGTGAAGGGTCGCTCGGGGATGCGTGCTTCGATCTCGTGGCGCAGCGGGGCGGTGCTGGCGAACGGCATATGGGAAGCATATGATCGTAAGGCGTGGCGGACCTTCTCCCATCAGACATCCAGCCGGTCGCCAACGAGACCCGCGACCGCATCATCACCGGCCTGGTGACTCTGGTCCCGTTCGTCGCCCTCGGGCTCGCCGGCTGGCAGGTCTGGGGCAAGGCGCTGCACTGGAGCGACGTCTTCCTCTTCCTCGGCATGTACTTCTTCACAGGGTTGGGGATCACGGTCGGGTTCCACCGCCACCTCACCCACCGCAGCTTCAAGGCGAAGAAATGGCTGCACGGCCTGCTGGCGATCCTCGGCTCGGCGGCGATCGAGGGCCCGGTGATCTCCTGGGTCGCCGACCATCGCAAGCACCACGCCTTCTCCGACGAAGAGGGGGACCCGCACAGCCCCCACGTCGATCACGGCCACGGCTGGTCTGGCGCCATGCGCGGCCTCTTCCACGCCCACATGGGCTGGCTCTTCATCCATACCCAGCGCGGCAGCAAGGAGCGCTTCGCTCCCGACCTGATCAAGGACCCGACGATCAACTGGGTCGACCGCACCTTCCTCTACTGGGCGATCGGGGGGCTCCTCCTGCCGTTCGCGCTCGGCTGGGCGATCGGCGGCACCCTCTTCGCCGCCTTCACCGGCCTGCTCTGGGGCGGCCTGGTCCGCGTCTTCGTCCTGCACCACTTCACCTACAGCATCAACTCGCTCTGCCACGTCTTCGGCAACCGCGACTTCGAGACCGCCGACGAGTCGCGCAACCTCGCCCTGATCGCGATCCCGACCTTCGGCGAGGCCTGGCACAACAACCACCACGCCTTCCCCACCTCCGCCACCCACGGCCTCGGCCGCTGGCAGCTCGACATCTCCGCTCTCGTCATCGACAGTCTCGAGCGCGTCGGCCTCGTCTGGGATGTCGTGCGCGTAACCCCGGAACGACTTTCGGCCAAGGCCGCGTCCTAGGGCACTTCAGCCGATTCGTACCAGTCAATCCAGCTATTGCATGCCTGGCTGAGTGGCACGATGCGGTGCGGCTTGGCGGGCACGGCCACGAGCTCGCCGAGGTCCGCCCTGCCCGAGTAGCCGCTGAGGCGCTGCAGGGTGCTTGGCTCGGCGGCGGAGATCGTGAAGCGGATCGGGCTGCCGTCGCTGTCGATCCGCCCCGCCGGCCAGAACTGGCCCTCGTTGGCGAGGCTGATCGTGTTTGGCCGCTGGCCGTCGAGCGCCGCCGGCAGCGACCGCTGAAAGCCGGGCGCGGAGAGGGTCAGGTCGAAGGGGGAGAAGTACTGCAGCGAGAGCAGCCAGCGCCCGGCCGGCAGGCGCAGCGTCTGCGAGGCGCTTTCGCCTGTTTCCAGCGCCGACGCCGGGCTCCAGCGGCTCTTGTCGCCGACCACGGCGCCGGGGAAAAGGCCGGCTCGGCCCGGGTTGGCCGTGAGGATCCGGATCTCGGGTGAGGCACAGCCGGCACGCGCGGCGGGTTCGGTCCCCTCCAGCAGCACGTGGCGATCTTCGGGCACCGATCCGGTTCGCTTCCAGAGCAGGTAGGAGGGGGTTGCGGCGACCTGCTCGAAGCCGGGGGGCGCTTCGCTGTTCCAGGCGGCGTGGCCGGTGATCACGTAGGGGAAGCGCTCGAGCGTGCCGTGCGAGAAGGAGTCGAAGTCGATCGGGCTGTAGGCATTGCCGGTGTCGAAGGGCTTTTCCGGGCTGGGGGAGACGTCGGCGTCGGGGAACTCGACCAGCGGCACGTGGGTGTCCGCCCCCATCAGATCGTAGGCCGCGTAGCGGTCCTGTCCCGCGTAGAGCACAGGCTCACCGCGCAGGATCGGCAGGAAGCTCTGCAGCTCGGACCCGTGCCCCG
>Ga0190274_10000208_pt1 | contig 39838 bp, 32 predicted proteins | sample Popmic531T_FD_133002 | JGI IMG/M metagenome (GOLD analysis project Ga0190274, IMG submission 133002) | Populus adjacent soil microbial communities from riparian zone of Yellowstone River, Montana, USA - 531 T | ecosystem: Environmental > Terrestrial > Soil > Riparian zone | place: USA: Montana... | reverse complement strand
TTGGACGGTTTGAAGGTACGGATCGCGCCGGAAGATTAAATTAGGGACAGTATATATTTATCGAGCCCTCGGCCGATGGCATTGCCAGCCGGCGATGACGATAAATATATACTGTCCCTAATTAGAGGCGACGGTCGCGGCGTAGAGCGCGATCGCGGCGGCGTTGGAGACATTGAGGCTCTCGATGCCGCCGATCGGCAGCCGGGCCAGCGAATCGCAATGGCTTTCCGTATTCTGGCGCATCCCCTCGCCCTCGGCGCCGAGCACGAGCGCCACCCGGGCCGGGCCGAGCGCCTCGGCGAGGGTGAGCTCCGCCTCGCCGGTCAGGCCGATCCGCCAGAAGCCCGCCGCCGCCATCTCCTCGAGCGCGCGGGCGAGGTTGACGACCCGAACCCAGGGCATCGTCTCAAGCGCGCCGCTGGCGGCCTTGGCCAGCGCGCCGGATTCGGGCGGCGCGTGCCGATCCTGGGTGACCAGGCCGAGCGCCCCGAAGGCCGCGGCCGAGCGCAGGATGGCGCCGACATTGTGCGGATCGGTGACCTGGTCGAGCACGAGCAAGGGACGTCCGTCCTCGGCCCGGTCGAGCAGGTCGGCGAGCAGGATGTCGTCGAGCCGCTCGACCTCGGCGACCACGCCCTGGTGCGGCGCGTCGCGCGGCACCATCCGGCCGAGATCGGCGGCGTCGGCAAAAGTGACCGGGACCGCGCCGGGAATGTCGAACTCGGCGGCGGCCTCGCGAGTCGCCCAGATTCGGACGATATCGCGGTCCGGATTGGCGAGCGCGGCGGCGACGGCGTGGCGGCCCCAGAAGCGGGGCCGGTTCTCGGCCTTGGTCGCCTGGCGGGCCTTGCGTCGCATCGCGTTCCATTGGCGAGGGCGGGAGAGGTTGGCAAGCACGCCGGAGGTGATATTCTCGCCGCGGGGAGGGGTGAGCATGGCAACGATCGCATCGCCGGCGGCCGCGCGCATCCGCAGCGACCGCCTCTTCTACAGCTTCATGGGTCTCGCTATCGCGGCGACGGTGATCTGGGGCTTCGCCCAGAGCTTCTATTTCTCGCGCTGGCTGGCGGCGCCGTCGACGACGCCCGAGATGAGCGGCCTGCTCTATCTGCACGGCGCCGTGTTCACCGCCTGGATCGTGCTGATGGTGGTCCAGCCGATGCTGATCGCCTCGCGCAACCTTCGTTTGCACCGGCGGCTCGGCTATGCCGGGGCAGGGGTGGCGGCGGCGATGGTCGCGGTCGGCAATGTCGCGGCGATCGCCGCCATGCACGGCGGCTTCCGCGGCCTCGGCGACCCCTATGTCTTCTACGCGGTGCCCTTCTTCGCCATCAACAGCTTCGCCGTCGCGGTCTATTTCGCGATCCGCTGGCGCAACCGTGCCGAGACCCACAAAAGGCTGATCCTGCTGTCCAACAGCGGCATCCTCGGCGCCGCCGTCGCCCGAATCCCGGTCGACGCGATCGGCGCCGGCGCGCCGTTCAGCTTCATCTTCGGGCCGGACCTCATCATCCTCGCCGGCGCGCTCTACGACTGGCGCACGCGCGGCCGGGTGCACCGGGTCTGGGTCCTGGGCGGAGCGGCGATGGTGGCGAGCCAGGTGTTGATGATGGCGGTGATGGGCACGAGCTGGTGGCACGCTTTCGCCGAGACGATGGCGGGCCTTTGGGCCTGACCGCCCGACGCGTTGACAGACTCCCTCCCTTTCGCCATGGGAGCCGCCTTCCTATCTAGGACGCTCCCACGGACAGGTGGCCGAGTGGTTAAAGGCAGCAGACTGTAAATCTGCCGGGGTTGCCCCTACGCTGGTTCGAATCCAGCCCTGTCCACCATTTTCCGATCGCCGCGTCAGTCGACGAAAAAGGGCGCCTCCCGCATGGGGAGGCGCCCCGGCATTGGTTTTGGCCGATCGGCTCAGATCACGTGGAAGTCGCTGGCGCTGAGCGCCGGGGCTCCCGAGAGCGAGGCGAACTGGACCGCTGCGCCGGCGCCGTTGCCGTCGGCGTCGTAATAGAGAGCGCCCGTGGTCTGATCGTAGATGATCCGGTCGTCGGCATCGCCGGCGGCCGTTCCGATCACGAACGCTCCGGCCGGCAGGTCGCCCGCCGACAGGCCCGCGAACACCGCGTCGTCGAGCGCGATGACGTCGGTGCCCGACAGGAAGTCGCCGATCGCATCGACATTGCCGCCGCCCGGCGCCGTGGTGAAGGCGAACGTGTCCGCGCCACCCTGGCCGACCAGGATGTCGCCTCCGCCCTTGCCGTCGAGCAGATTGGCGCCGGCATTGCCGATCAGATAGTTGCCGATGCCGTTGCCAATGAGGTCGAGCGCGGCGGTGCTGGTCCAGTCGAACGCCGACAGGGTCTCGACCTCGCTGTCCGCCACCAGCGTGTAGCTCACCTTGGTGTAGATCGAATCGTTGGCGCCGCCGCCGATCGCCTCGGCGACATAATCGCCGGCATCGTCGAGGATGTAGACGTCGCTGCCGCCGAGGCCGACCAGGATGTCCGCGCCGCCGCCGCCGTCGAGCACGTTCGCGCCGGCATTGCCGATCATGTAATTGGCGAGGCCGTTGCCGGTCAGGTCGATCGCCGCGGTTCCGTTCCAGTCGAGCGTCGACAGGGTCTCGACCTCGCTTCCGTCGTTGAGCGCGTAGCTCGCCGAGGTGTAGATCGAATCGTTGGCGCCGCCGCCGATCGCCTCGATCACCTGATCGCCGGCCGAATCGACGATGTAGACGTCGCTGCCGCCGCCGCCGGTCAGCACGTCGCTGCCGCCGCCGCCGCTCAGGACGTCGTTATTGGCCTCGGTGGTGATCGTGTCGGCGAGGTTCGCGCCGTAGACCGAAATGCCGAACGCGCCCGCCGTCGTGTAGGTCAGATTCTGCTGCGAGCCGGTCTGGCCGATCACGGTCAGGCCGTCGTCGCTGTAGGTCACCGCCCCGGAATGGCTGCCCGCCGCAAGCCGGACGATGTCGTCGTCCTGCGCCGCGTCGAGCGCCGCCTGGACCCCGGCAAAGCCCGTCGCCCCGACCAGAAGATGACGCTGGCCGGTGCCGTCGACGGCGATCTCCACGTTCTGCAGAATGTCATTGCCGTCCGCCGAGCTGGTGATCCAGCCGATGGCCGTATCGGCGAAGGCCAGGGTGCCCTGGAAATAAGCGCTGTCGACGCCGGCCTCGCCGTCGATCAGGTCGTTGCCCGAATCGCCGCTCAGCCTGTCATCCCCGGCGCCGCCGAAGAGCCGGTCGAAGCCGGCGCCGCCACGCAGATCGTCGGCGAACGAATTGCCGAAAATGTGGTCGTTGCCGCCCTGGCCGTCGAAGCCGAGGCTGGCGAGGATCTCGTTCGGGCCGCCGAAGTTCGGATCGTAAAAGGCTTCGTTGAAGTCGGTCCCGATCATATTCGGAGTCTCGGCGCTGGCGAGGACCTGCACGGGCCGCTCGACACCGCTGCCGCTGATGATCGTATTGAGGATGATCGTCCGCAGATCGACCGAATCGGGGCCGTGCGGATTCACGAAGATCGCGGCGCCATCGATCCCGTCGAAAGTGTTGCCGTCGAGGATGACATGCGACGTCTCGAGGAAAATGCCCTGCTGAAGGCCGGTGCCGCTGCCGGCGCCGTCGCCCTGGAACAAATTGTCATTGAACGTGCCGCTGGTGTCGCCGCCCGAGACATAGGCGCCGATCGCATAGCCCTCGATCAGGTTGCCGCTGACGTCGAGGCCGGCGACCCCGCCGGTCAGGATGGCGAAGGTCGGCGCCGGCGGAGTGATCGATTCCACCCCGGAAAGGACCGAATTGACCAGGCTGAAGCCGTCCGCGTTCGCGTTCACGTTCACCGCGACGTCGAAGCCGCCGATATTGCTGGTGCCGACGATCTCAACCCCGTCGATGGTGGCGCCGCTGCCGGCCGACGTGACGTCGACGCTGCCGTCGATGATCGTCTCGGCGCCGCGCGCGCCGTCGGTGCCGGCGAGCCCGGCATTGGCGCCCTCGATCGTCACGTCCTTGTCGAGCGTGAGATCCTCGGCATAGGTTCCCGCCTCGGCGACGATCCGATAGCCGTCCGAAGCCGCGTCGATCGCCGCCTGGATGGTGGTGAAGGTGCCGATCAGATTGTTCGAGCCGTCATAGAGCAGCACCGGATCGCCGATGTTGAAGGTGGCATCGGCGAATTGCAGCCGCTCGATGCTGGTCAGCGTGTCATGGCCTTCGTCGCCGTCGCCGGGATTGTTGTCGGTGACCGAGAGGAAGCCGACCAGATCGCCGTTGGAATCGAAGTCGCCGACGATCGAATAATCGGCGAAATTGCCGTCATAGCGGGCGGTATCGGTGCCCGGGCCGCCGTCGATCAGATCGTCGCCGCCGCCGCCGCGGATGATGTCGTTGCCGCCGAAGCCGTCGATCGAATCGGCCGCCGCGGTGCCGTTCAGCACCTCGTTGAACTCGCGGAAATCGAAGGACGACAAGGCCGGATCGTGGTCCGAGAGCCGCGGGCTCGCGTCGGCGCCGGTGCCGTTGGCGTTGTAGCCGGTGTTGATGTGGACGACGTCGTAGGTCGCGACGCCGCTCAGCAGATTGTTGGCGATGACATGGTCGATGGCCTGGCTGCGGCCGTCGAACGTGTAGGTGTAGCGCTCCGCTTCGGCCAAGGTGAGGGTGAGGTTGTCGAAGCGGGCGCCGCCGACCCGGGCGGTGCCGTCCGCCATCGTGTATCCGGTGACCGTGGTCAGCGGCCGGTAGAAATAGAAATCGTTGAAGTCGCCGCCGGCGACGATGCCGGCGCCGGTGCCGCTGCCCTCGATGAGGTTGAGCATGGCGTAGAGGTCCTGGCCGACTTGGTTGCGCTGCGACCAGCCGCTATTGTCGGGGTCTCCGGTCTCCAGATTCTGGTTGACCTGCCAGAACTCGCCCGAGCCGCCCTTGGCCGGGAAATGGTTGGCGGTGACGTAGACCTTGTTGCCGTTGAAGGTGAACTCGCCGAGCAATGAGCGGCGCGTGCCGGCCCAGTCGCTCGCGCTGATCTCGGCGCCAAGCATGTCGTCGGAGAAGGCGATCAGGTCGCCGGCGTCGCGGACGCCGTCGCCGATCCGGTCGGTATATTGGCGGCGCTCGGCGATGGTCGCATTGGCGTCGAGATCGCCGAGCTGGACCCGGTCGGTATTGTAGAGGAAGCCGACCCGGATGTTGCCGCCGGGCTCGCCGCCTTCGCTGCCGTTCGGCTCTTGGTCGACCCATTGATAATGGGCGCCGGTGGCCAGGTTGAGGGCGTCGACCAGCATCTGCCAGGTCGTCGAGGCGTCGGCGCCGCCGCTGGCGGTCGCGCCATTATTGTCCTGCATCTCCTCGATCGAGATGATGTCGGGCATGTTGAGATTGTTGGCGATCGCGTCGGCGATCGCGGCGAAGCGCGCGGCGCCGTCGCCCGGATCGAGATTCTCGACGTTGAAGGTGGCGACGGTGAGGCTCCGGCCGTCATTGCCGAGCGTGGTGGTCTCGCGCTCCGGGATGCCGCCGTTGACGAAGCCGCCCGGCTCCATGCCGGTGACGAACAATTTGCGGTCGGTGAAATCGAAATCGATGATTCCGGTGACGTCGCCGAGATGGTCGCCCATGGTCGCGTTCTGAAGCAGGCCGGCCGGGGCCGAAGTGGCGAAATCGGTGAAGTCGAGCTCGATCACGTCCGGATTGACGTCGCCGTCGTGGAGATGGCGTCCGCCATGATTGGTGTCGTCGCCGGCCTCCGGCGTGTCGGGCGGACCGATCGGCGGATCGCCGGCGATCGTGTAGCCGCCGCGGCTGTTGATCTGGTCCGGATTGGCGCTCGCCAGCGAATAGGCCTGCAGGATCGGATCGCCGCCCGAGGTCGAGACGAAGCCGTCGGCGACGACCATGTCGGGAATGGTGACGAGCATCCCCTCGACCGTCTCGAAATAGGAGAGCGCGTAGACCGATGCGTCGAACGTATCGCCGCCGCCGTCGGCCGAGTCGAAATAATCGGGGGTGACGCCGGTCAGCACTTCGTTCGGCATGTTGGTCAAGGTCAGCGTCAGCGCGGTCAGCGAATTGCCCTGGCTGATCACCGAGAAGCCGGTCGGATTGACCAGCACGGTGCGCGGCATCGAGCTGAACGCCTGATATTCCATGACGTTGGCGGTGACCTGGACGAGATCGCCGACCGAGACCCCGGAGACGACGGTGCCGATCCCCGCGTCGTTGCGGGTCATCACGAAGATGCCCTCCGAGGTGTAGGTGTTGCCGTCCCAGTCGGTGAATTCCTCGGTGAGGTAATAGCCTTGGCGGTTGCCGACATTGTCGACCGCGGTGACGACCGCGCGGACGATGACGGTCGCGGCCGAGGCGACGTTGAAGCTGTGGATGCCCTCGGCGGCGAGGATCGGGCTGAAATAGGCGGTGCCCTGAATGTCGTGGATGAAGATCGGGTCGTCGCTGGCGATCGTGCCGATGCCGACGCCGTCGGTGATCAGGGCGTTGTTGGTGGCGTTGGAGAGCAGGACCTGAAGGGTCTCGCTGAGCTCGGAATCCAGGTCGCCGTTGATGATGACGCTGATCGTCTGGCTCGTCTCGCCGGCGGCGAAATTGAGCGTGCCGCCGGTCGAGACATAATCCTCGCCCGCCGTGGCGCTGCCGTCGGCGGTGGCGAAATCGACGCTGAACGCGCCGGTGCCGCCGGTGCGGGTGACGGTGAAGGTCATCAGGCTGGTGCCGGAATCGCCCTCGGTGACGGTGACGTCGTTGATCGTCACCAATGGCGGCGGCCCGTCGTCGTTGACGATGGTGCCGGTGGCGATGCCGTCGGCGATGGTGCCGCCGGTCGCGCTCGACAGGGTCACGGTGAAATTGTCGTCGCCCTCGGGGTTGAGGTCGCCCTGGACGTTGAGGGTGATGGTCTGGCTGGTCTGGCCGTCGGCGAAGCTGACCAGGCCGGTGAAGGCCTGGCCGGCGACGAAGTCGGCGGCATTGGCGTCGAACGGGCCGTTGCCGAAGCTTACCGTATAATTGGCGGTGACGGCGCCGAGCGAGGAGCCGTTGCGGGTCACGTTGAAGGTGATCGGCGTGGCGCCGGCGTCGCCCTCGAAGACCGCGGCATTGGCGATCGACAGGCTCGGCGCGCTGATCAGGCTGCTGACGACGATATCGTCGATTCCGACCCATTCGTCATTGCCGGCCGCGTTGGTGGTCATGATCCGGATCTCGAGCGTCGACGCGCCGTTGGCGCCGGGCGGCAGGATCACGTCGAGCGCGGTGACCTGGGTGGCGCTGCCGCCGGTCGTCACGTCGGAGAAATAGCCGCCGGGCACGTTGGTCCAGCTGCCGTTCGGATCGGTGCGGTATTGGACGTTGACCTGCTGGGCGGCATTGTCGGCGGTGGTGTCGATGTCGCGCAAACTGGCCTGCAGTCGGATGTCCGCGCGGCCGGTGGCGTCCATGTAGAGGACGATGCTCGGCGCGTCGGCGGTGCCGGAGCCCTGAAGGCCGATCGTCGGATCGGTGAGCTGAAATTCGCCGACGCCGCCCGATGTGCTGGTCGTCGCGCTCAGATTGGCGATGACGTCGACGGCGCCCAGCGCGGGATCGGTGAGCAGACGGGGGTCGACGTTGGTGGTGGCGCCCGCCGCGTCGATGTCGCCGAGATAGCCGATGATGTAGGGCACGCCCGACCAATTGTCGTTGGTCGTGATCCGGCTGGTGTCCGTCCAATGTTCCTCGAAAGTCCCGCTGGCGAGCGAGAAATATTGCGGGCCGTCGTCGTTGGTGATCGTTCCGGTGGCGGTGCCGTCGCCGATCGCCGTGCCGACCGGATTCGTAAGGGTGACGGTCAGCGTCTCGTTCGCCTCGGAGAGGTCGTCGCCGATCACCGGAACGAGGACCGTTTTGCTGGTCTCGCCGGCGGCGAAGCTGACCTGGCCGCTGACCGGGAGATAATCCTGGCCGGCGACGGCGCTGCCGTCGGCCGTCGCGAAATCGACCGTGGTGGTGCCCGACGCGGGCACCGTCAGGGTGATGGTGAAGGAAAGGTAGGTGACGCCGTTGTCGCCCTCGACGATCGCCGCATCCGCGATCGAGGCGCTCTGCGAGGCGTCGTTGTCGATGATCGTGCCGGTGGCGGTGCCGGTGCCGATCGTGGCGCCGACGGGACTGGAGAGGACGATGCTGAAGGTTTCGTCGGGCTCGTCGTCGAGGTCGCCGCGCACGGGCACGCGGATTTCCTTGCTGGTTTCGCCGACTCCGAAGACGACCTGGCCGGTGGTGGTGACATAGTCGTTGTTGAAGCCGTTCGTGGTCGCCAGAGCGGTGCCGTCCATCGTCGTGAAATTGACCGTCACGAAGCCGCTGGTAGGGGCTTGCGAGAGGGTGACGATGAACACCATGTCCTTGGTGTTGGGCGGATCCACCTCAGTGTCCTGGGCATTGGCGATCGACACCGTGGGCAGCGCCACGTCGTCATTGGTGATCGTGCCCTGGCCCTGGCCGTCGGTCACGTTCGCGCCGGTGACATTGGTGAGGTTGACGAAGAAGGTCTCGTTCGGTTCGAACGCCGTGTCGCCGTTGACGGTGACGTTGAACGTGTAGGTCGAGCTGCCGGCGGGAATCGTCTGTCCGGTCAGCGCGATCGGGACGTAGTCGTTATCCTCGCTGCCGGGGTTGTCGTCGGTCGCGGTGCCGTCGGCGGTGGCGATGTCGAAGGTGACGCCGCCCGGCCCGGCCGGCGCGCTCAGGCTGACGGTGAAGGTGAAGGTTTTCGTGCCGCTGTCGCCTTCGGTCATCGTGACGTCGTTGATCGACAGGTTGGGGAGGACGGGACCGCCCTGCGGGGTGATCGAGAAATCGTCGATCGCGAGGCCGTCGTCGGCGCCCGAGGCATCGACGTCGACCCACCGAATCCAGAAGGTCGCGCCGTTGGCCAAATTCAGGCTCGAAATGGTCGAGGAAAGAATTGTGCGGTTCGCCGCCAGGTTGCCGTCAAGCGCGCCCGCCGTGCTCGACACGATCGGCGCCAGGAAGTCGAGCTGGTCAACGTCGATCCAGGTGCCCGTGGTGAGGCTGGTCGCGTCGAAGCTGATCTGGAAATCGAGCTTGTCGGCGATCGTGGTGTGGGTGCCGCCGACCCGCCATTGCTCGCCGGTGTAGCCGACGACAAGGGAAGTGACGGTCGTGCCGGTATTGTTGGTGAAGCTGGCGCCGAGCGTGGAGACCAGGGAACCGCTGCGGATCTGACCGAAAGCCCTGTCCGTCACCAGGTGGGCGCCGGCGATGCCGAAGCTCCATGTATCGCCGGCGTTGGATGACCCGGTGCCGGCGCTGTAGGTCGGATTGGCGTTCGTGCCGGTTTCGCTGAAGACCCAATCGGCGGGCAGGGTGCTGCTGGGACCTGCGCTCGCCAGGCCGTCGAAATCCTGGCTATAGGTGACGCCCGAACCGGTGAGCGAAACGGCGACCGGAGCGGGACTCAATTCCAGCTCGATATCCGAAGCGCGGGGTTGGAAGATCAATCCCGCCTGATCGTAGCCCGCAGCGAGCGAGTTCCACTGCCCCCGAAGCCCGTCCTCTTCGACGAAACCCCCCGCCAAAGACTTGACATAGGAGAAGCGATAATTGGTCTTTGCCATGGGAACCCCCCGAAGGTGCGCTGCGCGAGCGTGGTCAGCGGAAAAGCCGGGGCGAATCCCCCTGCCTGATGACGTCAAGATGTCAGGCCCGGGCTACACCGGCAAGACTCAAGTCGCGGATTTTTCAGCCGATCATCGAAAAGTCGCCGCTTCATTCAACAAGTTGGCCGCCCCAATCCGGGACCGTCGCCGCTTATTGCTCCCTGAGCGCCGATTCGCCGAGCTTGGTGATCGGCGAGAGGATGTATTGCAGGATGGTGCGCTGGTCGCCGATCATGTCGACCTCGGCGATCATGCCGGGCCCGATCGGCATCCTCCGGCCGCGCTGGTCGAGCAGGTAGTTGAGGTCGGTGCGGACGCGAACCACGTAGAAGCTCTCGCCGGTCCGCTCCTCGATCACGGCGTCGGGCGAGATGTTGACGACGCTGCCTTCGAGCACGCCGTAGATGGAACGGTCGTAGGCGGTGATCGCGACCCGCGCATGCTGGCCGAGGCTGACGAAGGCGATGTCGTTCGGGCGCACGCGCGCCTCGATCAGCAGGCTCTCGTCGGAGGGGACGATCTCGACCACCGGCTCGCCGGCCCGGATGGTGCCGCCGCGGGTGGTGACGAGCACCCGGTTGATCCGGCCCGACAGCGGCGCGCGCAGCACGGTGCGCGCGGCCCGGTCGGCCAGAGCCGGCAGCGCCCGCAGCCGCGAGGAGCGCTCGGCCTGAGCGGTGGCGAGCTCGTTGGCGGCGGTGGCGCGCCATTCCTGCTGCAGCTGGGCCATGCTCGCGCGGGCCTCGGCGACGGCGGACTGGGCGCGGGCGAGGCTCGCGCTGGCGGTGGCGGCCTCGCTTTGCGCGATATCGGCCTGGCTTTCCGCCTGGACCAGGCTGAGCCGCGGCTCGATGCCGCGCTCGACCAGCGGCCGCAGGATCCGCGCCTCGGAGCGCCGCGCTTCATAAGCGGTGCGGCGCGCCTGCAGGCTGGACTGGGCCTCGTTGACGGCGCGGTCGGCCTGGGCGAGGCGGGCGCGGGCGGCGGCGGTGATCGCGTTGAGATCGGCCATGCGCGACGCGTGCAGCGCCTGTTCGATCCTGATCTGGTCGGCCGCCAGCGCGTTGCGGGCGGCGGGATAAGCGGGCTGCCGGCCGGTGATCTCGGCCGTCAGCCGGGCGATCTTCATGTCGAGCGCGATCACGGTCTGCTCGCCGCTGCCGAGCTCGGCGCCGGTCTGGGTGGGGTCGAGCCGGATCAGCTCGTCGCCGCGGCGGACCTGCTGGCCCGAGCGGACCAGAATGTCCTGGACGACGCCGCCCTCGAGATTGGAGACGACCTGGAGCTGCGAGCTCGGGATCACCCGGCCCATGCCGCGAACGGTGCGATCGAGCTTGGTGAGCGCCGCCCAAAGGAAGAAGGCGACGACGAACGCTACGACGAACCACAGCAGCAGGTTCGATGCCGTGCGCGGCTTGATCCTCGTGGTGAGGTCCTCGAGATGGGTTGGCGCGTTCAAGTCAGGCCGCCTTCGGTCTCATGATCTGCTTCAGCACATTGTCGCGCGGCCCGTCGGAAACGACCTTGCCCTTATCCATCAGGATGATCCGCTGGACGAGCTGGAGCAAAGGCGGGCGATGGGTGATGAGGATCAGCGTCCGCCCCTTCAGCTCCTCCTGGAGCCGCTGGATCAAAGCGGTTTCGGTCTGGGCGTCCATCGCGCTCGACGGCTCGTCCATGACCAGCACCTGCGGCTGGGTCGCGAGCGCCCGGGCGATGGCGATCGACTGGCGTTGACCTCCCGACAGGCCTTCGCCGCGATCGGCGAGCCTCAGGTCGTAACCGTTGGCGATCTGGCCCATGAACTGGTGGGTTCCCGAAATCTGCGCGGCGCGAATCATTTCCTCGTCGCCGATCCCCTCCCGGCCGAGCCCGATATTCTCGCGCACCGATCCGGTCAGCAGCACGCTCTCCTGCATCACCGCGCCGACGTTGCGCCTGAGGCTGGCCGGTTCGAGCTGACGGATGTCGCTGCCGTCGATCATGATCAGCCCTTCCTCGGGCGGATAGAGGCCGAGGATCAGGCGGGCGATGGTCGACTTGCCCGAGCCGACCCGGCCGAGCAAAGCGACATGCTCGCCGGGCTCGACGGTGAAGCTGAGGCCGTCGATCGCCCGCTCCGGCGCGCCGGGATAGCGGAAGCCGACGTTGCGGAACTCGATCTTGCCCTGGCAGCCGGCCAGCTTCAGCGCGTCGCCTTCCGGTCCTTCCGGCGGCATCTGCATCATCTCGTTGATCTGGCGATAGGCGGTGCGGGTCGAGGTGATTCGGGTGATCAGCTGCGAGATCTGGGCGAGCGGCGCGATCGCCCGCCCGGCGAGGATCGAGCAGGCGATGAGGCCGCCCATCGTCAGCGTCTGCTCGGCGATCATGTTGACCCCGACGATGACGACGCCCGCATAGGAGATGGTGCCGGCCGAGGTCGCGAAGGTGACTCCGATCGCGGCGACGAGGCGCTGGCGAAGCGAGCTGTCCGAATGCTGCTGCACCGCCTTCGACCAGCGCTTGGTGAGCAGCGGCGCGGCGCCCGCCGTCTTGACCGTCTCCAGCCCGCCGATCGCCTCGACCAGCACCGACTGCTTGAGCAGCCCTTCGCCCATGGCGCGCGCCGACAGGCGCTCCAGCGCGGGGTGAGTGAGCCAGCCGACCAGGATCACCAGCGGCACCATCAAAGCGGGGACGAGCACCACCCAGCCGCCGATCACCGCCACGATCATCAAGGTGAACAGGATGAAGGGCACGTCGACCACCGCGGTCAGGGTCGCCGAGGCGAAGAAGTCGCGCAACGCCTCGAGCTCGCGCATCATCCCGGCGAGCGCTCCGGTCGAGCCCTTCTTCAGCTCCAGCCGCATCTTCAGCAAACGGTCGAACACCGATTCGCCGATATCGCGGTCGATCTGCGCGCCGGCATGGTCGACGAAATAGGCGCGCAGCAGCTTCAGGATGAAATCGAAGATGACGACGATGCCAAGGCCGATGGAGAGCGCCAGCAGCGAGGCCATGGCGTTGTTCGGAACGACCCGGTCGTAGACCGTCATCGTGAAGATGGCGGTCAGAAGGCCGAAGATATTGATGAACACGGCCGCCACCGCGACCTTCCAATAGGTCGCGCGGTTCCGGCGCATCGGCTCCATCAGCCAAGCGGCAAGCCTGGGCTGCGGCACCTTGATCAGTTCTTCAGCGCTCAACCTTCACCCCTGAGTCTGTCGGCGTCGATTTCCAGGGCATCGAGCAGCCGCCCCATGCGCGATAGCAGCACGTAGCGCGCCGCGTCCAATTCCGTCAGCGCCTGGATATAGGCGGTCGCGCTTTCGAAATAGGCGTCCTCGGCGGCGACCACGTCGAACAAGGTGCCGCGGGCGGCGCGGAACCGCTCGGCGATCACGTCGCGCGAGCGGCGGCTGGCGATATAGGACGCTTCCAGCGCCTCCAGCTGCTGCTCCAGCGCTCGCACGTCGCTCCAGGCGATGGCGGCGTCGCGCTCCGCTTCCTGACGGGTACGCAAGGCGCGGGCGGCGGTGGCGCGCGACCGTGCCTCATATTGCTCGGCCCGCGGATCGGCGCCGCCGAACAGCCGCCAGCGCAACGCGACCCGCCCCCGAATGTCATAGTCGCGGTCGTTCTCGAACACGCCGTAGCGGCCGGCATCCACGCCGGCTGCGATTTGCGGCAAGCGGTCGGCCCGGGCCGCGCGGGCGTCGCGGCGGCTGGCATCGGCGACCGCCTCGGCGCTGCGCACGGCGGCGACCTGGCCGGCGGCGGCGGCGGCATCGTCGCGGGTCGCCGCCGTCGGGCCGGGGACCGGAGCGCGTTCGAGACGCGCCGGCGGCGGCGAGCCGATCAGCTCCGTATAGCGGGCCTCGGCGCCCGCGAGCTGCCGCCGGAAGCGGGCCAGCCGGGTCTCGGCCTGGGCGATGTAGGAATCGATTCGGGCGAGATCGCCCTCGGCGGAGACGCCTTCGCGGATCCGGATCTCGACGGCCGCGCGCAGATCGCGCTGGCTGGCGACGAACGCCTCGGTCAGCCCGACCAGGGCGCGATAGGCGAAGAGGTCGTACCAGGCCGCGATCGCGCTCAGCGCGACCCGGTCGGCGGCGACCTCGATGTCCGCGCTGGCGCCTCTAAGCCTTGCCCCGGCGGCGAGGATGCGTTGCGTGGTCGCGCCGAAATCGAACAGGGTTTGGGTGACCGAGGCGATCGCGTCGGTGCGCTGGCGCGGCCGCGATCGCTCGATGATGTTGAACGGATCGTCGGAGAATTCGCGCGAGAGCACCCGATAGGAGGTGACGCTCAAGTCGATGGTCGGGATGCGCGCCTGCCGGGCCTCCTCGAGCGCCGCCACCGCCTCGTCCTCGCCGGCTGCCGATTCGGCCGTGCCGGGGTGGCGTTCGACGGCGTCGGCGACGATCGTTCGGAACAGCTCGGCGTCGACCTGCTCGCGGCGCAGGCGAAGCACCGGATCCGCATTGAAGTCGATCGCCATCGGCTGGCCGGTCGGAACGGGCAGCGCATTGGGCGGGGGCGTGGACGCATAAGGCTGGGCCAGCGCCGAAGCGCTCACCGCTAGCCAAGCGACCGCGGTCGCAAACCGAAAGTTCGTGCGCACGAGTCCCCACGCGAAGCCAAGCGGCGCGCTTTAGAGCCCGCGCGCGGCTTTTGCCAGACTTAACTCGTATCAACTTGCGCTTTTCTGAACGAGGTCAATCGCTTGCGCCGGACTCCTCGGGCGCGGCCCTTGCCCGGCCGCCCCCGCCCGCCAGTCGCAACAGCAGAAAACCGCCGATCGCGGACAATCCGGAGCCGAGCAGGATGCCGAGCTTCGCCTCCTCGACCAGCAAAGGCTGGCCGGGGAAGGCGAGCGCGCCGATGAACAGGCTCATGGTGAAGCCGATGCCGCAAAGCATGGCCACGCCGTAGACCTGGAGCCACGAGGCGCCCTGCGGCCGGGCGGCGAGGCGAAAGGCCACCGACAGCCTGACCGCGCCGAAAATGGCGAGCTGCTTGCCGAGGAAGAGGCCGAGGGCGATGCCGAGCGGAAGCGGCGCGAGCAAGGCGGCGCCGCTCAATCCGGCAAGCGAGACGCCGGCATTGGCGAAGCCGAAGACCGGCAGGATCAGGAAGCCGACCCAGGGCGCGAGCCCATGTTCGAGCCGGTGCAGCGGCGAATCGGCGGCGTCCGGCGCGGCCGGCGTCCCGACCAGCGGCACGGCCGCCGCGGCGAGCACGCCGGCGACGGTCGCGTGGACGCCGGAGAGGAGAGTCGCGAACCAGAGCAGGGCCGCGCCCACGAGGTAGATCCAGAGGCGGGTCACGCCCAGCCGGCCGAGAGCGAACAGCCCCGCCAGGATCAGGGCGGCCGCGCCGAGCGCGCGAAAGTCGAGCGCGTCCGTGTAGAAGAGGGCGATGATCGTGACCGCGCCGAGATCGTCGGCGATGGCGACGGTAGCCAGAAAAAGCTTCAGCGAAGCGGGCACGCGCGGACCGAGCAGGGCGAGGACGCCCAAGGCGAAGGCGATGTCGGTCGCCGCGGGAATCGCCCAGCCCCGCCGCAACAGCGGATCGCCGCCGGCCGCGGCCAGATAGAGCAAGGCGGGCAGGGCCATTCCCGCGGCCGCGGCGATCAGGGGGAGCCGGCGTCTGTCCCAGCCGGCGAGGTTGCCGTCCAGGAACTCGCGCTTGATCTCGAGCCCGACGAGCAGGAAGAAGAAGGCCATCAGGCCGTCATTGATCCAGAGTTCGACCGTCATCGGCCCGAGCTTCGGCGTCAGATTTGGACCGACCCCGACGTGGAGCAGGTGACGATAGGTCTCGCCCAAGGGGCCGTTCGCGACGACGAGCGCCGCCGCCGCCGCGGCCATCAGCAACAGCCCGCCGGCCGCCTCGGTGCTGAAAAAACGCCGCATCGCGGATTTTTCCGCGCGGGATGGTTTCTCGTCCGCCATTGCCGCTCCCAAGGCTTTTCAAGCCTCTAGCCGCACCGGCCCCGGGGGGGAACCATGGCGCCCGGCCGAGCCTCACAAAAGTTGGCCGGAGCGCCGAAAGATTTACGGTTAACCGGAGACTATCGTCCAAGGGAGGAGCATTTTGTGCCGCGATTTCGCTATCGAACCTCGGCGCTCACCGGGCCATGGCGCGAATCGGCCGAGGAGGCGATGCGCGACGCCGCCAACGCCAAGCAGGCGGTAATCGATGAGGCCGAGCCGTCCGGATTGCGCTGGATCGTTCCGGGCAGCATCGAAGGGATGAACGGCGAGCCCGCCCGAACGTCGCTCAAGAGCTGAGCCGGACCCTAACGCTCGATCCACCCACGGTTCGCCTCGACCCGCGCGATCTCCCGGGCGCTCATCGCCGACACATAGGCATCGGTCGAACCCGCGCCGCGACCGAGCACCTCCAGCCCCGCGTCGACGCCGGTTTCCGCCGCCGCCAGCTCGCGCAGCGCCGCGAAGCGGATGCGATCGCAGGGATGGCGCGCCGCGAAGCTCTCGACGAGGTCGCGGGCATTGCCGTCGCCATGATTGGCCGCGATCGCGAGCAACGCCTCGCTCGCGGTCCGATTCAGAATCGATACGATCTCGCAAGTCTTCGGGTCGAACCGATATTGATTCAGAAAAGGCAGGCAGGGCGACGCGTGCATGATATTGACGGAGACCGACATTTCGTCGGCGGGCAGCTGGTTGTGAACGTCGCGATGGGCTCGATAGAGCATGACCTTGCCGGGTTCGAGCCTGGCCTTTTCGACGAACCTGAGATCGACCTTCTCGCCAGGGACCCCGAGCGCGGCCTCGAAATCATATTCGTAATATTCGCTCCAATAGCCCGGCCCCATATAGCCCAGCGTGAGGAAGGAGAAATTATGATCGTGCGGAACGTGGTAGAAGAAAGGCGAGGTTCCGCTCGACTTGAGCACGCTGTCTCGCTCCGACGGCCAGAAATTCGCGCGTATGAAATATTTGTCCGACGCCCGATGAAGCATGAGGACCTGGCTTGAATAGCGGTTCTCCAGGCTTTGCCGCGCGCAGCGGTCCTTCAGCTCGGCGGTCGCCGCTTCCGCCAGGAAGGCGCGGTTGTTGAAGAGCCGCTTCAGAAGCAGCCCGGCGGCCGCGAAGCTGTCCTCGTCGGACGGATCGAACGATGGGTCGTTGAGCGCGGCGATCAGGTCGCCGAACGCGATCGATTCCTCGCTCGTGGGACAGTCGACAATGCGCGGCATGTCAGGCCGCCCGCCGCTTTTCGGACGCCATCCGGCCGAGCGCCGCGGCGGCCGCGCGACGCACATCGGGGTGGGGGTCCTGCGAGGCCATTCGCTCGAGGGCGGGCATGACCGCCCGCGCATCGATGCCGAGCAACTCGCGCATCACGTGCCAGCGCACGAAGAAATCCGGATGGTCGAGGAAGGGCGTGATCGCGTCGAACGCTTCATCGCCGCCCAGCTTGCGCAACAAGGTCGACAGCATCTGGATGCGCGAGGCGTCGTCGCCATTCGCGCTGCAGCCGACATAGCGGCGGCTCGCCGAGTCATACTCGGCCGCCACCGGAGCCTGATCGCAGGTGATCTCGGCCTGCAGGATCAGCAAATTGGCGCCGGCTTGCTCGATCACATAGCCCTGGCGGCTGCCGTCGACGACCAGCATCTCGCCGTCGGCCAGCCGTCGTTCGCCGGTGCGTCGGCAGGAGCCGGCATCGGCGGCGCTGAAGGCGCGGGTGATCGGCGGCGCCTCCCAGAATGACAGCAGGGCGCCGCCCGCCTTTACGAACTTGAGCAGGGTCAGGCGGCCGGAAAAGCCGACGGAGGTCGCGCCGCGCGGGGAGGATTTTTTGGCGGCGAGCTCCGCGGCTCCCGCGACTCCGATCGCGATCGAGACCCAATTGTGCTCGAGAACGATCAGCCCCTTATGGATGTCGCTGTTGATCGCTCGGAACGGCGGGTCGAAGAAGGGGTCGGCGCGGAGTCTCTCGGTCAGGCCGTGGATGAGCGCGTCGACCCAGCCGTCGTCGGTGAGCAGGCCGCCGACGGCCTCGGCGACGGCTTGCGCCGTCGGCCGCCGGAGCGCCGCCAAAGCGGTGTCGAAGCGCTTCCGGACCGGCCCGCAATTCCAGGCCCTTCCAAACGCATCGATGTCGCGCTGCGTCCGCCGCTGAGCGCTCCGATCGGAGAGCCAATGCTGGAGTTGCTGTGCTGCGGTCATTTCTGCATCCCGTGGCGGTCTCTATCGAGCTATCCTTTCGGAGTTGCTAAACAGGAGACGCGCGGCAGCGACATCGGCGAGGTCGCGGCGATGTCGGATTTCCCGGGCCGGCGCGTCGAGGGCCGACCGTCGGGCAGGCGCTCGCGTCAGTCGGGGTGAAGTCTTCGAAATAAGAAGCGGCCCGGCAGGAAGGCGATCTTCCGTGCCGGGCCGCATTGGCAACAAGCTTACAAGGCCGCGTATATCGCGATGCCGGCGGCGACCGTGAGACAGATCCCGCCGCCTACTTCCTGTTGTTTGAACGAGCCGGAAATCGCGACTTCGGTCTCGAGCTCGGGGAGCTCTTCGACTTTTAGTTCGATCTTCTCCACTGCTTTGCCTTCCCTGTTTTTTGTTCGGTGGAAAGGGCTTTGCCACAAAGGAATTGAAATTTTGCTAAAACGGAAAGGCGGCTCCCTTTGTCGGGCCGAAGCTCAATCGCGTTCGCCGAATTCATGCTCCCGCCGGTAGGATTCGCGCATCGACGTCAGCCGTTCGAGTTCCCGGCGCCCGCGCCGGATCGCGAGGGCGAGAACGACGACCAATCCGATCAGGGCCGCGCTCCAGCCGCCGAGCCACAACAGACGCAGGAGCGGCGAACCCTGGAGAGGCCCGAAAAGGGGCCCGCTCGTCTCCACCGCGGTCGCCGCGAACAGGAAGGCGACGAGGAAGGTCGGCGCGATGGCCATCAAGGTCAGCCGATTGTGCCGGATCGTCTTCTCGATCCGCTCGATGGATTGATCGAGCATGTCCTCGGTCGTGCCGGTGAGGCCCTTCAACTCGATCCGCCGCAGGCTGCGCTGCCGCGCGTTGCTCGCCAGCAAAATCAGGATCGCGGCTCCGCCCATCAGCAAAGGCTCGAGGCGAGGCTTCGACCAGACGAGGACGATGACGACGACCGACACCAGCGCGGCGGCGGCGAAGTCCAGGATCCGGGCATAGCGCGCGCGGCGCGCGACCGCCGCGGCGCTGCGCTGCAGCCGCTCCAGTTCCTGCGCGTCCGGTTGTTGACGCCACACATGCTGGAGCCGATCGAGGTCGAAATCCGTCATCGAGTCTGCTCCAGCATCGATTTGAGCGCGGTCTTGGCACGGGAGAGGCGGAGCGCCAAAGCATTTGGCGCGATGTCGAGCATTTCGCCGATTTCGGCGTAGCTAAATCCCTCCAGAACGAGAATGATGACTTGTCGTTGTGGCAGGGGAAGGCGCCGCGTTGCTTCGAGCAGCACCTTCCGCTCGTTATCCCGCATGGCGGCTTCCTCCGGATTGAGCTCGTCGGCTTGCAGCTTTTCCGGTATTTCGGCGATGGGCGGCTGACGGACCTGCCTGGTCACGAACGAAATGGAGCGATTCTGGGCGACCTTGGCGATGAAGGTTTTCAGGGACGCATCGGCGCGATAGCTCGGCAGCGACTGCCAGACGGCGAGGAAGATTTGCTGGGTCAGATCCTCGCGCAGGGTCGGATCGGCCTCGTAGGACATGGCAATGCGCGAAATGAGCCCGCCATAGTCGGCCACGATCCGCTCGAACGGTGGGATCGTCCCGTTCCCGGAGCCGTCATCCGTTCCGGCGGTCGAGGTTCCCTGAGCTGTCACGGCCCCGCTCGATCTCAATCCTGATCCGACTATAGCTGAAAGTGCGTGGAAGTCCCGCGCTTCTGCGGGACCGGGGCCAAATGTCTCGTTAACGGCCAAGGCGCGCAAAAATCCTTACCGGCCATGCGCGATGTTGACGCCGCCGGGATTACGGTGGCAGGGAGCGGCGCCCCGGCGGGTATAGCTCAATGGTAGAGCACTAGCCTTCCAAGCTTGTGACGCGGGTTCGATTCCCGCTACCCGCTCCAGCCCTCGCCGTCAGGGCGCGCAGGGGAAGGAGAATTGGCCGATCGTCCCCGTGTTGCGGCCATCGGCGAGCTCGAGCTCGACGGTGAAGCGGCGCGCATTGGGCCGGCAGAAGCGGAGCGGGATCGGCACCGGCAAGATCGTTCCGGCCGTCGTCGACGCATTGGCGAAGGACGTGGGGGTGAGGCGGAGAAGCTCCCCGCCAAGGCCTTCGCGCTCGCTCCAGATAAGATTGAGCGCAGCGGGACGAGAGTTCAGATTGCGCTCGATCCGGACCAGCAGGATCGGCGGCCGGCCGGCGGTGGCGACAAGCGCGCAGGGGCCGGTCGAGGCGTAGCGGCCGGACGAAACGCAGCGGCGATAGGGCGCGGCCGGCACGGCGGGAGGAGCGGGCGCCGCTTCCGCCGCCGGTGCCGGCTGCGCGGAAGCCGTCGTCCCGCCGCCGGCGGCCGCGCCGGCCAGAATGAGGGCCGCGATTCCCTGTCCGATCAAACCCATGGCAATGTTCCCCAACCGATCTTGCCGAATAGCTAATCGGGCCGTTCGCGATTCACAAGCCGCCTCGCGACCGCTGGCAATCGTCCCGGCGCTCGGTTAGGCATCCCTGCTTCAGGGAGGCCAGCCTGACCGACATTTTCATTTCCTATTCGAGCAAGGACCGCGCCGTCGCCGAGCGGGTTCGCGACGCGCTCGCCGAAGCGGGCTACGGCGTGTTCTGGGACCAGGCGACGCCGGCCGGCCAGGATTGGGACAGCTGGATCCGCGAGCAGCTGACCGGGGCGCGGCTGGTGGTGGCGCTCTGGACCAAAGCGAGCGTCGCCTCGCCCAACGTCCGCCACGAGGCGATCATCGGCCGCGACACCGAAAAGCTGCTGCCGCTGATGGTCGACGATCTCGCGCCGACCGATTTTCCGATGGGCCTGTTCATGGTGCAGGCGCTGAAGATCGGCCGCACGGCGCGCGAGTTCAACGCGGTCAAGGGCAAGTTCCTCGACGAGGTGCGGGCGCGAATCGGCTCAGGCGGCGAAGCGACCGGAACGCCGAAGAAGCGCAGGAGCCGCCGAAAGCTGGCGATCGGCCTCGCCGTCGCGGCCCTTCTGGTCGCGATCGCCCTGTTCTTCGGCGGTTCCCGGCTGATGTTCATGATCGACCCCGATGCGACTCCGGTGTCGCAGGAGCAGCTGCGGCGCTCGATCGAGTCCGAGGCGCTGGCCCGCGAGCGGGTGGCGCGGGGCGCGGAGAATTCGCTGTCCGGCGACCGCGAGCTGCTCGGCTCGAGCTGGGCTTGGGGCGCGGGGCAGTTGCTCGCCGCCGCGCCCGCGGAGAGCCGCGACCTCGCCGGGCGCTATTTCGATTATCTGCGCCGGGTCGAGAATGAGGAATGCGGCTGCTATTATTCTGACAACGTCCCGCACGCCGTCGGCAACGCCTGGGTGATCCTCGCCGCCGCGCGGCTGGGGCACAGGCCGCCGCCGCGCCTTTTCGAGACAATTCTCGCCGCCCAGCATCCCGAGGGCTGGTGGACGATCAGCTTCAACGCGGTCCGCTCCAGCGAGAATGCGGCCGTGCATCCCACTGCACTGCTCACCATCGCGCTGGCCGAGGCGCGCCGAGCGGGGCTCGTGCCGCCCGCCCTGCGCGGCCGGGTCGATGCGGCGTTGCGCCGTTCGGTGGCCTGGCTCAACCGCGGCCCGGCCGACGGCGCCGCCTGGTCCGATTATCCCAACAACGACCGGCGGACCGAGAATCTCGTCTTTTCGGCGATGGCGACGGTGGCGACGCGGATCGCCGGCGGCCCGCAGTCCAGCAACGCCGCCGCGGCCTTCATCCGTTCGGTGGACGAGCTGCCGCCGCCGCCCGAGCAATTCTCCTCGGGCGCCTACATCCCGCTGACCAACGGCCAGCGCTTCTTCGACGATTACCGCCACCCGACTTCGCCCTGGATCGGCGCGGCGGCGGTGATGGCCTACCGACAGGCGGAAGGCGGCCGGCGCTGGGCGTTGCGGCATCTTGTTCGGCAGTGGCTCGATGCCGACCTCAGCGACGAGAAGCTGCTGCGTCAGGACTGGACCACGGGCGAGACATTGTTCCTTCGCTCGCTCGCCTTCCGGGAGTTGCAGGCGCGGTAGGAGCGCGCAGGCCTCAGGCCGCCCGCTTGAGCCAGCCGATCAGATCGTGGAACGGGATCGGCTCGTTGAACGAGATCCCGCAGGCATCCTCGCCGCGCCAGCGCACCACCCCGTGCAGGGGGCGGAAGCCCTCGAGGGTGAGCACCACCTCGGAGTCGGGCTCGGGCGGCTGGTCGGTCTCGACCTTGACCCCGTTCTGCGAAATGTCGCGGGCCTGGACCCACAAAGTCCTGGCGCCGGCCCGCAAGGTGGCCATCCGGTCGATCTCGACCCTCGGCGTGCGCGGCCGCCAGCCATTGTCCAGCACCGCCGGATTGGCGAGCAGCTCGGTCACGTCCATCACCTGGTCGAACTTGATCCCGACATTGGCCTCGCGAGTCCATACGACACGCCCGTCGACCGGCTGATGGGCCTTGAACTCGATCGCGACGCGCTTGCCGCGCGCAAGGTGGGAATAGACGTGGGCGAGAACGCCGCCCGCGGAGATGTTGCGGATCAGGCAAAGCTCGCGGCGGCCGTCGACGATCAACGTCCCGACCCGCAGGATTTTGAGAAACCGCTCGTCCTGCCGCCGTTCGGGCGGCATGGGCACATGGCTCGAAAACGAGAAGCCGGTTTCCTCTACTCTGTCCTCGGCAAACATCCGATCCGTCCTCTTCAGAGCTAATGCCCTCTTCTGTCTCCGCTTTTGCCCACAAATGGCTTTAAGAATTGCTTACCGGGCCCCTCGATATCGCCGCAACGCCGACGCGCGATCATTCACGGCTTGCTTACCAGTTTTGGCTAAGCCGCCCTTGCCATGAACGCGCCGCTCGATCCCGACATCAAGATCCACGCCGCCGGCTACGATCCGCGGCCCAAATCGGCGGTCAGCACGATGGTCGGCCTGGTCGGCCTGGCCGGCCTGTTCGCCTGGACCGCGGTGGCGCGCGCCTTCGGGATGGAAGGACCGCTCGCCGGCCTGACCGCGCTCGTCGCCTGCGGCCTGCCGATGGTGCTATGGTCGATCTTCGTCGACAAGGTCCATCGCAATCCCTCGACCGGGATCGACTGGGACAGCCGGCCGCGCCCGCTGAAGGAGGTCGCCGACATCAGCCTCGCCAAGATCGCCGGCCTGTGGGGGATCTGGGCGGCGATCGGAAGCCTCTACTGCATCGCCCGATTCTATTGGGACGGAGCCTATCTCTTCTCGATGTACGTGCTCGGCGCGGCGATCGTGCCGATGCTGGTCCTGTCCATCCCCTATGTTCTCTGGCTCGACCGGCGGCTGAAGCAGCCGAAGGACGGCGCCTGGCATTTCGGCCAGCTGCTGATCGGCCGCGGCGACCTGGTCGATTGGACCGAGATCCATCATTTCCTGCGCGCCTGGGCGGTGAAGGGCTTCTTCCTCGCCTTCATGATCTCGATCGTCCCCGGCAATTGGTGGGACACGATCCGGGTCGATTCGGCGGTCATCGCCTCGAGCCCGGCCGAGCTCGCCTTCTGGCTGATCAGCGCGATGTTCATGATCGACGTGGTTTTCGCGACCGTGGGCTACGCGCTGACCATGAAGCCGCTCGACGCCCATATCCGCACCGCCAATCCTCATGCGGCGGGCTGGGCGGCCGCCCTCATCTGCTATCCGCCGTTCATCCTGATGGGAGAGGGCGGGCCGCTCGATTACCATCCGGGCACGGCGGGCCCCGGCGGCTGGACCTTCTGGCTGGAGGGCTATCCGCTGGCGACCGCCCTGATGGGCGCCTGGCTGGTCCTGCTGACCGGACTCTATGCCTGGGCGACGGTGGCGTTCGGCCTTCGCTTCTCCAACCTCACCCATCGCGGCATCCTGACCCACGGCCCCTATGCCTGGAGCAAGCATCCCGCCTATCTGGCGAAGAACCTGTTCTGGTGGTGCGCGGTGCTGCCCTTCCTGGCGACCACCGGATCGATGGTGGACACGATCCGCAACACCGCCGTGCTCGCCATGGTCAGCGGAGTCTATTACTGGCGCGCGCTGACCGAGGAGCGGCATCTTTCCGAGGACCCGGCCTATCGGGATTATGCGGCCTGGATGGAGCGCAACGGCCCGATCCCGCGGCTGATCGACCGGCTGAAGCCGCGATGGGCCCGGCCTCCCGGGCCCGTCGCGGCCGAATAGGCCTATTGGCCGATGCGCAGCCGATAGGGACCGCTGCCGTCGCCGAGGGCGGTGACCCGGATCACATATTCGCCGGCCGCGTCGGCCCGGTAGCGAAGCATCGAGTTCAGCCCGCCGCCGCCATCGTCGTCGCTGGCGACCGGATCGGCGTCGCGGTCGGCGGCCTGGTAGAGCGAAACGACCGTGTCGAAGGCGGCGTCGGCGCGGATGATCACTTCGTCGCCCTCGGCGAGGAACAGGCTGTAATCGTCGCCATGGGTGCCGCTCATTTCGGGATCGTCGGCGGTCAGAGCGCCGTCGACCGAGGTCCAGGTCATCGTCCGCGGCGCCAGCTGGATCGGCGTCGCCGGCGGCAGCGGCGGCAGCAATTCCGCCCGCAGCGTATAGGCGCCGCGGCCGTCGGCCGCGAAGGAGGAGACCCGCAAGGTATAGCTCCCGGCATTTTCGGGTACGTAGAGGATTCGCGAATTGAGGCTTTCGCCGGAATCGTCATTCTCCGCGGCCGGCTCGGTGGAGCCCGGCGCGTAGAGCTTCAGGGTGGGATCGAACGCCTCGGAATTGGCGGTCAGGCGATAGCGGCGGCCGGCCTCGAGCCGGAGCCGATGCTCGTCGTAGCGCCGGTCGTCGGCCTGCCGGTCATTGTCCTCGATCGCGCCCTCGACCGCCCAGGGCCGGGCGGCGGTGACCTGAGCCGAAGCCGAGGTGGTGGCGAGCAAGGCCGCGACGGTGGCGGCGATCGATATTGTCCCCGAGAATAAGCGCATCTGACGTCCCTTTCATCGCTAGCGGCCCTGCGCTGCTAACACGATGAGCCGTGCAATTCTAGCGATGAATTGAGTATTAACGCGCGGCGTAGCGATCGGTGGCGCGGATCAGGCCGTCGAGGATGCCCGGCTCGCTGAACAAATGGCCGCCATCCGGGACGATGTTCAACTCCACCTCGGGCCAGGCCCGCTTCAGGTCCCACGCGGCGGAAGGCGGCGTGCAGCAATCGTAGCGGCCCTGAACGATCACGCCCGGTATGCCGCGCAGATTCTCCGCGCCGCGAAGCAACTGGCCTTCCTCGAGCCAGCCCTTGTTGATCATATAATGGTTTTCGATGCGGGCGATGGCGATAGCGAAATCGTCGCTGGTATGCTCTTCGATCACGTGCGGATCGGGCAGCAAGGTGACCGTCTCCGCCTCCCATTTGCTCCACGCCTTGGCGGCGGCGAGCCGCTCGGCGGGATCGTCGCCGGTGAGGCGGCGGTGATAGGCGGCGACCAGATCGCCGCGTTCGGATTCCGGAATCGGGGCGAGGAACTCCTCCCATTTGTCCGGGAAGATTTCCGATGCGCCATATTGGTAGAGCCAGTCGAGCTCGGTCTGGCGGAACATGAAGATGCCGCGCAGCACCAGCTCGGTGGCGCGCTCGGGATGGACCTGGGCGTAAGCGAGCGCGAGCGTCGAGCCCCAGGAGCCGCCGAACACCATCCAGCGTTCGTGCCCGGCCATCTCGCGCAGCCGCTCGATATCGTCGACCAGATGCCAGGTCGTGTTCGCCTCGAGCGAGGCGTGGGGCGTCGAGCGGCCGCAGCCGCGCTGGTCGAACAGGAAGATGTCATATTTCGCCGGATCGAACTGGCGGCGATGCTCGGGGCTGCAGCCGGCGCCCGGGCCGCCATGAAGCATCACCACCGGCTTGCCGCCCTTGCTGCCGCAGCGCTCCCAATAGAGGCTGTGACCGTCGCCGACCTCCAGCCGGCCGCTCTCATAGGGCTCGATCGCGGGATAAAGGGTGCGGCGGAGCGTGGGAGTCGGGTCGGGCATGAGGGCGGTCTCGTCTGCGGCGCGCTGCGACCGGCGCTGGGAGACAGGGGGCTAGCCCAGGTCGCGCGGTTTTCAAAGCGGCGCATGCGATCGAGGGGCGTGAATTGCCCCGAACCCGGCGTGCGGATAGGAGCCGGGGGTGCGTCCGTATCCGCCTCATGAAATGAGCGCAGCGACCAGGCTGGCGGCGATCGCGGCCGCGGCGATCGCGCTCGGCGCTCTGGCGGCTTTGCCGGTCATCGCCGTCCGGCACGACGTTCCCTTGGCCGGTTATCCGCTGGCGGCCGTCTGGGCGCTGCTCGTCTTCCTGCTGGTCAGGGCTTCGGCCGGCGCCTCGAACGCCCGCGCCGTCGCCGCCTGCCTGATCGCGGCGGCGGCCCTCAGGATCGCGGTGCTGATCGCTCTGAACGGTCTGGAGGGCGTCGAAACCGGCAACGATTACGCGGCCTATCTGATGCTCGGGCGCAACCTCGCCGAGGGCGAGGGGCTGCTCGCCCAGACCCATTATTACGGCTGGGTCAGGGGCTTGTACCCCCCGCTCTATCCGCTTCTGCTCGCCGGCGCGGGCGCGGTCGGCGGGTTCAATGCGGCCACCGTGCTGATCCTCAACCTCGTCATCGACCTCGCGGCCGCCTGGCTGATCTTCCTGCTCGGCCGCAGGCTCGGGGACGGGCGCGCCGGCCTTGCCGCCGCGGCGCTCTATCTCGTCTGGCCGAGCCTGGTGCTCGGCGCGCCGCTCGCCCAGAAGGAAGGGCTGGTCACCCTGCTCGCCCTGGCCATGGCCCTTTTGTTCCACAAATGGCTCGAGGAAGGGACGAGCTGGCGCAACGCGGCCCTGCTCGGGCTGACGACCGCGCTGATGGCGCTGACCCAGCCGATGCTGGCCTTGTTCCCGGCGAGCATCGCCCTGGTGCTGCTTCCCGGCCTCGGCCCGCGGCCGCTCGCCCTGCTCGCGCTGCGCGCGATTCCGCTCGCGGTCCTGGCGCTGACGCCATGGTGGATCCGCAATTACCTGACGTTCGGGGCGTTCGTGCCGCTGACCACCAGCCTCGGGCCGACGATGATCGCCGCGGCCGATCCAGCCCTTGCCCTGGTTCCGACGAACATGGCCGGCGACGAGGCGGGCCGGTCCGCCGCGATGGCGCGGCAGGCGATGGGCATCGTCGGCGCCGATCCGATCGGCTTCATCGCCCGCCGAATCCCGTCGATGCTCCGCCAGTTCCTGTTCGAGGATTATGACGCGCTTCGACTGACCGGCTTCCGGCCGCCGATGAACTGGGCGAGATCGGTGATGCCGGCGGCGCAACTGGCTTTCGCGGCCGCGGCCGCTCTCGCGGCGGCGGGCCTCGCCGGCCGGGCCAGGGCGAGGCGGGACGGCTTCGCGGCGGTGCTGGTGCTGGCCTCGCTGGTTCAGATCGGGCTGTTCAACTTCTTCTTCCTGTTCGGCGAGCGGCACCGGCATTTCCTGACGCCGTTCCTTTTGCTGCTCGCCGCGGGCTGGGCGGTGGCGGCGCTGCGCCGGCGGGATCAGAAGCTCTCGCCGTCGTAGATGCGGCCGATGTCGCCGGCCCATTCGTTCTCGTAGAGGCCGAGCAGCCGCTCGGCCGGCGTGCGGCCGCTCGCCAGGATCTCGCGCAGGGGATCGAGGAACCCCGATTCGTTGTCGCCGGAGCTGTTCAGGCGGCCGCGCGCGTTGAGCCCGGCCTCGGCGATGGCGAGGACCCGCTTGCCCAGTTCGCCGAGCGTCTCGCCGCTCGGGGTTCGGGCGTTCAGGCCGAGCCGGGGGACGGAATCGCGCAGGCGCTGGCGCTCGTCGAGGCTCCAGCCCTTGACCTCGTCCCAAGCCGCGCCGAGCGCCGCCTGGTCGTAGAGCAGGCCGACCCAAAGCGCGGGCAGGGCGCAGATCCGGCTCCACGGCCCGCCGTCGGCGCCGCGCATCTCGAGAAAGCTCTTCAGCCGAACCTCGGGGAAGATGGTCGAAAGATGGTCGGTGAAGTCGGAGATGCGCGGCTTCTCGCCGGGAAGCTCGGGCAGGCGGCCGTCGAGAAAGTCGCGGAACGAGCGGCCGGCGACGTCGATATAATGGCCGTCGCGGTAGACGAAATACATCGGCACATCGAGCGCGTAATCGAGATAGCGCTCGTAGCCGAAGCCGTCCTCGAAGACGAACGGAAGCATGCCCGTCCGATCGGCGTCGGTGTCCGACCAGATGTGGCTCCGGAAGGAAAGGAAGCCGTTCGGCCTGCCCTCGGTGAAGGGCGAATTGGCGAAGAGCGCCGTCGCCAGCGGCTGCAGCGCCAGGCCGACCTGGAACTTGCGCGCCATGTCCGCTTCCGACGCATAATCGAGATTGACCTGGATGGTGCAGGTGCGGAGCATCATGTCGAGCCCGAGCCCGCCGACCTTCGGCATGTAATCGAGCATGATCGCGTAACGGCCCTTGGGCATGACCGGCAGGTCCGAGCGCTTCTTGTCCGGCCACATGCCGAGGCCGAGGAAGCACAGGCCCAATTTCTCGCCGACCGCCTTGGCCTGGTTGAGGTGGCGGCCCGCCTCGGCGCAGGTCTGGTGCAGATGCTCGCGTTGCGCGCCCGACAGCTCGAGCTGGCCGGCGGGCTCCAGGCTGATCGCGCCGTCGGGGCCGGTCAAGGCGATGACGTTGCCGTTCTCGATCACCGGCTCCCAGCCGAACGCGGTCATCTCATGGAGCAGGTCGCGAATGCCGCCGGGCTCGTCATAGGACGGCGCGCCATGATCCCGGCAGCGGAAGACGAACTTCTCATGCTCCGTGCCGATCGACCACCGCTCGGCCGGCTTCTCGCCCCTGGCGAAGGTGGCGAGCAGGTCGTCGCGGCTTTCGATCGGCCGCTCGCCCTTGCCGCCGGTTTCCGTGCGCGTGGTCATAAGCGGCCCTTAGCCGCGCCGGTGGCCTGTCCGCCAGTCCCCCGCCGCGCCCATCCAGAGGCTGACTGCCGCTAGCGCCGCCGTGTCGGCGCGAAGGATCCTGGGCCCGAGCGAGACCGGGCGCGCCTGGGGCAAGGCGCGGATCGCGGCGCGCTCCTCGTCGGTGAAGCCGCCTTCGGGGCCGATCAGGATGGCGGCGGGACCGGGGGCGGCGGCGAGCGGCTCGCCCCCGCCTTCGTCGGCGAAATAGAGGATTCGGTCGGCGGGCCAGTCCTCCAGCACCGCGTCGAGCTTGCGCGGCTCCGCCAGCTCCGGAAGCGCGGTGCGCTCGCATTGCTCGGCCGCCTCGACGGCATGGGCGCGCAGGCGATCGAGGTTGAGCCGGTCGACGATCGTGCGCCGGGTGATCACCGGCGCCAGCCGCGCCACGCCAAGCTCGGTCGCCTTCTCGACCAGCCAGTCGATCCGCCCCCGCTTGATCGGCGCGAACAGGAGCCAGAGATCGGGGACGGTTTCGCGGTCGCGCAGCTTTTGGAGGACGGTAAGCGTCGAGCGCTTCTTGGCCGCCTCCGCGATCTCGGCGAGCCATTCGCCGGTGCGGTCGTCGAACAGCTTGACCCTGTCGCCCGGGCCGAGGCGGAGGACGGCGCCGAGATAGGTGCCGTCGACGGTCACGCTCGCGTGCTGCGACAGCGCCTCGTCCACGAACAGACGCGGCAGGCTGTGCGGCGGCCAGGCGGGGGTTGCGACCATGATGTCCCATACCGTTCGCCCTGAGCTTGTCGAAGGCCATTTCTTGCTGCTCGTCCGCAAGAATGGGGAGGGCTTCGACAGCCCCGTATCCAGTACGGGGCCGAACGGTTAGGGGGCGAATATGAACAGCGCCGACATCGTCCCGGACAGCGAGCGGCGCGGGCTGATCGGGGCGCTGCCGGCCGCGGTGCGGCCTTATGCGTCGCTGATCCGGCTCGACCGGCCGATCGGCGCCTGGCTGCTGTTCTGGCCGGGCGCCTGGGCGGTGGCGCTAGCGGGGATGGGCGAGCGCGGCTGGATCCTGATCGCCTGGCTGGCGCTCGGTGCCTGGGCGATGCGCGGCGCGGGATGCGTCTACAACGATATCGTCGACAGGAATTTGGATGCCGGGGTCGAGCGGACGCGGCTGAGGCCGCTGGCGAGCGGCCGCGTATCGGTGACCGGCGCCTGGGCGCTGCTGGTGGCGATGAGCCTGATCGGGCTCGCGGTCCTGGTCCGGCTCGAGCGGACGGCGCAGGTCGTGGCCCTGGCCAGCCTTGCCCCGGTCGCCGCCTATCCCTTCATGAAGCGGATCACCTGGTGGCCGCAGGCCTGGCTCGGGCTGGTCTTCTCCTGGGCGGCTCTGGTCGGCTGGCCGGCGGTGACCGGCGAGATCGGGGCGCCGGCGCTGCTGCTCTGGGGCGGCGCCGTCTTCTGGGTGATCGGCTACGACACGATCTACGCGCTTCAGGACAAGGAGGACGACGCCCTGGTCGGGGTCAAATCCTCGGCGCTGGCGCTCGGCCGGCACGCGCGGCTCGGCGTCGCGATTTGCTATCTCGCCGCGCTGGGGCTTTGGGCGGCGGCGATCCACTCGGTTCGGATCGAATGGTTCGCTTTGCTCGCCCTACTGCCGATGGCGCTCCACCTGGTCTCGCAGGTCGTCGCGCTCCGGCCCGACGACGGCGCCGACGCGCTCGCCAAGTTCCGCTCGAACCGCTTCGCCGGGTTCCTGATGTTCGCCGCCTGCTATGTGGTCGGCACCGCCTGACGGTTGCTTTTGACGGGCGAGGCTCTACGTCGCGCCGATGCTGAGTGTGAGTGAAGCCGAAGGGCGCGCCGCCGCTTTGATCGAGGCCGCGCGCAAGGCGGGGGCCGACGCCGCCGACGTCCTCTATGTCGGCGATTCGGCGACCGAGGTGCAGGTCAGGCTCGGAGCGCTGGAGGACGTGACCCGCTCCGAGGGCGAGGAGATCGGGCTGCGCCTGTTCGTCGGCGGCCGCTCGGCCAGCGTGTCCTCCTCCGATCTTTCGGCCGACGCGCTCGCCGCCCTCGTCGAGCGCGCCGCCGCGATGGCGCGCGAGGCGCCCGAGGACCCCTATGCCGGGCTCGCGCCCCAGGACCGGCTGTACGACGGCGGCGCGCCCGACCTGGAGGCGGACGACGGCGCCGACCCGTCGCCGGTGGCGCTGAGGGAGCAGGCGCTGGCGATCGAGCAGGCGGCTCTCGCCGTGCCCGGGATCACCAACAGCGACGGCGCGGGCGTCAGCGCCGGCCGAACCGTGGTCGCGCTCGCCACCAGCCACGGCTTCGTGCGCGGCTATACGAGCAGCGGCTATAGCGGCGCTGCGAGCGTCATCGCCGGAACCGGCGGCGAGATGCAGCGCGACCATGCCAGCCACAGCGTCCGCCATCATGCCGATCTCGACGGCCCCGAGGCGATCGGCAGGCTCGCCGGCGAGCGGACGGTGAGGCGGCTCAAGCCCGGCAAGCTCGCCAGCGGCGCGATGCCGGTCGTCTTCGACCCGCGCGTCGGCGGCAGCCTGATCGGCCATCTGATCGGGGCGATGACCGGCCCGGTCATCGCCCGCAAGACCAGCTTCCTGCTCGGCCGGGAGGAGGAGGCGATCTTCGCCGAGGATATCGTCATCGTCGACGATCCGCACCGCCGGCGCGGGCTTCGCTCCAAGCCGTTCGACGGCGAGGGGGTGGCGACCCGGCCGCGCCGGATCGTCGATGGCGGCCGGATCACCGGCTGGCTGCTCAACAGCGCCTCGGCGCGGCAATTGGGCCTGGAGACGACCGGCCACGCCACCCGCGGCATCGGCGGCGCGCCGGGCGCGGGCGCGGCCAACGTCCATCTCGAGGCGGGGACGCTCACGCCGGACGCGCTGATCGCCGACATCGATCGCGGCCTCTACGTCACCGAGCTGATCGGCCACGGCTTCAACGCTGTCACCGGCGACTATAGCCGCGGCGCCTCCGGCTTCATCATCGAGCGGGGCGAGCTCGCCGCTCCGGTCGCGGAGATCACCATCGCCGGCAACATCATCGACATGTTCCGGACGCTTCGGGCGGCCGACGACCTGGAGCATCGGCGGTCGGTGAACGTTCCCACCCTGCGCGTCGAAGGGATGATGGTCGCCGGTGCTTGAGGCTCTTTCCAGCATTGTCGAGGAAGCCGGCCGGATCGCCGCCGCGCGCTGCGGCACCGATTACAAGAGATGGGAGAAGGTCCCCGGCCATCCGGTCTGCGACATCGACCTCGAGGTCGACGCCTTCCTGAAGCGCGAGCTGGCGGCGCTCGATCCCGAGGCGGGCTGGCTGTCCGAGGAGACGCGCGACGAATCCGACCGGATCGAGCGGTCGCGGCTCTGGGTGGTCGATCCGATCGACGGCACCCGCGACTATCTGCGCGACCGGCCGGGCTGGTGCGTGTCGGTCGCCCTGGTCGAGGATCGAGTTCCGGTTCTCGGCGTGCTCGCGGCGCCGAAGCGCGGCGAGCTGTGGACCGCGGCCCGAGGCGAGGGCAGCCGGCGAAACGGCGCTCCGCTCCGGGTGAGCCCGCGCGCCGAGCTGGCCGGCGCCCGGGTTCCGGCCGATCAGCTCCCCGGCGTCGACAGCGATCTCGTCGCCGTCGCGAAACCGAACTCGATCGCGCTGCGCATCGCTTTGGTGGCGGCGGGCGAGGCCGATCTGGTGGCGACGCTCCGATGGGGCTTCGAATGGGACATCGCCGCCGCCGCCCTGATCGCCGAGGAGGCCGGGGCGACGGTGAGCGGCGCTCTGGGGCAGCCGCTCGCCTTCAACACCGCCTCGGGCGAGGCCTTCGGCGTGCTCGTCGCCACGCCGGGCATCCACGCCGCCGCCGCCGAGCGGCTTCGCGAACGGGCGATGGCCGTCGTCTAAGCCGGGACGCCGTTCGTCGAAACGGGCGTTCGCCTTCCAGCCGGAATTGCTCTATCCTCGCCGGCCGAGAGGAAGGATTTTTCCGATGCGCAGCAAGCCGTCGCCGCTCTGGCATGCCGGGATCGCCGCCGCGATTGCCTTGGCCTCACCGCTCCAGGGGCAGGTGCGGCCGCCGGCTCCGCCCGCGCCGGTCGAGACCGGCACGCGGCTGCCCGACCAGGGCCAGGCCGAGATTCTCGGCTACACGCCCGACACGACCGAGCGGATGACCGTGCCGGTGGGGATCGGCGAGGCCGGACCCTATAATTTCATCGTCGACACCGGCGCCGAGCGCACGGTGATCTCGCGCGAGCTGGCGCGGGAGCTCGAGCTGAGGCCCGGCCGGACGACCATCGTCCACTCGATGACCGAGGTCAGCCGGATCCCGACCGTGGTGCTGCCGGGGCTCAGGGTCGGCCGGCGGACGGTGAACGGAATCGAGGCGCCGGCGCTCGCCCGGACCAATCTCGGCGCCTCCGGCCTGCTCGGCGTCGACACCCTTCGCCAGCAGCGCGTGATCTTCGATTTCGAGCGCGAGGAGATGACGATCAGCCCGTCGCGGCGCGCCGAGCGGCGCTGGCCGGCCGGCTCGATCGTCGTCACCGGCCGCCGGATCTTCGGCCGGCTGGTGCTGGTCGACGCCCAGGTCGACGACGAACGGGTGTGGGTGATCATCGATACCGGCTCGCAGGTCTCGGTCGCCAATTCGGTGCTTCGCGACCGGCTGCAGCGCCGGCGCCGGCTGGGTCCGCTCCACCCGATCCAGCTGACCAGCATCACCGGCGGCACGATCGAGGCGGAATATGGCCTGACCCGGCTGATCCGGATCGGCGGAATCGACATCCGCGACCTGCCGATCGCCTTCGCCGACGTCCACCCGTTCCGCCAGCTCCAGCTGACCGACCGGCCGGCTCTGCTGCTCGGAATGGATGCGCTGAGGCTGTTCGACCGGGTCTCCGTCGATTTCGCCAACCGGCGGGTCAGGGTGTTGCTGCCGGAAGATTCGCAGGCGAATCCCGAGACGCGGATGGCCGCGGCGCAGGCGACGCGGCGGGCGAACTGACCGGTTCGGAGTCCGATCCGGATCAGACTGTTCTTGATTTGTTCTCAACGCTTCGTTAAGCTTGGAACGACTCGCAATCCCCGAGTCTCCAGCTCTTTGACGGGTGAAACGAGATGAACCGTCCCGCCGGCGGCGCGCAGCGGCCGCAGACCTTCGCGCCGATTCTCGGCCGTTTGGCCGACCTGCGCGCCTTCGCGGCCCAATGGGCACGGGCGCTAGGCGAACACTTCCGCCGTCATCGCGCCCTGATCCAGCTCGCGGTAGATGCCGGCGGGGACCAGCACCGACAGGAAGGCGAGCGGCAGGCCGACCGCGATGCCGATCAGGGTGCCGGCGATGCTGTCGCCCTCCGGCAGGACGCCGCCCTCGACGAACCCCTGCACGCCGAGGCCGGCGAGGGCGGCGCCGCCGATGAGGAGCAGCGCCAGGGCGAAGGCGATGAGCGCGAGATAGCGGACGATCACCCATTGCTCGTCCAGGGTCAGGCGCCAGGATTCGCGCATCGCGGCGATCATGTTGAAGCTTCGGCGTTCGGCCATCAGCGAGGTGGCGCAGCTGAACCGGGCGGCCAGCCACAGCATGATCGCGCTCATCACGAGCAGGATGACGGTGATCAGGCCGCTGCCGCCGACGAGGGTCGCGGCGAAGCCGATGTCGCCCATCAGGGTGCCGAAGATCATGGCCAGGACCAGCGCCGTCGCGAGGAAGATCGCCACGAAGGCGGCGAACAGGGTGTAGAAAATGGCGAAAGCGGTGGCGAGTGGGATCAGGAAGACCAGGATGCCCAGCAGCCAGGCGCCGGCCGCGCCGATCTGGCCCGCCGCGAGAGTCGCTGCCGCGATCAGCGCGACGAAGACCAGCGCCACCATCAGGCCGGCAAGCAGGCCGAAGCCGATCGCCCCGCCGAGCGACCGGTTCGGGCACAGCCCGCGCCGCCAGGAGGCGAAATAGCTCGCGGTCTGCAGGACCAGGCCGAGCGCGGTGACGAGACCGGCCGCCACGCCTTGCCACGGCATCGCTCCGAAATCCTGGGCGATGAGCAACGGCGCCGGCTCCGCCGAAGGTTCGGCGGGCGATGTTCCGAGCAGGAGCGGCAGGCAGTAGCGGGGATGATGCCGAGCCCGAGCAGGATGACGCCGTGCTGCAGCAGCCGGCCCGAGAAGAGCTGCAGGCCGTAGCGCCACGCATTGCGAATGCTGAAGAAATCCATGCCCGCCCCCTGATGCGCGGCCCCCGCCGCGGGCGGAGAATGAACGGCAACGGGCGGCGCTGTCCAGCCCCCGCTTCCGAGTCATCCCGGCGGAAGCCGGGACCCATGAACACCCGCCTTCGGGGCGAAGTGGCACCGCGGTCGCCTACTCGCAACGTCCGAGTTCATGGGTCCCGGCCTCCGCCGGGATGACTCCTGGCGCTCAGCCGTCCACCTTCGGCACGCCGAGGCGCGGGATCTCGATCTTCGGGCAGCGGTTCATCACCACCTTGAGGCCGGCCGCCTCGGCGCGGGCGGCGGCGTCCTCATTGATCACGCCGATCTGCAGCCAGACCGATTTGGCGCCGGCGGCGATCGCCTCGTCGACCGCCTCGCCCGCCGCCAGCGGCCGGCGGAAGATATCGACCATGTCGATCGGCTCGCCGATCTGGCCGAGCTCGCGCCAGACATATTCGCCGTGGACATGCTCGCCGGTGATCTGCGGATTGACCGGAAGCACCCGGTAGCCGCGGCTCTGAAGGAAGGCCATGACCCCGTAGCTCGGCCGGTCGGGCCGGTCCGAGGCGCCGATCATCGCGATCGTGCGGGTCTTTGCGAGCAGGTCGTAAATGTCTTCGTCGCGGGTGAGGGGCATATTCTATTACTATTCGTCGAGAAGGCGGCGCTCATCGCGCAGGAGACGCTGGCGGAGCAGCAATCCATAGGTCAGGCTGGCAACGCCGACGAACATGAGGATTTGCCAGAGTTCGATCATTCCGCCTCTCCCATACAGAGTTCTATCCTGCGTAAGGCCCGGTCATTCAGACTCGCGCTCTGCGCCGCGTTCAACGCCGGACTCGGGGATTCGTCTAACACCAGTTGTTGGGCGATCGAACATCTTTGTTCGTACGTGTTCTGCCTGCCCGCCACCACGTTGCCCGCGAAAGTGAAGATGCCGGCGATCATCGCCGCGAGGCCGAAGGTGATACAATTCGATTCGCGACCAGAGGCCTGCCGTCGCGACTTTCCTCTTTCGTTGGGTCGATGGAGTCGTTTCCGCCATTTCCGAAACTTATCTTATCGGGCAAGCTCCTTCAACAATGCCTCGGCCAGCGTCCGGAAAATCGCCGCCTCCTCGCCTTCGCCCGCCGCCGGCGGGGTGCCGGCGTCGGAGGCCTTGCGGATCGCCGTCCTCAGCGGGATCCGGCCGAGGAAGGGGATGCTCATCACCCCGGCGGCCGCCTCGGCGCCGCCGCTGCCGAATGGGTCGCTCTCCTCGCCGCAATGGGGGCAGACATAGCCGGCCATGTTCTCGATCAGGCCGATGACGGGCACGTCCATCTTGCGGAACATGTCGATGGCGCGGGTCGCGTCCATCAGCGACAGATCCTGCGGGGTCGAGACGATCACCGCCCCGGCCGGCTTCCATTTCTGGATCAGCGTCATCTGGACGTCGCCGGTGCCGGGCGGCAGATCGACGATCAGCAGCTCGCAATCGCCCCAATCGCCTTCCATCAGGCTGGTCAGAGCGCTCGCCGTCATCGGTCCGCGCCAGGCGACCGCGGTGCCCGGCTCGATGAGCTGGCCGATCGACAGCATGCGGACGCCGAACGCCGGAACGGGCACGATCTGCTGGTCGGCGAGCTCCGGGCGGCTGGCATTGCCCATGATTCGGGGCTGGGAAGGCCCGTAAATGTCGGCGTCGACCAGGCCGACCTTCCTGCCCATCCGCGCCAGCGCGACGGCGATGTTGGCCGAAACGGTCGATTTGCCGACCCCGCCCTTGCCGGAGCCGATGGCGACGATCGTTCGCCGCACCTTTTCGGCGGTCATCGCCACCCGCGTCTCGATGACTCCCGGAAGGGCGACCGTGGCGGCGCGCACCTGCCGCTCCAGCTGCGCGCGCTGCTCGGCGGAAAGGCCGGTGGCGTCGAGCATCACCGTGGCGACGCCTTCCTTCACCCGGGCCATCGCCACCCGGCTTTCGAGGCCGCTCACCGCCGCAAGCGCCGCTTCCAGAAGCTCAGTCTCGTCGCTCATCGGCCCGCCGATAGGCAAAGCTTCGCGGCTTGGCACTGTTTTTCCGCCGAGGCCGTTCCTATAAGAGCGGCATGAGACGAATTTTCGGGTGGGGCCGACGCCTCGGCGCCGTGTTGAGCGACAATCGAGGCGGGCCCTGGGGCTCCGGCGGCGACGACGGCGGCTCCGGCGGCGACGGCGGCCCGCGCAATCCCTGGGGCCCGCGCCGCAAGAAGCCCGGTCCGCGGCCGGAGGGCGGGCCGAACCCGTTCGACGAATTCCTGAAGAAGAGCCGCGACCGCTTCGGCACCGGCTTCCCGCGCGACGGCCGGCCCTACTGGCTCTACGGCCTGATCGCGTTCGTGCTGATCTGGATCCTGTTCACCTCGGTCCACCGGATCGGCCCCGAGCAGCGCGGCGTGGTCACCTTCATGGGCAAATATTCGGGAACGATGCAGCCCGGAATCGGCTTCTCCTGGCCCTATCCGATCGGCGGCGTCAGCAAGATCGACGTCGAGAACATCCAGACCATCACCATCCCCGGCAATGGCGAGAATCTGATCCTCACCGGCGACCAGAACGTCATCAACCTGGCTTATTCGGTGCGCTGGAACATCAAGAGCCCCGAACAATATCTGTTCCAGATCGCCAATCCCGATTCGACGATCCGCGAGGTCGCGGAAAGCTCGATGCGCGCCGTCGTCGCCCGGGTCAGCCTCGACGACGCGCTCGGCGCGGGGCGCAGCGAGATCGAGCAGAGGGTCGAGGAGAATATGCAGCAATTGCTCGACGATTACGGCGCCGGCGTTCAGATCCAGGGCGTCGCGATCAGCAGCTCGCAGCCGCCCGAGGCGGTCAACCAGGCCTTCCTCGACGTTTCCGCGGCGCAGCAGGAGGCGCAGAGCTACATGAACGCCGCGCGCGCCTATGCGCAGCAGCAGACCGCCCGGGCGCAGGGCGAGGCGGCCTCGTTCGAGAAGGTCTATGCCGAATATCGGGCCGCGCCCGAAGTCACCCGCCGGCGCATGTATTACGAGACGATGGAACGGATTCTGAGCAGGGTCGACACCACGGTCGTCGAGGCGCCCGGGGTCACCCCCTATCTGTCGCTGCCGGAAATCCAGCGGCGGCAGCAGCCGGCGCCCGCGCAAGGAGCGCAGAGATGAACCGCACCCTTCGCCACCCGCTCGCCATCGGCGCCATCGCCATCCTGCTGCTGATCCTGGTCGCCAGCACCTTCTCGATCGTTCCCGAGACCAAGCAGGCGGTGATCGTCCGCTTCGGCGAGGCGCAGCGGATCCTCAACAAATACCGGCCGGGCGAGCGGTTCGGCGAAAGCGGCGCCGGCCTCGCCGTGCGAATGCCGTTCCTCGAGCAGGTGGTGTGGATCGACAAGCGCATCCAGTCGGTCGAAATGGAGAACCAGCAGGTCCTGTCCACCGACCAGCTGCGGCTTCAGGTCGACGCTTTCGCCCGTTACCGGATCGTCGATCCGCTTCGCATGTACATCTCCGCGCGGACCGAGGAAAACGTCTCCAACCAGCTTCGGCCGATCCTCGGCTCGGCGCTGAGGAACGAGCTCGGCCGCCGGCCGTTCGCGGCGCTGCTCAGCCCGGAGCGCGGGCAGATGATGGACAATATCCAAAACGCGCTCGACCGGGTCGCCCGCCAATATGGCGCCCGAATCGTCGACGTCCGGATCAAGCGCGCCGACCTCCCCAACGGCACGCCGCTCGAATCCGCCTATGAGCGGATGCGAACCGCGCGCCAGCAGGAGGCGGGCAGCATCCGCGCTCAGGGGCAGAAGCAGGCCCAGATCATCCGCGCCGAGGCCGACGCCGAGGCCGCCGCCACTTATGCCGGGGCGTTCAACCAGGATCCCGAATTCTACGATTTCTGGCGGGCGATGCAGTCCTACGAGGCGAGCTTCCTCAGCCCCGGCACGGCGGAGAATCCGCGCGGCCGGAGCAGCATCATTCTCTCGCCGAACAACGATTATCTGCGCCAGTTCAGGGGCAATCGTTAGGAAATCGGCTTGGGCGATCATTCAATCCCGGTTAAGCCGCACTCCCTAGCCTATATGGGCCGCTGCGCCCGTCCGGGCCACAGCGTTCAGGCCGGACGAGGGCTCGCCGGCCGGACGTGAAGGAATTTAGGAAGGACCGACCCGTGCGTTACGTTTATGCAATCACCGGCGCCATTCTCCTCGGCGGCGCCGCCGCCACCCTGACCCTCAACCCGGTCGCCGCCCAGACCGCGCAGAACGAGCCGGGCACCGTCGCCGCGGTCGCGCCCGGCGGAGCGCCGATGAGCTTCGCCGGCCTCGCCGAGCGGCTTCAGCCGGCGGTGGTCAACATCTCGACTCGGCAGAGCGTTCAGGTCCAGCGGCGCCAGCTGCCGCCGGGCTTCGAGGAATTCTTCCGCCGCTTCGGCGGCGAGGCGCCGCAGAGCGGCGACGACGACGGCGGCGCGGTCACCCAGCGCGGCGGCTCGCTCGGCTCCGGCTTCATCATCTCCGCCGACGGCTATATCGTCACCAACAACCACGTCGTCGCTCCGGCGCGGCCGGACGCGGTGGTCGAGCAGATCACCGTCACCCTCGCCGACCGAACCGAATATGAGGCCGAAGTGGTCGGCCGCGACGTCGCTTCCGACATCGCTTTGCTCAAGGTCACGCCGACGCGGCCGCTGCCGTTCGTCCGCTTCGCCGATTCGACCCGGGTGCGGGTCGGCGACTGGGTGATCGCGATCGGCAATCCGTTCGGGCTCGGCGGCACCGTCACCGCCGGCATCGTCTCGGCGCTTCACCGCAATATCGGCGCCGGCCTCTACGACCGCTACATCCAGACCGACGCCTCGATCAATTCGGGCAATTCGGGCGG
>Ga0190274_10000207_pt1 | contig 39850 bp, 31 predicted proteins | sample Popmic531T_FD_133002 | JGI IMG/M metagenome (GOLD analysis project Ga0190274, IMG submission 133002) | Populus adjacent soil microbial communities from riparian zone of Yellowstone River, Montana, USA - 531 T | ecosystem: Environmental > Terrestrial > Soil > Riparian zone | place: USA: Montana... | reverse complement strand
TTGATAAATACGAAGTGTCGCATTACTTCCCTGAAATTTTTAAAGTATCGCCGGGATGTAAGTTTAGTAACTGTCTGCATGTAAACGAAAAGGATTGTGCTGTGCTTCGTGCCATCGAAAATTCTGAAATATCACTCACCAGGTATGCGAGTTATATCAGCATTTTGAATAATGAGGATATTTTTAAGTAATCCGAAAAATTTTCAATCCAGACTTTTCAGAAACCTTACAGTCCGCTCCAGCGCCAGCTTCCCACTCTCATCATCAAGGTTAAACTGGTATTCATGACCCAGGGACACTTTCCTGTTATTCTTAAAAAATAGTTCATCTACTGGCACACCTTTCACCTTGAGAGTATCGGCAAGTTTATAAGAATGCCTCTTAAGTACATCATTGTTTCCTGTTGAAATAAAAGTAGGTGGGTAATTGTTTGGAATATAGCTTGCTACCGAGGCAAGTATGAAATCAGATTTTTTCTTATAAAATGCACTTCCACTATATGCACGTAGCATCATCCGTAAAAGTACACCTTCCTTACCAAAAACCGCATTGTTAAAATTATAGATTCCGCAAAATAAAATCATACCCGAAATAGTGGATCGGGGGACAGAAGGAACAATCCCAAGTGTTTTCGCGTAGGCTGAATCAGTGAGTGCAATTCCCAGCTGCGCTGCAATTTGAGCACCACCTGAATCGCCTGCTATAACAATTCGCTTGCTATTAAACTTGTATTTACTGCTATGTTTGGTAAGAAACGCCAACGCATTATTCAGTTGTATAACCGGAATAGGATACTGCGATTCCGGGGCAAGGGAGTAATTGGCTGCCACAACGGTATATCCCCGGTGTGCCAATATTGTTGAATAACTGGCAATTTGGTTTTTACTCCCGGCAATCCATCCTCCACCATGAATCCACAAAATGGCAGGCCGTTCATTCCATGCTGTATTCGTACTTTCAGGATAATAAATATCCATAAAGGCATTTGTGTCAGATGGGATATAATTCACATTTCGTATCGAAGTAACACCTTCGGGTATGTGCTTTTGAAGTTCATCATTGATAGTTTCTCCGGCTGAATCAAAAGCCTTTCTGAATAACAACACTTTTGTATTAAAACTGCAGCCCTGGCTGATGAAAAGTGCAATGATGGTTAATAAAAATAAGGGTTTCAGTTTGATGACTGATCCAAAAATTCCAGTGTGGCATTTAAGCATATAACGAATAGGAGAATAAAAGTTCAAGGATAAATTTACAAAAATAAAACTTGAGAATGAATCCTGCCGAAAGATTTTTTAGAAATTCACAGGAAAATGCTAATTTTAGCACATGCGAATTGTGATCCAGAGAGTTTCAAATGCTTCAGTTACTATAGATGGTAAAATTTATTCTCAAATAAATATGGGGATGCTGATACTGCTTGGAATCGAAACATCGGATACTGCTGAAGATGTTGAAAAACTGGTCGCAAAAATCGTGAAGCTCCGAATTTTTGGTGATGAAAACAGTGTTATGAATTTATCGAATTCAGATGTGAATGGCGATTATTTAGTCGTGAGCCAGTTTACGCTTCACGCGGAAACGAAAAAAGGAAACCGCCCATCCTACATCAAAGCCGCCCGTCCTGAACAAGCTATTCCACTTTATGAAAAGTTTGTGTCACTTCTGAAAAAAGAATCCGGTAAAGAAGTTGCCACCGGAGTTTTTGGTGCCGATATGCAGGTTGCGTTGGAGAATGATGGACCTGTGACTATAATCATTGATACAAAAGAGTTATAAGGGGAGTACGGATTACGAATTCTTTAAGGAACAACTTCGGATCTACGAATTACGAATTACGAATTTAGTGACAAGTGACAAGTGTAAAGTGTAAAGTGGGTTTAGTGAAAACTTGTCACTTTTATAAAAATTGATGGACCTCTTACTATTATTATTGATAAAAAAGAGTGACAAGTGACAAGCGTAAAGTGACAAGTTACTGTCGAATCCACTTTACACTTTGCACTTTATACTTTACACTTTTTTAGAAAACATGAATATGAAAGAAATACAAAGCACAGTCGATGCCTGGATAAAGCAACACGGAGTCCGTTACTTCAACGAACTTACAAACATGGCTTTGCTTACTGAAGAGGTAGGGGAGTTGGCTCGAATTATTGCCCGTAAATATGGGGAGCAGAGTTTTAAGGATTCGGAAACCAACCGCGATCCTGGTGAAGAAATGGCGGATGTGCTTTTTGTATTGATTTGTCTGGCCAACCAAACCGGTGTTGATCTGCAAGCCGCTTTCGCGAAAAGCATGGAAAAGAAAACTTTGCGTGATAAGGACAGGCACAAGGACAATGACAAACTGAAATAGGGTGTATCATATTGAAATTGAATTGTTAAGCGAATCTTAATTTTAAGTATATTTACCTTACACATTCAACATATGCGCTCACTTTACTTTTTCCTTTGCTGCTTAATTGCATTCCCATTCACTTCGTTTTCACAAACATTTACAGGACCCGGTGGTGCTATTCCTGATACCGGCCCGAGCGTGGATTTTGTAATAAACGTTTCTGGTCTACCGACTGTGATTGATACAACTACTTTCGGATTAGAAGAAGTTTGTGTGACTCTGGTTCATACCTGGGATTCAGATCTTGATATCAGTCTGATCGCACCTGATGGAACAACAGTGATGCTTATTTCTGCTGTAGGAGGAGGAGGTGATAATTTTATCGGGACTTGTCTGCGACAGGATTCACCAAACTCAATTGTTCAAGGAACTGCGCCCTTCGCCGGAACTTACAGGCCGATGGGACAAATGGGTTTCCTGAACAATGGTCAGGATCCGAATGGTGATTGGACCCTTCACATCCAGGATACATATCCATTTGCCGATACAGGAACTTTGTATGCATGGTCGATTACTTTCGGAAACAATCCTGCTACTTATTTTACGCTTGAATCATCGAATCTACCAATAGTAATTATCAATACAAATGGTCAGAGTATTGTTGCCGATCCAAAAATCACTGCTACAATGGGAATCATTGATAACGGTCCCGGAATCCGGAATTATATGACAGATTCTCTCAATGATTACAATGGTTATATCGGTATTGATTTACGCGGTCACAGCTCAATGGGCTTTGCGCAGAAACAATATGGTATTGAAACCCGTGATGTTGCAGGAAATAACCTGAATGCATCCATTCTTGGAATGCCTTCTGAAAACGATTGGGTGTTGTATGCTCCTTACAATGATAAAACGCTTATGCGGAATGCACTGACTTACTCACTCACAAGGGATATGGGAAGATACGCCAGCAGGGCAAGGTATTGCGAAGTGGTAATAAATAATGAATACAAAGGAGTGTATACATTTTTCGAGAAAGTTAAGAGGGATAATAATCGTGTTAATATTGCAGGACTTACTCCTTCAGATACTGCAGGAATTGCACTAACGGGTGGCTATATATGTTCACTGGACTGGATCGACAACGATGGCTGGACTTCCAACTACCCGCCTGATCCGACAAACCCAATGAACAACACCGTGTTCTACCAGTATATTTATCCGAAGGATGTGGATATTCTGCCTGTTCAGAAAACTTACATTCAGCAATACGTCGACAGTTTTGAAACTGCGCTGGTTTCTACCTCATTCGCAGATCCTTTCACAGGATGGCGAAATTATGCGGATGAGGGTTCATTCATTGATTATTTTATCATGAATGAACTGGCTAAAAATGTGGACGGGTATCGGTTGAGCACATTTTTCTATAAGGAAAAACTGACTGACGGCGGAAAAATAAACATGGGTCCGCAATGGGATTTTAACCTCGCATGGCATAATGCCGATTATTGCAACAATCAGAATTATGGTGGATGGGCATATGAAATTACTAATTATTGTTCCTGGGATTTTCCTTTTTGGTGGCGACGACTTAACCAGGACTCGACGTTTCAGAATAATGTAAGATGCAGGTGGGATGAACTGAGAACAAACGTGCTTGACACCACTTACATGTTTAATTACATCGACAGCATTGCAACTTTATTGGATGAATCGAAAGAAAGGCATTATTTTCTATACCCGGTACTGGGTGTTTATTTATGGCCTAACCCCAATCCAATTCCACAAACCTACGCAGAAGAAATTTCATCTCTCAAAAACTGGATTCGTCAGCGTGTAGTTTTTATGGATGGAAATTTACCGGGAGGTTGTATCAACACGGGTATTGCTGAAAACTCTTTGGATTGGAGTTTATCAATATCTCCCAACCCAGCACAGGAACAGGTCCGTATCGCATGGAATCATGTACTGAATGCTACAATTATCATTACCGATGCAATGGGGAAGACGGTCTTGTCAGAACCCACAGGCAGCGCCGGTATGATGCAGCTCGACATTTCCGGATTAACAAAAGGCATTTATTTTGTGCAGCTTTTGCAGAATGATAAGCGATTAAAAAGTCAGAAGCTGGTGAAGATGTAAGGATTGATATTTTTTTACGCTGCGATTAATGAATGCCATAGGCATGAGACATGTTGTAACCCGGGGTGCCAACCCCGGGACCTAATGCGCAAGCGACAAAAAAATGCCGTAGGCATGAGACATATACGCTGCGACTTCGATGCGAGGAATCAGATATTGCTCAAGATATATTGACAGACTCAAGCTTTCTCCTAATTCACCTGCATCACAATCGGGTCTATATATGGTTCATGCCTACGGCATTTTTGTGATTAGATTCTGGTACAATCCCGGGGTTGGCACCCCGGGTTACAATATGTATCGTGCCTGACGGCACTTTTGGGTCGTTGCGGAAGGCAACCTGATCGCATACCCCACAAAAAAAAATGCGCTGATAAAATCAGCGCATTTTTTACATTTTAAAACTAAAACTAAAAATTTAGAATTTTAAACTGATCATTTATCTTCTATCATTTCACACAGACTCCGCCAGCACCACCACTTTATTCTTCAACACTTCCACAACGCCGCCGGTCACATCAAACGACTGCGTTCCTGCAGCTGTTTTGATTGTTACTTTACCGTTGGTAAGAGTAGAAATAATAGGAGCGTGGTTGTTCAGTATCTGAAACTGTCCGAGTGTACCTGGGACTTTCACAGACGTTACTTCGCCGGAGAATACTTTTTTATCGGGAGTGATTATTTCTAAAAACATAACTTTTAAATTTAATGATAAATGATAAATGATAAATGACAGATGATAAATAATAAACCTTATTTATCATTTATCATTTATCATTCCTTAATTTGCTTCAGCTAACAGTTTCTTGCCTTTCTCAATCGCATCATCAATAGTACCCACCAGGTTAAACGCTGCTTCAGGATACTCATCAACTTGTCCGTCGAGGATCATGTTAAAGCCTTTGATAGTTTCTTCAATCGGAACCAATACACCTTTTAATCCGGTGAACTGCTCAGCAACGAAGAATGGTTGAGAAAGGAAACGCTGTACACGACGTGCACGGTGAACAACCAATTTATCTTCGTCAGAAAGTTCATCCATACCAAGGATGGCAATGATATCCTGAAGTTCTTTGTAACGCTGAAGGATTTCTTTCACACGTTGTGCAGTACGGTAATGTTCTTCACCAACAACAGCAGGAGTAAGGATCCTTGAAGTTGAATCCAATGGATCCACCGCAGGATAAATTCCCAACTCAGCAATTTTACGACTCAATACAGTAGTAGCATCAAGGTGAGCAAATGTGGTTGCAGGAGCAGGATCTGTCAAGTCATCAGCTGGTACATAAACCGCCTGTACTGATGTGATAGAACCACGCTTTGTAGAAGTAATACGTTCCTGCATGGCACCCATTTCAGTTGCCAGTGTTGGCTGGTAACCTACCGCTGATGGCATACGTCCGAGGAGGGCTGATACTTCAGAACCTGCCTGGGTGAAACGGAAAATATTATCAATAAAGAAGAGGATATCACGTCCGCCTGACTGCTCATCACCATCACGGAAGTGTTCCGCTACAGTAAGTCCTGAAAGTGCCACACGTGCACGTGCTCCAGGAGGCTCGTTCATTTGTCCGAACACCAAAGTCGCTTTCGACTCTTCTAATTTTTTATGATCGATATTGGAAAGATCCCATCCGCCTGCTTCCATAGAATGACGGAAAGCATCTCCATAATTAATTACACCTGACTCAAGGAACTCTCTCAAAAGATCGTTTCCTTCACGTGTACGCTCACCTACACCGGCAAATACGGAAAGACCGCTGTATGCTTTCGCGATGTTGTTTACAAGCTCCATGATCAATACGGTTTTACCTACACCGGCTCCACCGAACAAACCAATTTTACCACCTTTTGAATAAGGCTCGATCAAATCGATAACCTTGATTCCGGTGAATAACACTTGTGATTCAGTTGAAAGATCTTCAAATTTCGGAGCTTCGCGGTGGATCGATAATCCTTTGCCAGGAAGAATCGGAACCGGTCCGATACCATCGATAGCTTCTCCAACTACGTTGAAAAGACGACCTTTTACAGCATCGCCAGAAGGCATTTGGATTGGTGCGCCCGTGGCAACAACATCTAATCCGCGTACCAGTCCGTCAGTAGAATCCATGGCAATCGCCCGGACTGTATCTTCACCAACGTGTTTTTGGCACTCCAGGATAACTGTCTGACCATTTTCTTTAGTAATCACCATAGCGTCGAGGATGTTTGGCAGGACAGCACCTTCCTGATCAAAGCTCACGTCAACAACTGGTCCGATAACCTGGACAACTTTACCGATGTTCTTCATGTTTATAGAATGTAGATTGGAATTTTTAGATTTGCGAGCGCAAAAGTACTTATTAAATCTTTAAATTCAGCATGATTCCAATCCGATTAACGGGATTGTTGAAAAATAAATAGCCGAAAGAAATTAACAGATATAAGTGTTTGGTTGTCAGGTTGATGTCAATTGATTAATTTTGTTTTCCTTTGTAACTGATTTGAAGATTTACCACTCCATAAACGAATTTGAGCCAGTAAAAAACGCCGTTGTCACTATCGGCACTTTTGATGGCGTACACCTGGGACACAGGAAGCTGATAGAAAAAGTCCGCGAAATTGCTGATGGCATTGGCGGTGAAACGGTTGTGCTCACTTTTTTCCCGCATCCGCGGATGGTGTTGTATCCGAACGAGCATGGCCTCGAGTTGCTGAATACCATTGCCGAAAAGAAAGCCTTGCTGGCGGAAGCCGGTGTGGATCACCTTATTATCCATCCTTTTGATAAACTATTCTCGGAACTTTCGTCTACAGAATTTATTAAGTCGGTGATAGTCAATAAGCTGAAGACTAAAAAGTTAGTGATTGGTTACGACCATCATTTTGGTAAGAAGCGGGAAGGCAATTTTGACGATTTACTTCGCCTTGCTCCAGAAATGGGGTTTGATGTGGAGAAAATTGAAGAAGAAGATGTGAACAACATTGCGGTTAGCTCCACTCAGGTGAGGAATGCTTTGAAACGTGGAGACATTGATACAGCCATCTCTTATTTGGGACGGCCATACACCATCACCGGCAAGGTAGTGCATCGCAATAAAATTGGCAGGACCATAGGTTTCCCCACAGCAAACCTCCAAATCGCTGAAGATTACAAGCTCATTCCGGCTGAAGGAGTCTATGTGGTAAGGGTTATTTTGGGTAAAGAAAAGTTTTACGGCATGCTGAGTATCGGCCGGCGCCCGACAGTTGAACAAAATGGAGAATTGAGCGTTGAAGTATATATTCTTGATTTCGACCGCGAAATATATGGGGAAGAAATCACGTTGCATTTTTTGAAATGGGTGAGGGCTGATAAAAAATTCAATGGCATTGAGGAGTTAAAACAACAAATAGAAAACGATCGTACCTTTACCTTAAAATATATTAAATCACATTGACTTTACTGAACCGGCTTTCCTCTTTCGAATGTCTTGCCAAAAGCAAACTGTTCCTGGTTTCAGTAATTGTGATTTTGTGTATGCCCAATATTTTGAAGGCGCAGGATGAAGAAGAAACACCGGTTTATCAAAGGCCTGAAGCAAAAGTTTTTAAAAGTCTGAGCCTTGCTTTGCAACAACCCGATTCAGTTTTTATTCTAGAATTAAAAGGTAAGAAACTCAAAGAAATTCCGGAAGGAGTTTACAAGCTTCCATATTTGAGAGTGCTTGATTTGGGTAACAATAAAATCAATTTGATTCCCGAAGCAATCCTGAAAATGGATTCACTTGAGGAACTTAATTTGTCTAATAACAAAATCACAATTCTTCCCGACAGCCTTGGCAAAATGATCCATCTTAAAAAGCTGGCATTAAACCGCAACACCATTGAAGTGATTCCGCCATCAATCGGCAAAATGCAATCACTCGAAGTGCTGGAGTTGTGGGACAACGAAATCGGCACCTTGCCCGAAGAGATGAAAAATCTAACCAAGCTAAAAGTCCTCGAACTCCGCGGCATCCTCTTTTCCGACGAACAGCACAAGCATTTTCAGGATATGCTACCGAATACGACGATCTATTTGTCTCCGAGCTGCAACTGCAAGTTTTAAGGAATGATAAGTGATAAATGATAGATGATAAATAGGAATCTTTTTTAGGATATAGCCTCTTTTTAAATTTTGCGTTTTGAGTTATATATTTTTAATTCATCCTTCGGCTTAGAAAAATTACAATGAAATACTCAAAACATTGAGTTTAAAACGTGCAACCTAATTTTAAGGCTTTATACAATCATTAACTTTTCCGCCGCGCAGGATTTAGGTTCGATGAAATCGAACCGCAATCCTGCGCAAAGAAATGTGTGGATTTGCAATCCACTTAGCAAGTGCTAATGTGGACGAAAATAGGAGTACGAACTTTTTGTAATGTGTTGTTTGGCTGAAAGGGGATTGCAAATCCCCATATTTTTTGGTGCGGGATTTCCGCTCTTCGAGCTCAAATCCCGCACGGCAACCACCAAAAATGTCCAATGTCCAATTTCCAATTACCAAGTTAAAAACATATTAATATTGGACATTGGAAATTGGACATTGGACATTTTTCATTCCCGTTTTTGCGTCGCCTTCAAAACACTGAGTTTAAATCGAGCAACCTAATTTTAAGGCCTTATACAATCATTAACTTTCCAAAAATCCTTCCCCCTCTCCTTTGGAGAGGGCCGGGGTGAGGCAAAACAGGAACATCTGGCATTCTATTCCGCAAGCATTACTGATTCCGCCGCGCAGGATTTAGGTTCGATGCAATCGAGTCGCAATCTGCGCTATTTGGCGGAAAGGGGATTGCAAATCCCCATATTTTTTGGTGCGGGATTTCCGCTCTTCGAGCTCAAATCCTGCACGGCGACCACCAAGAATGTCCAATTACCAAGTTAAAAACATATCAAAATTGGACATTGGAAATTCGACATTGGAAATTTTTCATTCCCGTTTTTGCGCCGCCTTCAAAACACTCAATTTATAACGAGCAACCTAATTTTAATGCATTGGACAATCACTAACCTTCCAATAATCTTTCCCCCTCTCCTTTGGAGAGGGCCGGGGTGAGGCAAAACAGGAACTTCTGGCATTCCATTCCGCTTTCAAAAAATTAATTACCTTTCCCATTCCATTCCTCTCCCTCAAAATGAAATATTTTTACATCTGTTTGTTTTGCCTTTTGCCATTTTGTGGTGCTGCGCAATTCAAAAACAATGTGTGGTGTTTTGGTGATAGTGCAGGAATAAAATTTCTTCCTGGTGGCGGTACGCAACTTTTCAATTCATCAACTCTCACTCGGGGTGGAAGTTGTACAATTGCGGATTCAGCAGGAAATTTACTTTTATATGCTAATACTTTTTATTATCCATTATGGTCACAAGGTTACCTTCGATTAGGTGTGGCTTTTGATCGTAATCATAATCTTATGCAAAATGGCGACACATTGGTTGGTAGCGGTTTGTTTCAAGAGCAAGTCATTGTACCTTGGCCTGATTCATCAAATTTGTTTTATTTGTTCACTGCCGGGGTTTTTGCACCTTTTGGTTTTTGGTATTCAGTAATCGATTTGAATCAAAACGGCGGTTTAGGTGCAGTTGTACAAAAGAATGTTCAATTAACAAATTATGAAGCATCTGATTGTGTAGCTGCAGTAAAGCATGGAAATGGCAGAGATTGGTGGGTACTATTTAAGGATTATATGTCTTGGAACAATTCTATTTATACATATTTGATTACTCCAAATGGTATATCTGGTCCATTCCTTCAAAACATTGGTTTTGCTACGAATACAAACTTTATGCATTCCACATTTTCTAGGGATGGAAATAAGTATTTAATGGTGAATTACAAAGGCTTAATCGAAGTATATGATTTCGATAGATGCACTGGTTTGTTTAGTAATGTCATTACTATTGAACCGGAACTACCTTCAGCATTGTTTCCACATTATTTTGGATGCGCATTTTCACCAAGTGGAAACTTAATTTATATCACAACTGTCGATTATTCTGAAACTTTCCTTTATCAATTTGATTTGCTGGCTCCTAATATCACTGCTTCTAAATTGCAAATTGAATCGGTCCAGGCACCTTCTTATCATGGTTCCTTAAGATTGGCACCTGATAATAAGATTTATTGTGCTTATAATTATTATGACGGAATAAACAATTACCCGTATTCGGATAGTTTAAATAACAATTTTAATCAAAATTTAAGCGTTATTAATTTCCCTGATAGTGCAGGTTTAGCATGCGGCTTTTCTCCATTCAGCTTTAATCTTGGCGGGAATGAAACCTATTGGGGTTTACCCAACAACCCTGAATACGATTTAGGTCCTCTTTCTGGTAGTTCTTGCGATACAATAGTAGGGATTAATGAACCTGCCACTGTCGCTCTTGCCGCTGAGCTGTTCGTTTACTACGCTCCTGATTGGCAAACTGCCTTCATCAACGCAAATAAATTAAGAGGAACGCAATACCATTTAGAAGTTTTTGATCTTATGGGAAAATCCATCTTCCGCGAAAGCGGTAAAATTTCACCACCGTATTTTACTAAAAATCTGATTTGCAACGGATATTCAAAAGGGATGTATATCGTTAACCTACAAACTGATCAAGAAAGGTTGTCGAAACGTTTTGTTGTTCAATAAAAACTAAAACAAGATTCAACGAGATTCAACAAGATGTGAACTAGAAATTTCTGGTTTTAATCCCTGCCTACCGTTTGATTCATTCAAGTTTTTTTAAAAATTAATATTATTCTATTTAAATATATTTTATTCAAATCAGACGGCAGGCAGGTGTTAATTCTCGTTGAATCTTGTTGTTATTTTTTTTTCGCGCCGAATTACCGCTCTTCGAGCTCAAATCCCGCACGGCGAGCAGCACAAAAATTCCGGCTGCTGACTGCCTACTGCCTACTGGCAACTGCCGACTAAAACGAAATGTAAAATTGTAAATACAATTTAATGTATTACTCCAAAGTTATTGAGCACTAGAACTTCAAAGTCACCATCCCCATCACATTAACTCCCGCTTGTGGGTAATAATAATTTTCGGTTGTTTTAACGCTGCTTGAGAAATAGCTGTATGCGTAGCCATTTGATTCGTACACTTCATCAAAAATGTTGTTGATCATCAATGAGAGATCGACAGCTTTCATGAACTTTGGTTTTAGTGTATAGTTCAGGCGAAGGTCACTGACGAAGTAGGGATCGATCACGCTGTTATTGTTTGATGTATTGTCGAGGTATTGTTCACCGATGTACCTGTTAACGAGTACCACTTCAAAATTGGTGAATGCTTTCCATCCCAATGAAACAAATCCGGTGAGGTCGGGTGAGAAGGCGATTTCGGTGTCGCGATGTATTTGAAGTACTTGCAAACCTGTGTCGTAGTCGTCGGTGTACTCGCGGAACTCTTTGATGTTGGTTCTGCTGAAAGTGACATTACCTGCTATCGAGACATTTTTAATCGGATTCCAGCTTCCTTCCAATTCAATTCCTTCACGTGAACTGGTTTCGGTGTTGGTGCGGGTATAGTTTCCAACATCATTGACTTCTCCGGTTAGGATAAGCTGATTATCATACAGCATATTGTAATAATTAAATCCGAAGGAGAATTTATCGCGTCGCAACTGATAGCCGGCTTCAATGTCATACAAGCGCTCGGGAAGTGGTCTGCTGTTTCTGCTGGTTTCGGTGTAATCATCCCGCGAAGGTTCCTTGTTGCCAACACTGAATGAGATATAACCATATTGGCGAGGATCCACAGAATAAGTAATTCCTGCTTTCGGATTGAAGAAATGTAAGTCTTCTGATTGTGGTAACGATGCACCTGTGTCATCATAACCGGTGAACTCATAATTTACAGTTCGGTATTGCAGGTCGACAAACCCACTCAGCTTTTCAATAAGTTTCAGTGTAAGTTTTCCGTACACATTGAAATCAGTTTTCAGTCCGTTGTTTTCATAATATTTATCGCCAATAAAACCATTCGATGCATATTGAGACCAGATCACTTCTCCATAATGATCGCCATCATACTGATTCCAGGCACCACCGAATATGTAGGAAAATTTATCTGACGGATCATATTTTGTGGAAAATGTAATTCCATAAAAATCATTTTTCAACCATTTCTGACGTACAAGATTTGAATTTGTGATAGTATCACTTCCAATCACAACATCTTCAAGATTGTAATCAGCGAGTGCTTCGTCTTCCTTGTATTCTTCATAATAACCTCTGCCATAAGTATAGTGGAGCGCAGTATTGAATTGCCATTTATCTGAAAATAAGTGCGTGTAAAATAACTGGTAGTTGTCCTGCTGATAATTGTCTACCTGGTTATCGTAAGTATAATAATTCCATGTGCGGTTCGTGTCAAGCGATGATTCCGGAACACCATACCAGGACTGATATGTAATCTCTTTTCCAGAATACACTTTTAGTTTGATAATATCCTTTTTGCCATAATAACCTCCTGCAACGTAGAATGATTTCAAATCTGATGTGGCTCTGTCAATATATCCATCGGAAGCAATTTTAGAAAGTCGACCTTCGAAATTCCATTTGTCGTTGATCATGCCTGTACCAATGTTTGCCGTAGTCTTGAAAGTGTTTAATGAACCTGCAGTCGCACTCGTAGTCAGGTATGGTTTTTCAGAAGGCTTGTTGCTTTGAATATTGATACTTCCACCGAATGCTGATGCTCCGTTTGTTGAAGTTCCAACACCACGCTGTACTTGTATATTGTCAACTGAAGAAGCGAGATCGGGGAGATCCACCCAATATAAAATTTGTGATTCTGCATCGTTGATTGGAATTCCGTCGATGGTAACATTTACACGTGTGCCATCAGAACCTCTGATACGCAACCCGGTGTAACCAATTCCATTTCCTGCATCAGAAGTGGGAACAAGTGAAGGCACAGACTCCAATAAATAAGGAACATCACGACCAGTGTTTATCTTCTCAAGTTCTGCTTTTGAAATATCGGTATACGCCATCCCGGATTTCTCATTCGCCCTGGTGGCCGTGATTTCAATAGGAGCCTGGTCGTACACTTGTTGTTCGAGATCTATGAGTCGTTGTGTGTTCTCAGTGATAGTAATTTCGAATGTCATTGTGCGGTAACCCACATAACGGACTTCGACAATATGTTTTCCTGCCGGAATGTCTTTTATAATGTATAGTCCGGAAATGTCAGCTTCAACTGCAATAGTGCTGTTATCCAAAACTAGTGTGGCTTTTGGCAATCCATCAAGCGTTTTTTTATCTCTTACAACACCCTGAAGAGTAAATTGAGCAATAGAGATTTGACTGCAAATCATTGCAGCAACTAAGGAGAATATTTTTTTCATATAAAGAATTATGAGTTGTTGGGTTGTTGAGTTGTTGGGTTGATGAGTTGTTGGGTTGTTGAGTTCGCTTCGCCCTCTGAAGTGGATTAAAGAATAGGAATTAAAATTTTTTAATTACAGCGTAGCCACAATTTTTAATTCTTAATTTCTAATTTTTAATTTGTTTTGCATCAGGGTAACTAATAACGCACGGGGTGTGCATAGCCAAAAACGTTACCAAGCTCCCTACACCGGCATTACCCGGATCAGGTTCATTGGGTATAATCTCAGCCGTCCGGTTTTTAAGCGGAAAGCACCCCTTGCTGGGACAAAGGTATGAAATGATAAATGATAAATTATAAATTATTTTTTTGTTAGCATGGAAATATGCTTTTCACATCATATTATGAGTTTAAGAACTAATATCTAAATAGTTACTTGTTTATAAAATTTAAACATATTTTTACCCACTCGAAGCCGTCACTTCAAATGTAGAAGATACCATTATTTATCATTTATCATCTATCATTCCATTCATCTATCATTCCGTTGGAAACTTCACATTACGTCATCGCAATACTCGCAGGCTTCATCGCGGGTATCATCAACACTCTCGCAGGTAGCGGTTCGTTATTCACGCTTCCTGCGCTTATGTTCCTGGGGTTGTCGCCAAACATGGCTAATGGTACAAACAGGGTTGGGATTCTGACCCAAACTTTTGTGGGTGCTTTAACGCTTTACAGAAAAGGTCATCTCAAAGCAAATCGAGATGGCTGGTATTTCATTCCTACGGTTGTGGGTTCCGCGGTAGGTTCGTTTATTGCAATTGGAATTCCGGAACATGCAATGCGAATTACTATTGGAGTAGTGATGCTGTTATTATTAGTTGTTTTGTTGTTTAACTACAGTTCATTGCTTCGTCCTTCTGATGAACCAGTCTCAAGAAAGCAACAAATTGCCGCATATCCACTATTGTTTGTAATCGGAGTTTATGGTGGATTTATACAGCTGGGAGTAGGCATATTCACGCTTGCGGCATTGCTGCTAGTGTTGAACATGACTTTTCATCATGCAAATGCACTAAAGAACAGTATGAACTTTTGTCTCACCTTACCTGCATTTCTGATCTTCGCTTTTAACGGTCAAATTCACTGGCAAATTGGAGCTGTCGTGGCAATTGGCCAAACAGCAGGAGCGTGGGTAGCTGCTAAATATGCATCTGAAAATAAATCCGCTTCAATCTGGATCAGAAGATTGCTGGTAGTGATGACTTTATTCTCCGCTTTGAAATTGTTTAATGTAATCTGAGGCCCTTCGTTTTTGAAAATTGTTGCTCAATGATTGCAACCGCATTTCCTGTACGTTGTTCATTGGTGCCACTCACAATCCCATAATTGAAATTATTTTCTTCAAGCAATCTCACATACCACTTAAAAAAGAAATCGCCTTTCCCCGGATTTTCCCGCAAAGGATCGTATACCCACGGAAGATCAGGTGCTGTGAGCAGATACAGGTCATATGGATGTGCTTTTATCATTTCATCAATATAACCGGGACACTTTTTAAATGAATTCTCACACCACACTTTTGCAATAATAAATTCGGTGTCGGTGAAGATGTAGTTCACTGCACTCACACTCAACTCCTGTTCCTGCTGAAATTGTGTTTCGTAAATTTTTACAATATCGTCAATGGTGTAATGATGTTCGAGATTTGAAAGATATATGCGGGCAAACTCAGGTACCCATCGTGTTTGATACAATGCAGCAAGCTTCTGACACAATTCACTTTTTCCCGATGACTCAGGACCAATAACAGCAATTCTTTTGATAAGGTCAGACATAGGCTTCAGTTTGCTTCTGTTTATTCATGAGAGCCTTCCACGAGATGTATCCCTTGACCGATAGTGCCAGGTAGACCGCGAATAGTAATACATACAAATAAAGTTCCTTATAGGAATAAATTCCAATGTACATCACGTTCACAACCATCCATATCAACCAGTTCTCCATTTTCTTACGTGCAATAAGGAATTGGGCGATGAAACTTAATGCTGTCGCGGATGAATCCAGGTAAGGTACATCGGCATCAGTGTACTTATCAAATAGATAGCCCATTGAAAATGATAATGTTATAAGAAATATGAGCATTGATACTTTCATTACCCCATTCATAAAACCGATTTCAGGTCGCTTAACCAGAGTGTTATACTTCCACTGATACCAACCATACGACAACAATAAAATATACACAGCTTGTTGCACCGCATCAGAGTAGAGTCTTTGATCAAAAAAGAGGAAAAGTGATACAGTCACATTCACCAATCCCACCGGAAAGCACCACCAATGCTCCTTTATAGTCAGCCATACGCCTGCAATTCCGAATAAAAAGCCAATGATTTCTAACGGATTCATGAAACCTGGTTTTGAATAATATTAATAATCACTATTTGGGGTTTTGGTTGTAACGTGTTAACGGGGGGCAAATTTCGATATTTTTCAGCATATTGATGTTTGTACTTTTTTGATAAAAATTGCCTTAGTTTGTAATTTGGTATTTACCTTTGCGTTATTAATACCTAGTTATGGTCAAAGATAGTTTCAATCGTATAGTAGATGCTCTTGAAGTAAAATATGTACTCGCCAGTAAGCGGATGGTGGTACAACCAGTTGAACTTTCCAATGTTATAGAGCAAAAGGACATACTTATTAAAGTCAATTCAGGCTTTTTTTCGTCCTGCAAAAATCACCGAGAGATACCCCAGGATACTTTTTGTTTGATTCCCCGCGGATCGCTGGTGCAATTCCGTCATGGGAAAGGTCCATATATTCAATTAGGTTCCGAAGGATTTACTTCTGTTGAACACCGTGAGAAATTTTTGAAGCCAATTCATTTCGAAGCTCCATTGAAACCGGGTGTCGATGTGTTTTCAATTCTTGGCTTTGAAGTACTGATTCATGGTGCTATTCCATTCTTCAGTATCATCGAACTACCTTGTCTTTTCATTGATAAAAACGATGTGCTCACGGATCTTTTAAATAAGATTCTTGCAGAGGAAAATGGCGATCAGCTTGGTAAAACGACCATGGTTAAAAAGTACACTGAGCAAATTATCATTCACATTTGCCGGTTGATTTACAATAACCCTGAATTATCCTCGCAAACACAAAAGCTTGGTTATTTACTCGATAAGCGTCTCATCAGTATCATTCAATACATCCAGGACAATCTTGAAAAAGATTTGTCGAACAACAAAATTGCGGAACTGGCTTACGTTTCGAAAGATTATATCGGCCAGTTTTTCAAATCGCTTACCAACACCAATCTCCAGGATTTCATTGAAAACAGGAGACTTGAGCAGGCGCATTTCCTTTTACGCACTACTACTGATAACATCCAGGAAATAGCGCATAAAGTAGGATTTAAAGATCCGGCATATTTCAGCCGTCGTTTTAAAATCCGCTATTTGCAAAACGCGAAAGAGGTGAGGAAGTACGATTATACAGTGATGTAATCTGCAAAAAAATTATCCAGCAATAACTGCAGATTTTTTAATTGCTTCAGCCATTTCTTTAAGCAATCCCGGATTTTGTTCGAGAGAATTTCCAATCACAATCATGTCGGCACCAGCTTTACAATTTGCTGCTGCCTTTTCAGGAGTGCGAATTCCGCCACCAACAATTAATGGGATTTGAATTGATTTGCGAACAGCCGCAATCATTTCTTCACTGATTGGATTTTTTGCTCCGCTGCCACCATCCATAAAAATCATCTTCAACCCAAGCATTTCACCTGCCATTGCTGTGCAGGCTGCTATATCTGGTTTATCAGCAGGAATAGGTGAGGTGTTACTCATGTACAAAGCTGTTGTGATATTGCCGCTCTCAATCAGCATATAGCCGGTAGAGATAGCCTCCAGTTGCTTTTCGCGGATGATTGGTGCCGAGTCCACATGTTTCCCGATAAGGAGGTCGGCATTTCTACCTGAAATGAGTGAAAGAAACAACAACGCATCCGCTTGTTCATCGAGTTGGTTTCCGTTGCCGGGAAAAAGTACAACCGGGATTTGACACGCATATTTGATTCTTCTCACGCAATTCGAAAGACTGTTATTGGTAAGAAGGCTTCCTCCCACAAAAATAAAATCCACGCCATTTTCAGTTGCTTCACGACAAAGCCTCTCAATTTGTTCGTTATTAATTTTATCAGGATCGATGAGGATTGCAAATTGCTTTTGCCGCTCTGATTTCTTTTGCAGTATTTGTTGGTAGATGTTCATAAAAAGAGAGCTGTAAAATTAGGAAGCAAAGGCATACGTAATCATCATATCATCCAAATATTGGAAAAAAACCTGATATATGCAATCATTTTCTCCTTTTTTAAACCGTACGCTGGTGATTCCCTGATCTTTGAATTCGAATGGTTCAACTTCTAGATGATCCCTGAAATCAATTTCCCCAAGGCCAAATATTTTAAAGGCGCATTCTTTAGCACCCCATATTACATACAGTTGTTCCATTTCGTGCTCCTTCGACAACCAGGCCTTCTCCCTGTCGTTCACAAATTTGCTGCTTACGCGATGAATCCGGTCTCCGGTTTTCTCGATATCCACTCCTGTGGGAAACTCGGGATGCGCAATCACAGCCACGTAATCTTTACTGTGAGAAATTGAGATATGAGTTCCTTCACCATCCAGCACAGGTTTGCCGGCATCGGTATAAATTATCTTCTGTTTGATACCCATTATCGACATTAAAACCCTGGCTGTCAGCCACTCTGAAACGCGGACGGGGTTTCTGAAAAATGGGAGGTCGGCATAAATCCCATGTTTTTTCAGCATTTCCAGCAGAGTTTCAGGGGATTCGGTAATCTTCCACACGGCCAGATTACCTTTCTCCATCACTGTTTTCTGTTGAATTAATGGCATAGGCTTAAATCTATCTGTTCAGAACTTATTTGCCCTTAAGGGGGTTATTTACTAAATTTGCACAAAATTCAATAAATCATGATTAAGACTCCAGAAACAAAGTATACTAAGTACAAAGTAAAGGATATTTCGCTTGCCGAATGGGGCAGGAAAGAAATCAGCCTTGCTGAACATGAAATGCCGGGATTGATGGCATTGCGTGCGGAATTTGGCAAAAGCCAGCCTCTTAAAGGAGCTCGTGTTGCAGGTTGTTTGCACATGACTATCCAGACTGCGGTTCTTATTGAAACGCTTCAGGCGCTTGGCGCGGAAGTTACATGGTCGTCATGTAATATTTTCTCAACACAGGATCACGCTGCTGCTGCTATTGCTGCTGCAGGAATTTCAGTTTATGCCTGGAAAGGTATGGATGCTGAAGAATTCGACTGGTGCATCGAGCAAACATTATGGTTTGGTGAAGATCGCAAGCCGCTTAATATGATTCTTGATGACGGTGGTGATCTTACCAATATGGTTTTTGATAAATATCCTGAGTTGATTACAGGAATCAAAGGTCTTTCGGAAGAAACTACTACAGGAGTACACCGTTTGTATGAGCGTATGAAAGCAGGAACACTTCCTATGCCGGCTATCAATGTAAACGATTCTGTTACCAAATCTAAATTTGATAATAAATATGGTTGCAGGGAATCATTGCAGGATGCAATTCGCCGTGCAACTGATTTGATGCTTGCAGGTAAAGTTGCAGTTGTTGCTGGTTATGGTGATGTTGGAAAAGGTTCAGCTGAATCATTAAGCAGCGCAGGTGTGCGTGTTATCGTAACTGAAATCGATCCTATCTGCGCGCTTCAGGCTGCAATGGAAGGATATGAAGTTAAGAAGATGGATGACGCGGTTAAAGAAGCGGATATCATTGTTACTGCAACCGGAAATAAAGACATCATTAAAGACAGACATTTCAAAGCCATGAAGCATAATGCTGTGGTTTGTAATATCGGTCACTTCGATAATGAAATTGATATGGCATGGTTGAACAACACTCATGGCAAATCAAAAGATACCATTAAGCCACAAGTTGATAAATATACTGTTGATGGAAAAGATATCATCGTACTGGCTGAAGGCCGTTTGGTGAATCTTGGATGTGCTACAGGTCACCCTTCATTTGTAATGTCGAATTCATTCACGAACCAGACACTTGCTCAAATTGAATTGTGGACTAACTCAGGTAACTACGAGAACAAAGTTTACACACTTCCAAAACAACTTGATGAGAAAGTTGCCCGTCTGCACCTTTCTAAAATAGGAGTAGAGCTGGATACACTTTCAACTGATCAGGCTGATTATATTGGTGTGGATGTTCAAGGTCCATTTAAGCCTGAGTATTACAGGTACTAATTGAAGATTCTGCAAGATCGCAACGAATTACTAATCTTTACGGATATACGGATTTCGACATAGCATCTTGAATCATAAAAGAGGTTGTTCCATTGGAGCAACCTCTTTTTTTTATTTCACAACCGAAAATTTGCCTGCAAATTGGTGAAAGTTTGCAGTGATTACCCGGTAAATATATAATCCATTTCTCAGATCTTTTATTTCAATTCTTGATATACCATTAAATTTTTCTGTTTTCAAAAGCTTTCCCCTGTCATCATAAATTAAGACTGTTCCATCTGTAATGCCCGAACTTTCAATTGTAATAAAGTTGTTCGCAGGATTCGGATAAACGGATAAATTATCTTTTGAAGGAATAAATTCTATTCCAGTATAAGAAAAGCACCAAAGCGAATCACTTATAAAATTTCCCATTGAAAGTTGAGCGTATTGCTCAGTAATACCAGCTGTGGTTATTGGTGATACATTAGTTACAATAAATGTGAAATTGCTATCAGAATCTGCTATCAGATTTTGATAGCAAGGAGAATAACCGGTTGAATCTGTTTTTATTATATGAGCATCAAATTCCCACTGTCCCGTAAATTTTTGTGTTCCTCCTGTAAGGATATAACCATTGTCAAAAGTTTGTGCCAGTGAATAGGCTTCATTGTAATTTGCATCACCAAAGCTTGTCGACCACAAGTAATTCCCCATACTATCTGTTTTCAATAAATAAGTATCACCATCATTTACAGAATCATACAATCCTGTGATAGCAAACCCATAATCTTTTGTTTCAATTACACTGCGGAATCTATCTGATCCGAACCCGGCCTGATACGATTTTAACCAGATTTCATTTGCGTTTTCGTCTATTTTATAAAGAAATATATTGACATTCATATTGATGTCAGTAGTTCCTCCGAAAACGTAATAATTATCTGTTGTCCGGGTAACACCATCTATCAGGTCATTGAATCCAATATCATAATTTTTTACCCATAATATAGTACCCGCTGAATCAACATGTAAAATTATTCCATCCGCACCATTATCAATAATTGTCCCTCCAATCATGAATCCATGATCGGGTGTTTCAGCAGCACATGTTAAAGTAAGAATACCTGGGAAAGTTATTTTGGTTGACCATTGAATTACGCCTGTATCATCAGTTCTTATTATCACGCCTGAGTTATTAGAAAAGGAAGTGATTAAAAATCCACCATCACTCAATAATGAAAATGACCTGGGGCCGTTGTTAAGGCTGTCACCGTATGTTTTTGTCCAAAGGGTGTCGCCATTTGCGTTCAATTTTACAAGTAAAATATCCGCATTATTTGGAGTTAAGTACACAGAGGCTGCAGCTACGTAGTCTCCGTTGATTGTTTGTACAACATAATTTATGACATTTCCCATCGTTGTTGTCCAGGAAATATTTCCATCACGATTTAATTTGGTAAGAAAACCTTCGGATTGCATCGATGCTATACGCGAAGTTCCAGCAACAACATATCCGGAATCAGATGTTTGAATAATATCACAACCTAATTGATCCAGAGGTCCATTAAGTACTTTTTGAAAAACTTCCTGTCCGGATACATTAAAAAAAGTTAATAGAAGAAATGCTGAAATAAATCTGCCTTTATACATAGTATTGTTTAACGCAAATATATGTAAATGACACGAAATTTTCACTTTTGAGTTATAAAGGCTGTTCCAACATTGGAGCAGCCTTTATAACTTGGTTGAAGAAATTTATTCTTTAACTATTTTTCCTTTGTAAATAAGTTCATCATTCGATCTGATTTCACAGATATAAATTCCGCTCGAGAGTGCCGACAAATCCAATATTTCGCCTTCAGCTAACTGTGAATATAAAAGTAGTTTTCCTGTAACATCAAATATTTTCACATCTTTCATTCCCGGGTAATTTACAATCAGTTGATCCACTACCGGGTTTGGGTATATGAAATTATCAGAAATTTCATCCTGTTGGATTCTGCAATTAATAACTATGGTAGTGCTCAGGTATGTTCCCGAACCACACGTGTTATTTGCTCTTACTTTTAAAGTTCCTCCTGCTGTTCCGTAATCTACTGTCACTGCCGTAGCTGTTGTGATCAGAGTGTTGGTTACCGAAGTATTTACTCCGTCAGATATATGAGATCCGGTTGGGCCAACCCATGTATAATTTGTGGTATAAGGAACAGCTGCAATTGAGTAAGGAACGTTTTGCTGGTTTGCACAGGCAGTTACAGGTCCTGTCATTGCAACCGGTTTCGCCGGAGTAGCACGAACTGTGGTAGTCCTGATAGCACTGTTGCCACAACCGTTTGATGCATATACATTGAGAGTTCCGGTAACGTATCCGTTGAAATTAGCTGCAATGGTACTTGTGGTTTGCCCATTCACAATTGTTGCACCTGCTCCATTGAAGTACCAGTTGTAAGTCATGCCTGCTACATTGGGCACTGAATATGCCACATTGTTCAAACCGCAAACACCGTACAATAATCCTGTAATTACACCAGGTGTGGAAGGAGTGTTTCGTGTAATTTTTAAAATACGGTAAGCACCTGTGCCACAACTGTTGATTGCTGCTACACGAATTGTGTCGGATGCCACAAAAGCAGCTGTATAATTTACAGTCACATTTGGGGTGCCTTGCCCTGCAGTAATGGTTCCTCCAACAGGAGCAATCCAGTTATATGAAGTTGCTCCGGTAACTGCAGGAATTGAATATGATTTGACAGTACCCGGACAAACTTTTGCTACACCGCCAACAGTAGTAATCGAACCGGGTTGACCTGGCAAATTTACAATTGACAAAGTAGTTGCAGGTGAAGTTGCACTGCATCCCATGTATGTGAGTACTACTGTATAATTTCCTGCTAAAGTGGCAGAATAAGAGTAATTGGTAGCACCAGCAATTGCAGTTCCATTTAGTTTCCACTGTTTGCTTATACCACCTGCTGCATTAGTTGTAAGTAGCTTAGGTGTACCGGAACATGTAGTGGTACTTCCGGAAGGATTGATATAAGCAACAGGTGTATTGTTTGTGACAGAAAGTGTATTTGAATTTATCCCGCTGCATGAATTGGAAATATAACAATTGTAACTTCCCGATGCAGTAGCCAAATATGTAGAAGATGTTGCTCCTGGAATAGTTGCACCTGTGTTTTTCCATTGGTAGGTCAATCCTATTCCTGTATTTGCACTAAGTAAAACACTTCCACCTGTACAGAATGATGTGGAGCCTCCTGCAGTAATTGATGCAGTTGGCGGTGCTGCAGCGTTTACAGACACTGAATTTGTATAAGTCGTTCCACAACCACCGGTGAATACACAAAAATAATTTCCGGTTGTGGTAGCTATATAGGATGCATTAGTTGCACCTGCAATTGATACTCCATTTTTTTTCCATTGGTAATTTGATCCGGCAGGAGCAGTAAGAGTTACATTGCCTCCGCAAAATGACAGTGGTCCGGATGTAGTGAGAGTGATAGGACATGCTGTGTAACGGGCAAGGTGACTTATCAGCTGACCGTTTACAGTAGTAAAATCTCCACCTGCAATGAGGCTTCCTTTGTAATTCAGTAAACTGGTAACAGTACTGTTCATCCCGGTTCCCGGACTACTCCAGGTGGTGCCATTCCAGGTTGCAATATTACTCACGCCCAATCCACCGGCATTGTTGAATATTCCTCCCACATATAAAATTGAATTATAAACTTCCATGCTTAACACAAAAACACCATTTGGATTTGTGATTCCGGTACCAAGGGCCGACCATGTAACACCATTCCATCTTGCAATATTTGAAACTAGTATACTGTTTACGCTGGTGAAATTTCCTCCTACATATAGCGATCCATTATATGATTTCATGGATGTGATCTGGGATCCGACGGTACTGCCTGCTGTCCCAATAAGAATCCAGTTGGTACCATTAAAATAAAAGATTTCAGTTAAATTTGACAATGGCGTAGATAAAGAAGCATAGAGCTGATTGTTGTGTACTGCAATGGATTTTATAAAACCTCCCTGGATAGAAGTCAAACCAGCTCCTACAGCACTCCAGGATGTTCCGTTCCATTTTGCAATATTGGTAGCAGGTATTCCATTTATTTGATTAAATCCTCCTGCCGCATATAGTGATCCGTTAAAACTCAACAAACAATTTACCCAGCCATCCACACTGCCGATATTGCCCCATGCATTGTAAATTCTGCAAGAATCAGTGTTCATCATTAATCCTGTTGCATAAAGGACATTGTTGTAATACTCCAATGCCCTCATATCGATATATGGAAAAATAGCAGTGTTGTTGAAACAACCATATGGGAATTGTGATCCGGTTTGCTGATAGACTTCAGGGCTTACAAAAGTCGATGCGTAGTCAAGATCAGTACCGTTGCTCGCAAGCTTATCTACCGAGTTTTGCGGGGGAGTACAATAAAATGAACTCCATACCTGGGATTGTGAAGAAAATGAATAAAGTAATAACAGAAAAGTCACAGATATTTTGAATAAATTAAAGCATTTGCCGGGGTTTAGATTGATTGTGGTCATGTAGGGGAGTGGTTAGGTTACATAGCTCAGAATACTAAAATTAAGCTAAAAAGCTTAATCCTCAAAACAAAATATGGATTAAAGCAAAAAAACTGCTCCCGGTTACAGGAGCAGTTTTCCAAGTGAATGTCCGGGTCTCCCCGTGGTTTTGTTTAATTTTTCACAATGAATTTCTGGGTGAATACTTTTTCTGATGAAATTACCTTGATAAAGTAGATTCCTGAATCCATTGAAGTTCCGTCAAGACTAATTGTAGTAGTTTCCATCGCTTTTACTTCGCCTTTGAACAAGGAAGCAGTTTTTTGTCCGGCAAGGTTGTACAATTCAATTTGAAGCATGTCATCATTAGCAGCGATAATTGAAATGCTTGCAGTTCCATTTACCGGATTAGGATAAATACTCACAGCCATTTGTTCAAATTTCTCTGTAGTAACCCTTCCATCTTTTTTGTCAGGGCAAACCAGGAATCCTTTATCAACAGTTCCGTTATCAAAATTATTATTGATCGAATCAAGACTTGCGCTCAAACTTGCAGGAGAATATGAAGAAGTACATCCACCTATTTTCTTGTTTGATTCAGCTATCAGTTGATTTACTGTCCATCCTGTAAAAGGACCTTTCGCAATGATAAGATCACCAAGATGTATTGCAGATGCACCAAAGTTTGCATCATACAAATCGAATCCTACATTCAGCATTGCTGTTGAAAGTTGACCGGCAAACACGTTTGTATAAGCTGAACCCGGATCAACCAGTGTTCCTGCAGGAAGCACTTTAGGAGATGTTCCTGAAGGCAGGAAAGCACATACAGCAGCAGCAGTAGTTAACTTCAGTTTCCTGGTGCAACCTAAGATCAGATCATTTGGGAATGCCGCATCAAAATTGGCTGCAAGATATGATCCTGGGTTATTGCCGTTTTGCTGACATTGTCCCCAGCCACCTTGAGTCTGTGTCCTGAATCCTGTACAATCTTCTTTCTTCTTACAGGTAATATCACATGAAGTGCTGGATGTACAATCATTGCCATCATATACAATAACAGTATAGCTGCCTGCACCTAAGCCTGATAACAATGCTCCGGTTTGAACAGGGGCAGTCTGCCATTCGTATGTATAATTTCCGTCACCGCCTTGTGCTGTTGCATTGATAGAGCCGTCACCAGCACCACAATATGATTCATTGGTAAGTGTTACACAACTTGCAATAACCGGAGCAGGATCTGCAAGGTTATAAGTGTAGGTAAGTGAGCATTTTTTGTCATCAGTAACGGTAACTGTATACGCTCCGGCACACAAGCCATATTGCTGACTCGATGCACTTCCATTCGACCAGGAGTACACCACGTTCGGTAATACAATAGAAGGTGTCACGATGATTGAACCTGTGCAAAGTTTGTCACATGTAGGGTCGTTCACCTGACTAAGCAAGGTCCATCCGCAAGGATTGGATTGTGCTTGCGAATTTGTTGCATAAAGCATACTGCCCATCATAAAAGCAGCCAGAATAGATAGTCGTAAATTTTTCATGTTTGTGATTTGTTTGTTTATGAGGGCAATTTAGATTACCGGGTTTCCAAACCACTCAAAATTTTGGTGAAAAGCACAAATTTGTTGATGAACTATTGAAAATATTACGACAAAAAACTCTGGAATGCCCGTAAACAGTGGGTTTCAGGGTCATTGATCAAAATGTTAAGGAAAGGTTAATTCTCACAATTAATGGGTCAAAAAAGTGAATTGAAGGAAAAAATATACCGGAAATTGGTAAATGAAAGGGTTGGGAATTAATTAAAGATCCTCAATGTGGCACCGTCAAAAGTGGTATGATACTGATAAAGCGGTTGTGTGGCCGGTCCGTTAATTACACTGCCATCAAAAATACTGAAGCGTGAATTACAGCAAGAATCTACAGAAGAAATTCCTGAGAGTACTTTAACCAATGAACATGGTGCATTTGGATCGAATGTACAATTACGTTCAAGTGCTGTGAATTCTGATTGCGAACGACGATAAACAATTATTCCTTTTGTGCCTGCTGGAACATAGATCCATCCACCCACCGCGTTCAAAGCAATGTTTGAAGGCTCATTGATATATAAATAATAGTCCACATAATTTGTGGCCACATCACTGGTGTTGTTGTCTTTTTTACAAGCCGATACAAAAACGGAGATCAGCACAATGAGTGCAATACCGGTTAATTTCAAAGGCTTCAGAGATAATGTCATTGGAATGTGATTGTATTGAATACCACAAAGATAGTAACTGGGGGACAAATTATGTGTAATTCAGTCCTGTAGTACTTCCCAAAGGCCTGATTTTGATATGAAATTGGCATATTAAATTGCGTTTTATAGCTGATTAGCGCCTTTTTAAAGCCATTTCATGCTATCGATCCTCCATGTCAGAAATAAGTAAATTTTAAGGCACGACCACCTCATTTGACCTGGCAGGAGGTCTATAAAGTAACACAGAAGGTTTGTCGTTGTTTCGCACAATGATGAGTTCCTTTCCAATAGCATTGTCGATTGCTTTCATTCCTTTGATATATCGGTCGGCATAAAATCCGGTTTTGGTTACCGGCACAGATTCCCATTTTCCTTTTCCGTTGCCTTTAAGGAAGCATCCGATAGAAGCATCGTATCTGCCGGTTTCTACATCAGGTGAGTAGTCATTACCTGTCAGCAGTATGTCAGTAAGGCCATCACCATCGTAATCACCTGTCACAATTGCATTCACACATGAAAACTGGGCCTGGATGGGAAGGGGAGTTAGTGTAAAAGTTCCATTCCCGTTATTTTGCATATAGGATGATGAAAACGTATATGCATAAAGCGTGAGTGCGGTGTCAAGTGCAGCTTTCGGAAAAATATCAGCGAGTGTGGCATTCGCATAGTCGCGGTAACGAAGTAATTTGTTTTTGAGAGGACGAATCTGATCGGTGAGCTGATCACGCCCGTGAATGGGATAGCTTTTCCCCTGAATGTAATAGCACAAAATAGCATCAAGTGTACCATTGTCATCGAAATCATTTACGGTGACAGTAGCAGGTTCGGATGGTTTTGCCTGGAAACGTGAATTGTTTCCGCGGTTACCCAGAAGGTAATCCGTGTCGCCATCTCCGTCAAGGTCAGCACTTGCAATAGTATTCCACCAGCCATCTGATTTAGATAAACCGGCATTCTCAGGTGAAAGTGGAATCAGTGAAGTGCCTGAATTTTTGAAAACCTTGATTGGCATCCATTGTCCGGCGACGATCAAATCAACTTTTTTGTCATTGTCGAAGTCGGTCCATATTGCAGTAGTCACTAGACCAGGAGTTATCAATTCCGGACACCATTTATCGGTTACATCCGTAAAGTTTCCTTTATCATTGAGAAGCAGGTAACTCCTCGGACTCTTCGGATATTTCCACGGAATAATTCTTCCACCTACAAACAGATCCTGATCACCATCACCATCGAAATCGGAAGCGGTCACACATGCTGTGCTGGTAAACATTTCCGGAAGGGCAGAAGTTGCTTTTGAAAAAACACCTTTTCCATTGTTGAGGTAAAGACGATCCTGGTAGAATGTAGAATTTTCTTCAAATTCATTTCCACCACTGCACACATACAAATCATTGTCGCCATCACCATCTGAATCAAAAAGCAATGAAGCGGCATCTTCAAATTCCAAATCTTTTTCAAATTCAGGTTGCGCAAGTCGTTTGAATGTGCCTGCTGCATTTTGTATATAAATTACACCTGCCTGACCTAATGCACCTCCTATAAACACATCTGTTTTTCCATCTCCATTCACATCTCCGGTTGAGAATGCCGGTCCGGGCTCTGAGAAGCGCTGGGGTAATAAGGGTTCACGTTTGAAATCAATGAAATCATTTTCTTTATGCACAAAATCGATGCCTGAACGGTTTGTGATTTCTTCAAATAAAGGAGCGGGTAAAACTGGTGCAGGCAATTTATAAAATGCTGCGTTCTTCTGCTCTGCAACAATGAGTTTTCCTGCAACAACGTTGGTCATAATTTCACGAGCTCCTCCGGGCCAGACAATCACCACAGTATCGGCTTTGCTGGATTCACCCAAACCAAAATGTAACCTGTTTTCAACTGACGACATATATCCTTCCACAGGGAAATATGTTTGAATTTGTTTTTGTCCACCGGCTGTAAGTTCAATTTTGACTCCCGACCCGAGCGTGTTAGGTTGATTTCCTTTCAAACGAAACTGCAGAAAATTATTTGTCTTCCGCTTTTCCGCATTGCTGCGATAAATCATAGCGGGCTGGTCAATATTGTTGATTATAATTTCTAGATCCCCGTCATTGTCAAGATCAGTAGCAACGGAACCATTTGAAAAGGTATTTTCTTTAAATCCCCACGCTGTGGATGTATTTGCAAAAGTAAGGTCCCCATTATTTCGGAATGCATAATTTGGAAGTGGAGTTTCAGGAAGTGCCCTGAACATATCCGACATGCTTTTATAAATGCCGATTCCACCAATTTTATTGATTGAGTCGAGGAAGTAGTTGACATAATCCAAATCAGTCAAATCACGACGGTAGCCATTAGCTACAAAAAGATCTTTCCAGCCGTCGTTATCCAAATCGGCAACAATAGGGCCCCAGCTCCAGTCGGTATTACTCACACCCGACAATTGACCAATTTCACTGAATGTTCCATTACCATTATTCAGTTGCAGCATGTTGCGCATATACTGGTAATAACCTCCGAAGCGAACTGCCACATTAAAATCATCGAAGCCCATTGGTCCGCGAAGCATTTTTTGTCTCACGTTGGTTTCTCCAATCATATCCAGCACAAAAAGATCTTCAAGTCCGTCGTTGTTAAAATCCGTAAAGCATGAACCCATACTTGAATTCGAACAGTGTTTCATGTAACGGCTCAGTGATTCGGTAAATTTACCATTGCCATTGTTGATATACAGATAATCGGGTTGGAGATAATCATTGGTTACATAAAGATCCCAGGCTCCGTCACGATTCACATCCACCACATTTGCATTGAAACCAAAACCTTTGCGGTACACTCCGGCACTTTTGCTGATATCAGTAAATTTTCCATTCCCTTCATTACGAAACAGTTTTCCGCAATTGAAAGTCATGGTGGTATCCGGCATGTTCATAACGGTATTGGCGTAAGTGTAATCAATAGGCTGATTCACAAGGTACATGTCGAGGTCGGTGTCGTTATCGATATCAAAAAAGACTGCCTGGTTTGAATAACTCGCATCATCGAGTCCATATTCCTTCGCACTTTCGGTGAAGGTGAGATTGCCGTTGTTGATATATAGCTGATTCCTTCTTTCTTCAATAGGAAATTTACCTGTTTTGCATACATAAATATCGAGGAAGCCGTCACTATTGATATCAACCATACTCACGCCGGTAGCAATACCTTTACTTTTCTGTATACCTGCCTTTTCGGAAATATCTTCAAATTTCAGGTTGCCTTTATTGAGAAATAATTTGCAATCGTAATTGGTTGCAGCGAAGAAAATGTCGGGTAGCCCGTCGTTGTTGATGTCACCGGTTCCCAGTCCCGCGCCGTTAAAACGATACTCATAGGTATTTACCACTTCATCGTTTTCACTCATAGTATTACTGAAAATCACTCCGGTTTCGGCAGGTGTTAGTAGTGTGTAAAGGGGATCTTCAGGTTTGGGAGTTTCCTGAGGTGATTTTTTATTATCGCAACTCAATTGCAAACATATGCACCCAATCAGCATTCCATAAAAGGCAGGTTTTTGAAATCTGAATTTCGTCATGTATCCCATACCGTTATAAAACTGGTTTAGACCGGATTTTGTTCAATACTGTAGTTCCTGTTTCTATTCCCAGTTTGGTGCCTGCAATGTTTGAGGGCATAAAGTGGATACCCCCGTAAAAACGACTCGCTGCACTTTCTTTTGCGGCTTCCATGAAAGATGTGAATGATCGGACAGGCAATCCAAACTGAAATTCTGTAGAATCAGTGAATGAAAAATTATCACCCGCATATGCAGTCAGCACTGTGGCAGCAGCAGCACTTATGGTAGCATGTCCGCTCGGAAACTCAGGGAAGGCTGGTGTTTGTAATATTGGCAACCAATCTGTAGTAATGTGCCTGTGGATATATGTAATCGGGCGAATTGTCTGAAAATGATATTTTGCATCCCAGCAAGTTATGAAGGCATCACTGATGGCGATAGCGGTAACTGCAAACAATTCAGCGGAAGATGACATATCCATTTTTTTTGCTTGCACCACATTCCCAGTGATTGCCATCCAATGGCCACCCGGTGTCATTTTTTTCTTGATCTGTTTCATATGACCGTACACAGAAGATACACCAGGATTATCATCCCAAAAGGCAGTCATCGAAAGCTGATTACTGTCGATGCTACGGGTTGAAGTGACAATTTTAACGGCATTCTGGTAAAATTCCGAAGATGGACTGGTGCTGAAAGCTACAGGAATAGAATCGGGCCGGAATTGTGAGGCTGAGTCAATGGTGAAAGGTCGGATCTTATCCCAGTGCGGTTCGGCACCCTGGAGGTAATCGGGTGGAGTAGGTTCCCACGAAGAAGGATTATGCTGAAGTGTATAGCGGACCATTCCACGGGTTTTCTTGAAATTATCGGCTCCTGCCCATTTTAAAATTGAAGCTGCCAGAAGTTTACCAAATTCTACGGAGCGGGTGTAGGTTGTTGGGTCAATCCCTGTTTTAAGAAGTGAATCGGATTGTGTTTTTTCAAATGAGCGGATATGATCTTTTGTATAAGTAAATTCCGCTGCAACGGTACTAAAAGCAGTTAGCGCTGAGACACGGTAGTCATAATCGAGGTTTTTTTCAGGCAGAGGGAGCTCTCCAAGACCGTTCAACCGGCCGGCAAAGGATAACTTAGTGGAATCGGTAAACCTTAATGCCTCATAAGCAGCGATGTTGGAATAAGCATAAATACGGCTTGCAGTAGGAGGGGGGAACATATCTACCATGATGGTTTCAGTCAGATTCTGCTCCCAGGAAGCGACCATATTCCCGTTACTGTAATCTACGGACTTGCGATCTGAGGTGCAGCTAAAAAAGAACAGAAGTGCGAGGCAAACCGTTAAGGGATAAGTCTCCTGAATTTTCATAAGGCGTTGTTCAGTCGAAGGTTTTGAGTGGAAGTAAAGATAATAAGATAGGGTTGGAAATTGCAAAAAAATAGGAGAAAATGTGTGGAAAAAGCCCTCAAGACAGATTATTGGTAATTCGTTTGGTTCTATAATTTACAAATAGCGCTAAACTGCAAGCCTGCATTCCACAAATGAGTCGATATGTATGCTTCATCATCAAAATTCAACAATGCGTATTTGAATACTGGCTCCAGACGTAACTGCATTCTTTCACTCATGTTGTATTTGACCCCAATTCCTATTGAAGCCGAAATATTAAATTTGTTGTATTCGTAATCATTGTCACGCTTCTCTTCAGAAAATAATTCTGTTGGATTCTCTGCAATAGTTTTTACTGTGGATTTAATAAATATATTTCCAACTGCTCCCAGGCTTGTAATCAATTGAAATCTTTTCTTGAAAAATTCGTAATTTACCTTTAGTGGAATGTCCAGATAGTAGTAATTAATGATGTTGGTTGCCACTATGGAAGGTTCATCCCAATCGTAAAATGTTTCAATTGGAATAGTTTTATAACCTTTATTTGAATATTGAACTCCGGATTCAATGCTTATACGGTTTGTGACATAATATCCAAAAATAATTCCACCGGTATAGCCGAATTTAGGTTCAAAAATCGAATCTTCCATATTTTTGACAACAGACCAAAGGCTATCAGATATTCCACTATCGTTTTTGTTTAAGACCCGGTAGTTGTATTCCGGTGAAAAGCTGATACCTACATAAAATCGCTTAAAATGTACTTTGGTGGAATCTTGTCCAAAAGCTGCGATTGAGCAAATCAAAAAAAGAGGCAAAAGTATTTTCTTCATAAATTAAATATTTGGTTTGTTGTAGGGTTTTTCCTGAGCATTACTGCAGTCTCACAGGTATTATATGTAATTGTAATTCAGATTAAATAGGAATCTTTAGGATTAAATTAAATCCAACTCCATAAACAACAAATACTGTCGGAATTCTTCCGGGATTTCAACTTCCGGATACACTTCAATATCCTTAAATCCAAAACTCCTGTAAAGCGCGTGAGCGGCTTCCATAAATTTTAGACTATCCAGACGAACCTTTTTATAACCTGTATTTTTTGCATCATCAATCAATGATTGAAGAATTGCACGACCAGCGCCAATTTTTCGGAATGATGGATTTATATACATTCTTTTCACTTCACCAATTTCTTCATTAATGCTTTTCAAACACCCTATTCCACATGCTTTATTGTCAATGAATGCAAGTTTAAGTCGTCCGTAGGGTGGTAAGAATTTTTCTATCAATTTTATGTCTTGTGCTACCTGTTCTTCAGGATTATGCGCATGCACTCCATAAAAATTTTGCATATTGTCGTTTCCCCATGTCAGATAGTCGGTCCATAATTGCCTGACAATTTCAATATCATCAGGAAGTTTAACATCACGAATTTCAACTACATCTCTATTTGTCATGATTGGAAGTTAATTGCATTAGTAAATTTCTGTTTGAGTTTATTTGATTCAATCACATTGAATCACAACCATTTTTTCCTCTTAAAATAGATGTATGGAAGCACTGCAGAAAAAATCATTGCAATTATCGCAATAGGGTACCCAAATGCACTTTTAAGTTCCGGCATGTTTTCAAAATTCATCCCATAAACTCCGGCCACTAATGTGGGAAGCGAAATACATACTGTGACGACAGTCAGCATTTTAAAAATATGATTTTGTTCCAGATCAATCTTGTTCGATACATTTTCCTTAAGATCATCCAGTCGTTCAAAATTAAACTGGATGTAATCAGAAACCACCGACAGGTCATTGAGTTCAGATTCGATGGTTTCTTTAATATCATTTTTTTGCTCCCAGGAATTTTTCTTATATAAATTAAAAACCCTGGTAGTTTCCAGTAATGATTCTTTTAAGAGAAGGTTGTTGAAATTGTATCTTGTGATAAGATCCATGACCTCTTTAGTGAATTTTTTTTCCAGCAAGATGGTGCTTGCAAGCGCTTTTACTTTTTTTGTTTCACTTTCTGTAACATCCGCATAATAATCAGAAATGAATTCTAACTGGAATTTTAGAATATCCTTGAAATCCGGTAGTTTTTGAAGCTGAGCGAATTTGTAGGAATAAGTCTTGTTAAAAAAATTATCTACAGCTGAGCTAGAGAAGAAAAAAAGACCATGGGAAGTAATTATAAAGAAGACAGGTGATTCCACAAGTTTCTTTTCCTCATCGTAATAAGGAATTGAAATATGGAAAGCTACCTGGTTAGCACTTGATAAGAAGTGAGAACTGATTTCAATATCTTCATAATGTTTCATGATTGAAAAATCAATCCCAAACTTTTCTTCCACCCAATTCAGTTCCTGGTCTGTATAATCAATAAACTGCATCACATGAAAATCTAAATTCTGATTTAGAATTTCCTGGTGATTCTTTACTTTGATTATTTCTTTATTTTTTAATAGAATTTCAATCATAATTTAAATTTGATCAGGAGATTCCCTGGCATGTTACAAAATGCTGCAATTTTATTACCCAACCTCAAAGTTTTTCTAGTTAAGAGTTACAATTTAACGAACCTTGTCTGCTTGATAAATGAGTCGTCCTCAATGATAAGAAAATACATTCCTGATTTTAAGTTACTGACATCAATTTCAGCGTCATTTTGGGATGCTTTTTTTAAAATCAAATTACCAAGCACATTCCTTATTGAAATAGTAGTGTTAGGTGGTAAATTATTTATTTTGATAAAATCTGTTGCCGGTATGGGTGAAACAGTTATCAAATTATTTGGAACCTCAAATTGAGTCAGTCCGGTAGTGAAATTATAACAATCATAAAAGTGAGTCAAGTCACCAAAACCTCCCAATATTGGTGCTTGATTTAAATCGGATATGCACATTATCCAATAACCTTCTTCAAAACCATTAAAAGGCCCGAAAATACCCATTGCCCCTCCCAAACCTTCAATACAAAATCCTCCGGTGGTACCCAGCCAGGGTCGTTCAAGACATTGAAAGAATTTTCTTGAAATTCCATCGGCTGTAATTACGTTGTATAATGTGTCAACATAAAAATAGGTGTTTGGTGTTGCTGAAGCAATGAGAATTGAATCGCCCTGTTGTAATGAAAAATCAAACAATAATTCATCTGTTTGAGAGAATGGGTCATAATAGTAAACCGTTCTTGTTGTAGTGTCTTCCCGTAAGTAAATGGTAGTATTTTGAAGAGTTGTATCTACGTAAAATGGAGGACAAGGTGCAGGTGTTACAGGAAACAATTCATATTTTATTACTGTCTGGTAAACGATATTATTGATTGTGGTATCCAGATCGGTTTTGTACCTGAATGGTCTTGGAAAGCCATACATTGCGCAGGATTGGGGTCGTTTACCCGATATGCAATATCCCAATACAGCGAATCGGTGAGCATGGGAATGTAATTTTGGGCATGTGATGAAATGCCAAACGACATTGCGATAATTGTTACCAGAAATGTATGATGAAACTTCTTCATGTTATTTTCTTAACAAATTGTCAATATTGCAAATTGAGCTTCAAGCTACTCCAGCCCAGATGAAAGTACGAAAAATAATCATTTCCAATGATCACCATGCAATTTAACATGGTTATCCCACCAATTTCATAAATGCACTCTTTGTTATTTTATCAATCCATTCATCCATTGAACCAACTCAACCTCATTCACGATTGACCAGGAATGCGGGTGTCGTTGTCCGTTTGATCTGTAACCTGTCTGAAAGGACTGCATAAATTCTGCTTTACTGTTTCCCATTAAAACCAAACGGTTAATTAGTTCTGCAGTGACTTCGTAATTTGAGTTGTGAACGGTTTGATTCCGGTTTGATATTCTCCAGGCTATGTCTACATCGTGATACGTTCTCACGGCCGTGTTTTTCAAATATTTTTCATTATCGCTATAACTTTTATTCATGCTGAAGGCGGTTAGTTTTGCATAAGTTGAAACGTTTTCTCTTGGAATGCCATGGTCGTTTTTTATGTGACCCATTGCCCTTACTGCTTCCTCAACAGCTATATCCGAATAGTTGTTTTTTGCACTTTCTTCAAGTTGGTCGTATATGGTGAAAATGTCAATGGGGGAATCAACTGTAAAGACCGCTTTCGGCTGGATAGGAAATTGGGTAGGAAACTCATTGCAAAGTTCCACATACCTCAAGGCAATCATACCCCCTGCAGAATATCCGCCTAAAACAAAACTATTGGACTTGACCTTATATTTTGCAATTACATCTTTGATAATTGCAGTTAATTTTGCTTGTGCGGAAGAGTCGGCATAAAGTTTATTTCCTGCCGCACAAAAAATTGTCAGGATATTATTTCTATAAGTTACATTGTGAAGTTTAGTTTCAGATGGAGAATCCTCCGGAACTTGACCAAATCCAGCCAATAGTACCAGTACTCCTGATATTGAGTCTGACCTTTCGGGCACTACAACCAGGTAATGTCCACTGTAAATATCTTTTTCATCAAGGACAATTTTCTTTAACGTTTGAGAATGTGCTGAATTACAAAAAACTAGTGTAATGGATAGCAGGATAAAAGATTTAATTACTATTTTCATAAAAGGGATTGCTGTTTTTAAATGAGTATTAACTAATCTTAACCTTGTCCCAAACTAATTTTCATTTCTTCCACAACCTTTTCACCTGCGATTGTAATACCCATTATTTCAGTAAATACTCCGATCTCTTCCCGTGTATCAAAAAACACAATCATGGCTATAGGTGTATCAAAGCTGCTGACTACTTTGAAACCTCTGCTTTCAAAATCAGCAATGACATTATCAAGGTTTGCAACAGGTGTGCTGTAAGCAATATGTTGGACACCTCCTACAGAGTTGTTATCAATAAAATCCTTAAAAATACTTTTTCCAGAAATCGGTTGAATTAATTCAATAAAAGTTCCGCCGGAGTAAGCCATTGCTACATAATTTTCAGCATCTGCCAGTTCACCATAGTATGTCCCGGCGAAATCCTGAAGTTTAGTAATACCTGTAGGACTAAAATTTCTAACCCCCAACACTTCCTTAAAGTATTTCTTAGTTTTCTCTATGTCTTTTGTGACGTAGGCGATTTGGGTGGGGGAGAGGAGGGGTGGGTCAGTTTTGTTGATCTTGTCCATAGTAATTCATGCTTTATTATAACGTGTTTGTTCAATCATAAATTCTAGTTTAAAGCAATCATATCCCTTATCAAACTTATCTCGTTTTATGGTGCCTTCTTTTCCGAATTGCTCATAAATAAACTGATCGAGCGATTTAGTATTTTTTTTCTGTTTCATTTTCACGTTTTATTTTGAGTGCTTTTTCAATTTCGGACTGTGGTGTTTTCTGAGTTTTCTTTTGAAATCCATTTGACAGCACGATTAATTTTCCCTGGTCCTAAAAACAAAATATCTGAACAACAGTAACTAAAATCAATTGAAAGTATTTTTGTTGAAACAAATCTATGAATTTTGAGGAATCTCTGGTTTTCGGGATTTGATTTAATCCGGATTGAATTTAGGAAAAAATCAACTCCCTCTAACCTGTAACGTGTGTAAATGCAGGGGAATCAGCCATCGGAGGTCAAATTAAAAAGCCCTCCATAGATCTACTGGGTAGAGCTTTGGAGGGCGAAGGTGGAGCCGGAGGGACTTGAACCCTCGTCCAGACAAGGGACTAACGCGCTTTCTTCATGCTTAGCATTTTTTGAATTGTAGGGTTAGCGTATGGAGAAATGCACACCGCCGTTAACCTTAGTTCCGTTTTCTTATTACGACAATGGAACAGTGCCGTAACCAGCTCAAAAGAATGATACCCATTGTGCAAAATTAATGAGCCGAACTCTGCACCGGGTAGCTTGTTCCGCCCACCTGGTGAACGGAATTAGGCGTCATCCCTTAGGGATTAAGCTGCAAGCGCGTAGTTGTTTTCGCCAATTAGACGATTGAGAGTTGAGATTTACGAGCCATATTCACAACGCTCGGCATGCTTACACATCAACCTCACCTGCTGTCGATACCTTTCGGCCCCAGATGATTATGCAAAGATACTTAAAATTACGGAGAGGCAGGGGATTACACTTCGACAAGCTCAGTGCGGCGCAGATTCGAGGTCGTAATGGAGGGATATGATTACAGATGCAGGCATGGGATTACTGATTCAAGGTCGCAGCACTGGGATGAGATTACAGATTCGAGGTCGCAGCGGCAGGACAACGAATCTTTAAACAAAGGCATTCCACCGCGTCAATAAATCTGTAATCATAATCCCTTGCACCGATTCAACGACATCTGTAATCCCCTGCCATTTGTACAACGGAAAATCCCTACTTTTGACACTTTTAAAATAGCTTATGAAAATTGGAATTATCAGGGAAGGAAAAGTGCCGCATGATAAACGGGTGCCATTTACTCCTGAACAAACAAAACGCCTTTTGACTGATTTTCCGGAAGTGGAAATTGTAGTGCAGCCCAGTCCTTTCCGTTGTTATACCGATAAAGAATACACCGACGCGGGAATTACTTTGCAGGAAGATGTTTCAGATTGTGATATTCTGATGGGAGTGAAGGAGGTTCCGGATAAAGAACTGATCCCCGGAAAACAGTATTCATTTTTTTCGCACACCATAAAAAAACAACCGCATAACAAACATCTTATCCATGCATTGATTCAGAAAAAAATCAGCATGGTCGATTACGAATGCCTGGTGGATGCCGAAGATAATCGTGTAATTGGTTTCGGCCGATATGCAGGAATTGTAGGTGCGTATAACGGTCTGATGGGATATGGAGAAATGTACAAGCTTTTTAAACTGAAGCCTGCTCATTTATCCCACGATAAAAAAGAACTATTTGAAGGACTGAGTAAAATCGGAATTCCTAACGTCAAGATTATCATTACAGGAGGAGGAAGGGTGTCTCACGGTGCTGAAGAAACTATGGGAGCTATGAACATCCGTAAAGTAACTCCCTACGAATTTTTAAATTACCAGTTCCGTGAACCTGTATATGTGCAACTTCATTCGCACGATTATTATGAAGCGATTGACGGAAGACCCTTCAGTAAATTCGATTTCTACCATAATCCGCAGGAATTCAAATCGAATTTTACCAGGTATGCTGCTAAGTGTGATGTGCTGATTCATTGTGCGTATTGGGATCCAAATGCACCTGTGCTGTTCACTCAAAAACAAATGAGTGATCCTGAGTTTCGTATCAGCATGATTGCCGATGTGACCTGCGATTTGAATGGCAGTATTCCTTCCACAACCAGAGCTACCACCATCGATGATAAGTTTTACGGTTACAATCCGATTACTGATGAAATAGAAGCACCATTCAATGCGGGAACTATAACGGTTATGGCTATTGATAATTTACCATGTGAACTACCGCGTGATGCTTCAGAGGGATTTGGACGACATTTAAGTGAAAGGGTCATGCCGGAACTGCTGGGTAATGACAGTTCAGGAATGATAAAAAGAGCTACGATTTGTAAGGATGGAAAACTGACTTCGCGATATGAATACTTATCCGATTACGCCGGACTTAAGCCATAGTGGTTTTCGCGCCGTTTTTTAAAAGTGCGATGGTACCTTTCTGATCTTTGGCAGTGAAAACTGTATTTCCCGCAACAAGAACATCCGCACCACAGGCTAACAGTTTCGCCGTATTATTCAAATCCACTCCACCATCAATTTCGATAAGCGTGGATGTGTTCTTTTCAACAATCAGCGCCTTGAGCTCACTGATTTTTAAATATGTATTCTCAATAAATTTTTGTCCGCCAAAACCAGGGTTCACCGACATCATACAAACCACATCAGTGTCGTGAATAATTTCTTTCAGTAACGAAACAGGTGTATGTGGGTTGATTGCCACTCCTGTTTTCGCACCCGTGCTTCTGATCAACTGTAAAGTGCGATGTAAGTGCGTGCAAGCCTCAATATGTACAGAAATCACATC
>Ga0190274_10000206_pt1 | contig 39882 bp, 48 predicted proteins | sample Popmic531T_FD_133002 | JGI IMG/M metagenome (GOLD analysis project Ga0190274, IMG submission 133002) | Populus adjacent soil microbial communities from riparian zone of Yellowstone River, Montana, USA - 531 T | ecosystem: Environmental > Terrestrial > Soil > Riparian zone | place: USA: Montana... | reverse complement strand
TGATGACTGACCAGGGCGGATTCGATCTCGGCGGTGCCGAGCCGGTGGCCGGAGATGTTGAGCACGTCGTCGACCCGGCCGGTGATCCAGTAATAACCGTCCTCGTCGCGCCGGCAGCCGTCGCCGGTGAAATATTTGCCGCGATAGGCGCTGAAATAGGTCTGAACGAAGCGGTCGTGATCGCCATAGACACCGCGCATCTGGCCGGGCCAGGAACGGACGATGCACAAATTTCCGGAGGCGGCGCCGTCCAGCACCCGCCCGTCGGCGTCGACCAGCTCGGGAGCGATTCCGAAGAAGGGCCGGCCGGCCGAGCCCGGCTTCATGGCGTGGGCGCCGGGCAAGGTGGTGATCATGATCCCCCCGGTCTCGGTCTGCCACCAGGTATCGACGATCGGGCAGCGCTCGTCGCCGACGACCCGGTGGTACCAGAGCCAGGCCTCCGGGTTGATCGGCTCGCCGACCGTGCCGAGCAGGCGGATGGAGGAGCGGTCGTGCCGCTTCACCGGCGCCTCGCCCTCGCGCATCAAAGCGCGGATCGCGGTCGGCGCGGTGTAGAAGATGTCGACCTTGTGCCGCTCGACGACGTCCCAGAAGCGGGAGAAGTCCGGGTAGTTCGGCACCCCTTCGAACATGAAGCTGGTCGCCCCGTTGGCGAGCGGACCGTAGACCACGTAGCTATGGCCGGTGACCCAGCCGACGTCGGCGGTGCACCAGAAGATCTCGCCCGGCCGGTAGTCGAAGACGTAGTGGAAGGTGGTCGCGGTCCACACCGCATAGCCGCCCGTCGTGTGGAGGACGCCCTTGGGCTTCCCGGTCGAGCCCGAGGTGTAGAGGATGAAGAGCGGGTCCTCGGCGGCCATCGGCTCGCAGGGGCAGGAATCCGGGAGGGTCGCGCCGATCTCGTCATACCAGTGGTCGCGGTCCCCGCGCATGGTGATTTCGTTGCCCAGGTGGCGGACGACGATCACCCCCGCCACGTCGGCGCCGCGGTCCAGCGCAGCGTCGACATTGGCCTTCAGCGGCACCAGCTTGCCGCCGCGTTTGCCGCCGTCGGCGGTGACGACGAAGCGGCTGGCGCAATCCTCGATCCGGCCGTGCAGAGCCTCGGGCGAGAAGCCGCCGAAGACGACGCTGTGGATCGCGCCGATGCGGGCGCAGGCGAGCATCGCCACCGCCGCCTCGGGGATCATCGGCATGTAGATGGTGACCCGGTCGCCCTTGCCGGCGCCGAGCGCCTGGAGGCTGTTCGCCATCCGGACCACCTCGGCGTGAAGCTGGCCGAAGGTCAGGGTGCGCGTGACGCCCGGCTCGTCGCCCTCCCAGATGATCGCGACGTCGGCCGAGCGCGCCTCGAGGTGGCGGTCGACGCAATTGTGGCAGAGGTTGAGGATGCCGTCCTCATACCATTTGACGTCGACCGGATCGAACGACCAGTTCGCGATCCGCTCCGGCGCCTTCACCCAGTCGATCCGCTTTGCCTGCTGCGCCCAGAAGCCGTCCGGATCGTCGAGCGATTGCCGGTAGAGCGTCTCATATTGCTCGGCGGTGCAATGGGTGTCGAGCGTGGCGGCGGCGGGGGGCGGGATGCGGTCGGCCATGACCGCGTTTCTACAGCCGTGTGGGGACAGTTGCTAGCAACTGTCCCCAGTCTCTTACTGGCCGAAGATGCGCCCCAGCGGGTTCAGGCCGCGGCGGCGGCGCTCGCGGCGCTGCTCGGGCTGGGCCTCGTCGCCGCTCTCGCCGCGCATCATCGCCTCGACGTCCTGGCCGAGCATGCCCGCATAGGCCGAGCGGGTGCGCAGCTTCACGGTCCAGTCGGGCCGCCAAGCGCGCGGGGCGCCGGCCGGGCGGGGCGTGCTGAAATTGGCCTCGCCGCCGAAGGCGTTCAGCATCAAGGAGGCGGCCTGGACCCGACCCGCGACCTCGGAGGGGACGGTGCACTGGGTCGAGGAGGCGGGCATCAGCACGCGCTGATGGAGCAGGCGGGCGATCTCGGCGTCGGAGAGATAGTCGAACGCGCTCAATTGGCTGAACTGCACCTCGCTCGAGGTCCAGATCACGATCGTCCCGTCTTGCGATGCTCCGGTCGCCATCATGAACCAGGCGCGGGCGCCGGGGACCGGCTGCCAGCCGACCGGCACGGCGCGCGAGGCGGCCGGGCTGTTCCGGGTGACCCGGATCGGCGCCAGGAAATCGTTGGCCGCGGCCAGGGTGAAGTTGATCTCCGGGCTGTAATTGCCGCGGATGGTGTGGGCGCCGACCAGCGAGCCGTTGGCCGGGATCCGCGCCTGCGACCGCTGGTTCGGCCATTCGCCATAAGTGGCGGAGCTGGCCGCGCTGGGCGGGTTCATCGCCTGGACGGCGAGCTGCGCCATCGCCGGCGGCAGCTGGCCGCGGCCGAGCCGGGCGAGGTCGATCTCGAACGGCTGGCCGGGGCGGGCATGCTCGCCGCAGCCCCAATAGACCAGGATCCGGCCCTGCGGATTGCCCATCTGGCGCGGATCGTAACTCGGGGTCGGCGCGGGCGCGGCCCGCTCCGGGCTGACCAGGGGCAGCGAGAGGCCGGCGCCGAGGGTGGCGGGCGGCAGATGCTCGGCCGACGGCGTGCCGGCGGCGCGGCGCGGGCTGCCGAGCTGCAAGGTGAGGTTTCGGACATAGCCGGGACCGGCCGCCATGCCGCGGCCGGTCATCGCGCCGAGCATCGAGGCGCGCGGCTGGCCGGCCTGGCTCATCGCGGCGAGGCCGCTGGTCGTTTCGGCCGACATCCAGTATGTAGCGGTGCCGCCGGACGCGGCGCCGCGCGGCTGGGCGACCGCCGCCGCGGTCGCGGCGACGGCGGCGAATGTTGCGATTCCGGCCAAAAAGCTTGTTTTCGTCATGTAAGTCACCATGTGAAGAGTGCAGGCTAGGAACCTGCCGGGGTTGGAAAACCGGGATTGCCCGCGGTCGTGACGGAGCCGTAAGACGCGGCCCACGTTGACGCGACGAGCATGAGACGAAAGCGCAGGATTGCGCGACCAAGGTGTATTATGTATGTAATGCACCACGTTTGAGACGGAGATTCGATTGACGGCCATCGCCCTTGAGACGACGAGCTTCGCCGTGCCGGACGCGCTCCGGCGCAACTGGCGCACGTGGAGCGTGCTCGCGCTGATGGCGGCTTTGTTCGTGGTGGCGGCGCTCAGCGTCGCCAAGCAGGCGGTATCGCCGCGGATCCAGCTCGACGAGCCCGGCACGCCCGGGGCGCTGGCCAGCGTGCGCGCGGCGGTCCCCGAGACCTCCGCGACCCGGCTTCGCGCCATCGCGCCGGAAAGCGCGCTCGAGATCAACGCCGCTATTCCCCTGTCCGATTCGGCCAATCCGGCCGCCCGGCCTTTCCTGCTCGGCGGCTCGGGCGCGGCCGATCGCCTGCGCTCGCTCGATTGCCTGACCGCCGCCATCTATTACGAGGCGGCGCGCGAGCCGACCGAGGGCCAGCGCGCGGTCGCCCAGGTGGTTCTGAACCGGGTCCGCCACCCGGCCTATCCGAACACGGTGTGCGGCGTCGTCTTCGAAGGCGCTCGGCGCTACACCGGCTGCCAATTCTCCTTCTCCTGCGACGGCTCGCTCCGGCGCGGTCCGATGGCGGCTTATTGGGAGCGGGCCCGGCGCGTCGCTCAGGAGGCGCTGAACGGCTATGTCTACGCCCCGGTCGGCTGGGCGACCCATTATCACGCCAATTATGTCGTGCCCTACTGGGCCTCGAGCCTGGTCAAGTCGGCGACGGTCGGCAACCACATCTTCTACCGCTGGCGGGGCGGCTGGGGCCGGGCGCCGGCCTTCACCAACCGCTATGCGGGCGTCGAGCCGGCCATCGCCTGGCGCGGCGGCTTCGGCCAGCCTTTGCGTTCGGAGATCCAGACGGCGGCCGGACAGAGCCCGCGCGACGCCGCCGCGGCGCAGGCCGCCGCGGAAGCGGCGCCGATGAGCAGCGTCGACAGCTTCCAGAGGGCCGTGCTTCGCCGCTACGAGCCGCTCCGCCGCGACACCGCCGACGCGGTGATTGCGGAGCGTGCCGACGACCGCGCCCTGTCGAGGACGCAGCGCTGGGCGCTGACCGGCAGCAACGGCGACACCCCGCAACAGGCCCCGCTCGGCCGCCGCGAAGGCGCCGAGCAGCCGCGCGACCTGCAGGGCGTCCGCTATCGCTGGGATCCGGCGCCGCGGACGAACAGCGGCGGCGAGAATTCAGGCGCCGAAGCGGCGACCTCGTCGGTGGCCGCCGAGGGGCGTTAGACCCACAGATCGTCATCCCAGCGAAAGCTGGGATCTCACTTCCTCAAGGCAAAGAGATTCCAGCTTTCGCTGGAATGACGGGACCAGACCTAAGCCGCCGAGAGCAGCCGCCGCTCGCCGGCGAGGTTCATCAGCGCCTTCTGCAATTTCTCGAACGCCCGCACCTCGATCTGGCGGATTCGCTCGCGGCTGACGTCGTAGACCTGGCTCAGCTCCTCCAGCGTCTTCGGCTCGTCGGTGAGGCGACGTTCGGTCAGGATGTGCCGCTCGCGGTCGTTGAGCGCGTTCATCGCCTCGACCAGCAGATCGTGGCGGATCCTGGTCTCCTCGGCGTCGGCGACGCGCTCGTCCTGGAGCGGCTCGTCGTCGACCAGGAAATCCTGCCAGCTGCCCTCGCTGTCGTCGCGCAAGGGCACGTTCAGCGAGGTGTCGCCGCCCATCGCCATGCGGCGGTTCATCGAGACGACGTCCTCTTCGCTGACGCCGAGATCGGTGGCGATCTTGGTGACATCCTCGGGCTTCAGATCGCCGTCCTCGAACGCCTCGATCCGGTTCTTCATTCGCCTCAGGTTGAAGAACAATTTCTTCTGGGCCGCCGTCGTGCCCATCTTCACCAGGCTCCAGCTGCGCAGGATGAATTCCTGGATCGAGGCGCGGATCCACCACATCGCATAGGTGGCGAGCCGGAAGCCGCGCTCGGGCTCGAATTTCTTCACGCCCTGCATCAGGCCGATATTGCCCTCGGAGATCAGCTCGGAGACGGGCAGGCCGTAGCCGCGATAGCCCATGGCGATCTTCGCCACGAGCCGGAGGTGCGAGTTGACCAGCTTGGCCGCGGCATCGGTATCCTGATGCTCGGTCCAGCGCTTGGCCAGCATATATTCCTCTTCCGGCGAAAGGATCGGAAATTTCTTGATCTCCGACAGATAGCGGTTGAGGCCAGCCTCACCGCCGGTTGCCGGGATCGTCGCCGGGACATTCCTGCCTGCCATGACTTCACATGCTCCTTGGTGCCGTACCCTTATAACACACCGTGCCGGCACTCAATGATTATACGGTGAGCGCGCTCAACAGTTCCTGAATATCAGACGGAAGCGCGCTTTCAAAGGATAAGTTTTCTTTCGAAACTGGATGGATGAAGCCGAGCGCCGCGGCATGCAGCGCCTGGCGATGAAAGTTCAGCTCTTTCAATATCTCCCGATGCGCCGGGCGGGTCCGGCCGTAGACCGGATCGCCGAGCAGAGGGTGGCCGATCGAGGCCAGATGGACCCGAACCTGATGGGTCCGGCCCGTTTCCAGACGGCATTCGACCAAGGCGGCCTCCTCGAGCGGCCGGACGATTCGGTAATGGGTCACCGCCCTCTTGCCGCGATTACCCTCCACCACCGCGATCTTCTTCCGGTTTGCGGCGGAGCGGGCGAGAGGGGCGTCGATCGTGCCGCTCGCCGGATTGGGCCGGCCGGCGGCGATGGCGAGATAGCGCCGGTCGATGCCGTGCCTGGCGAATTGCGCCGCCAGCCCTTCATGGGCGACGTCGGTCTTGGCGACGACGAGCAGGCCCGAGGTGTCCTTGTCGATCCGGTGAACGATCCCGGGCCGGGCCACGCCGCCGATGCCCGAAAGCCTCCCGGCGCAATGGTGGAGCAAGGCGTTGACCAAGGTGCCGTCGAAATTGCCGGCGGCCGGATGGACGACCATTCCGGCCGGCTTGTCGACGACCAGCAGATGCTCGTCCTCGAAGACGATCTCGAGGGCGATGTCCTGCGCCTCGTTATGGGCGGGCCTGGGCTCGGGAATGGAGACCTCGTAGGTGCCCGCGACCGCCTTGATCGCCGGGTCCCGGACCGGCGCCCCTTGAGGCCCGAGCACCGAGCCGCCGCTGATCAGCGCCTTCAGCCGCTGGCGCGAAAGTGTCGGTATCGCCGCCGCCAGAGCGCGGTCGAGCCGCCAGCCGGCCGCCTCTTCCGCGATCCGAGCCTGAATGATGGAATGCCCCCCCGACATTGGACAGGCGAGATGGGTGTGGAATCGTCGAATTTCAAGATACCCGCGCCCTTGCATCCGGGATTCGCAAGGGCCAATAGGGACCTGAACCGGCCAGGACCGACAGGGGCTCAGACGCATGAAATCGCACGAATTTGCTTCGCTTCTCTGCTCGCGCCTCTGTCACGATCTGCTGAGCCCGGTGGGGGCGCTCAACAACGGCATCGAATTGCTCGCCGACGAGCACGACCCCGAGATGCGGGCCCGTTGCCTCGATCTGCTCGCCGAGAGCGCCCGGGCCTCGGCGAACAAGCTCAAATTCTTCCGCCTGGCCTTCGGCGCCGCCGGCGGCTTCGCCGATGTCGTCGACACCCGCGAGGCGCGGGCCGCGATCGAGGGGTTGTTCGGCGGGGACGGCCGAATTCAGCTCGGCTGGATGGTCGACGAACCGACGATGAGCAAGGCCGCGCTGAAAGTGCTGCTGAACCTCGTCCTCATCGCCGGCGACGCCTTGGTGCGCGGCGGCAGCCTCGACGTCGGCGCCGAGAAGCACGTCACCGGCCTCGACATCGTCGTTCGCGCCCAGGGCAGCCGGATCGTGCTCGATCCCGAGCTGCGCAGCGTCCTGGTCGGCGAGACGTCCGCGGACGAGGTCGCCCCGCGCGCCGCCGCGGCCTGGCTCGCGCACTGCCTGGTTGAGGAGGGCAATGGCCAGATCCAGGTCGCCGACGGCGAGGAGGGCATTCTCATCATCGGAGCGAGCCTGCCGGCCTAGTCCAGCGTCGTCCGGTAACGCGCCAGCGCCAGCGCCGCGACCACGCAGACGAAGATGGCGAGCGCGAGCAGGCTCGGCACCATGTCGGCGAAGCTCTGGCCCTTGAGCAGAGCGCCGCGCACAATCCTCAGGAAATGGGTGACCGGGATCGCCGTGCCCAGCCATTGCGCCCATTCCGGCATGCCGCGGAACGGGAACATGAAGCCCGACAGGAGGATCGAGGGCAGCAGGTAGAAGACCGAGAGCTGCATCGCCTGCAGCTGGGTTCGGGTGAGGGTCGAGATCAGGAAGCCCAGGCCCAGCGAGCCGATGATGAACAAAGCGGTGCCGAGGATGAGGCCGCCCCAGCCACCCTGCATCGGAACGCCGAACAGGATCCGCGCGACTCCCAGGATCAGGGCGGTCTGGATCATGCCGACGATCACGAACGGCGCGAGCTTGCCGATCATCACCTCGAGCGGCTGGACGGGAGTCGCCAGCAGGCTCTCCATCGTGCCGCGCTCTTGCTCGCGGGTCACTCCCGATCGCGGTCATCATCACCAGGGTGAGGGTGAGGACGATGCCGAGCAGGCCCGGCACGATATTGTAGGCGGTGATGTTCTCGGGGTTGTAGCGGCGGTGGATGACGACTTCGAACGGCTGCGCGGGGTCGGCCGGCGGGGCGACGGCGCCGTGCAGATCGTGGCGCAGGGATTCCTGCGGCAGTCGGGCCAGCGCGGCGAGCGCGCTGCCGGTCGCGGTGGGATCGGTGGCGTCGGCCTCGACCAGGATCTGGGCGCGGTCGCCGCGCACCACCCGGCGGGTGAAATCGCCCGGAATGGTGATCGCGAACTGGACCTCGCCGGTCCGCACCAGCGCATCGAGCTCGGCCGGCGTGCGCGCCTGGTGGGTGATGTCGAAATAGGAGCTGTTGGCGATTCCGGCGACGACCGAGCGGGCGAAGACGCTGTTCTCCTGCACCAGAAGCGCGGTCGGCAGGTGGCGGGGATCGGTGTTGATCGCATAGCCGAACAGAAGCATCTGGATCACCGGCACCGCCAGGATCAGGGCATAGGTGATCCGGTCGCGGGTCAGCTGGATGAATTCCTTGATCAGGACGGCCAGCATCCGGTCGACGGAGAAGGCCTCGGCCTGCCTAGCGCTCACTGGAAATTGTCCTCGACGCCGCTCATCAGGTGGATGAACACGTCCTCGAGCGTCGGCTTGGTCGGCGTCCATTTGAACGGCGCCCGGCGATAGGGTTCGAGCGCTCGCTCCAGCGCCTTCTCGTTGCCGCCGCTGACGTGAAGGGCGAGGCCGAACGGCGCCGCCATCTCCACGGCGGGGTCCTTCAGCAGCTCGGCGGACAGCCGGTCGACTCCGGGTCCTTCGCCGCGCCAGGTGAACAGCCTGGCGGCGTCGATCACCTGCTCGGCGGTGCCGCGGGCGAGCAGCTCGCCATAAGCGATATAGGCGATGTCGTGGCAGCGCTCGGCCTCGTCCATATAATGGGTCGAGACCAGAACGGTCAGCCCCCTGGCGGCGAGTGCGTGGATCTCGTCCCAGAAGGCGCGGCGCGCTTGCGGATCGACGCCGGCGGTTGGCTCATCGAGAAGCAGCAATTGCGGCTCGTGCAGGGTGGCGGTGGCGAGCGCGAGCCGCTGCTTCCAGCCGCCGGAGAGAGTGCCGGCCAGTTGCTTGCGGCGCTCGGCGAGGCCGAGCTGATCGAGAGCATCGTTCACGCGCGCGCGGCCGCGGTCGAGGCCGCGGATGCGGGCGCTGAATTGCAGATTCTCCTCGACGGTGAGGTCTTCGTAGAGCGAAAAGCGCTGGGTCATGTAGCCGGTGCGACGTTTGATCTCCCAGCTCTCGGCGATGATGTCGAAGCCGAGCGCGGTGCCGCGGCCGCTGTCGGGCGTGAGCAGGCCGCAGAGCATGCGCAGGGTCGTGGTCTTGCCGGAGCCGTTCGGGCCCAGGAAACCGGTGATCCGGCCCTCCTCGACCTTGATGGAGAAGTCCTTCACGACCCTCCGGCCGCCGAACGACTTGTTGAGGCCCTCCGCGTCGATCGCCACGGTCATCGCTGGACGCCGATCGGATAGACGTCGACGGGCAGGCCAGGGACGAGGCGGGCGCCGTCGTCGGGCCGCGCCTCGACCATGAAGACGAGCCGGTCGCGCGCCTCGCGGCTGTAGATGATCGGCGGTGTGAATTCGGGACGCGGGCTGACGAAGGTGATGGTGGCGGAAAGGCCGGGAGGGCAGCCGTCGCAGCGGAACCGCACCCGGCTGCCGGTGCGATAGCCGGCGATCGCCCGCTCGGGCACGAAGAAGCGAACGTAGATGCGATCATCTGGGATCAAGGCGACGACGGGCTGGTTCGCCGCCGCCCATTCGCCGCGTTGGTAGAACACTTCTTCGATTCGGCCCGAGGAGGGGGCGATCGGCGACAGCGTCTGCAGCCGGGCGCCGGTTTCCGAAACGCGCGCGGAGGCCTGCGCTACACGCGCATCCGCGGCCCTGACCTGATCGGCACGCGCGCCCAGGGTCGCGGCCTCGATCCGCTGCTCCGCTGCCCTGAGGCGGGCGGCGGCGGTCTGATAGGTGGCGCGCGCCTCGTCGAGCCGCACCCGGGCATAGATTCCGCGGCGGACGAGGGCGTCGGCCCGGTTCAAAGCGATCCGGGCCTCGCGCGTCGCCGCCTCGGCCGCATCGCGGTCGGCTTCCAGGATGCCGAGCTCGGCGGGGCGCTGGCCCTTGCGCGCGTCCTCGGCCTGGGCCCGCGCCGCGGCAAGCTCGGCTTCGGCCTGCTCGCCCTGCGCGAGCTGCTGGTCGGGCTCGATCAGGAATAGGCGCATGCCCGCCGGCACGCGCTGCCCGCGCCGGACGGCGATTCCCTTCACCCGTCCGGCGGTCGCCGCGGACAGATAGAGCGTCTCGCCCTCGATATAGCCCGACAGGGTTTCGGCCGCGCGGAACGAGGGACCGAGCAGCCGCCAGACGAGGAACAGGATCGCGAGACCGGCCAGAACCAGGACGACGAGGCGCTGCGGCTTCATTCTTCATTCTCCCGAATGAGCAGTCCGCCGATGATCGTCTCGGCATGCTGGCGGGCGACCGCGGGCAGGTCGATGACGTCGCCGCCGACCGGCGTGAAGGTCTCGCGCCAAAGCACTCCCATCAGCATCGGCCCCATGATCGAAAAGGCATAAGTGCGCGGATCGCCCGGCCGCACCTCGCCGCGCTCCTGCGCCCGGGCGATCAGGGTGGAGATCAGCCCGACGCCCTTCGAGATCACCTCGTCGTGCCAGACCCGCGCCAGCTCGGGGAAATTGCGCGATTCCCCCACCACCATCTTCACCACCGCGCCGATCGGCCTGGCGGTGACCAGTTCGGCGAAGCGCGGCAGAAGCATCCGCAGCAGATCGCCCAAGGGTAAATCGAGCCCGAGCACCATGGCCTCGATCTCGTCGATATTGGGGATGATCGCGTCGTGGACGACGGCCCGGAAGATATCCTCCTTGGTCTCGAAATAGAGGTAGACGGTGCCCTTGGAGACGCCGGCGCGCCGCGCGATCTCCTCGATCCGGGCGGCGGCGAAGCCCTTTTCTCCGAATACCTCCAGGGCCGCCGCGACGATGTCGGCGGGCCGGGTTTCCTTGCGTCTCTGCCACTTAGGCCCAGCCACGCCGCGTTCCTAATAACTGACCGGTCAGTCATTAACGCATTCGCGACGGACTGTCCAGCGCCCGCGGCGGCGCGGGTAAACGCCTTGTTTACCACCCTCCGCCCATAACCCCTTCGCCATGGAAGAGCTGATCAACGACTTCATCGCCGAAACCCGCGACATGCTGCAGGCCCTGTCGGGCGCGATCGTCGCCTGGGAGGCGCATCCCGGCGACCGCGAGCGGCTCGACGAGATTTTCCGCTTCGTCCATACGGTGAAGGGCAATTGCGGCTTTTTCGATCTCCCCCGGCTCGCCCAGTTGAGCCACGCCGCCGAAGGGGCGCTGGCCGAAGTCCGCGCCGGCACCCGCACCGCCGACACCAGGCTGGTCAACGCCGTCCTCGCCGTGATCGACCGGATCGGCGAGTTGATCCAGGCGCTGGAGACCGGCGAGGCCTTGGCCAGCGAGGATGACGAGCAGCTTATCGCCGCGCTCGGAACCGAGATCGAGGTCTCGGTGCCGGCGCTTGAGCCCGCGGCGGCGCCCGAAATCGAAACCCGCAAATCCCAGCGCTCGATCCGCCTGTCCGTCGATTTGCTCGACCGGATGATGAGCGGCGTCTCAGACGCGGTGCTGGCGCGCAACGAGCTCGCCCGCCGCCTGCGCGATGCGCCGCGCGACGTCGAGGTGGAAGCGGCGTTCGAGCGTGTCTCCGCGTGCATCGCCGAGATCCGCGACGGCATCACCCGGACTCGAATGCAGCGGATCGACAGCCTGTTCGCAGGCCTGCCGCGCCTGGTCCGCGACCTTGCCGCGGAGCTCGGCAAGCAGGTCGCGCTCGAAGCCGACGGCGGCGACGTCGAACTCGATCGCGAGATGATCGAGATGATCCGCGACCCGCTGACCCATATCGTCCGCAACGCCATCGACCATGGTATCGAAAGCGCAGACGAGCGCGTCGCCAGCGGCAAGAAGCCGGCCGGCACCCTCAAGGTCTCGGCTCGTCAGGCCGGCAACCAGATCCTGATCGAGGTCGCCGACGACGGCCGCGGCATCGATGGCGACGCTCTCGCCCGCAAGGCCCGCGCCGCCGGCCTGATCAGCGCCGAGCAGGCCGAAAAGATGACCGCCGTCCAGAAGACCGCCTTGGTCTTCATGCCCAGCCTCTCGACGGCCGAGGAAGTCACCGCCATTTCCGGCCGCGGCGTCGGCATGGACGTGGTCCGAGCCAATATCGAGCGGATCGGCGGTGTCGTCGACATCGATTCACGCTCGCACCAGGGCGTGCGCCTCTGCATTCGAGTGCCGCTCACCCTCACCATCATACCGGCGCTGACGGTCAGCGCCGGCGGCCAGGTTTTCGCCATTCCGCGCTCGGCGATCGACGAGATTCTGCGCGTCGGCGGCGGCTCGGTGCGGATCGACGGCGTCGGCGAGGCCGAGGTCGCGACGATTCGCGACCGCCGCGTGCCGCTGATCGGCCTTGCCGACCTGCTCGGCGTCGAGCCCGAAGCGGGGCGCGAGGATCAGAAGTTGATCCTGCTGAAGCCGGCCGGCGGCGACGTCTACGCGCTCGCCGTAGACGCGGTCCATGATCATGAGGAATTGGTGGTGAAACCTGCGGCTCCCGCGGTCATGGCCGCCGGCCTCTATGCCGGCACGACTCTCGCCGACGACGGCTCGCCGATCCTGCTTCTCGATCCTTCCGGCATGGCCAATTGCGCGGGCGTGAGCTTCGACGAGAAGGAGATCGATGCTTTGCTGGCCCCGGCGGGGGAGGCCGAAGCGGTGCGCGAGACCAGCCTCCTGCTGTTCCGGACCCTGGACGGCGCCCGCCGCGCCGTGCCGGTGGCCCTGGTCGAGCGGATCGAGGACGTTCCGGTCGAAACGGTCCAGCGCAGCGCCGGCAAGCTTAGAGTCGCGCTCGGCGGGCGGCTGCTGCCGCTCGCCGGCTGCGACGCCGCGCCAGCCGAGGGCAAGCTGCGCATCCTCAGGCTCACCGACGGCGTCTCCGAGCTCGCCTACGGCTTCGCGGAAGTCGTCGACATTCGCGCCGTCGCGCTCGACGTGCACGCCGCACCCGCGCCCGGCGAGGTCGGCGGAGTCGCTCTGATCGATGGCGAGCACGTCGAGATGCTCGATCCTTACTGGCTGTTCGCGGCGCACGCCGATGCCTCGCCCGATGACGGCGCCAGGCCGGTCTGCGCCTTGCCCGAGGGCGATCCCTGGATGGAGAATATGCTTCGGCCGCTAATCGAGAGCCTCGGCTATCGGGTCGTCGCGGCGCGCGACGGAGTCGCCGCCGACATCCTGATCCAGTCCGCCGGGACGGAGGAGCCGCAAGGCTCCGCCGCGCAGATCCTTCGCATCCGCTCGCAGTCCGAGGCCGCCGGGGACGGCAGCATCTACCGCTACGACCGCGCCGCTTTGCTCAGCGCGCTCACCCGCAACGCAAAGGGTCAGGCCAATGGCTGAGCTTCTCCTCATCGCCCGGCTGGCCGGCCGCCGGGTCGCCTTTCCGGCGTCCTCGGTCGAGGCCGTCGTCGAGCTCGAAGGCCTCACGCCCGTGCCTCGCGCGGCCGGCCATGTCGCCGGCCTGTCGGCGCTGCGCAGCCGGGTGCTCACCGTCATCGACGCCTTCGCCTCGCTCGAATTCGGCCGTTCGGAAGGGCTGAGCGAAGCGATCGTCGTTCCCTCCGACGGCCATACCTATGCGATCATGGTCGAGGAGGTGGAGGACGTCGTCGAAGCCTCGGCGCCGCCGTCGCCGATCAAGGCGCCGCTGGGCGCCGGCTGGGACCGCGCCGCCACCGCGATGGTGGAGGTCGAAGGCGAGCTGTTCCTGCTGATCGACCCGCATCAGTTGATCGCGGGCCCTGCGGCACACGCTGCCTGACGCCTTAAGCTCATGCTTACCTCTTGCCGATAACGTCGCCACGAACACCGGAACGGAGCGGATGACATGAGAAGCTGTCTGGTCGTCGACGATAGCAAGGTGATCCGCAAGGTCGCCCGCCATATCCTCGAGACGCTAAACTTTTCGGTCGATGAAGCCGAGGACGGTCGCGAGGCGCTGAGCCGCTGCGAAGCCAGCATGCCCGACGTGATTCTGCTCGACTGGAACATGCCGGTGATGAGCGGGATGGAATTCCTGCGCGCGCTCCGCCAGGGCGAAACCGCGCAGCCGAAGGTTGTGTTCTGCACCACCGAGAACGACATTGCCCACATCCGCGCGGCGATCGCGGCCGGGGCCGACGAATATGTGATGAAGCCCTTCGATCGCGACACGCTCCACTCCAAGCTGCAGATCGTCGGCGTCGCGTGACCCTTCAGGCCGTTCTTCCATCCCGGCGGGCCGAACGGCCTGCCGAGCTGCCGCTTCGCGTGATGATCGTCGACGATTCGACGGTCGCACGGGCGGTGTTGTCGCGAATGATCGCGGCTCACGCTGATTTCGAGCTGGTGGCGACCGCCGGCAGCGCCGGCGAAGCGCTCGACGCGCTGAAGACGGTCCGCACCGACGTCATCCTGCTCGACGTCGAGATGCCCGGCGCCAGCGGGCTGGAAGCACTTCCCGCCATCCTTCGCTGCGGCCGCGGCGCCCGCGTGCTGATCGTCTCCTCCATGGCCGAGGACGGTGCCGAGACGACGGTGCAGGCCCTCGCCGCCGGCGCCGCCGACACTTTGCCGAAGCCCGGCATCGGCAATTTCGCCGGCCGCTTCAGCGAGGTCCTCGCCGAGCGGTTGCGCCGGATCGGCCGCGCCGAACGCGAATCGGACGCCGTCGCCCACGATCCCGAATTTCCGCCGATCCAGCTTCGTGCCATGCCGGACGCGCCTTTGGGTTGCGTCGCCCTGGCCGCCTCGACCGGCGGTCTCCACGCATTGCTCGCTTTCCTGCGGGCGCTTCCGGACCGAATCCATGCCCCGATCCTGGTCACCCAGCATCTGCCGGCGGTGTTCATGCCCTATTTCGCCCGGCAGCTGGAAAGCGCCGCCGGCCGCGGTGCGACGGTGGTCGGGGAGGGGCGCCTGCTCGTCGATGATTTGATCCATATCGCCCCGGGCGACGCCCATCTGTGCGTCGCGCGAATCGGCGGCGAGGTCCGCGTCAAGCTGGAGCGCAAGCGAGCGCCGTCCGGCTGCCTACCCTCGGCCGATCCAATGCTGTTCTCGGTTGCCGAAGCCTTTGGCGACGAGGCAGTCGGGGTGATGCTGAGCGGCATGGGCCGCGACGGCCTGATCGGCAGCCGCCGCCTCGTCGATCTCGGCGGCTCGATGATGGCACAGGACCGGCACAGCGCCTCGATCTGGGGCATGCCGCGCGCCGTCGCCGAAGCGGGGCTCGCCTCCGCGGTGATGCCGCCGGCCGAGCTGGCCCGGCGAATCGGCGAACGGGCGGGAGCCGGATCATGGAAATAAGCGACTCCGCCCGTCGAATCCTCGCCGGCGTGCTCGAGGCGCGCACCGGACAGCAGCTCACCATGAACCGGCGCTGGCGGATCGACACCGCTCTCGCCGCGATCATGCGCGAGCGCGGCTTCGACACGGTCGACCAGCTCGTCTCGCGGCTCGTCGGTGGCCGGGATTCGGCTTTGTCCGACCAAGTGATCGAGGCGCTGCTCAACAACGAAACCTATTTCTTCCGCGACCGGCTGCCGTTCGATCTGCTGCTCGCCGGCCCAGTGAAGCGGCTCGAACAGGCCCGCGCCAGGGAAAGGCGCCTCTCGATCTGGTGCGCCGGCTGCTCGACGGGTCAGGAAGCCTATTCGCTGGCGATGAGCTTCGCCGACGATTCCGCGCGCTGGCGGGGCTGGACGATCGACATCGTCGGCACCGATCTGTCCCGATCGGCGATCGAGCGGGCGCGTTCGGGCACCTATTCGCAATTCGAGGTTCAGCGCGGGCTGCCGGTCATGCAGATGATCCGCTGGTTCGAAGAGCTGGGCGGCGGCGACTGGCGCGCCTCGCCGCAACTGCGCGGCGCCGTTCGCTTCGAACTCAAGAACATCACCGAGCCGCCGCCGCACCCGGGCAAGTTCGACATCATCCTGTGCCGCAACGTGTTGCTCTATTTCGCCCCGAACATGCGCCGGCTGGCCTTCAACCGACTGGCCGAGGCCGTCGTCCCGGACGGCACCTTGATGCTGGGCGCGGGCGAGACGGTGATCGGCCAGACCGACCGCTTCGTCTCCGATCCGGATTGCCGCGGCCTCTATCTGCCGGCGCCGGCGAAGGTGGCCCAGGCGCGCGTCGCCTGAACATCCCGAGTGATCCCGCGGAAGCGGGACTCATGAGCATCCCGCCGGGCCGACATTGGAGCGCGTCCTCATCGCGTCCGCTTTCGTTCATGGGTTCCGGCTTTCCCCGGAATGGCTATTGTGAAGCCGTGGACGACGATATCATCGACGCGCCCTCGCCGAATTTCGACGAACGGGATCAGGCCGTTTCGATGGTCGTGCTCCATTATACCGGCATGAAGGATGCCGCCTCGGCGATCGCCCGGCTGCGCGATCCGGAGGCGCGGGTTTCCGCCCATTATGTCGTCGCCGAGGACGGCCGGGTGCTTCGCCTGGTCGCCGAGGGCAAGCGCGCCTGGCATGCCGGCCAATCCTATTGGCGCAGCATGCATGGCGTGAACGGCTGCAGCGTCGGAATCGAAATCATCAATCCGGGCCACGAATATGGCTACCGGCCCTTCCCGGACCAGCAGATGGATGCGCTGATCCCATTGCTCGCCGGCATCGTCGAGCGCCATCAGGTGCCGCGCGCCAACGTCGTCGGCCACTCCGACGTCGCCCCGGCGCGCAAGCAGGATCCGGGCGAATTGTTCGACTGGGCAAGGCTGGCCCGGCACGGGCTCGCGGTGGCGCGGCCGATCCGCGATCTGGTCGATCCGCACTGGACCGACGGCGGCTTCCTGCTCGCGCTGGAGCGCTACGGCTATGACGTGCGCGACGGCCTGGCCGCCACGGTCGCCTTCCAGCGCCGCTTCCGCCCCGAACTGATCGACGGCACGATCGACGGCGAGTGCCGCGCCATCCTTCTTCAGCTGCTCTTGGACCGGGAGCGCGGACACGTTATATAGGATGGGCCAGAGGGTCGGGCGGCCGCGGCTCGCGCAAGCGAGGCGAGGAAAGTCCGGGCTCCACGGAACGACGGTGCCGGTTAATTGCCGGCGGGGGCGACCCCAGGGAAAGTGCCACAGAAAGCAATCCACCGGGTCTCGGCCCGGCAAGGTCGAAAGGGTGCGGTAAGAGCGCACCGCGCTGACGGCAACGCCAGCGGCACGGTAAACCCCACCGGGAGCAAGACCGAATAGGGGCGGCATATGGGCCAGGTTCCGGCTCGTCGCCCGGGTTGGTTGCTTGAGGGGCGGAGCGATCCGTCTCCTAGAGGAATGGCCGCACAGTCCGCCGGCGCCTTGGCTCAGGCGGATGGACAGAACCCGGCTTACAGACCCTCTGGCCCCTATCCCCCCATCGCGGCGGGTTTGAGTCCGACGCCGAGCCAGAGCAGCAGCACCAGGCTGGCCGCCGCGACCGGGCCGAGGGTGAGCTGGCTGATCTCGATATTGGCGGGCGCCACCCGCCACAGCAGATAGAACACACCGATGACCGCGAGGCTGCCCAACGTTTCGACGCCGAAGCGGCGCCACAGCGCTCGGCGCGCGGCCGCCATCCTTTGCTCGGCACGGACGGCTCGCTCGATCCGGCCGACGAAAGCTTCGTCGGGCGCCGCATCCGGCACGGCGAAGAATGCGGTCAATTCCGCGTCGATCCGGTCGTCGTCACTCATGAGCCATCTCCAGTCTGGCGGTAAGGGCGGCGCGCGCCCGCGCCAGGATAGATTTCAGCGTGCCGAGCGGAAGTCGCATGATCTCGGCCGCCTCGCTGTGCGAGCACCCTTCGCCGAAGCAGAGCAGGGCCGCGGCCCGCTCGCGGTCCCCGAGGCTGGCGAGGGCGCGCTCGAGGTCGATCCGGGCGTCGGGGTCATGCGCGGCGCCGCCGTCCTCTTCGAACGAGGCCTGGTCGCGCGCTTGCCGACGGCCCTTGGCCCGATGCGAGGTGAGGAAGGCGGTCCATGCGATTTGCATCAGCCAGCCGCGGTAGGCGCCCTCGCCGCGATAGCTCCCCGCCGTCCGCCACGCCTTGAGGAAAACCTCCTGAGCAAGGTCGTCGGCGCCTTCGCCGCGGGTCAGGCGCGAGAGGAAGCGGCGCACCGCGCCTTCGTGGCTGCGGACGAGCGCGGTGAAGGCGGCGGCATCGCCGGCCGCCGCCCGCCGGGCCAGCTCGCGGTCCTGGTCCATGTCTCGCCCCTTGGCCGGCTGCGATCAGGACTGTCCGTCGCGTTTCTTGGCGAGATAGTGCCGGAACAGCAGCGCCAGCCCGACCAGCGTGGGAAACAGCGCCGCACCGCCCATGTTGCGCAGATCGTCGGGATCGCCCTGGATCAGGGCGAACAGGAACAGTGCCAGGCCGAGCGCGATCAGCACGAAGGCGGTGCGGTCGTCATTCGCGCCGCTCGGTCGCTGTTCGAGCTCGACGCCGGCGAGCAGAGCGGGCACCGCCGAGCTGTCGCGGCTGATCGCCTCGCGGATCGTCTTGTGCTGCATGCCGGCGCGCCAGAGCCGCGCGATCTGCGTCAGGCCCAGTACGATGCCGGTCGTCAGCACCGCGAAAATAAGAACGTCTTCACCCATGTTCATTCCCCTATGGTTGGATCTCTTGCCGGTTTGACGCCGCGGCCGATCGTTTTGGATGAGGCTCGCAAAAAATTTTTCACCGTCGGGCGTGCGTTGGCGCGCCGGGGCGACTAGATGGCCGTATCTATGGCCAAGGCTAAACGATCGAACGACTGGGGCTTTCCCCGCTGGCGCGCTTACGGCTCCGCGCGCGAGGCGGAGCCGGTGCGCCAGTGCGACCGGCACGGTTGCGACGAGCCCGGCGACCGGCCGGCGCCGAAATCGCCGAACAGCGCCGAACGCTGGTATTTTTGCGAGCGGCACGCCGCCGAATACAATCGCGGCTGGAATTATTTCGAGGGGCTGACCGCCGAGGAGGCGGCGGCGCGCGAGGCCAACGAGCGCCGGGGCGCCGACGCCTTCGCCAGCGCCAATCATTATGGCTGGGGTGGTCCCGGCGACGGCAGCCGAAGCCGCGACGAGATGCGCGCCCTCGACGTGCTCGAGCTCGACAGCGACGCCGGCTTCGAGGAGATCAGGGCCGCCTATCGCCGCCTCGCCAAGGCCCACCATCCGGACGTCAAGCCGGGCGACGCGGAGGCCGCCGCGCGCTTCCAGGCTATCCAGGCCAGCTACGAGGTGCTGCGGCGGGCCGAGGAGCGCCGCGGCGCCGCCTGAAGCGGCATTTTCGAAGGCCTTGTCTCCCGACCCGTCCGGTGCGACCTTCGGCCGAGCCATGGCCCGACTCTTTCTCAGCTACTCGCGGGAGGACCGCCACCTGGTCGAGCCGCTCGCGCATCTGCTCGAGCGCGCCGGCCACTCCGTCTGGTGGGACCGCCGCATCGCCGGCGGCTCGGACTTTTCGGCCGAGATCGCCCGCGAGCTCGCCACGGCCGCCGTGATCCTGGTCGCCTGGTCGAACAATTCGGTCGTGTCGCACTGGGTCAAGGACGAGGCCGCGGAAGGACGCGACCGCGGCCGCCTCGTCCCTCTGCTGCTCGACCGGACCGTGCCGCCGCTGGGTTTCCGCCAGATTCAGGCCGTGGATCTGGCCGGATGGGAGGGAAACGGCAGGCCCGCCGCCTTCGACGAGCTGCTGCGCGCGATCGACCTGGTCGGAAGCTCGCGCGAGCGGCCGGTCCCGGACACGTCAGCCCCGCCGCCTCCGCAGCCGTCGAAAGCGCCTTCGAAGCTGCCTTGGCTGTTGGCCGGCTTTTTCGCCGTCGCGGTGCTCGCGATGGCGGCCATCTTTTTGCTGCGGCCGCCGAAGGCCGACCCGCCGGCGGCTGTCCCCGCCAAAGCCGAGCCGTCGGCGTCGGCGACGCCCGCGGCCGAGGGCGCCGCGAACATCGATGGCCGCTGGCGAATTTCCTGGAACCTGGGCGGCACGCCCTATGAAGGAGTGCTCGTCGCGACCGGAGCGACCGCCCGGATCGAACTCGATGCGATGACCTCTCTCGGCCGCCAGTCGGTGCGCCAGGACTGCGCGGTGGCCGGCAGCGCGCCGATCCGAATCAGCTGTCGCAACGTCGAGATCGTCTCCGGCCCGCCGGGCTACATGCCGGACGATTTCACGTTCGAGCGCAGCGGCGACGATCTCCTGACCGGCTCGCTTTCCGATCCGCTCGGCCTCGCCACCGCGCAGGTCACGGCACGCCGCGAATAGCTCATTCGGTGAACATGAAGGTGCCGGTCACGCTGGCGACCGGGTTGTCGGCCTCGCCGTCATGCGCCAGCCCGCGCACGAAGCCGACGCTCTTGGTCAGGCCGTAGCAGATGCCGCGGCCGACGATGGTCTTGCCGGGCGTCGCCGGCCGCAGATAGTCGACGCGCAGGTCGAGCGTGACTTGGTGACGGAACTTGCCGAGGCGAATCCAGATCGACAGGCTGGTCGCCATGTCCATCAGGCTGATGATCGGCCCGGAGGCGATGATGCCGCTGTCCGGCATGCCGATCAGCCGCTCGTCATAAGGCAGGCTGAGCTCGGCCCAATCGTCGCCATGATCGCGATAGGCGATGCCGATCGCGCCGCCATGGCCGACCCGGCGGACATAGGACATGAAGCGCTCCGGATCGAAGCGCTCGGCGGTGCGGGGGTCGGTCACGCCGCGAGCCTTTCGGCGGTCTCGCGGATCAGTGCGATCATGTTGGGTATGCCTTGGGTGCGGTTCGAGCTCAGCTGATTTTTCAGATCGAAGCGGGCGAGGGCGGCTTCGATGTCGAGAGCGACGATTTCTCGAGGTGAGCGGTCCTGCACGGCAAGCAGGATGAGTGCGACGATCCCCTTGGTGATCGCGGCGTTGCTGTCGGCGAGGAAATGGAGCCGGCCGTCGGCCCGCGCCACCGGATAGACCCAGACGGCGGCCGAGCAGCCCCGCACCAGGGTGGCGTCGGTTTTCAGCACGTCCGGCATCGGCTCCAGCGCCCGGCCGAGATCGATCAGCAGCCGGTAGCGGTCGTCCGCGTCGAGCAGTTCGTAATCGGCATGGATGTCGTCGAGGGACTGGAAGGACATGGCGCCCGCTTAATCGCGCCTGCCCGTCTCGTCACGAACAGACTTACTCGTCCGCTCCGTCGGCGATGGCTTCGAGGCGTTTCACCCGCTCTCTGAGATCCGCGAGCTCCAGCCGGGCGGCGGCGGGGGAGGGGCGGGTGGCGCGCCCGCTTTGAGTCAGCTCCAGCCTGCGCAGATCGAGCCAGCCGCTCCAGCCTTTCAAAGCGGCGAGGCTCAGCATCGCCAGCGCGACCACCGCCGCCGCCAGCACAGTCACCAGCATACCCGCGTCGCCCATCGCCGCCTCCTACCGGTCCCGAAGCCGCTCGATCTCGCGCTCGAGGCTGTTCTCCTTCTCGACCGTGATCCGCTCGATCACGGCGAGCCGTTCCTTCAGCTGCTTCACTTCCTCGCGCAGCCGCTGCGCTTCGGCATCGTCGTGCGCGACGGCGTGCCGACCGCTGCGCCGCCCGTGTCCGAAACCGTATCGTGCCTTGATGATCCCGGCGATCATGACCATCGCCACGATCAGCACCACCATAATCTGGCCGCCGTTCATTCCTTGTCCTCCCGGCCGTACGGCCCGTTTAGCCGACTCTCTGGTCGCGCAGCCGCTCGATCTCGTCGGCGACGTTCATGCCCTTGTCGGTGACGATCCGCTCCAGCACCCGCACCCTTTGTTCGAGCAGATCGGGGCGCGGATTGGTCGCGGCTGCCTGGGCAGCGGCGATTTGCGCCTCGAGTTCCATCCGCTTCTCGCGATAGCGCAGGATCCGGCTGACCAGTGCGAATATGCACGCGGTCGGCAGGCCGATGACGATGAAGGCGATGAGCGCTTCGGAAAAACCCATGATCAGTTCCTCGAAACGCGCAGGGATTCGATCTCCTGCGTCAGCCGGTGGCCGTCGTCGGTGACGATCCGCTCGACATTGGCGAGCCGGTCCTTGACCGCGCCCAGCTCCGCCTTGAGCTGGGCATTCTCCTGCGAGAGCAGCTTGATCCGCTCCATCGCCTCATCGTTGCTCTTCGGATAGACCGCCTGGCCCCAGACGCCGTCGAGCGGGTAGCCGTGCTTGATCCTGAGCCAGGTCGTGAACACCCAGCCGGCCACGGCGATCAGGCCGATCCCCATCGCCATGACCGCGACGAGCGGCCCGTAATTCTGCATCAACTGATCCACGTCCCTGTTTCCTTCCTAGCGAAGCTGTTCGATCTCATGCGCGGTGCGAGTCGCGGGATCGGTGGCGATCCGCTCGAGCACGGCGAGCCGCTCCTCCTGCCGCTTGATCATGAGCCGCAACCCCTCGTTTTCGTGCGCCAGCCGCGCGTTGATTTCCGCCTCGGCGAGGCTGGCCGCCCTTTTCGCCGCGCCTTCGCCTTGGCGATAACGAAGCACCGCGACGATCACCCAGGCGGTGGCGATGATCGCCGTGATCGGAATGAGGATCCCGAAATTCATGCCTTCCCCCTTTCGGCGCTCAGCGCAATTGCTCGATCTCGCGGGCGAGCCGGCCGTGCGAGCTGGTCACATAGGTCTCGACGTCGGCCAGCCGGCGGTCGAGCTCGCGGAAGCGCGAGCGAACCTCGCGGGCGGTGCGGCGCGGGCTCCGGCGCACGTCCTGCCAAAATTTCTTCTGGTCCGGATCCTGCTCGTAGAGCTCGACCGGCTTCTTCGGCGCCAGCCAGGCGATGATGAAATAAGCGAGCAGCAGATTGCCGCCGCTGAACACCGTGCCGAGCACGAAGCCGATCCGCACGACGGTGACGTCGAGCCCGGTATAATCGGCGATGCCGGCGCAGACTCCGGCCCATTTGCCGTTCTGCTTGTCGCGGTAGAATCTGCTTCGGGGACCGGTGGACATCAGTTCCTCCTGCCCGGCCGGTTGGAGCGGCCGGCGGCTTCGAGCATCCGCTCCGAGCGGTCCTCGAGCGCGGTTTCGACCGGATCGCAGCCAATCTGTCGCCAGTTCGGATTTTCGGCCTGGACGATGCGCTCGATCGTGCACATCCGGTCGTCGAGGCGCCGGGCGAGATCGTGCAGCTCATCGAGCAAATTCTCGTCCTCGCGGGTCAGCGTCGCGGCGGTCTTCCACTTGGTGATGTAGTGAAAGATGATCCACGGCAATGCGACGAAGATGATCGGGACGATGACGATTTCGGAACCCATCCCTCATTCCCCCTTGTTCGCGGCGTCGCCGCTCTTGGCTTCACCGCCATTGGAGCGGCGGGCGAGATTGGCGCGAAGCGCCTCCAGCTCGGCGTCGACCTTGTCGGCATTCCTCAACTCGGCGATCTCCTCGTCGAGCGTCTTCAGCGGCGCGCCCAGGCTCAGCGCGTCCGCCTCGCCCTCGGCGAGATCGGCACGGCGTTCGAGCACGTCGAAGCGCGAGAAGGCGTCGTCCACCTTTGGGCCGGCGTAAAGCTCGCGAAGCCGGGTACGGTTCTGGGCGCTTTCCATCCGGGTCATGATCGCGTTCTGGCGGGCGCGCGCCTCGCGCAATTTGTTCTGCAGCTTGGCGATGTCGCCCTCGGACGCGCGCAACGCGTCGTCGAGCACCTCGATTTCGCTCTTCAGCTGGTCGGCCATTTCGCCGGCTTTCTGCTTCTCGTAGAGGGCGGCCTTGGCGAGGTCCTCGCGGTCCTTGGAAAGGGCAAGCTCCGCCTTCTCGACCCAGCTTTCCTGGAGACGGTCGAGCTTGACGATCTGGCGCCGCATCTCCTTCTGGTCGGCGATGGTGCGCGCGGCCGAGGCGCGGACCTCGACCAGGGTCTCCTCCATCTCCATGATGATCATCCGGATCATCTTGGCGGGGTCTTCGGCCTTGTCCAGCAGATCGGTGACGTTGGCGGCAATGATGTCGCGCGTCCGCGAAAAGATGCCCATGGGAAACAGCTCCTTCGTATTGAGATAGGGCCGGGCCGGCTTGGATTCGGAATTAGCACGCGGGGCGGTGATGCGCATCAGCTCCTCGGGCCTGACCCTGATCCTCACCGGCTTCGGTTCAGCCATTCGTCGGCGCCTTGAACGTCGCCGTCCCCATCCAGCCGGTCTCCTTCAGGCCGGCGGCCTGGACCGGGCCGACCGCGGCGGTGATCGAAAGGGTGGAAAGAACGATGGCGCCGACGGCGGCGGTGGCGGCTTTGGCGTAGCGGTCGTAGTTGAACATTGCGGGTCTCCCTGAACCTGATCTTGTCTCGTTGCGGCCGATCATTCGGCTTGATGTCAATTCTTAAGCATTCCTCGTGCCAAATGCGGAAAGCGGCGGAAATCCGCTAAAAAAGCCGATTTTCTCTGACTGATCGGCCACTTAACCCTTGCCAACACGTGGGAAAATGCGCCAACATTGGGTATGGAGCGCAACACCCACCTGGTCGGCCAGTCCACCGCCTTTCTCGACGCGGTCGAGCGCGCCAGCCGCGCCGCGCCGCTCGACCGGCCCGTGCTCGTCATCGGCGAGCGCGGCACCGGCAAGGAGCTGATCGCCGAGCGCCTCCACCATCTGTCGTCCCGCTGGGACGGGCCGCTGATCGTGATGAACTGCGCCGCGCTCCCGGAGACCTTGATCGAGGCCGAGCTGTTCGGCCACGAGGCTGGCGCCTTCACCGGTGCGACCAAGGCGCGTCCCGGCCGCTTCGAGGAGGCCAATGGCGGCACCCTGTTCCTCGACGAGCTCGCCACCCTCTCGAGCCCGGCGCAGGACCGCCTCCTGCGCGCGATCGAATATGGCGAGGTGACGCGGATCGGCTCGTCCAAGCCGCTCGAGGTCGACGTCCGAATCGTCGCCGCGACCAACGAGCATCTCCCGCGCCTGGTCGAGGAGGGCCGCTTCCGCGCCGATCTGCTCGACCGACTGTCCTTCGAGGTTGTGACCTTGCCGCCGCTCCGCCACCGGCAGAGCGACATCCCGGTGCTCGTCGATTTCTTCGGCCGCCGGATGGGGCTGCTGCTCGGCTGGGACACCTGGCCGGGCTTCAGCGAAGGCGCGATGGAGAAGCTGTTCGCTTATCCCTGGCCGGGCAACGTGCGCGAGCTCCGCAACGTCGTCGAGCGCGCCGTCTACCGCTGGGAAGGGCAGGAGGGGCCGATCCAGGACATCCAGTTCGATCCGTTCGAAAGCCCCTGGCGGCCGCTGTCGGGCCAGGGTGTGCTGTCGCCGCGCAGGGAAGCGCCCGCCGAAGCCGCCGATTCGTCCGCCGAGGCCGCGGCGAGGACGGAAGAGTCGGTCATGATGTCGCGCGGTTTCACCGCGGAGGAATGCGCCGACCTGCGGCTCGCCGTCGCCGAATATGAAAAGGCGATCCTCACCGCCGCGCTGGAGAAATGCCGCTGGAACCAGCGGGCCGCGGCCACGGCCTTGTCGCTGACTTACGACCAGCTCCGCCACGCCATGCGGCGGCACGAGCTGCAGGGCGGCTGACCGCCCTCACCGATATTCGGCGCAAATGTCCTCGTCGACGATAGCGACGAACCGCCACGTTCCAGCCGAATCCGCCGCCAGATAGACGCAATTCTTGTCGATCCGGGTCGCCGGCCCGGACCCGCCGGAGACGAGGCCCGAGAACAGGCAGATGACTCGGCCGGCGCGCTCGGGGCCCGGCAAATCGGGCCAGCAGCGCGAGGCGCTGAGGACGATGTGCGGCGGCGGCCGGCAGGAGGGCTCGGACTGGTCGGGGCAAGCGAGCCAGGCATCGAGCGCCGTCTGCACCTGGCCGCGGTCGGGCAGGGTCGCGGCTTCCGTCGGAACCGTGCCGCCAAAGGCCCAGGCCGCGAGGCCGAGCGGGATCGTGCCGAGGATCCTCCCCATGCCGGAAGTGTAAGGGTTGGCGCCGGCCGCGACCATACCCTTTTGGTTCGGAGCAACGCCTTGAGGCGCTCACGTCCGCGCGCTGCGCCGCGCCATTGACCGCGAAATCACATCCTTGTTCGACCGGTCGTCAGTCGCTCAGCAATAGGGCGGGCACATGGACACTTTCAGCGTCTGCACCCGCTCGATCACTTGCTTCTGCTCGGCGCGGGCAGCATCGATTTCGGCCCGGGTCCGGCAGCGGCGGGTGCCGCCGAGGCGGCTGCCGGTCGGCTTGATCACCTCGCACACCTTCTTGGTGTAATAATCGTCGCTCTTGTTCACCGGCTCGGCGGCAGCCCAGCCGGTGACCGGGATCGCCACCAGCGCGACCGCGGTGAGCAGGCTGACGGCGAGAGGGGGCTTCGACATGGTCATTTCTCCAGCGGCTGTCAGCAGGCGGGGCGCGGCGGTGCGCACATGGTCGCTTTCATCGCCTGGGTGCGCTCGAGCGTCTGGCGCTGCTCGGCCTGATACGCATCGAGCTCGGCCTGGGTCCGGCAGCGACGCTGGCCACCGAGACGGCTGCCGGTGGGCGTGATCACCTCGCAGACCTTCTTGGTGTAATAATCGTCGCTCTTGTTCGCCGGCGCCGCGGCGCCAAGAGCCGCGATCGGCAGCGCGACGAGGCCGAACGCGGTGAGCAGACTGGTCGCAAGAGGGGGCTTGGGCATGGCCGCTCTCCGGGATTGAGACAGGAACGAATGTTATCAAGGCATTCCACGTCTGTCGAGCGCGGCCGGGGTCCGCATCGAGCGACGCTCTTGTTCAAGCGGATGCGCTCCGGCAAGGCCCGGCGATGACCAGCCCCGATTTCTACCGGATCCGCCGCCTGCCGCCCTACGTCTTCGCCGAGGTGAACGCGATGAAGGCGGCCGCCCGCGCCCGCGGCGAGGACATTATCGACCTCGGCATGGGCAACCCCGACGGCGCGCCGCCCCCGCATGTGATCGAGAAGCTTGCCGAGGTCGCCCGCAATCCGCGCGCCCATCGCTATTCGGCGTCGAAGGGCATTGCGGGCCTGCGCAAGGCCCAGGCCGGCTATTATGCCCGCCGCTTCGGAGTCGAGCTTGATCCGGAGAGCGAGGTGATCGTCACCCTGGGCTCGAAGGAAGGGCTCGCCAATCTCGCCCAGGCGATCACCGCGCCCGGCGACGTCGTGCTGGCGCCCAATCCCTCCTATCCGATCCACCAGTTCGGCTTCATCATCGCCGGCGCCGCGATCCGTTCGATCCCGGCCGCGCCCGGGCCGGATTTCTTCGACATCCTCGAGCGCGCCGTCCGCTACACCGTGCCCAAGCCGACCGTGCTGGTGATCGGTTATCCGTCCAATCCGACCGCTTATGTCGCCGACCTCGCTTTCTACGAGCGCGTCGTCGCCTTCGCCCGCGAGCACGGCCTTTGGGTCATTTCCGACCTCGCTTATGCCGAGATCTATTTCGGCGATACGCCGACCCCGTCGATCCTGCAGGTGCCCTACGCGAAGGACGTCGCGATCGAGTTCACCTCGATGTCCAAAACCTACACCATGCCGGGCTGGCGGATCGGCTTCGCGGTCGGCAATCCGGAGCTCGTCGGGGCGCTCGCGCGGGTCAAATCCTATCTCGATTACGGCGCCTTTACCCCCATCCAGGCCGCCGCCGTCGCGGCGCTCAACGGTCCGCAGGATATCGTCGCGGCCAATCGCAAGCTCTACAAGGCACGCCGCGACTGTCTGGTGGAATGTTTCGGTCGCGCCGGCTGGCCGATCACGCCGCCCGAGGCCAGCATGTTCGCCTGGACCGCGATCCCGGAGCAATACGCCCATCTGGGCTCGATGGAATTCGCCAAGCGCCTGCTCGCCGAGGCGGGGGTCGCGGTCAGCCCCGGCGTCGGCTTCGGCGAGGAAGGCGAGGGTTACGTGCGCATCGCGCTGGTCGAGAACGAGCAGCGCCTTCGCCAGGCGGCACGCGGGGTGAAGGCGTTCCTGGCGAAGGGTCCATAAGCGGTATTCCTGCGAAAGCAGGAACCCAGAACAGCGGTCGAAGGGAACGTCAGGCTCAGTCCAGGCTCCTGCTTTCGCGGGAGCACGGCTCAGGGCAGCTCTGCCTTCGGGAACCCGTCCCAAGCCGCATCGTAATCCGGCTGGGCATGGTCGAGCGCGAACCGCGTCGGCCGATAGGGCCAGCAGCTTTCGATCATGAAGGCCAGCGTGCCCTCGATCTTGTGGGGCTTGAGCTCGGCCTCGCTGGCGCCTTTCCAGCTCGCCGCATCGGGCCCGTGGCCGGCCATCAGGTTGTGCAGGCTCATCCCGCCGGGCGCGAAGCCTTCCGCCTTGGCGTCGTAGGCGCCGTCGATCAGGCCCATGCACTCGCTCATCACGTTGCGGTGGAACCAGGGCGGCCGGAACGTGTCCTCGGCAACCATCCAGCGCGGCGGAAAGATGACGAAATCCGCATTGGCGCGGCCCGGCACGTCGCTGGGCGAGGTGAGGACGGTGAAGAGGCTCGGATCGGGATGGTCGTAGCTGACCGTCCCGATCACGTTGAACAGGCTGAGGTCGTATTTCCAAGGCGCGAGATTGCCGTGCCAGGCGACCACGTCGAGCGGGCTGTGGTCGAGCTCGGTGACCCAGAGCGATCCAAGATGCTTCTGGACCAGCTCGAAGCTTCCGTCGCGATCCTCATAGGCGGCGGCCGGCGTCAGGAAATCGCGCGGGTTGGCGAGGCCGTTCGATCCGATCGGCCCCAGCTCCGGCAGCCGGAACAGGGCGCCGTGATTTTCCGCGACATAGCCGCGCGCCGCGCCGTCGGGCAGAAGCACCCGGAACCGCACGCCGCGCGGCACCAGCGCCACCCCGCCAGGGGCGATCTCGATCCGCCCCATCTCGGTGCGAAGATCGAGCCGCCCCTGCTGCGGGACGATCAGCAGCTCGCCGTCGCCGTCGAAGAAATAGCGGTCCGCCATGTCGGCATTGGCGCGGTAGACGTGGACGGCGACGCCTTCGAGATCGGCCGGGTCGCGATTCGCCATCATGGTGACCAGGCCGTCGATGAAGTCGGTGCCCGCGTCGGGCATGGCGAGCGGATCCCAGCGCAGCCGGTTCGGCGGCAGCGGATCGTCGGGCGTTCCCGGCGCGAACAAAGCGGCGCCGGCGTAACGCCGGTAGGGCGGATGGGCCGCGCTCGGGCGCATCCGATAGAGCCACGACCGCCTGTTCTCCGCCCGCGGCGCGGTGAAGGCGGTGCCGGACAGCTGCTCCGCATAGAGGCCGAAGGCCGGGCGTTGCGGCGAATTGCGCCCGCGCGGCAAGGCGCCGTCCACCGCCTCGGTCGCGAAATGGCTGCCGAAGCCGGACATTATTCCCGATCCAAAATTGGTGGCCGTCATTTCGCTCCTGTCGCGATTGCGCCCGAGGCGGCTCCCCGCCATAAGCGGGGCGAATGTCCTCCGCAATCGCCCAGCCGCTCGCCGAAACCGGTCATCCGGCCCGGGCGCGCCGGCTTAAGGTGGCGATCTGGGGCTTCTGCCTGCTCCTCGTCGCCGGCATCTGGGCGGTCGTGGTCCAGCAGATCGGCTTCGAGCGGCAGCAGGCGGTGGACGATGCCGTCCGTCAGAACGTCAACCGGTCGATCGCCTTCGAGCAGTTCGTCCGGCGCACGCTGGAGGCGGCCGATCTCGTCACCCGCTATGCCGCCGGCCGCTTCGCCCGCGGCGACGCGGGTCCCGAATTCGTCGGCACCCCGGACCGGCCGGCGCTGATCGCCGGCAGCGTCGCGCGCGGCGGCACTTTCGTCGGAGTCACCATCGCCGACGCGCGCGGCGACATCGTCGCCAGCTCACTGCCGGGGGCGCCGCGGATCAACCTGGCCGCTCATCCCGCCTTTCGCGCCCATATCGCGCGCGACGACGAGGGCCTGTTCGTCAGCCCGCCGCTGCCGTCCCGAATCCCCGGCCAGAATCTGATCTGGCTGAGCCGCCGGCTCAACAATCCGGACGGTTCGTTCGCCGGAGTGATCGCGATCAACATCCTCCCCAGCCAGTTCATCGCTTTCTACCGCAACGCCCAGGTCAATCCGGGCGACATCATGGTGGTGGTCGGCCTCGACGGCATCGCCCGCGCGCGCCGCGCGGGCACGACCGAGACGTCGGGCGAGGATATGCGCGGCACGGCGGTGATGCGCCGCCAGATGCAGAACCCGAACGGGACTCATCTCGGGCCAAGCGTGCTCGACGGGAAGGTGCGCTATTTCAGCCATCGCCGCCTCGGTAATTACGGGCTGTTCGTCACTTATGGCGTGCTGGAGTCGGAGGTGCTCGCGGCATCGGCGCTGCGCGCCCGCATCTTCATCGCCGGCGCGATCCTGGTGTCTCTCATCATCATTGCCTTCGCGGCCTTGCTGACCCTGTATCTCAGCCGGCGCGAGCGCCGCGAGGCGGAGCTGGCGCGGGCGAACGAACGGCTTCAGGAGGCGCAGCGGATCGGGCAGATCGGCGATTGGGAATATGATCTGGGAACGGGCGCCGTTTATTGGTCGCCGCAGCTCTGCGCCCAGTTCGAACGCACGCCGGAGCAGGGCAGCCCCTCCTTCGAGGAGTTCCAGGCCTATCTGAACGAGGAAGGCCGGGCCGCGATCGACCGCGCCCATTCGGAGGCGATCCGCACCGGCGAGAGCCAGGAAATCGAATATGAGGTGCGGCTGCCGAGCGGCGTCGAATCGCGGCACCAGGGCGTCGTCATCCCCTCGTTCGACGGCGCCGGCAGGGTCGTCCGCCTGCACGGCACCGACCAGAACGTGACCGCGCGCATGCTGCTGGACCGGCTGCAGACGCACGTCGCCCATCTCTCCCGGGTCGAGGCGATGAACGCCATGGCGGCGACGCTGGCGCACGAGCTGAACCAGCCGCTGACCGCCGCCTCCAACTACCTCGTCGGAAGCCGGCGGCGGCTCAAATCCGGCACCGCCCAGGAAGTCGAGCAGGGCATGATCGCGGCCGAAAACCAGGTGCACCTCGCCGCCAACATCATCCGTCGCGTGCGCGAAATGGTGGTTAACCAGCCCAAGGCGGTCGCTTCGGTGTCGCTCTCGCGGGTGATCGACGACGCGGTGGCGCTGGCCGCCCCCGCCGGCCTGTTCCCGAGGCTTCGCCTCACGAAGGAACTGGCCGCCGACGCCCGCGGCGTGAAGGGCGATCGAATCCAGGTCCAGCAGGTCCTGGTCAACCTGATCCGCAACGCGTGCGACGCGACCGACGGCCGCCCGGACCCCGAGATCGTCATCTCCGCCCGCCGCGACGAGGCGGGCAGCGTCACCGTCCGGGTCGCCGACAATGGCAGCGGATTCAGCCAGCCCGAGCAGGACCGCTTCTCGCCCTTCGCATCCACGAAGAATTCGGGCCTCGGGCTCGGCCTCTCCATCTCCCGAACGATCATCGAAGCGCATGGCGGCCGGATCTGGACCGAGAATGGCGAAAGCGGGGGCGCGAGCGTCAGCTTCACCCTGCCCGCGCCCCGCCGTCAGGCGGATCGGGAAAGCCGCACCGCCGCGGCATGAGCCGTCGACGGGCGAGGCGACCCGTGAACCGGGGGGCACAGGAGTTTCTTTCCGCACCTGACCTTTGACCGCGCAGCCGCTTCGTGGCACCGTCGGTCCGCTGCAGGGAGTGTCCGTGCTGAACACCCTATTTCTGGCCGGCTATTCGTCCAGCTTCGGCTCGCTCGCCGATCCGGCGGGCTCCGGCGTCCTGGTTGCCGCGGTTTCGTGGCTGCAGGCGACGCTGCTCGGCACCGTCGCGACGACCGTCGCGGTTATCGCGGTCTCCTCGATCGGGCTGATGATGCTGACCGGGCGGGTGCACCTCCGCAGGGGCCTGACGGTGATCGCCGGCTGCTTCATCCTGTTCGGCGCTTCGACGATCGCGGCCGGCATCCAGTCTTCGCTGGGCGGCGGCGGGACGGTCCGATATTCGCCACCCGCCGCATCAACGGAGCCGATTCCAGCGCCCCCGCCAACGCCGCCGCCGGCGAATCAGGATCCCTATGCGGGGGCTTCGGTGCCGCGCTGATAGCGGGATAGCCGCCTGCTCCGACGGTCCGGCATTTCAGCGACGCAGCACAACCTCCGCAATTCGGCGGCGCCCGGCCGTCCGCTCAAGATGGACGAACACGTCGACCGTGCTCGTCACATAATGGCGGATGTCCTCGCGATTGAGCTGGGTGCCGGCCTGAAGCGCAAGCAGCACGACCTGCTCGACCGCGCGTTCGGCGCTGTCGGCATGCACGGTCGTCATCGATCCGGGATGGCCGGTGTTGATCGCGCGGAGGAAGGCGAACGCCTCCGGACCGCGCAGCTCGCCGAGGATGATCCGATCGGGGCGCATGCGAAGCGAGGCGGCAAGGAGATCGTTGGCGCTCACCCTTGCCTCGCCGAGCTCGCTTCGAGCGGCCAGCATGCCCACCATATTGTTGTGCCGAACGAACAATTCGGCGGTGTCCTCGATCAGGATCAGCCGTTCTTCGCGTGGAATCTCGCGGATCAACGCGTTGAGGAAGGTGGTCTTGCCGGTGGAGGTGCCGCCCGAAACGAGGATGTTCTTGCGCGCCGTGACGGCGTCCGCGAGCATTCCCGCCATGTCGCCGCGCGCGAGCTTGGCGGCCAGCGCGTCGTCTCCGCGGGAGCGCTCGAGGCCCTCCCGACCGTGGCTGTCCTCGAACGCGCCGCTCCTGACGTAATCGGACAATCCCATGTCGGGGGCGACATGCTTGCGGATGGCGAGCGCGAGCGAGCCGCGCGTGGCCGGCGGCGCCACGACCTGGACGCGCGCGCCGCCCGGCAAGGTCGCCGACAGGAGGGGATGTTCGCGGCTGATGCCCTGATGCGACAGCGCGGCGATCTGCCGGGCGAGGCGGGCCAGGGTCGGCTCGTCGAGCCGGGGCGCCTCGTGTCGCTCGATCGAGCCCGCCGTCGTCTCCGCCCAGATCTCGCCGGGCCGGTTCACGTAGATGTCGGTAATGTCCGGCCGCGCGAGCATGCCGGTGAGCGGCGCGAGATAGGACCGAAGATAGACGCCGCCATCCTCATGCTCGGCATCGTTCGCCGCCGGCGTGCTCACCGCCGGGCCTCCGCTCCGGTAAAATCCAGGTCGCGCGCGACGAAGATCGAGATGCTGGTGCCCTGGCGAACCGAGAGCGTCGGAGTGATCTGGCTCGGCTGCACGATCTGGGTAGCGCCGGTGGCTTGCTGCAGGGTGCCCGGGAGCACGACGACGGTGCCGCCGGCGGCTCCGGCGGCAAGGTTGACGCCGACGTCGAGCGCCGATTGCAGAATGGCGCCGGCGAAGCGTTCGAAGAAGTGGCTGTTGACCCGCGCCCTGATCCCGCCGCGGCCGAGCGGATCGCCGGCGGGGGAGCCGATTGCGATGGTGACTCCGTCGGGCCTGATCAGCCGGGTCCAGTTGACCAGCGCGCGCTTCTGGCCGGGAGACGTCTCGGATCGATATTCGCCGACAAGGCGGCTGCCGCGCGGAATCAGGACTCGGCTGCCGTCGAAGCCGCGCACGTCGCGCGAGACGATCGCTCGGGCAAAGCCGGGCCGGGTGGAATCGAGCGCGGTTTCCAGAACGGCCGGGATCAGCGTCCCTTGCGGCACCGTGGTCGCGCGATTGGCGAAGACTCCGGCGCGGGCGCGTCCCGTCAGCTGGGCCGCGCCCGCCACCGGGGCCGAGGCGGCGGTCGAGGCCTCGCCGTCGGCCGCCGCGCCGCCGGCCTGCGCGCCGGCGGCCGCGCCCGCGTCGAACACCAGCGCCGGCTCGTTGCCGATGCGCGCCGGCGGCGCCATCGGCACCTCCGGCGCCGGCGCCGGCGTCGGCACCGGATAAGGCTGCGGCACATAGACGATTCGGGGCGCCGGTGCGGGTGCTGGCGCCGACGGTGCCGGGGCGGGCGCCTGCGGGATCAGCCGCGCCTCCGGCACGACCGGTACGAATAAAGGCGGGGGTGGGGCGGCGAGACCGATGGAGTCGGCGGCGCGTTCCCGAACGGCCGGCGCCGACGTCGGCGCCCGCCGGCGCGCGTCGAGCACGAGAAACAGAAGGATCGCCGCGACCAAAGCGACGACGGCGATGACCCAGACGGGCAAGCCGGAACGAGGCATGCGCACCACCGGCATTGCCCCGGCTTCCTCGGGCAGCCGAGCCATGACCCGCGGGTCCTGCGGTGGATGGCGCGAAGCCATCAGCGCGCCCTCGGCTCGACCCGAACGGCGCGGGCGATGTCGCGATCGATGCGGAACAGCAGCCGCCGCGCCACTCCGTCGATCACGAAGATGTCATCGCGCATCATCCCGTTCACCAGCGATTCCCGGCCGCTTGCATCCAGCGCATAGGTCGCCGGAATCGCTCGATCGCGCGGCCATTCGATATAGGTATGAAGGCCGTCGTCGCTGATCCGGCTCGGCCGCAACGACCGCGCTCCGCTGACCCGGTAGCGCCCCTCGACAAGCTGCTCGGCCGCGGCTTCGGTGCCGTCGGCGCCAGCCGCGCCCGGGTAGCTGAAGCGCACGGTGAAGGCCATGTCGGACGACGTCCCGCCGAGCGGCAGCAGCTCGAAAAGATAGACTCGGACGTTGGTCACGACCGTCATGTTGGTCGAGATTCCGGCCTGGATCGGCTTCACGAAGAGATGGTCGCCGCGCCGGTTGGGAGTGACCTGCCAGGCCGCGCTGTCGCCGACCGCGACATTTTCGATCTGCTCGTCCGGGCTCAATTCGACGGTGAGCTGATAGCCGGGCAACGCTTGCAGCTGCACGACCTGATCCTCGCTGTAATCGACGACCTGCACTCTCGGATCGCCGCTGCCGGGGCGGGGCTGTACCTGCGCGGGAAGCGGCGCCGCGGCCAATGCCATCGCCAGCGCGAACAGCCACCTCACAGCTGGACCTCCGGCTCGGCCGGTCGCGGGGGCTGCGCGGCCGGCTGCTGCTGCGGCACGGGCGCCTGCTGAACGGGTGGCTTGGCGAGCATCGGCTGGTCGGCGGTCGGCGACGGCGATTCCGGCTCGGCCGGCAGCGCCTCCGAATCGCGCCGGTAACGCAGAACTTCGAAGCCCAACGGATTGACGAACCGGTCCTCCATCTGCATCGGCGCGCCGGAATAGCGGTAGCGGATCAATGCGACCCAGGCGCGGGGCGGCTGAACCTGCCCGCCGGCATCGCGCCGCTGGGTTTCGAAGCGGACCATCGCGACGTTCTGCCCCACCGGGGAAACGCTCTTCACGCGGGTCTCGATCACCGTGCTGCGGGGGTAGGCGACGAGCGGGCTCTGCGGATTGTTGGCCTGCATGGCGGCGAGGTAAGTAGAACGCGCGGTTTCCGCGGACCATAAGGCGACTTTGCGATAGTTGGTCTGCAGCGAGTCGGCGTCGAAACTCTCGCGGGCGATCACATATTGGACGAGAAAGCTCTGGGTGAGCGCGGCGTCCCCCGACAGGCGGGCGGGATCGAGCGGGTTCAACGTCTGCACGAAGCCGGTGTGACGATCGACCAGCAAGGTATAGGGTTCGACTGTCTTCAGCGGCGTCAGGGCGATCAGGGCGAAGGCCTCCAGCACCGCTACCGTCGCGGCCGCGGCCGCGACGATCCACGCCGTCCTGCGCGACTTGCGCAATTCGTCCTGCCGGTCCTGCGCCCAGCTTTGGGCTTCGACATAATAGGCGTCGAGCGCCTCGCGGCCCTGCTTGTTCATAATGTCTTGTCTCGGCGTCCGGCGCTCGGCGAATGACGCGTTCGGGTGCGGCGCGCGTAGCTCTGGCCCAGCGGCACCGGGGCGGGCGGGGGCAGGTCGCGGGCGATGCTCTGCCCGCCGGCGGCCCGGCTCGGGGCGCCGCCGGAGCCGGCGGGCATGGCGGCGGCCAAAGCAGGCGTTTCGCGGCGCTGGGTCGTGGCGACCGCATCGGCGACCATCGCCGCGCGCGACCGCGCCGCCGCGGCGATCGCAGGCTCATGGGCAAATGCGGATTCGCGCGACGACCCGCGCCGCACCGTCTCCGCCAGCAGGGCAGGCGCCGTGCGCCAGGCCATCGGCAGGCTGAAGCCATAGGCTATCCTCGCCGCCGCGATCACGATTGCGCCAAGCGACAGCGCGAAGACCAGGGCGACGACGAAAAGTTCGACGGGGGCTCCCGGCGTGGCGTAGCCGGCCGTCCGGGTGGCGATGAGGTTGGCGAGCCACGGCTCGAGCAGGGCCAGCTCGACGCCGAGCACGATGCCCGCACCGAGCGCCCCCAACGCCGCGCCGCCGAGCACGCGCAGCCATCCTTCGAACAGCCCGCGCGTCGCGTCGAAAAGCAGAAAGGCGATAAAGAACGGCCCCAGCGCCAGCAGCAACCCCGCGATGAGCCGCACCGCCGCCAGCGCCGCGATCGCTCCGGTGAGGAACAGGATCCGCGCGCCGGCCAGGAAGAGCTCGGTGTAGGTCGAGGGCACCTGCGGCGTCTCGCTGATGCTGTTCGCTGTTGTAGTCCGCGGGGCGACCACGCCGGGGCCGAGCTCGGTATAAACGAGCAATAGCCGGTCGGCGTTGCCGAGCCGCGCGACCAGGCCGCCGCCGGCTCCGGGAAGCCCTGAAGGCCGTCCTATCTCCGCCGCCAATTCGGCCGGTCCCTTTAACGCCACGTCGTAGATGAGCGTGCGATAGGCCGTCCAGCCGGTCGCCAGCGCCAGCACGATGCCGATTTTGACCAAAGCCAGCACGCCATCGCGAACGCTGGGCGTTTCGCCGAACAGCATCCGGTAGCCGAAGATGGCGACGAGCAGGGTGAGCAGGACGGCGAGAACGATGGAGAGCGACGATCCCGGCGCGGCGAGCGCCTGATAGCCGGTCGACCCGATCGTTTCCGCCTGGCAGTCGACGAAGTCGAGCACGCCGCCCAAAAAGCTGCTCGAGGGAAGGCTTTGGCAGGCCATCATGCAACCTTCAGCAGGCGCGGGATCCAGTCGGCGGGGTCATCCCCCTCCTCCGCCCGGATCGCGTCAAGCAGCCTGACCGTCCGCTCCCGCCCGGACAGGATGGTGAGAAGATCGCGCTCGCCGGTGAGGTCGAGCCGAGCCACCACGCTGTCGGCGCCGTGCTTGATCAGGAAGCAATGGGCGTTGTCGGGCAGCGTTCGCACCAGCTCATATTCGTGCCGGGTGAGGCCGAAGCCGTCGATATAATCGTCCGCTCGCGCCTTCGGATTGGCCATGAAGATCTGCGTCGCGGCCTGCTCGATGATCGCGCTGGCGATTCGACTTTCGAGGGCGTCTTGAGCGCTCTGGGTGGCGAATCCGACGATCCCGTTGCGCTTCCGGATCGTTTTCTCCCAATCCTTGATCCGGCGGACGAAGACGTCGTCGTCGAGGGCCTTCCAGCCTTCGTCCACGACGATGATGGCGGCGCTGCCGTCGAGCCGCTCCTCGACGCGATGGAAGAGGTACATCATGGCGGGCGTGCGCATTGCGGGATCGTCGAGGATCTGGGTCATGTCGAAGCCGACCGATTCGGCCGACAGGTCGGTCCGGTCGACCGGATTGTCGAACAGCCAGGCTCGCTCGCCTTCGCCCCACCATGGCCTCAGCCGCGCCCAAAGGTCGGCGCCATGCGGCCGCTGACCGCCACGAAACAGCTCGGCGAGGTGGCGCAGGCGGCGATGCTCGACCGGCTCGCCGAAATTGGCGTCGATCGCATCCTTGATCCGGGCCGTCTCGTCGATATCGGCGCCGCCGGCCATCAAGGCCAACCAGTCGATGAGGAACTGGCGATTCACCGGATTGTCGTCCAGCTGCAGGGGATTGAGGCCGGAGGGAGTACCGGGGCGCAGCAGATCGTAGCGACCGCCGATCGCCCGGATGAACAATTCGGCGCCGCGGTCCTTGTCGAAGAAGATGATCCGCGGCCGGAACTTGCGCGCTTGGGCGAGCAGGAAATTGAGCACCACCGTCTTGCCCGAGCCGGACGGTCCGATCACGGTGAAATTGCCGAGATCGCCGTGGTGAAAGTTGAAATAATAGGGACCCGCCGCCGTCGTCTCGAGCAAGGTGACCGCCTCGCCCCATTGATTCCCGACCGCCTGCCCGAGCGGAAAATTGTGTCCGCTCGCCAGCCCGGCGAAATTCCCGGTCGAGACCAAGCCGCGACGGGCGATATATTTGAAATTGCCCGGAAATTGCGCCCAAAAAGCCGGCTCCAGCGCGATCTCCTCGCGTACCGCGATGATCCCGAGATCGGCCAAAGCCGCTTGCGCCTCCGCGACGCCCTCGTCGACCGCCGAAGGCGTTTCCGCCCGTATCGCGATCGACATATGATGCTCGCCGAAGCCGGCCCGCCCGGCCGCCACCTCATCCTTGGCGCTCGCGAGATCGGCGCGGAGGCTCAGCGCCTCGTCCTCGGCCGAGCGCATCCGCCTGAGCGCCAGGTTCATCCTGCCGAGCGCCTGTTGCCGTTCGACGAATCCGAAGCTCTGCGAGACGACGAGCTCGAACGGGAGGCGCAGCAATTCATCGAGCATGCCCGGCGCCGTCTGGCCGGGATAATCCTTGATCGAGACGATGCCGAGGAAGCTTCGCGGGCTCGGCCCCGCCGGTCCCAGCTCGACCGTCTCCTGACCGAAGCTTACCCGCCGGTAAGGCAAATAAGCGCCGAGATCCTGCATCGGCAGCAAGACCGGGCGCATCTCGCCATTGTACAGCGAGGACAGGAATTCGAGCGGCTCGGAACAGGTTCCCTGCGGGGTCGAATAGACCCCGAGCAGTCGCGGCCCGTAACTCCCCAGCGCGGCAAGCAGGGCGTCGCGCGCCGTATCGAGCTGACGACGCTCGGCGAGGCCCGCCGCGTCGGCGGGCTCGCCCGCCCGGCCCATTATGTCCCGCAGGCGGTCCAGCCCTCCGACCCGACCTTGCAGGGGCCGCCGGATCAGGGTGAGGAACAACTCGTTGACGTAAAGGCGCTTCGTGGCGAGACGCGCCTGCCAGGCGTCATCCAGCAATTGCGAGAATGTGTCGCGATGGTCCGTCGCCATTTCGGGCTCGATCCGCCGGCGCACGATATGGTGGTAGAGCGCGAAGCGGGACGAACCGATCGATTGCAGCATCGCGTCGCGCAGACGCTTGCGATAGTTGATCTCGTCCGTATCCGCGGTCTCGAACAGGAGCCCGCGCAGGTGAATCACCTGCATCAGCATTCCGTCGCGAGTCTCCAGAGTATGGTCATCGACATGGCGCGCGTAAGGGAGATGATGTCCGGCGCTCTTCTCGCGCGCCATCGCGCTCCGCTCGCGGCTCAGGGACGGTAGGAGTTGCATCGCCAAATCTTGTAATTCTTGACCCGCGGGCAGCGGCCCGCCTTGGTGAGCCACAGGTCGAAGAAGCGCGGTTCGCGCAGGCACAGCAGAACGCCGACGAAATGGATGACGACCGCGGCGATCAACGCCCAGATCGACCGGAAGATGAGGAACAATTCCGTCGCGATCACCGCGTTGGCGATGAAATAGCTATAGGTGACGCCGGCGAACATCTGGGGCCGCGTCAGCGCCACGAACAGAGTGTCGCGCTCGAGCCCGTTCATCGCTCATTGACCCAAAGTGGCGGTGGACTGGATACCCGCGACGATGGAAGCAGCCCCGAACAGGATGAAGCAGCCGAGGATGACGGTGGCGCCGTAGCGCCAGTTGATCCGCCCGGTCAGCATGAGAAGGCCCACCGTCGCGACGGCGATCACGGCCACGACCGTGGCGATCGTGCCGAGCAATGTCCCTTCCAGCCAGCGCACTGCCGAGACGATCACCCCAGAGCCGGCGGGATCGGCGAACGAGGCCTGCGCCGCGGCGGCGCCCGACCAGGCGACGGCGGCCAGGCCCGCCATCCCTTTCAACATTATATTTTTGAAATTTCTGGACAACCTTACCCCCCGGGAAGCGAGTCGCTTGGGATAGGATACTGCTTCCTTAAAGCCGCCCTGCCAAGGCCTGCTATATTATCTTTGGATTCCAAGGCGGAATTCGATCCGTTTCGAATGAAGAGGCGGGCCGCGAGGCCCGCCTCTCTTTCGTTGTGACCGCTGCGGCGCTTATGCCGGCGGCAGGTTGGGCGCGGTGAACGAGGTCGGATTGGTGTTTCCGTCCAGGATGTTGTCGCCATAGCTCTTGATCTGGCCGCCATTGGCGGTGTT
>Ga0190274_10000205_pt1 | contig 39886 bp, 39 predicted proteins | sample Popmic531T_FD_133002 | JGI IMG/M metagenome (GOLD analysis project Ga0190274, IMG submission 133002) | Populus adjacent soil microbial communities from riparian zone of Yellowstone River, Montana, USA - 531 T | ecosystem: Environmental > Terrestrial > Soil > Riparian zone | place: USA: Montana... | reverse complement strand
CGGAACATCAGCGTGCGGTCGATGCCCATGCCGAAGGCGAAGCCGGTGTAGCGCTCGGAGTCGATGCCGCAGGCGGCGAGCACCCGCGGGTTCACGACGCCGCAGCCGCCCCACTCGATCCAGCCCTCGCCGCGACAGGTGCGGCAGGTCGAGCCGTCGAGCACACCGGCGCCCCGACAGACGAAGCAGACCAGGTCGACCTCGGCACTCGGCTCGGTGAACGGGAAGTACGACGGGCGGAAGCGGGTGCTGATGCCCTCGCCGAACATCGACGCGGCGAAGTGGTCGAGGGTGCCCTTGAGGTTGGCCATCGTGATGCCCTCGTCGATCGCCAGGCCCTCGACCTGGTGGAAGACCGGGCTGTGCGTGGCGTCGTACTCGTCGGTGCGGAAGACCCGGCCGGGGCAGACGACGTAGATCGGGGGCTTGCGGGTCAGCATGGTGCGCGCCTGCACCGGGGAGGTGTGGGTGCGCAGGACGAGGTGGTTCTCCGGCGGGTCGGTCCAGAACGTGTCCTGCATGGTGCGTGCCGGGTGGTCCGGACCCAGGTTGAGCGCGTCGAAGTTGAGCCACTCGGCCTCGATGACCGGGCCCTCGGCGACCTCCCAGCCCATCGCGACGAAGATATCGGCGATCAGCTCGGCGCCGGTGGTGAGGGGATGCCGGGCGCCGGTCGGGATCCGGTCGGTCGGGAGCGTGACGTCGACGGTCTCCTCGACCAGCATCCGCTCCTCGTGCTCGGCCTCCAGCACCGCCTGGCGCTGGCCGAGCGCCTGGTTGACGGCGCCGCGCGCCTGCCCGATCCGCTGGCCGGCCTCCTTGCGGGCCTGGGGCGGCAGCGCGCCGATCTCGCGGTTGGCGAGCGCCAGCGGGGACCGGTCCCCCGTGTGGTCGATCCGCACCTGCTTCAGCTCGGCGAGGTCGGACGCGGCCGCGATCGCGGCGAGCGCCGCATCACGGGATGCCTCGACCTCCTCGGGCTTCAACGGGGTGACCTCCACGGGGTCGTAATCGGTGTTCGGTCCGGACACGTCGGCTCTCTCGTCGCACGAATACAGCTCGTCAGGTGGCGAGTCTAGGGACGCCGGCCAGTGTGCCGCGAACCGGTTCCGCCCGACCGCGCACTGGCTACCGTGACCCCGTGACCGACGCGAGCATCGCCCGCAGCGCGGCCCGCGTCTCCGGACGGGGGTCTGCCCAGCTGGTGCGGTTCGCCTGGCTCGAGCTCCAGTCGTGCGTGTTCGCCGCCGCGATCTTCGCCGGGCTGCTCGTGGCGTACGTCGTGCCGCTCCCGCTCGCGACGTACGACGCGCTGCTGATCTGGTGCGCGGTCGTCACCGTCGCGCTCTGGGTGCTCGGCCTCGAGAGCTGGCGCGAGGTCCTGGTGATCTGCGCCTTCCACGCGCTGGGTCTCGGCCTGGAGCTGTTCAAGGTCCACGTCGGATCCTGGGTCTATCCGGGCGACGCGGTGACCAAGGTCGCCGGGGTGCCGCTCTTCGCCGGCTTCATGTACGCCGCGGTCGGGTCCTACATCTGCCAGGCCTGGCGGCGGTTCGACCTGCGGGTGACGCACTACCCGGCGCTCGCGACCTCGCTCGTGGCGGTGGGCATCTACGCGAACTTCTTCACGCACCACTGGATCCTCGACCTGCGGGTCGCGCTCGCGGTCCTCGGCCTGGTCGTGCTGCGCCGCTCGATGGTGCACTTCACCGTCGGCGACGCCCGCTACCGGATGCCGCTGGCCCTCTCGTTCGCCCTGATCGGCCTCTTCCTGTGGCTGGCCGAGAACGCCGCGACGTACCTCGAGGCCTGGCAGTACCCCGGCCAGGAGCACGCATGGCAGGCCGTGCACGCCGCGAAGATCGGAGCCTGGGCCCTCCTGGTGACGATGAGCTTCGTCCTGGTCGCGGCGGTCAAGGCCCAGGAGGGCCGGCTGTACTCAGTCCGGCACGTCGAGCGCGGCGGGCAGCTCGACGTCGATCCGGGCGCCGCCGCCGGTGGCGTCGCCGATGGAGACGGTGCCGCCGTGCGCCTTGACGAGACCGTTGACCAGGTAGAGCCCGAGGCCCGAGCCGCCCCGCACGCTCCCGGTCCAGAACTTCGTGAACACCCGCCGACGCATCTCCGGTGAGATCCCCTCGCCCTCGTCCTCGACCCGGATCCGGACGCCGGAGGCATCACCCGACACGCTGACCTGGACCACGCCTTCACCGTGGCGTACGGCGTTCTCGACGAGGTTGGTGATGACCTGCGTGAACTTGTCCGGGTCGACCGTGATCTCGGGCAGGCTGTCGGTGACGTCGAGCTGGATCGGGCGGCTGGTGCCGGCGTCGACCGACTCGACGACCCGGCGGACCAGGACGACGGCATCGGACGGCCGCGGGTAGAGCTGGAGCCGGCCGGTGTCGATCCGGGCCACGTCGAGCAGCTCGGCGATCAGCCTGCTGAGGCGGTCGGCGTCGGCGCTGACCGTGGTCAGCATCAGCTTCTTCTGGTCGTCGCTGAGCTTGTCCCAGCGGTTCAGCAGGGCCTGTACGAAGCCCTTCACGCCGGTGAGCGGCGAGCGGAGCTCGTGCGCGACGGTGGCGACCAGGTCCGAGCGCTCCCGGTCCAGCCGGGCGCGGCCACGGCCGGAGCGCAGGCTGACCGCGACCTGGGCGACCGGGTCGCCGAGCCTCGGCCGGTGGATCCGCGCGACGACGAGGACCTCGGTGCCGTCGGGCAGCAGCCAGGCCTGCTCGGGGACGGCCGACCGGGTGGGGAGACCGCCGTACGGGCAGTTGTAGGAGCACCAGTCGCGGCCCTCGTGGTCCTGCAGCGCCAGCACCGCCGCGAGCGGGCGGCCGATCGCGGCCGTCGGATCCACACCCAGCCAGGTCGCTGCCACGGTGTTGACCGCGGTCACCACGCCGTCGCCGTCAGCGAGCACCACCCCGTCGGTCAGGCAGTCGATGACCTGCTGGGCGCTTGGCTCGATTCCGGACACAGGCACAGGGTGTCACGGGCCGGTAACGATCGCGCGCAGCAGCGAACTCGCCTCGCCGTGAACCCGTCGTACGACGTGCGAGGGTGATCCTCGCACCGCCATCTCGGACCGCTGGAGGACACCCGTGCGCATCCGCCCCCTCACCGCTGTCGTCGCCCTGCTGACGACCTTCGTCGGCCTCGCGGGCGCCCAGGCGCTGACGGCGAGTCCCGGACCACAGCGGGCCGGCGCCAGGCCCGCGTCGTACGCGTACCTCGGCACTCAGGTGTTCACCGCGCCGGGACTCGGCTCCGTCGCCGTCGGCATGCCGAACAAGTCGGTCGTCAAGATCCAGCACCGACCGGTCGGCGCCGCGACATGGGACGGCCCGTCGGTGCTGTTCGCCGGGAAGGGCCGGGTCACCTGCGGCGAGATCGACGGGGCCGTCTCCCCCGGGGGGATCGCGCTCACGATCGAGTGCGACCGGGACTACTACGCCGACCAGGCGCCCGTGCACACCCAGGCCCTCGTCACCCGCGACCTGCGCTCGTGGTCGCGCGGCGAGCTGCCGGGCGAGGCCTACCAGCCTCCCGCCATCAGCCCGGACGGGAGGACCGCCGCCTGGCCGGCAGGTGGCGGTGACGGGTTCGTCCGCTGGCGCGCGGGGGCGGGCTTCGGCACGCTGATCGACACCGGATTCCACGGCGACGGCGGCGCCGAGACGATCGTCGCGGAGGACTCGGGCACGGTCAGCCTGATGGGCGCGGAGTCCATCTCCCGGCAGTGTCGTCTCGGCGTGCACGCCCGCCCGCTCACCGGACCGGAGCAGGTCCAGGTCGTCGGCACCGTCGACCCCGGGTGCACCGAGGGGTCGCTGACGACGGTGGACGACCTGACGGTCCGCGGCGACGACAGCAGCAGGGCGACGACGTACGTCGTCTCGCGCGCCGACACCTCCTCGCCGTGGCAGCTGACCACGCCTCGCCCGGTCGACGGCGCGGGCCTGGTCGACTACCGGGGCTCTCCGCGCAAGGTCATCTACCCGTCCTACCTCGACGTGACCGGCAAGCCACTGCTGGTCATCGGCAGCCCCGACCGGCGACGGCTGATGGTGCAGACCTACGACGAGGCCACTCGTACCTGGTCGAGCAGGACCACCGTCTACGACCACGGCTTCCCCGGCTGCACCAACCGTGACTTCGAGGGCACCGCCCCCGCGCGGGTCTACGTCCTGCCCCTCCACTGCTACGCCACCAAGCGCGCCTCCGGGCAGTACCCGCCGTACGACCGCGACTACGACGCCCTGCCGCGCGCCCGGACATTGCTGCTCAGCGCGGACGGTGCGACCTGGAGGGCGGCACCGATCGGACGTCGGCCGTACGCCGTCAACGCCGCCGCCTCGCTGGTTGCGGCTCCCGGCCGGCACGCGACCCGGATCCTGTCACCCGCCGGGATCACCTCGGTGCCGGTCACGACCGGCAGCCGCTGCGACTTCGTCTTCCCGGTTGCGGCCGACCGCCTGCTCCGCCTGCACGGCGGACCCAAGGCGGCGTACCCGCGCCGGGTCCAGCTGTCGACGGCCACCGGCTGGCGCACCATCGACACCATCGCGATGCCGGCCGGCCGGTGCCAGCGGATCTTCGACACGAACTACCTGCGGCCCACCCTGTTCGACCTCGTCGGCGGTGCGCACGACGTCCATCTCACGGTCCGACGCGGCGGACCCGACGGCTGGCGGGTGGTCCGGACACCGAACCGCTACTGACGCTGGGCCCGGGCACTGGCGTAGAGGCACAGGGCGGCGGCGGTGGAGAGGTTCAGGCTCTCGGCGCGACCGTGGATCGGGATCCGGACCCGGTGGTCCGCGAGCTCGGCGAGCTCGGCCGGGAGCCCCCAGGCCTCGTTGCCGAACAGCCAGGCGGTAGGTGCGGCCAGCAGCTCGTCGGCGTGGTCGAGGTCGACCTCGCCGGCACCGTCGGCGGCGAGCACCTGGAGCCCGGCGGCCTGAGCCGCGCGGACGACCGCCGCGGGGTCGGGCTCCACCGCGAGTGGCAGGTGGAACAGGCTGCCCACGCTGGCGCGGACGGTCTTGGGGTTGTAGGCGTCGACCGAGTGGCCGGCGAGCACGACCCCGTCGGCGCCGGCCGCGTCGGCGCAGCGAATCACGGTGCCGGCGTTGCCGGGGTCGCGTACGTCGGCGCAGATCGCGATCAGTTGAGGAGGCGTGGTTTCGAGGCTCGGCGCTAGCGCGCCTCGCACCTCAACCACCGAAGAGAGCGGGACGTCGAGGAAGCGGCAGAGCGCGACGACTCCGGCCGGGGTGACGCTGTCGCTGAGTGAGGCGAGCGCTCGGTCCTCGACCAGGGTCCACCTGGGGGCCGCCGACGCGAGGTCGGCGTACTGCTCGGTGGCTGCCTCGGTGGCGAACACCTCGACGACGCAGTCCGGCACCTCGAGGGCGCCTGCGACGGCCTTCGGGCCGTCGGCAAGGAAGAGCCGCCGCTCGGAGCGTTCCGAGCGGCGGCTGAGCTTCCGGGTCTCCTTGACGCGAGCGTTGCTCGCGACCAAGGGGGCGTCGTGCGTCAGGCCGAGACCTTGGGCGCGTTGACGTCCTCGGGCAGCGCGGCCTTGGCGGCCTCGACGAGGACGTTGAACGCCGCGACGTCGTTGACGGCCAGCTCGGCCAGGATCTTGCGGTCGACCTCGATGCCGGCCAGGTTGAGGCCCTGGATGAACCGGTTGTAGGTCATCCCCTGGGCGCGGGCAGCGGCGTTGATCCGCTGGATCCACAGCTTGCGGAAGTTGCCCTTGTTCTTGCGACGGTCGTTGTAGCTGTAGACCAGGGAGTGGGTGACCTGCTCCTTGGCCTTGCGGTACAGACGCGAGCGCTGGCCGCGGTAACCGCTGGCCCGCTCGAGGACGACCCGGCGCTTCTTCTGGGCGTTTACCGCCCGCTTGACGCGTGCCACGATTTACTCCTTGTTGCTGAAAACTCTTCTTGGTGCGGGGGTCTCGACGAGCTCGACCACCGATGGACGGGGTCGGTCAGAGACCGAGCATCTTCTTCGCGCGCGGGACGTCGGCCTTGGCGACCTCGACGGTGCCCGTCATGCGACGGGTGACCTTGGAGGGCTTCTTCTCCAGGTTGTGGCGCTTGCCGGCCTTCTCGCGAAGGATCTTGCCGGTCCCGGTCACCCGGAAGCGCTTGCTGGCACCGGAGTGCGTCTTGTTCTTCGGCATCTCTGCTCTCTCTTCTCGTCCTGCTGGCGTGCTCGCGGCTGGCGCGACCACCCGCGTGGTTCCGGCGGCCCTGGGACCGCCGAGGTATCAGGCCTCGATCTCGGGATCGAGGTTCTCGGAGCGACCGCGCTCCTTCTTCTGGGCGACCGGGCCGGCAGCGTGCGCGGCGTCGCGCTCGGCCTGCTCGTCGGCGACCAAGGCGGCACGCTCGGCGGCCTTGGCGTCCTTCTCGGCCTTGAGGTCGACCTTGGCGTCGGCCTTCTTCTTGTGCGGGCCGAGCACCATGATCATGTTGCGGCCGTCCTGCTTGGGCGACGACTCGACGAAGCCCAGCTCCGTCACGTCCTCGGCCAGCTTCTGCAGCAGCCGGAAGCCCAGCTCGGGGCGGTGCTGCTCGCGACCGCGGAACATGATCGTGATCTTGACCTTGTCCCCGGCGCGCAGGAACCGGACCACGTGACCCTTCTTGGTCTCGTAGTCGTGCGCGTCGATCTTCGGACGAAGCTTCATCTCCTTGATGATCACGTTCGTCTGGTTGCGACGGGCCTCGCGCGCCTTCTGGGCGTTCTCGTACTTGAACTTGCCGTAGTCCATGAGCTTGCAGACTGGCGGCTTGCCCTGCGGGGCGATCTCGACGAGGTCGAGGTCAGCCTCCTGGGCAAGCTTCAGGGCCTGGTCGGTCGGCACGATGCCGACCGTCTCCCCGTTGGGTCCAACGAGTCGGACCTCGGGAACCCGGATCCTGTCGTTGATGCGCAGCTCGGTGCTGATGTGTCCTCCTGGTGGCCATGTGACCGGAAGTCCCCGTCGGCACCGGACCCTGAAGGAGGTCCGAAATCAACAAAGGCTTCCGCTTGTACAAGCGGAAGCCAGTCGCGGCGCCCCCCACGCCAGTGGGAGTGCCATCGAAAGCCGAGAGGCTCACGCCGTGGAAACACATCCACGCCGCAGGCCAAGCCTTCGGGACCGGACCCGACGACCTGTGGAACTGGACCCATTGCTGGGGCGGTCGATGCGGGTGGGAGACGATGCTGCTGACTCCGCTTGTGAGATCTGCTCCGGCTCATCCGCGAACGGACGGGTCGGAACTGATCGGTCAACGCTAGATGCTAGCCGAAGATTCCCGCTCGGGCCGAATCCAGGCGGTGCCACCCGAGACCCGGGCCAGCGTCCAGCCTTCGGCCAGCCCACGAAGGTCCTCCCCCTCGACCACGAACCGCACCGGTCCGGCCAGGTCGACCACCAGCGCAGCCGCGCCGTCCTGGAGTGCCGACTGGGCCGCTACCCGGGCGGCGACCGGGACCGGTCGCGCCTGCGGGTCCCACGCGGCGAGCTCGGTCGTGCCGGTGAACGCCAGCAGCGCCAGCCGGCCGTCGGCGCCCTGCACCAGGACGGTCGCCATGTCGCTGTCCTTCTCGCGGGCGAGTCCGGCGGCGTCGTACTCGACCTCACCGAGGACCGCGACGACCGGGACCAGGACCCGGGAGCGCTGGAGCGCCGCCAGGGCCTCGACGTACGCCGAGGAGTCGCGCCGCCAGGCCGCCAGGGCCGCGGTCAGCTCGGGGGCAGCCGCGCCGTCGTCGCCGGCGAACCCGGGGTCGGGGATCACCCGCGACTGGGTGGGGTCGGGCTCGAGCACGGCCCCATTGTCGTCCGCGGACCGTCTCGGGGCCGAATCGCCCGCTCCGCAACTCCAAAGTCGAGTGTTTCACTTGATTTACCAGGGGAAGACGGTCTAGACATGTGCCCCATGCCAACGACAGCCCTGGCCCAGAGCCCGGCCACCGCTCCCCCGCCACCTCGAGCCGCGCGCCGCCGTACCGGCTCACGCTTCGCGTTTCTCCGCCGCTGGATCTCCCCCATCGCGATCATCGTGATCTGGCAGCTCCTGTGCATGGGCGGCTTCATCGACCCCCGCACGATGGCCGCGCCGTCCGACATCGCACGCACCGCCGTCGAGCTGGTCAAGGACGGCACTCTCGGCTCCGAGACCCTGGTCTCGCTGCAACGCGTCGTCCTCGGACTGGTCATCGGTGGCTTCATCGGCCTGTCCCTGGCCATCGTTGCCGGCCTCAGCCGGATCGGCGACGATGTCGTCGACCCACCGATGCAGATGCTGCGCACGTTGCCGCACCTCGGCCTGATCTCGCTCTTCATCACCTGGTTCGGCCTCGGCGAGACCCCGAAGGTGACCCTGATCGCGATGGGCGCGTGCTTCCCGCTCTACCTCAACACCCTCGGCGGGATCCGCGGCATCGACCGCAAGATGCTCGAGGCCGCCCGGTCGATGCACCTCACCCGGCGCCAGCAGATCCGGCACGTGGTCATCCCCGGCGCGCTCCCGCAGACGCTCACCGGTCTGCGGCAGAGCCTGGGCATCGCCTGGCTGTCCCTCATCGTCGCGGAGACCCTCCCGACCGACGCGGGACTGGGCCACATGATCAACGAGGCACGGGAGTTCCTGCAGACCGACGTGATCGTCGTCGGCCTCGCCGTGTACGCCGTCCTCGGACTGACCACCGACGCCATCGTCCGTCACATCGAGAGGAAGGCCCTCGTATGGCGAGCCTGACCCCACCACCCGCCAACGGCCCGGTCGCCCGGGTCAGGAACCACCACCGGTCCTTCGGAGACACCCACGTGCTCCGTTCGATCGACCTCGACATCCAGCCCGGCGAGTTCGTCGCGCTGCTCGGGCGCAGCGGCTGCGGCAAGTCGACGCTGCTGCGCAGCCTGGCGCACCTCGACCCGACCCCGTCGGGCGAGGTGGAGGTGTCGGGCCGCACGTCCGTGGCCTTCCAGGAGCCTCGGCTGCTGCCGTGGCGCAAGGTGCAGGAGAACGTGGCCCTGGCCCTGCTCAACGGGCCGGAGCGCAGGCGTCGGTCCGAGCTGGCCGCGCAGACGCTCGGCGAGGTCGGCCTCACCGACAAGCTGGACGCCTGGCCGCTGCAGCTCTCGGGCGGGCAGGCCCAGCGGGTCTCCTTGGCCCGGGCGCTGGTCAGCAACCCGGCGCTGATGCTGCTGGACGAGCCGTTCAGCGCGCTGGACGCGCTGACCCGCATCGACATGCACCAGCTCGTCATCGACCTGTGGCGCCGGCACTCGATGGCGATCCTGATCGTCACCCACGACGTCGACGAGGCCATCGCGCTCGCCGACCGGGTGCTGGTCATGGACAGCGGCCGGATCGCCCGCGAGTGGTCGATCGAGCCGCGGCGGGACGACCGGGCACCGTCGAAGCCGGAGATCGCCCGGATCCGGGCCGAGATGCTCGCCGCCCTCGGCGTACAGCCCACTCCGGCCAACCCGAACCGCAAGCCCCTCCACAACCAAGGAGCAGCATGACCTTCCTCTCCCACCGCCGGACCAAGCTCGCCGTCCTCGGCGCGACCCTCGCGACCCTGGTCGCGCTCACCGGCTGCGGCGGCGACGCCACCGGCAACGAGGGCGCCGTCAAGGACGACGGCTCGGTCGACCTCTCGAAGGTGACCCTGATCGTCGGCGACCAGAAGGGTGGCTCGAAGGCCCTGCTCCAGGCCGCGGGCGAGCTCGACGACGTCGACTACAAGATCGAGTGGAAGGAGTTCACCTCCGGCCCGCCGCTGCTGGAGGCACTCAACGCGGGCGCCATCCACGTCGGCGGCGTCGGCAACACGCCGCCGCTCTTCGCGGCGGCCGCCAAGAGCCCGATCAAGATCGTCCAGGGCGCGACGTACGGCGGGACCGGCGACGCGATCGTGGTGCCGCCCGGCTCGCCGATCAAGGACGTGTCCGAGCTGAAGGGCAAGACCATCGGAGTCGCCGAGGGCAGCTCGGCCAACTACAACCTGCTCGCGCAGTTGCATGACGCCGGCCTGAAGTACTCCGACGTCACGGTCAAGAACCTCCAGCCCGGCGATGCCCTGGCGGCCTTCGACGCCGGGCACCTGGACGCCTGGGCGATCTGGGAGCCGTTCACCTCCCAGGCCGAGCAGGAGGCCGACGCGAAGGTCATCGCCGACGGCAGCGAGCTCGCGAACGGCTACGTCTTCCAGGTCGCGTCCGAGACCGGGCTCGAGGACCCGGCCACCAAGAAGGCGCTCCAGGACTACCTGTCGCGCATCGCCAAGGCGCAGGTGTGGTCGCAGACCCACCAGGAGGACTGGGCCAAGGTCTGGGCCGAGGAGACCGGCCTCTCCGACGACATCACGCTCGCCGCGGTCGAGAAGCGGAAGATCCAGGTCGTCCCGATCGACCAGACAGTCATCGACTCGGAGCAGGAGATGGCGGACGCGTTCGTGGACAACAAGCTGCTGCCGGAGCAGTTCGACGTCGCGCCGTTCTTCATCGACGACTTCAACGCGTCCACCACCGGGGAGCAGTGAGATGGCGATCAAGCTGCACTGGTTCCTGCCCACCTCCGGTGACAGCCGGTCCCTGGTCGGCGCCGGCCAGGGCGTGCCGGGCGGACTCACCGGTCTCTCGGACACCCTGGAGGGCGACTTCCGGCCGCCCACGATCGACTACCTGGCCCAGGTCGCCCGGACGGCGGAGCAGGCGGGCTTCGAGGGCGTGCTGACGCCCACCGGCACGTTCTGCGAGGACGCGTGGCTCACCACGGCCGCCCTGCTGCGGGAGACGTCGCGGCTGAAGTTCCTGGTCGCGTTCCGACCGGGCGTCATCAACCCCGTGCTCGCGGCGCAGATGGCGGCGGCGTACCAGCGCCTCTCCGGCGGGCGGCTGATGCTGAACGTCGTCACCGGCGGCGAGCCACGCGAGCAGGCCCGCTTCGGCGACACGGCGTCGAAGGAGGAGCGCTACGCGCGCACCGACGAGTTCCTCTCGGTCGTGCGTGGCACCTGGACCCAGGCGCCGTTCGACTTCCACGGTCGCTTCTTCGACGCCGAGGGCGCCCAGGTCGGCGGCGGCATCGAGCCCCTGCCCCAGATCTACTTCGGCGGCTCGTCGGGTCCGGCCGGGCCGGTCGCCGCCCGGCACGTCGACGTCTACCTGACCTGGGGCGAACCGCTGGAGCAGGTGGCGGAGAAGCTGGACTGGATGCGGGGGCTGGCCGCGGAGCAGGGCCGGACTCTCCGGTTCGGGCTGCGGATCCACACGCTGTCGCGGGACACCTCGGAAGAGGCGTGGGCGCATGCCCAGTGGCTGCTCGACGGGCTCGACCCGGCGACCGTCGCCCAGGCCCAGGAGGCGATGCGGCAGAGCGAGTCGACCGGTCAGCGGCGGATGCTCGGACTGCGGTCGCGTACGTCGTACTCGTCGGCACGCGAGCTCGAGATCAGCCCGAACCTGTGGACCGGGGTCGGCCTGGTCCGCGGCGGCGCCGGTACGGCGCTGGTGGGCAGCCACGAGGAGGTCGCCGACCGCCTCGAGGACTACCACCGGCTGGGCATCGACGAGTTCATCCTCTCCGGCTACCCGCACGTCGAGGAGGCGTACCGGTTCGCGGAGGGGGTGACTCCCGTGCTGCGGAGCCGTGGCCTGCTCGGCGGGGCGCCGACACACGCCCGGGTTGCCGCGCTCGCCTGAACGCCGTGCTGGACGATCCCTGTGCTGGATGAGCCCCGTGCTGGACGATCCCTGCCTCACCTGGCATGTGGGACGCTGGAGAGGTGGACGACGCAGCATGGGCGGCACTCACCCTCAGCCTGACGGTGGCCGGCGGCATCTGGACCTGGTTCGCCTTCCGCAACCGGGGTCTCGCCTCGGGGCTACGGGCGCTGGGCTTCACGCTGCTGCCGCTCGCGGCGTACCTCACGAAGACGCTGCAGATGTTCACCGGGATCGCCAGCGAGATCGGGGACTGGGCGAGTCACCTCGTCTTCAGCCCGGTCGTGTGGATGGGCGTGGTGCTCGCGGGAATCTCGGTGCTGCTCATCGGCGTCTCCGGGCGGATCCGCAACCGCGCGGTCGGGCCGGTTGAGGAGTCCGAACAGGCCAAGCCGCTGCCCGCGTCCGGACCCGGTGGCAAGGGCCGTCCGGCCCTGGCCCAAGATGACGACATGGCCGAGATCGAGGCGCTGCTGCGCAAGCGAGGCATCAGCTGATGCCGCAACCTTCCGACGTGGACCGCAACCAGCTGTGGTCCCGCCTGGGTGACGCCGTCGCCAAGCAGGGCGTCCCGCTCCCCACCCCGGTCTTCGTCGTCGACCTCGATGCCTTCGACGCGAACGCCGACGACCTGGTGCGCCGGGCCGGCGGGCTGCCGATCCGGGTGGCCTCGAAGTCGTTGCGGATCCCGGCCCTGGTCGAGCGGGCGCTGGCCCACGAGGGCTTCCACGGCGTGCTCGCGTTCACCCTGCGCGAGGCGCTCTGGCTGCACGCCGAGGGCATCTGTGACGACATCGTCGTGGCCTACCCGACGGTCGACCGGGGTGCGCTCGCCGAGCTGGTCGCGTCGCCGTCCGCGGCCGCCGCGATCACGCTGATGGTCGACAGCACCCCGCACCTGGACGTGATCGACAGCGTCCGGGTCTCCCCCGCGGTGCCGGTGCGGGTCTGCCTCGATGTCGACGCCGGCCTCCGGCTCGCCGGTCAGCACGTCGGGCCTAAGCGCTCCCCGCTCCAGGACACCGCCGGGATCGTCGCCCTCGCCCGGGAGATCACCGGCCGCGCCGGCTTCCGGCTGGTCGGCGCGATGACGTACGAGGGCCAGGTGGCCGGGCTGCAGGACACCGTGCCGACGGCCCGCGCCCGCTCGGCGATCATCCGACGGCTCAAGTCACTCTCGATGTCGCAGCTCGCCGTACGGCGCCGCGAGATCGACCACGAGCTGCGTCAGCTCACCGACCTGGAGTTCTGGAACGCCGGCGGGTCCGGCTCGGTGCAAGCCACCGCCGCCGACCCGGTCGTCACCGAGATCGCGGCCGGCTCCGGCCTGCTGGTGCCGACGCTGTTCGACCACTACCAGTCGTTCGAGCCGCGCCCGGCGTCGTACCTCGGGCTGCCGGTCGTACGCCGACCCGGCCCGGGCATGGTCACCGTGCACGGTGGCGGCATCGTCGCGTCCGGGCCCGCGGGCCCGGACCGGCTGCCGACCCCGTGGGCCCCGGCCGGTCTGGAGCTCACCGGCCTCGAGGGTGCCGGCGAGGTGCAGACGCCGATCACCGGGCCGCCCGCGGACCTTCTGGAGATCGGCGACCTGGTGTGGTTCCGTCCGGCGAAGTCGGGTGAGCCGTTCGAGCACGCGGTGAACGTGCACCTGCTGTCGGGCAGCGAGTTCGTCGACACGGTGCCGAGCTACCGGGGCTGTGGCCAAGCTTTCTGACGGGCTTTCTGACAGGCCTTCTGACGCAGCGGCTGTCCTCGACCTGCTCCGGGCCAGGCCCGCGGCGTACGGCGGCGGGCGGTTGCTCTGCGTCGACGGGCCCTCGGGGTCGGGCAAGACCACCCTCGCCGCGGAGGTCGCCGACCTCGAGCCCGCGGCCCGCATCGTCCACATGGACGACCTCTTCGAAGGGTGGGAGGGGCTGCCCAACGTCGACGCGCAGCTCGCCGGCCTGCTGCGCCCGCTCTCGAAGGGGCTTCCGGGGCACTACCGCCGCTACGACTGGCACCTCGGTGAGTTCGCAGAGACCGTGACCGTGGAGCCCGCTCCCCTGCTCGTCCTCGAGGGCGTCGGGTCCGGGTCGCTCGTCGTGGCGGACCTGGTCACCGTGCTGGTGTGGGTCGAGGCCGACCGCGACGTACGGATGAGGCGTGGGCTGGAACGCGACGGCGAGGCGTTCGCACCGCACTGGGAGGCCTGGGCGGTCGCCGAGCAGGAACACTTCGCCCGGCACGGCACCCGCGAGCGCGCCGACCTGGTCGTCTCGACCTAGGTCGAGGGTCGGGGCTCGTCCGGCGGCGTGGGACGGCGAACTGGGAGGGCACTTCATTAACTTCGCGGCCTTTGCAATGCCCTCCCTGTTCAGGGATACCCGGTCGACCGGGTATCCCTGGGAGACGAGGCTCAACGGTGGGTCTGCTGCTCGGCGATCGCTCGCAGCTGGCGTACGGCGGTCTTGGCGCGGGCGCCGTCGGAGCCCTGGATACCCATGGCGGCGACCGTGGTGCCGTCGGCCAGGTCGAGGGTGACCCACGGAGCGCCCGGAGGCAGGTGCACCGCGACCAGCTGCGCCCAGGCGAACTCCCGTCGGCGGTAGCCGTTGACGACCACCAGCCGCTCGGCCTCGGCGACGACGCGCGAGCGGACCAGCGCGAACCAGAGCGTGAAGGCCAGCAGGCCCAGCGCGATCACCGTGCCGCGCTGGAAGCCGGTGAACTTCGCCTGGGTCTCCTCGTCGAAGCCGATCCACGCGAGGGCGCACACCAGCAGCAGCCCGCCGCCCAGGACGGCGCCGGCCATCCGGACCCCGAAGGGTCGCCAGGTGTGCGGCAGCGACGGGACCGCCGGGCGGTCAGAGCCGGCAGGCATGGATGTCGGTGAGCAGGATGCCGCGGGCACCGATGTCGTACAGCTCGTCCATCAGCCGCTGCGAGCCGGCACGCGGGACCATGGCGCGTACGGCGACCCAGCCCTCGCGATGGAGCGGGGCGATGGTGGGTCCCTCGATGCCGGGGGTCAGGGCGACGGCGGCGCTGACCCGGGCCTCCTCGATGTCGTAGTCCATCATCACGTAGCTGCGGGCCACCAGGACGCCCTCGATGCGGCGCTTGAAGACCTCGAAGCCGGACGGCACCGAGCCGCCGCGGGTCACCAGGACCGCCTCCGACTCGAGGATCGTCTCCCCGAAGACCTCCAGCCCGGCCTGGCGCAGGGTGCTGCCGGTCTCGACGACGTCGGCGATCGCGTCGGCGACGCCGAGCTTGATGCTGGTCTCGACGGCGCCGTCGAGGCGTACGACGGTCGCCTCGATGCCACGCTCCTCGAGGAACGAGCGCACGACGCCGACGTACGACGTCGCGATGCGGGCGCCGGCCAGCTGGCTCAGGTCGCTGAACACGCCGAGCGGTCCGGCGAACCGGAACCGGCTGCGGCCGAACCCGAGGCCGGTGACCTCGTCGGCCTTCGCGCCGGAGTCACGGAGCAGGTCGCGCCCGGTGATGCCCACGTCGAGGGTGCCCTCGCCGACGTACAGCGCGATGTCGCGCGGGCGCAGGTAGAAGAACTCGACCCCGTTGTCGGTGTCGATCAGGGTCAGCTGCTTGGAGTCCTCGCGCTGCCGGTAGCCGGCCTCGCGCAGGATCTCGGTGGCCGACTGCGAGAGCGACCCCTTGTTGGGGACCGCGATCCTGAGGAGAGACATGGCTGCCAGAAGTCCAATCGGGCTTTCAGAGGTGGGCGTAGACGTCGTCGAGCTCGATGCCGGTCGCGAGCATCAGCACCTGGGCGTGGTAGAGCAGCTGGCTGATCTCCTCGGCCGCTCGCTCCTTGCCCTCGTGCTCGGCCGCCATCCAGGACTCGGCGGCCTCCTCGACCAGCTTCTTCCCGATGAAATGGACGCCGGCGTCGAGCTCCTGCACGGTGCCGGATCCCTCGGGGCGCGACCGGGCCTTCTCACTCAGCTCGGTCCAGAGCTCGTCGAACGTCTTCACGGGGAGCCAGCCTACGGCGTAGGACCTGCGAGCTCTGCCAGGGTCCGGGCGGTGAGCAGCGCGGCCGAGGTGGCCTCGTAACCCTTGTCCTCCTTGGAGCCCTCCAGCCCGGCCCGGTCGAGGGCCTGCTGGTCGTTGTCGCAGGTGAGTACGCCGAAGCCGACGGCGACCGTGTGGTCCAGGCCGACCCGGACCAGGCCGTCGGTGGCGGCGTTGCAGACGTAGTCGAAGTGCGGCGTGCCCCCGCGGATCACGACGCCGAGCGCCACGACCGCGTCGTACCCCTGCGCGGCGAGCGCGCTCGCGACGACCGGCAGCTCGAAGGTGCCGGGGACCCGGACGATGCGGCGCTCGCCGACGTTGTAGTCGCCGAGCGCGCGCTCGGCGCCGGCGAGCAGCCCGTCCATCACCTGGGTGTGCCAGCTGGCGGCGACGACGGCGACCCTGAGGCCGCTGGCATCGAACACCTCCTCGGCGGGGGCTCCGTGTCCGGCCATGTCAGGCTCCGTTCGCGAGGTCGGCTGCCTCGGCAGCGAGGTTGGGGAGGTCGTGGCCCATCCGGTCCCGCTTGGTCAGCAGGTAGGCCAGGTTGTGGTCGTTGGGGTGCGGTGTCAGGCCGACCCGCTCGGCGACGTGGACGCCGAAGTCCTCCAGGTTGTCGACCTTGTCCGGGTTGTTGGTCATCAGCCGGACGTTGGTGACGCCGAGGTCGCGCAGCACCTGGGTCGCGGTGCCGTAGTGGCGCGCGTCGGCCGGCAGGCCGAGGTCGAGGTTGGCGTCCACGGTGTCGCGGCCGCCGTCCTGGAGCTGGTAGGCCTGCAGCTTGGCGACCAGGCCGATCCCCCGGCCCTCGTGGCCGCGCAGGTAGACGACGACGCCCCGGCCCTCCGCCACGATCCGCTCGAGCGCCTCGTCGAGCTGCGGGCCGCAGTCGCAGCGGCTGCTGCCGAACACGTCGCCGGTCAGGCACTCGGAGTGGACCCGGGTGAGCACCGGCTCGGGGCCGGACACGTCGCCGTACACCAGGGCGATGTGCTCGGAGTCGTCCACGGTGATCCGGTAGCCGTACGCCGTGAAGTCGCCGTGGCGGGTCGGGAGGCGGGTCTCGGCGACCCGCTCCACGAGGCGCTCGTGGCGGCGGCGGTAGCGGACCAGGTCGTCGATCGAGATCATCGCGAGGCCGTGCTCGTCGGCGAACTCGCGCAGCTCGGGGGCCCGCTTCATGGTGCCGTCGTCGTTGACGACCTCGACCAGGACGCCGGCCGGGGTGAGCCCCGCCAGCTTCGCGAGGTCGACGGCGGCCTCGGTGTGGCCACGGCGTACCAGCACGCCGCCCTCGCGGTAGCGCAGCGGGAAGACGTGGCCCGGCCGGGTGATCTCCCACGGCTCGGTCGCCGAGTCGGCGAGGACCCGCGCGGTGTGCGAGCGGTCAGCCGCGGAGATGCCGGTGCTGACGCCGTCGCGGGCATCGACCGAGATCGTGTACGCCGTTCGCAGCTTGTCCTTGTTGTGCGGCGTCATCAGCGGGATCTCGAGCCGGTCGAGCATGTCGGCCGGCATCGGCACGCAGATCACGCCGCTGCTGTGCCGGATCGTGAACGCCATCAGCTCCGGGGTCGCCTTGCTGGCGGCGAAGATGATGTCGCCCTCGTTCTCACGGGTCTCGTCGTCGACCACGACGACGGCCTTGCCGGCCGCGATGTCGGCGATCGCGCGCTCGATGCTGTCGAGGCGGACCTTCTCGTGCTCGTGGTGGGTGCTCATGCGGGGACCTTCTCTCGGAGAGGCTGGTCAGGTGCGGCCGTGGTGGCACGCAGCCAGGTGACGAAGCCGGCGACGCAGAGGCCGCCGTAGAAGACGTAGAGGATCGCGGAGGGGTAGTAGCCGGAGTGCCACAGCAGCGGCACGCCGACCAGGTCGACGGCGATCCAGGCCAGCCAGAAGTCGTTCCAGCCGCGGGCCATCGCGTAGGTCGCCAGCATCGAGCCGACGAAGATCCAGGCGTCGCACCAGTAGTACCAACGCGGGGCCGGCCAGCCTGCGCCGACGATGGAGAACGCCCACTGGCAGACGAGTACGCCGGCGGCCGCGGCGACGAGGTAGGCGACCCGCTCGCGGGCCGTCGCCCATCGCGGGTCGATCGCCGGGGCGTCGCCGTCGCCGAGGTCCATGCGCTCAGCCTTGGCCTGCTGCCAGCGGTGCCAGCCGTAGATGCTGGTGACGATGAAGAAGACCTGGCGACCGGCCTGGCCGAAGAGCGGCTGCTGGGCCTGGGCGTCGAAGGTGGCCGCGATGAAGACGGTGAAGAGCAGCACGTTGCCGACGATGCCGACCGGCCAGGCCCAGACCCGGCGGCGCAGGCCGCCGACGGCCGAGGCGAACCCGAAGGCGTTGCCGAGGATCTCGCGCCAGGTGATCGGGTGCCCGGCGATGGTCAGGTGGGCGTCGTACAGGGACGAGAGGGTGCTCATTTTGCGTCTCCTGTGTAGGGCAGCAGGCGCTCGACGTACTTGGCGATGATGTCGACCTCGAGGTTGACCCGGTCGCCGGGCTGGCGGGTGCCGAGGGTCGTGCGCGCGAGGGTCTCGGGGATCAGGCTGACCGTGAACCGGTCGTCCCCCGCCTCGACGACGGTGAGGCTGACGCCGTCGACCGTGATCGAGCCCTTGTCGACGAGGTAGCGGGAGAGCGGCTCGGGGAGCGAGATCTCGACGACCTCCCAGTGCTCGCTGGGGGTCCGGCTCACCACGGTGCCGACGCCGTCGACGTGGCCCTGGACGATGTGGCCGCCGAGGCGCTTGTCTGCCGTGACCGCGCGCTCCAGGTTGACCCGGTCGCCCGGACGTACGCCGTACAGGCTGGTCTTGTCGAGGGTCTCCTGCATGACGTCGGCGGTCCAGATGCCGGGGTCGGTGTCCGCGTCGTACGTCGTGATCGTCAGGCAGCAGCCGTTGACCGAGATCGAGTCGCCGAGGCCGGCGTCCTCGAGCACGGTGGTGGCGTGGATGCTCAGGCGGATCGCGTCGCCCTGGTCCTCGATGGCGGCGACGGTGCCGAGCTCTTCGACGATTCCGGTGAACATTCAGGTCTCCTCTCGGGTCACGGGGTTTCGAGACGGTTGCTGCGCAACCTCCTCAACCGCCGTGAGGTGGGGCTCAGGGTCAGGCGGACGTTCGCTTCCTCGCCGGGCTCCGTCGCGGGGAGCACGGTGATGTCCGTGACCCGGGGCCGGAACGCGTCGGCGATGGTGGTGATTCCGAGATCGGCGACGGCCGATTGGCCGGCGCCGAGGAGCATGGGGGCGACGTACACGACGATCTCGTCGACGAGCCCGGCCCGCAGGAAGGCGGCGGCCAGCGTGGGGCCGCCCTCGAGGAAGACGTGCTGGCGGTCGCGCGCGTAGAGCTCGGCGAGAGCCGCGTGCGGGTCGCGGGTGCGCAGCTGGACCGACTCCGCGTCCCCGCCTTCAGACGACTGAGCGAAGATCCGGCGGCCGGGGTCGAGCTCGCGCTCCCCCATCACCGCACGGAGCGGCTGGACGGCGAGCGGCTGGTCGTGCTCGTCGCGCACGGTGAGCAGCGGGTCGTCCACCTCGACGGTGTTGGTGCCGACCAGCATCACGTCGCAGAGCGCGCGCAGCCGGTGGGTGTCGACGCGGGACGCCTTGCTGGACACCCAGCGGCTGGTGCCGTCGGCGGCCGCGCTGCGACCGTCGAGGGTGGTCGCGAACTTCCAGGTCACGAACGGGCGGCCGTGCTCGACGGCAAACGTCCAGACCGTGTTCAGAAGTCTCGACTCAACCGCCAGAAGTCCCGACTCGACCTCGACGCCGGCAGCGCGCAGGGTGGCGGCTCCGCCGGAGGCGGCCGGGTTCGGGTCGGCCTGCGCGAACACCACGCGGCGTACGCCGGCCGCCACCAGGGCCTGGGCGCACGGCCCCGTGCGTCCGGTGTGGTTGCACGGCTCGAGGGTGACGACGGCGGTGGTGCCGCGGGCCCGCTCGCCCGCCTGCGCAAGCGCATCGGCCTCGGCGTGCGGGGTCCCGGCGCCGCGGTGGTAGCCCTCGGCCACGGTGGCCCCGGTGTCGTCGAGCAAGACGCAGCCGACGCGGGGGTTGGGCCCGAGCGGGACACCGGGCGTTGCCGCCAGCTCCAGGGCACGCCGCATGGCGGCGTGCTCGGCGGCGGTGCTGGCTCCGCTGACCATCTGCGCTGACCCCTCATGTCCGATCACGGACTCCGGGGCTGGACGGGTCGCACACGTACGCCGTACGTGTGACGACACCTGCGTGCGCTTCCCATCCGGACTTTAACCGTCGGTCCAGGAATCTCACCTGGTCAACCGGTCACTGGCTGTGACCGGGTCGCGGACTTCCGGACTCTCGTCCAGTCACCGCCGGCTCGGAATTACACCGACCCCAGAGCACGCGAGTTGAAAACTCGTCGGGTCGAGTGTGCCACAACGGGGGGTCCGGACACCTCGTGTGCCGCGTCACATCGCGGAGTTGGTTGTCGACAACCAACTCGGCCGACTCACAAGCGCGGGTCGACCGGCTCCGACTCCAGCGCCAGGACGGCGAAGACCGCCTGGTGCACCCGCCAGAGCGGCTCGCGGTCGACGAACAGGCTCAGCGACTCCAGTCCGAGGCCGTGCTCGCGCAGCGCGAGGCTGCCCTTCTTGCCGGTGTTGCGGCCCCGGAGCAGGTCAAGGGAGTCGAGGTAGTCCGGGCCGTAGACGAGGCGGAGGTACTCGCGCCCGCGGACCTTGAGACCGGGCTGGACGCCGCCGCCGACCAGGTGCGCGGGCTTCACGACCATGCCCTCTCCCCCGGCCTCGGTGAGCTCGAGCCACCAGTCGGTGGCGGCCGCGCGCTCCGCCGCCGACGACAGGTCGACGAACCGGTGCCGGGTGGGGGTGACGAGGTCGCCCGTGACCGACGCGAGCCGCTCCAGGTGCCACGGGTGCGGCTCCGTGGCAGCAAGCAGGCGACCCTCGGCCGCGAGCACCTGGAAGGGCGCGAGGGTGATGCCGTCGAGGCCGTCGACCGGGCGGCAGTACGCCGCGTAGACCTCGCGGAACGCCTCCGCGGACGTCGTACGGCGTGCCGTGTGGGCGGCGAGGTCCGCGACGTCGAGGCCGCGGGCCTGAGCGGTGGCGAGCACGGACTGCACGGCGGGCAGCGCGTGGTGGGCGGCGGTCCCGACGGCGGCGTACTGCTCACGGATCAGCCCGAGTGCCTTGGCCGACCACGGCAGCAGCTCGGCGTCGAGCACCAGCCAGTCGGTGTCGAGGCCGTCGAACAGCGGCAGGCAGGCCGCCCGTAGCCGGTCGACCAGCGTCGCGGTGAGGGCAGCATCGAAGAACGACCGGCCGGTGCGGGTGTGCACCGCGCCCGACGTGCCGTCGGTGACGCCGAAGCGCCGCTCGGCCACCTCCGCGTCGCGCGCGAGCACGACGATGGCTCGCGAGCCCATGTGCTTCTCCTCGCAGACCACCCGGGTGACGCCGGCCTTGGCGTAGGCGTCGAAGGCCCGTTCGGGGTGCTCCAGGAAGGGCCGTTCGAGAGGGGCAGCCTCCTGCGTGGCCGGCGCCGGCGCCATCGTCGCCGGTAGGTGGACCAGCCACCGCGGGTCGACGGCGAAGCGGCTCATCACCTCGAGCGCCGCGGCGGCGTTCTCTTCGGGGATCTTGACCTTGCCCGCGTGGGTGGTGCTGAGCCAGGTCGGGCCGCCGACGGTGAGCACGTCATCGAGGCGCAAGGTCCCGGGTTCGCGGACGGTGATCGCGGGTGCCAGCGGTCGGACCGGCTCGAACCACTGCTGCTCGGCCGGGACGGACACGATCTCCTTCTCCGGGTAGCGCAGCGCGGTCAGCGCGCCGCCGAAGACCACACCGGTGTCGAGGCAGATCGTGTTGTTGACCCACTCGGTCTCGGGGACGGGCGTGTGGCCGTAGACGACCATCGCGCGGCCGCGGTACTCCCGCGCCCAGGGGTAGCGCACCGGCAGCCCGAACTCGTCGGTCTCCCCCGTGGTGTCGCCGTACAGCGCGAACGAGCGGACCCGGCCCGAGGAGCGCCCGTGATAGGCCTCCTTGAGCCCGGCATGGGCGACGACGAGGCGGCCGTCGTCGAGCACGTAGTGGCTGACCAGCCCGCCCATGAACGCGAGCGCCGCGTCGCGGAACTCCTCGGGCGCACCGGCGAGCTGCTCGAGCGACTCGGCGAGGCCGTGGGAGACGGTGACGTTGGCGCCCTTGAGCGCGCGGACCAGCTTGGCCTCGTGGTTGCCGCTGACGCAGAGCGCGGTGCCGGCGGCGACCATGCCCATCACCAGCCGCAGCACGCCCGGCGTGTCCGGGCCGCGGTCGACCAGGTCGCCGACGAAGACCGCCGTACGCCGGTCCGGGTGGCTGGCCCCGACCGCGCGGCCCTGGTCGTCGAGGTCGAGCGACCAGCCGAGGTCGGCGAGCAGGGTGCGCAGCTCGGAGGCGCAGCCGTGCACGTCGCCGACGATGTCGAACGGGCCGTTGAGGTCGCGGCGGTCGTTCCAGGAGCGCTCGGTGACGACCGTGGCCGCGGCGATCTCGTCCTCCCCGCGGAGCACGTGCAACCGTCGGATCCGCTTGCCGATCCGCGAGAGGCCCTTCTGCAGGTCACGGTGCTGGCGAGCCACGACCTGCGGACCGAAGTCGCGATCGGGCCGCTGTCGGTTGCGCTCCTGGGCGACGGCCTCGGGCACGTCGAGGACGATCGCGTCCACGAGCACGTCGTGCGCCTTGGCGAGCTCGATCAGGCCGGCCCGGGCGTGCTGCTGGACGTTGGTGGCGTCGACGACGGTGAGCAGGCCGCGGCGCAGGCGGGTGCCGACGATGTAGTGCAGGACGTCGAAGGCGTCGCGGGTGGCGTCCTGGTCGTTCTCGTCGTCGGCGACCAGACCGCGGCAGAAGTCGCTGGAGATGACCTGCGTCGGCAGGAAGTGGCGCGCCGCGAACGTCGACTTGCCGCTGCCGGAGACGCCGACGAGGAGCACCAGCCCGTGCTCGGGGACTCGGATCTCCCTGGAGTCGTGCTCAGCCACGGCGGAACACCCCCAGCTGGGTCGGCGCGCCCAGGTCCGGGTCGGCATCGCCGATGCCGCGCAGCTCGACGGTGTAGCCGTGCCGCTCGGCCACGCCGTCCGCCCAGGCCGCGAACTCGGCCCGCGACCACTCGAAGCGGTGGTCGGGGTGGCGCACCCCGACCAGCTGCTCGTAGCGCGGGTTGTAGTCGGCGTTGGGGGTCGTCACGAGCACGGCGCCCGGCCGAGCGGTGCCGAAGACGACGTGCTCCAGGGTGCCGAGCCGGGACGGGTCGACGTGCTCGACGACCTCCATCAGCACGGCGGCGTCGTACCCCGCGAGGCGTGGGTCCTCGTAGGTGAGCGAGCCCTGGAACAGCTCGAGTCGGTCGGCCTGCCGCTCCCCCATGTCGTCGACGCGCAGGGCGCGAGCGGCCTGGCGGAGGGCCCGGCTGGAGACCTCCATGCCGGCAACCTTCGCGTACGACGGGTCCTGGAGCAGCGCCGCGACCAGCTGGCCCTGGCCGCAGCCCAGGTCGATGACCGACGCTGCCTTCAGCTCGGCGAGGGTCGCCAGGACCGCGTCGCGGCGACGGACGTTCAGCGGGGCCGGCCGGTCCTCGACCGGTGCCGGGGGCTCGTCATCGACCTCGGCGAGACGTGCCAGCGCGACCCGGGTGAGGCCGGTGCGCGCGAGGTAGCGGCGGGTGACCAGCTCCCGCTCGGGATGGGTGGCGAGCCAGTCCCCGCCGGAGCGGAGCAGCTTGTCGACCTCGTCGGCCGCCTGCCAGTAGTGCTTCGACTCGTCGAGCACCGGCAACAGCACGTAGAGCTGGTTGAGGGCGTCGGCCAGCCGGACGGTGCCGGTCAGCCGGAGCCGGACGTAGCGGGAGTCGCCCCACTCCGGGAAGCGCTCGTCGAGCGGCAGCGGCTCCGCCGCCACCGTCCACCCGAGCGGCTCGAAGAGCCGGTGCGCGACGTCGGCGCTACCGCGGCACGGCAGCACCGGGAGCTCCAGCTCGAGCGGGATCGCCGAGTCGGCGAGCTCCTGACGGGCGTTGCACCGGCCGCTGCGGGCCGTGGTGAACACGTCGCCGAGGGCGACCGCCAGCAGCGAGGAGGCGGCGTACGACCGGTCGTTGACGTACTGCGCGAGGCTGAAGTCGGGCGCGTTGCGCGGGCGGGACCGGGCCAGCCGCACGGGGTCGACGTCGAGCAGCAGGGCCGCGGTCGTGCGCTCGTCGCTCGCCTCGGGGAAGAGCACCGTCGCGGCGCCGAAGGACTGCTTGAACTCCTGGACCCGGTCGGGGTGCTTGTGCAGCAGGTACCCGAGGTCGCGCGCGGGCGCGTGGGTGGTCGAGATGGTCAGGAGCACCGGCACAGTCTGCCCGGCGGCCGGTCCTGCGTCGTGCGGATTACGCCCGCGTCGTCTCGGCCTTCGCGCGCAGCTCGCCGATCATCCGGTCCGGGTCGTCGGCGGAGTAGACGGCCGACCCGGCCACGAACACGTCGGCGCCGGCCTCGGCGCAGCGCTCGATCGTCTCGAGGCTGACGCCGCCGTCGACCTGCAGCCAGGTCTCGACGCCGTGCTTGTCCATCAGCTCACGGGCCCGCCGGATCTTCGGCAGGCACAGGTCGAGGAACTTCTGGCCGCCGAAGCCGGGCTCGACGGTCATGATCAGCACCATGTCGAGCTCGGCGAGCAGGTCCTCGTAGGGCTCGATCGGGGTGGCCGGCTTCAGCGCCATGCTGGCGCGGGCCCCGTGGGCGCGGATCTCGCGGGCCAGCCGGATCGGCGCCTTGGCGGCCTCGACGTGGAAGGTGACCGAGCCGCATCCGGCCTCGACGTACGCCAAGGCCTCGTTGTCGGCGTCCTCGATCATCAGGTGCGCGTCGAGCGGGACGTCGGTCGAGCGGGCCAGCGCCTCGACCATGGTCGGCCCGAAGGTCAGGTTGGGCACGAAGTGGTTGTCCATGATGTCCACGTGCACCCAGTCGGCACTGCCGATCCGGGCGACCTCCTCGCCCAGTCGGGCGAAGTCGGCGTTGAGGATGCTCGGCGTGATCTGGATGTGTCCCACGGGCCGTGAGTCTAGTGAGCCGCTAGCGTGGACCGATGGAGGGCTTCGAGGAGTACGTCGACCACGTCCGCGACGTCGTGCTGGCCGCCGAGCCGACGGCCGAGGAGGGCACCAGCTACGGGATGCTGGCGTGGCGGTTGGCCGGCAAGCCGCTGCTCGGCCTCAACCCGGCCAAGGCGCACATCGGCGTCTACCCGTTCAGCCCGGAGGCCGTGGACGCCGTACGCGACCGGCTCGACGGGTTCACCGTGACCAAGGGCGGCGTGCAGTGCACCCCCGAGCACCCGGTCCCCGACGAGGTGATCGCCGAGCTGGTCCGGCTACGTCGTACGGAGATCCTCGGCTGAGGTCGACCGGTCTCCCTCAGGACGTCATACGGATGGTGTGTCCGCTTGCTCTGTCCGTATGACGTCCCGGGCGCTGATCACTCCTCCGGCTCGGCGGGAGGCGCCGCGCCGGCGGACTCGTCGCGCTCGGCCCACTCCAGCAGCGGGCTGATGTCGAACACCTGCTCGTCGATGTCGGCGTGCAGGTCCCCGAGCTCGGCGAAGCGCTGCGGCACGGTGAAGATCGTGAAGTCGTGCGGGTCGGCGTCGTCGACCTCGTCCCAGCGGATCGGCGTGGAGACGCGGGCGTCCGGGAGTCCGCGGACCGAGTACGCCGCGGCGATGGTGTGGTCGCGTGCGTTCTGGTTGTAGTCGACGAACAGGTGGTGGGGGTCGCGGTCCTTCTTCCACCAGGTGGTCGTCACGTCGTCGGGCGCCCGGCGTTCGACCTCGCGCGCGAACGCGAGCGCGGCTCGTCGTACCTGCTTGAAGCCGTGCTCGGGCCGGATCCGCACGTAGATGTGCATCCCCTTGCTGCCGCTGGTCTTGGGGAAGCCGACGGCGCCGAGCTCGTCGAGGACCTCGTGGGCGACGTGGGCGACGCGGCGGACCTGGTCGTAGTCGCTGAGCGGGCCGGGGTCGAGGTCGATGCGCCACTCGTCGGGCACCTCGGTGTGGTCGCGGCGGCTGTTCCACGGGTGGAACTCGACGGTCGACATCTGCACCGCCCAGATCACCGCGCCGAGCTCGGTGACGCAGAGCTCGTCGGCGGTGCGGTTCCAGCGCGGGAAGTGCAGCTCGACGGTCTCGACCCACGGCGGCGCGCCCTGCGGGAGCCGCTTCTGGTGCACCTTGTCGCCGGCGAGGCCCTTGGGGAACCGGTGCAGCATGCACGGCCGCTCGAAGAGGGCGTTGACGATGCCGGGCCCGACCGCGAGGTAGTACTCGACCAGGTCGAGCTTGGTGGCTCCACTCTCCGGGAAGTAGACCCGGTCCGGGTTGCTGACCCGGACCACCCGGTTGTCGACCTCGATCTCGACCGCGGGCGGCTTGGACGGCATGCCCTCAATCTAGGGGGTGGCACGTCGTACCGTTCGGACATGCGCTTCGACCAGCCGCCCGTGGTGCGGGTGCTTGTGGACCCGGACGACGTGCTGCCGGAGCGCGACTGGCCGATGACGATCCCGGCGGTGGCGCAGGTCGTCCGGGAGGGGCTGGACCTGGCGCCAGGCGTGACGTTCCTGGTCGGCGAGAACGGCTCGGGCAAGTCGACGCTCGTCGAGGCGGTGGCAGCGGCGTACGGCCTCTCGCCCGAGGGCGGGTCCGCGCAGGGACATCACACGACCCGGGCCACCGAGTCCCCGCTGGGCGGCGCGATCCGGCTGCAACGCGGGATCGGCTCAGCGCGATGGGGCTTCTTCCTGCGCGCCGAGACCATGCACGGCTGGTACACGTTCAGCGAGTGGACCGGCGGCGGCCCGGCGTACCACCAGATGAGCCACGGCGAGTCGTTCCTCGAGGTGCTGCGCACCCGGTTCGACTCCCCCGGCTTCTACTGCCTCGACGAGCCGGAGGCCGCGTTGTCGTTCTCGTCGACGCTCGCCCTGATCGGCGCGCTCGGCCGGATCGTGGAGGCCGGCGGGCAGGTGCTGTGCGCGACCCACTCCCCGGTGCTGGCGGCCATGCCCGGTGCGACGATCCTCGAGGTGGGCGAGTGGGGTGTGCGGCGTACGACGTGGGAGGAGCTCGAGCTCGTGCAGCACTGGAAGGCCTACCTCGACTCACCGGGCCGCTATCTCCGGCACGTCCTCGACTGATGTGGCGACGGCTGTAACGCGGAGCGGGTCTCGAGGAGTCTGATCAGGTGTGACGAGGAACGATGCCGAGGAGTTCACCGCGTTCGTCCATGCGACGGCGCCCCGACTGCACCGAGCGGCCCTGCTGCTCACCGGCGACCACCACCTCACGGACGACCTGACCCAGGCGACCTACGCCCGGGTGTACGCCTCGTGGCGACGGGTCTCCCGGGCTGACGACCCGCTCGCCTACGCCCGGAGGACGCTGCTCAACACCTACCTGTCCCACCGCCGGCTGCGCCGCAACAGCGAGCTGCCGGCCGACCCGACCCGCATCCCCGAGCACCCCGGGGACGACGTCGACCACGCGACCCGGCTCGACCTGCTGGACGCGCTCGCCATGCTGTCGCCGCACGACCGGGCGGTGCTGGTGCTGCGCTACTGGGAGGACCGCAGCGTCGCCGACACGGCCCACGACCTCGGGATCACCGAGGGGGCCGTGCGCACCCGATCCACGCGCGCGCTGCAGCGGCTCCGCCCGCTGCTCGGCGCCGACCTGACCGAGAGGACACCCTGATGACCGACCACGACCGGGCGCTCGCTGCCGCCCTCCGCGAGCGCGTCCGCGACGAGGACCCGGACCTCGACCAGCTGATCCAGGTGTCGACGCGCACCGGCGCCCGGCTGCGACGACGACGGACCGTTGGCATCTCCGTCGCCGGCATCGCCGCCGGCGTGGCCGTGATCGGGATCGTCGGCGCATCGCTCGGCGGCGGTGGGACGACGGGCACGGAGCCCGGCTTCGCGTCCCAGCCGACGTCGGCAGCCACGCCATCCGGGACACCGCCGGACGTGCTCCCCACCCTCGCCAACATGGACCGGTCGCGTGCCGACGAGCTGAGCGACATCCACGTTCGCGTCGCCCCGACGTTGCGAGGGTGGCAGATCGGGCCGGTCGAGGACGGGTTCCCGGCCAGCAAGGGCGACTATCACCTCAGCGTGGTGGTGCGACCGATGGACAACTACGACTCATGGACAGGCGGCGACCCCGACCGTCCCGCGAACCAGGTGGTCCACGTCGGCGAGACCTACTTCGTCACCGTGCAACCCGGACCGGGGGTGCCGCAGGCCGTCCGCGACGAGCTGGTCGCCGCGCTCCGCTACGACTCGCGGTAGGTCACTGACGGCGCAGCAGCGCCAGGAACAACGCGTCGGCGCGAGCCACGACGCCTCCTCGGTCGGCCGTAGCGAGTTGCTGTGTGGTCGCGTTTCGCAGGTTGGTTGTCGACAACCAACCGGGGGAAGACATGGCGCGGAGTCCCGAGGGCGTGGGTCCTTGCTGGCCCCCGGGTGCCGTCTGCGCTGACCCGCCGATGGCGCTTCTAGCCGCGTCGCAGCAGCGCCAGGAACATCGCGTCGGTGCCGTGCCGGTGCGGCCAGAGTTGCACCGTGCCCGCGAGTGGTCCGGCGGCATCGGTGACGTCCGACAGCAACGGGCCGGCGTCCTCGAGCACGACATCGGTGCGGCCCTCCAGGACCGCCGTGACCACCCCGCTGGTCTCGGCCAGCACCGGCGAGCAGGTCGCGTAGAGCACGATGCCGCCCGGCCGGGTCAGGTCGAGCGCCGCGTCGACCAGGCGACGCTGCAGGGCGGTGAGCTCGACGAGGTCCGCCGGCCGACGTCGCCACCGCGCCTCGGGCCGGCGGCGGAGCGCACCGAGCCCGGTGCACGGCGCGTCGACCAGCACCCGGTCGAAGGTGCCGGGACGGTACGGCGCCGCGGTGCCGTCGGCCGCCACGACACCGAGCACGCCGTCGGCGCCGCGCAGCGAGCGACGGACCAGCTGAGCCCGGTGCACCTGACGCTCCGAGGCCACCAGCCGGGCGCCACGCTCGTCGGCCAGCGCCGCCAGCAGGGCGGCCTTGCCGCCGGGCCCGGCGCAGAGGTCGAGCCAGCGTGCGTCGCTGCCGTCGATCGGGGCCGCGGCTGCCGCGATCGCGACCAGCTGGGAGCCCTCGTCCTGCACGCCGGCGCGGCCCTGGGCGATCGCCGGCACCTGACCGGGGTCGCCGCCCGCCAGCACGACGCCGTACGGCGAGAACGCCGTCGCCTCGCCCGGGAGCTCAGCGCGAGTGGAGCGTCCGGGGCGGGCGACCAGGGTGACCTTCGGCGGTGCGTTGTCGGCGGCGAGGAGTGCCTCGAGTTCGACGTCGTCGCCGGAGTCATGATTCAGGGCCACACGCAGCTCGTCGACCACCCACGCCGGGTGGCTGTACGCCGTGGCCGGGTCGGTGCCGACCTGGGCGACCCAGGCCGAGAGGTCCTGGGCGGCGACCTTGCGGAGCACCGCGTTGGCGAAGCCGGCGGCCCCCGTGCTGACCCGGTCGCGCACCAGGTCGACGGTGGTGCTGATCGCCGCGTGGGTCGGCACCCGCATCGCCAGCAGCTGGTGGGCGCCGAGACGCAGCGCGTCCAGCACCTTGGACTCGACCTTCCTCAGCGGGCGGTCGATGCAGGCGGCCAGGATCGCGTCGTACGTCCCCTGCCACCGGATCGTGCCGGAGGCGAGCTCGGTGGCGAACCCCGCATCCCGACCGCTCAACCCGTGCTTCCGGAGCAAGGTCGGTAGGACGAGGTTGGTGTAGGCGTCCTCGACCCGGACGGCCTTGAGCACCTCGAAGGCGACCAGGCGTGCCGGGTCGACGGGGCTGCGCCGTTGGCTAGGTGGCATCGAACCCGGCGCCGGCCTCGAGTCGCAGCCCGCGCGCCCAGTCGGCGGCGGGCATCTGCTTCTTGCCGTGGGGCTTCACGTCGCCGAGGCGTACGGCGTGGGTCCCGGTGCCCACGAGCACCTCGGCCTTGCGGACGTCGAGCACGCCCGGGTCGAGGCGCTCCTCGGTGAGGGTGACCGGTCCGAGCTTGACCCGCTCCCCGGCGTACGTCGTCCAGGCGCCGGGCGCCGGCGTGCACGCGCGCACCTGGCAGTCGACGGCGATCGCCGGGCGGGTCCAGTCGACCTTGGCGTCCTCGACCAGGATCTTCGGGGCGAACGAGACGCCCTCGGCCTGCTGCGGCCAGGCCTGCACGGAGCCGTCCGCGATCCCGTCGAGGGTCGCGACCAGCAGTCCGGCACCACCCTCGGCCAGGCGCTCCAGCAGGTCGCCGGAGGTGTCGTCGGGCCGGATCCGCTCGGTCATCACGCCGAAGGTCGGGCCGGCGTCGAGCTCCTTGACGATCCGGAACGTGGTCGCGCCGGTGACCTCGTCGTTGTTCCAGATCGCGTGCTGCACCGGGGCGGCGCCGCGCCAGTGCGGGAGCACCGAGAAGTGCAGGTTGACCCAGCCGTGGGGCGGGATGTCGAGGGCCGACTGCGGCAGCAGCGCGCCGTACGCGACGACGGGGCAGCAGTCCGGCTCGAGCGCGCGCAGGGCGGCCTGGAAGTCCGGGTCGCGCGGGTGGTCGGGCTTGAGCACCGGCACGCCCAGCTCCTCGGCACGCAGCGCGACCGGGCTGGGGGTGAGCTTGCGGCCGCGACCGGCGGGGGCGTCGGGCCGGGTGACGACGCCGACCAGCTCGTGGTCGGACGCGGCGACCGCGTCGAGGGCGGGTACGGCGACCTCGGGGGTGCCGGCGAAGACGAGGCGCATCAGAACCCGAAGCCGTTGGTGGCGTGCGGCGAGACCTTGACCCGCGGCTGCTCGAGGCCGAACCACTCGGCCTCGCGGATCGCCCGCATCGCCGCCTTGCGGCCGTCGGCGTCGAGCCGGTCCACGAAGAGGATCCCGTCGAGGTGGTCGGTCTCGTGCTGGATGGCGCGGGCGAGCAGCTCGGAGCCCTCGATCACGAGCGGCTCGCCGTACATGTCGAACCCGCGGGCGACCACGGACAGCGCGCGGGTGCAGTCGAAGCTGAGGTCCGGGATCGACAGACAGCCCTCGGGGCCGTGCTGGGTGTCCGTCGACAGCTGGAGACTCGGGTTCACGAGGTGCCCGAGCTCGCCGTCGACGTGCCAGGTGAAGACCCGCAGACCGACGCCGATCTGCGGCGCGGCGAGGCCGGCGCCCGGCGCCTCCGTCATCGTGTCGGTCAGGTCCTCGACGAGCCGGCGCAGCTCCTTGTCGAAGTCAACGACCTCGATCGCGGGCTTGCGGAGGACGGGGTCACCGAAGAGGCGGATGGGCTGGATGGGCACGAAGCCATCCTAGGGAGGGGCTCACAGGGTCGGCGGATCGACCTGGATGCGTACGGCGTCGAGCTTGCGCCCCGAGCGCAGCCGCTGGAGCTCCCCGAGCGCCCGGGAGAGGTCGGCGCCCTCGGCCCGGGGCACCCGCACCACGACCCGGCTCTCCCCCTCGCTGACCTCCACCGGGCCGAGCAGCTCGGCCGAGGCCGGGGCCGCGAGCAGGGTGATGGCGTCGTCGACGGCGCCCGGCTCGCCGGTGATCGTGGCGAGCCTGCTGGCCGGGGGCAGGTGGGCGGCGAGCCGCTCGTCGGTCTCCCGCTCCGCGTGACCGGCGGGGTCCCAGCGCACCAGCGCCTGCAGGGTCGGATGGGCGGGGTCGCCGACCGCGACGACCCGGCCTCCGGGCCGCACGAGCGCGGCCGCGTCGGCCCACCGGCGCAGCGCCTCCTCGCCGGCACGCAGGTCGATCCGGGAGAGCAGCAGCCAGGTGTCCAGCAGCACGACCGCCGCATAGCCGCCCTCGGCGACCGGTTCGGCGCCCGGCGTGGCCACCACGACCTGGCGGGCGCCGGAGACCGTGGCCAGCACGGTCTCGCCCGAGCTGGTGCGCACCCGGGTGTTGGGGAGCGCTCGCCCCAGCTCCTCGGCCGTGCGGGCGTCGCCGAGCACCGGCGCGCGCAGGCCGCGGTGACCGCACTCGGCACAGGCCCACGCCTCGTCGGCCGTGCCGCACCAGCGGCACGCCGGCGGGTTCGCCGGACCGGTCAGGGCCAGCGGTCCCTGGCAGGCCTGGCACCGCGCGGGGGTGCGGCAGCGTTCGCAGGCGAGGACGTTGACGTAGCCCAGCCGCGGGGTCTGCACCAGCACCGGGCCGGTCTCCAGCGCGTCTCGGACGGCCAGGTGGACCTCACGAGGGATCCTCGCTCCGCCCCGCGTCCGGTCGCTCTCCTCGCCGGCGACCTGGACCGTCACCCGCCGGCGTACCTCCGCCCGGTCCGCCGTGATCTCCTGCGCCCAGCCGGTGCGGAGCAGGTAGGCCGCCTCGACCGTGCGCACGAAGCCACCGATGAGCGCTCCCGCCGCCGCGCGCTCGGCGCGCAGGAGGAGCGTCTCGCGCGTGTGGGGGTACGGCGCGCGCGGCTCGGCGTGCAGGTCGTCCCCGTCGTCCCAGATGACGACGAGCCCCAGGTCACGGACCGGCGCGAAGCTCGCCGCGCGGGTGCCGACCACGATCCGCCGGGCGCCGCGGCTGATCGCGAGGAAGTCGCGGTAGCGCCGTGCGGGGCCGGCGTCGGCGGTCAGGGTGACGTGCTGGCCCTCCCCCAGGACCGCGATCAGCGCCCGGTCGACCCGCGCGACGTCCTTGCCGTCGGGGACGCAGATCACCACCCCGCGGCCCGAGGCGTAGGTGGCGGCGGCGGCGTGCGCCACCAGCGCCGGCCAGTCGGTTGCCGGTGCTGCCGACCACACCGCCCGCGGACTGCCGCCGGCGGCGAGATGGCGCAGGAACGCCGGGCCGGGCTGGTGGTCGACCCACGCCGTCTCCCCGGCAGCGGGGTCGTGGCGCCAGGGCCCGGCCGGGGCGGACGGCTCCTTCTCGGTGGTCGCGTGGCGCTGCGGGACGGCCAGCCGGAGCACGTCGGAGCGGGTGCCGGCGTACCGCTCCGCTAGCTCGCCGGCCAGCGCCGCGACCTCGGGGTCCAGCACCGGCTCGGCGCTGACGACTCGCCGCAACGGGCTGAGCCGGCCGGTGTGCTCGCTCTCGGCGCCCCGGGCCAGCACGAAGCCGTCGACGTCCTGCCCCGCGAAGCGGACCTTCACCCGGGCGCCGGGCACCGCCGCGTCCGCCATCGCGGCCGGGACGGCGTAGTCGAACGACCGGTCCAGGTGCGCGAGCGGTACGTCGACCAGCACCCGGGCCACCGGGTCGACGGCGGCCGGCTCCGCCTCCGCCGCCTTGCGCGCCTTGGTGGCGCGTGCCTTGGCCTGGGACGCCTTGACCGTCGCCCGGACCATGCCGGGCAGCAGCTCCGGATCGTCGGGTTCGGCCATGGGCGCAGTTCTACCAGCGCCCACGGACGACCTCCGGACTAGCGTCGCTTCTTGGGCTTGGCCTTCACCTTGCCGGTGGCCTTCGACGTCGCGGCCGTCGTCAGGTAGCCGGGCTTCGTCCCGGTCACCCTGACCGAGATCTTCTTGCCCTTGTCAGCGGCAACCAGCTTGTAGGCGGCCTTCGTCGCCTTCCGGATCGGCTTGCCGTTGCGCTGCCACTGGTAGGTCAGCACGACGCCGGAAGGCGCCCAGGCGGTGCTGACCGCCCGCAGCCGGGCGCCGACCTTGGCCGCACCGCGGATCGACGGCTTCCCGGGCGTGATCCGGCCCGCCGCGACCGTGCCGGTCGCCGCACTCGTCGCGCTCGCCGACGCGTAGCCGGCGCGGGTGCCGGTGACCCGCACGGAGAGCGCCGTACCCAGGTCGGCCGACGCCGCGACGTACGTCGTGGCGGTGGCTCCCTCGATCGGCACGCCGTTGCGCAGCCACTGGAACGCCAGCGCCGTCCCCGCCGGCGACCACGAGCCCGGTACCGCCGTCAGCGTCCGCCCGAGTGCCGGCGTCCCGCTGATCGTCGGCGTCCCCGCGGCGATCGTCCCCGGCGTGACCGGCCCCAGCGCGGACGAGGTCACGGTCCCCGCGCCGAAGCCCGGGCGGGTGGCGGTCACCCTGACCGAGATCGTCGTGCCCACGTCGTCGGGCCCGAGCGTGTGGGTCGCGGCGCTCTCGCCGGGGATGGCGACCCCGTTGCGCAGCCACTCGTAGCCGAGCGACGCCGGCGACGGCGTCCAGGTGGACGACGCCGTCAGGACCTGGCCCACGCCGGGCGTTCCCGAGATCGACGCCGACGACGAGGAGAACGACCCGAGAGCGACCGGGCCGACAGCCGAGGACGTCGTCGGTGTGTCGTTGCGCCCCTCGCCGGACGCGGTCACCCGCACCGCGACCGAGGCCCCGGCGTCGGCGGCGACCGGGCTGTAGCTGCTCTGGACCGCACCCTCGATGGCCGTGCCGTCCCGCAGCCACTGGTACGCCGTCGCGGTCGGCGTGGTCGTCCAGGTCGGCGGCGTCGCCTTCAGCACGCCGCCCACGCGCGGGTCCCCGGTGACCTGGGCGGGCGTGGCCAGGGTGAACGGAGCCGACGCGACCGCGTCACAGGTGAAGACCTGGATGTCGTCGAGCGCGAGCCCGACGAAGCTCAGGGAGTTGTCGGTCGCCATCGTGAACTGCGCCTTGACGCTCTTGCCGGCGAAGGCGGACAGGTCGAGCCTGCTGGCGGTGAACCCCCGACTGTCGAAGCCGAAGCCCGACTGGCCGGCGGCAGGGTTGTCGGTCCCGGTGAAGACCGACCCGTTGGGCCCGTTGTCCCACCCCGGATAGCCGGTCAGATCGAGGGCCGGGTCCGGCGTGCTCAGGTCGTCGATCTTCACGGTCAGCGCGTCGTACATCTCGGTGTCGTAGTAGTCGAGCACGTGCCACCGCTGGAAGAACAGGTACGACGGCTGGCCGGCGGGTAGCGCGACCCCGGAGCCCATCGTCAGCGAGCTGGCGCCGGCGGTGCTGGGCTCGTCCGACAACCAGGCGGACCCACCGGAGTGAGCCGGGCCCGACCCGCGCCCCCAGGTCGGACCGGCGGAGAACTTGGCGGCCGGCGTCCCGGTCTCGCTGTCGAAGAGCACCCGGCGGCTCTTGCCCGGCGCGCAGGTGGCCTCGGCGTCGGCGGAGGTCGGGTTCTGCGCCGGCGTGCTGCGCAGCTCGGTCGCGAGAGTCGCCCGGTGCACCGACGCACAGTCGTCGGCGGCGAACCCGGAGGTCCCGGCGGCCAGGAGCGCCTGGCAGCTCTGGTCCAGCACTGCGGCCAGGTCGGCGTAGTCGCTGCCCGACGACAGCGACTGGTCGGCGAGCAGCCACAGCCTGGCCGACTTGAGCAGGCCCGGGTCGCCGGCGTCGATGCCGGTGATCGTCTCGCCGTTGAACGACCCGCCTTGCGAGATCAGGTAGAAGGTCTTGTTGCCGACCCCCGAGTTGCTGTGGACGCCGTCGCTGTCGGGGTAGAACGTCGTCTCGGTGATGCCCTCCCGCTTGTAGTAGCTGCTCGACGTCGTGTCCGGGTCCAGGAACCGCGACGGGTCCCGCATGTCGCGGAGCGCATCGGGGCCCGGGAGATCCTCGCCGATCTCCCAGTTCGACAGGTCCTCACCAGGGGTCGCGTGCCGGTGGTCGACGATCTCGCCCAGGATGTCCGAGATCGACTCGTTGATCGCACCGGACTGGCCCCAGTAGAAGAGGTTCGAGGTGTGTTCGGTGACGCCGTGGGTCATCTCATGGGCGACCACGTCGTCCGCGACCGCGAAGCCGGCCCCGTAGTACATCTGCGAGCCGTTCCAGAAGGCGTTGTCGTAGCCCGGGCAGGTCGCGGGCAGCGGTGCGGCGCCCGTCGGACAGAAGTTGACCGTCTGCGCCAGGGCCTTGGCCCCGCCGCTGACCGTTCGTCCGATCAGGCCGGTCAGGTCGACCCCCAGAGCGGCGTACAGCTCGGAGACCGGGCCCGCGAGGTCGTAGGCACCGTCGACGTCGGAGCTCCCCGTGGCCGGGCCGCCCTCGCTTCGCGCGTACGTCGGGCCGGTGCAGGTCGGCGGGCTGAGGTTCTCATCGCGCGGGGTGTTGGCGTCGTCGCAGACGACCCGGTTGACCGCCTCGACCTCGTCGACGTTCATCAGCACGCCGGCGGTGTGGTCGTCGACCAGGATCAGGCGCCGCTCGGCCGCTCCTCGGCTGACCTCGAAGCGCCACACCGTCCGAGCGGTCGCGTTGTCGCTGCCACCGATCAGGCCCGCGTCGAGCAGCCAGCGCCCCTGCGAGTCGATCTGGGCACCGGCGCCGGGGCCGGCGGACTTGAGGAACGCGGCGCGCGCCTGCTCGGCGGCGTCGTCCTGGCCGACGACCGCCTTGCCGACCGACGTCTCGTCCGTCGTGCGGGCCAGGATCGAGGAGAGCTCGCCGTCCGCGCGCAGGCCCACGACGATCTCGCCGCCGAGGACCGGGACGCCGCCCACCTCCTGCTGGTAGCGCACGACGTCGCCGGTGGCCGTCTGCTGCACGGCCGCGCGCTCGACGGTCGTGCCGGGCTGCGCCGAACCGAGCGCCGCGCCATAGCGCGCGATCGCCGCATCCCCGGCGGCGCCTGGCGACGTCGCCGGCGTCACGGCGGGGTTGTCGACCTCGGCCCGGGCCGGCACACCCACGAACTCGGCGGTGCCGTCACCGGACGCCCGGATCGTCAGCGGACGATCGGCGTCCTGCTCGAGGCGCGCCAGCGCCTGGTCGACCGGATCGGCAGCACCCGACGGTGCGGGAGCGACGGCGACGAGCGCGCCGGCAACGAAGGCTACACAGAGCAGGCGGGCAAGGCCGTGGTCTCGGGGCACCCGCACAGGTTAGGGAGAGAAGCCGACAGCGGACATGCCCCAGATGGGCATGTCCGCTGGGTGGACGCTGTGAACCTCAGAGGCCGGCGGCGGCCTTCAGCGCGTCGGCGCGGTCGGTGCGCTCCCAGGTGAACTCGGGGAGCTCGCGGCCGAAGTGGCCGTACGCCGCGGTCTTGGCGTAGATCGGGCGCAGCAGGTCGAGGTCGCGGATGATCGCGGCCGGGCGCAGGTCGAAGACCTCGAGCACGGCCTTCTGGATCGCCTCGTCGGACACGACGCCGGTGCCGAAGGTCTCGATGAAGACGCCGACGGGCTGGGCCTTGCCGATCGCGTAGGCGACCTGGGCCTCGCAGCGACGGGCCAGGCCCGCCGCGACGACGTTCTTGGCGACCCAGCGCATCGCGTAGGCGGCCGAGCGGTCGACCTTCGACGGGTCCTTGCCGGAGAAGGCACCGCCACCGTGGCGCGCCATCCCGCCGTACGTGTCGACGATGATCTTGCGGCCGGTGAGGCCGGCGTCGCCCATCGGCCCACCGACCACGAAGCGACCGGTCGGGTTGACGAGCAGGCGGTAGCCCTCGGACGGGATCGGGAACGTGTCGAGCACGGGGTCGATCACGTGCTTCTTGATGTCGGCCTCGAGGGTGTCGAGCTCAGTCTCCTCGGAGTGCTGACTCGAGAGCACCACGGTGTCGACGCGCACGGGACGGTTGTCGGCGTCGTACTCGATCGTGACCTGGGTCTTGCCGTCGGGGCGCAGGTAGGGCAGCGTGCCGTCCTTGCGCACGGCGCTCAGCTGCTCGGCGAGGCGCTGCGCGATCACGATCGGCAGCGGCATCAGCACGTCGGTGTCGTCGCAGGCGTAGCCGAACATCAGGCCCTGGTCGCCGGCGCCCTGCTTGTCCATGGCGTCCACGGAGCCGGTCCTGCTCTCGTGGCCGGTGTCCACGCCCTGGGCGATGTCGCCGGACTGGCCGCCGATCGCGACCATCACGCCGCAGGACGCGCCGTCGAAGCCCTTGAGCGAGGAGTCGTAGCCGATCGCGAGGATCCGGTCGCGCACCTTCTGCTTGATGTCCACGTAGCCGGTGGTGGTCACCTCGCCCGCGACGACCACGAGGCCCGTGGTCAGCAGCGTCTCGACGGCCACTCGGCTGTGCGGGTCCTGCTCGAGCATCGCGTCGAGGACCGAGTCGCTGATCTGGTCGGCGATCTTGTCCGGGTGACCCTCGGTCACCGATTCCGACGTGAAAAGACGTCCGGTCACTGCTGCTCCTCGTTGCGCGAAGTTGTTGCGGAACACCCTAACCGGCGTCCCAGATGGCGGTACGGCGGTCTCAGCACGTCAGTCGAGACGACGCAGGACCTGGTCCCAGATGACCTGGGCGAGCGCGGCCTTCGATCCGTGGGCCACCTCGGTGGCGGCACCGTCGGCGGCCAGGATGACCGCCTCGTTGTCGGGGCTGCCGAACACGGCTCCCCCGCTCACGTCGTTGACCACGAGCAGGTCGCAACCCTTGCGGGCCAGCTTTGCCCGGGCCAGGTCGAGCACCGAGCCGGTGTCGTCGCCGGTCTCGGCGGCGAAGCCGACGATCACCTGACCGGGCCTGGCCCGGTCGGTGCCGATCTCGCGGAGGATGTCGGGGTTCTGCACCAGCTCGATGGCGGGGGCGGACCCGTCGGCGGCCTTCTTGATCTTCGCCTCGCTGACGCCGGTGGGCCGGAAGTCCGCCGGCGCGGCGGCCATCACGACCGCGTCGGCCGCGGCTGCCGCCGAGACGACCTCCTGGCGCAGCTGGGCCGTGGTCTCGACCCGGACGACCTTGACCCCGGCGGGGTCGGGCAGCGACACGTTGGCGGCGATCAGCGTCACCTCGGCGCCGCGCGCGACCGCGGCCCGGGCGAGGGCGTAGCCCTGGAGGCCCGAGGAGCGGTTGCCGAGGAACCGGACCGGGTCGAGGTACTCGCGGGTGCCGCCGGCGGAGACGACCAGGTGCCGGCCAGCGAGGTCGGCGTACCCGGTGGTCGAGCCTGCCTCGGCCCGGGCCAGTACCTCACGGCAGAGCTCGAAGATCTCGTCGGGCTCGGGCAGCCGGCCCTTGCCGGTGTCCTTGCCGGTGAGCCGGCCCTCGGCCGGTTCGATCACCAGGACGCCGCGCGAACGCAGGGTGGCGACGTTGGCCTGGGTGGCGGGGTGCTCCCACATCTCGGTGTGCATGGCCGGGGCGAAGACCACCGGGCAGCGGGCGGTGAGCAGCGTGTTGGTGAGCAGGTCGTCGGCGAGGCCGTGGGACGCCTTGGCGAGCACGTCGGCCGTCGCCGGAGCGACGATCACGAGGTCGGCCTGCTGGCCGATCCGGACGTGCGGCACCTCGTGGACGCCCGACCAGACGTCGGTCGAGACGGGCTTGCCGGACAGCGCCGCCCAGGTCGGGGCGCCGACGAACTCCAGCGCCGCGGCCGTGGGTACGACGGTGACGTCGTGGCCGGACTCGGTGAAGCGCCGCAGCAGCTCGCACGCCTTGTAGGCGGCGATCCCGCCGGACACCCCGAGAACGACTCGTGGCCGCTTCCCAGAGGAAACGGCCACGTCGTGGGTCTCGGTCATGGACCTGTCAGGTCACTTGTCCGCGGCGGGCTCGGCCGCGGCGGCAGCCTGGGCGGCAGCCTCCTCGGCGGCGAGCTCGGCGGGGTCGATGTCCTCACAGACCAGCAGGTCGTCGTTGATCTCGCGGAGCGCGATCGACAGCGGCTTCTCCTGCACGTGGGTGTCCACGAGCGGGCCGACGTACTCGAGCAGGCCCTCGCCGAGCTGCGAGTAGTAGGCATTGATCTGCCGGGCGCGCTTGGCGCTGAAGAGAACCAACTTGTACTTGCTGTCGGTCTTGGAAAGCAGGTCGTCGATCGAGGGGTTGGTGACACCCTCGGCGGCGATGTTCGGGGCAGACACGCAGAAGCCTCACAGGTTAGTTGGGGATTGCAGCATCCAGGCTACCAACTCCTCGGCTGCAGCGTGAACTTCGTGGTTCACGATGCTCACGTCGAACTCCGCCTCGGCGGCGAGTTCCTCGCGCGCGGTGACCAGTCGGCGCTCCCGCTCCTCCTCGGTCTCGGTGCCTCGGCCGACCAGCCGACGGACCAGCTCGTCCCAGGAGGGTGGCTTCAGGAAGACGAACAGGGCGGCCGGCATGCTCTCGCGCACCTGGCGAGCACCCTGGAGGT
>Ga0190274_10000204_pt1 | contig 39913 bp, 35 predicted proteins | sample Popmic531T_FD_133002 | JGI IMG/M metagenome (GOLD analysis project Ga0190274, IMG submission 133002) | Populus adjacent soil microbial communities from riparian zone of Yellowstone River, Montana, USA - 531 T | ecosystem: Environmental > Terrestrial > Soil > Riparian zone | place: USA: Montana... | reverse complement strand
GGCGCACATGCTGACCAAGGAGGCCTGGAACGCCTTCCTGAAGACGCTCGAGGAGCCGCCGCCGAACACGGTCTTCGTCCTCGCCACGACCGAGTCGCACAAGGTGATGGCGACGATCGCCGACCGCTGCCAGCGCTTCGACTTCCAGCGACCCTCGCTGGAGCAGATCTCCGAGGTGCTGAACCGGGTCGCTGACGCCGAGTCGATCGAGGTCGAGGAGGGGGCGGTGGCGATGATCGCCCGCTCCGCCTCCGGCAGCTTCCGCGACGCGCTTGGCACGCTCGACCAGCTGGTCGCCTTCGGCGGGAGCAAGGTCGGGCTCGACGAGGTGCTGGAGATGCTCGGAGCCGCCGACGCCGAGCTGCTGTTCGAGGCGGTCGACGCGGTGATCGCCGAGGACCCGAAGGGGGTCCTGCTCGGGGTCGAGAAGATGGCCCGCTCTGGCCGCGACCCTTCGCAGTTCGCCCGCGACCTGCTCGCTCACCTGCGCCACCTCCTGGTCACCCAGACGACCGGCGAAGTCCCCACCTCCTTCGTCGTGACCGCGACCGACTCGGCGCGGATCGAAGCGCAGGCGGCTTCGATCGGCGCCGCGACGCTGGTGCGCACGATCGACGAACTTGCCAACGCCCTGACCGCCGTCCGCGAGGGCGACGACGCGCGCATGGCCGTAGAGATCGCGCTTCTCAAAGCGGCGCGCCCGGATCTGGATCCGTCGACGGAGGGTCTGCTGCGTCGCATCGAGCGGCTGGAGGGACAGCTTGGGGAGGATCGGCCCGCGGGTCCTGTCGCGGCGCCGGTAGACGACCCTCCGCCGGCCGAAGAGGAAGAGGCCGAGCCTGCGCCGCCGGAGCCGGCGGCCGCGGAGCAGGATGAGGGACCGGTCGCGGTGGCAGGCGATCTCGATCTCGATGGGTTGAAGCGGGTTTGGCCGGCGGTGCTGCAGAAGCTGGGTGAGACGGCGCCGGCGTTGGCGGCGACGTTCGAGGGTGCACACCCTGTCGCGCTGGATGAGGAAGGGCTGAAGGTCGGGTTTCCGGCTGACAAGACGTTCAACAAACGCAAGGCCGAGGGGGCGGAGCGGCGCGATGCCGTGGCGGCGGCGTTCGAGGCCGTGGTCGGCCGGTCGATCCGTCCGGCCTACGTTCTCTTGGAGGGCGAGGGCGATGCACCCGAGCCGCCCGCCGGGCAGGACGAGGGCGGGATCGACGAGGATGCGCTGCTGGAAAAGCTGAAAAGCGAGTTCGACGCGGAGGAGGTCGGTTAGGTGGCACGAGGAGGCGGCCCGGGGGGCTTCGACGTCAACGCCCTGATGAAACAGGCGCAGCAGATGCAGGATCAGATGCTGCAGGCGCAGGAGCAGCTCAAGGACGAAACGGTCGAGGCCAGCGCCGGCGGCGGCATGGTCAAGGTGAAGATGGGCGGCGACCTGACCCTGCGCGAGATCTCGATCGACCCCGAGGCGATCGACCCCGAGGAGGCCGAGATGCTCGCCGAGATGGTCCAGGCCGCGGTCAACGAGGGCCTGCGCGCCGCCCAGGAGCTGGCGACCTCGAAAATGGGCGGGATCACCGGCGGCCTCGGCGGCGGCCCGGGTGGAATTCCGGGTCTGGGCGGTTGAGCGAGGGACCGGCACCGCTCGCGCGCCTCGTCGCCGAGCTCTCGCGCCTGCCGGGGATCGGGCAGCGGACTGCCCAGCGGCTTGCCTTCCACCTGCTGCGGGCGCCCGACGAAGAGGCGTTCGCGCTCGGCGATGCGATCCGCGAAATGAAGGAGAAGATCGGCCTCTGCGAGGAGTGCTTCAACCTCGCCGAGGGGCCGCTCTGCCGGATCTGCGCCGACCAGGATCGCGACCGGGCGACGATCTGCGTGGTCGAGGAGCCGGCCGACGTGATCCCGATCGAGCGCACCCACGAATACCGCGGTCTCTACCACGTGCTCGGCGGGGCGCTCTCGCCGATCGACGGCGTCGACGCCGAGGACCTGAAGATCGCCGAGCTGTTGAGCCGGGTCGAGCGCGGCGGGATCGGCGAGGTGGTCCTCGCCACCAACCCGACCACGACCGGCGAGGCGACGGCGCTGCACATCGCCGAGGGGCTGCGCGGCAGGGTCACGGTGACGCGCCTCGCCAGCGGCTTACCGGTCGGTGCCGACCTCGAGCACGCCGACGAGGTGACGCTCGGCAAGGCCCTCGCCGGTCGGCGCAGCCTGGATTAGTCCGCAAATTGGACATCCGTCCAGGACGACCGTCGCGCCGCAAATAGCGACTTTCCGCGGCGCCGACGTCCGCCCCCTTCGCCAAGGTCAGGACGTGGCGGACCGGCCCTCAAACACCAACGGAGTGCGGGGCGGCTCGCCGGCAGGGCGGATCGCGCGCGAGGTCTCCGCGCTGCAGGCATCGCTGCTCGGCAAGCTGCGCGAGGAGCTCGACGGAGCGGAGTCCGGGGAGTTCGCGCTAACGGCCGAGCGCCTCGCTGCCGATTTTGGTCTGGTGACCGCTACCGCCGTCGATGCCGCCTACGAGCAGGGCGAACTCGCCAGCCTCTACCAGCCCGGCCATATGCGCCGGCGGCTTGAGCAGCTGGCCGAGACCAATCGCCGCTATGGCCATCCGTTTGCCGTGGCCGTCTTCGACGCCTCCGGGCCGGACACGCGCAACGGGGACCGCGACGCGGAGACCGTGCTGGCGGTCGTCGGCGCGGCGCTGCGCGAGAGCATTCGCGTCGTCGACGAAGCCTTCCGCCTCGAGGAGGACGCGATCTGCGTCGTCGCCCCGAACCTGCGGACGGTCGAAGCGGTGCAGATGGCCGAGCGGCTGCTGGGCAAGCTGGAGGAGCTGGAGCGGGCCGGGGGATTGCGGATCGAGATCTCGGCCGGGGTGGCGGCCTGCCCCGAACACGGGACCGAGATCGAGCAGCTGCTGCACAAGGCCGACGCGGCGATGTGGCGGGCGCGGGCGCTCGGCCAGCCGGTGGGCGTGGGCGCGCTCGAACCCGTGCAAGATCGCTGACAGAAACCGCAAATCTGTCCATAACCGGTGTAAACCTGGATTTGGGATGGCAGAATTCCCCGCAGATGCCGGGAATCCGAACGAATGCCGCTGCCGAAGTTCTCGGCGTCAGCCCCAACACGCTGCGCAGCTGGGAGCGCTGTTACGGCTTCCCGACGCCGAAGCGCACCCAGGGCAACCACCGCAACTACGAGCTGGTCGAGCTGCAGACCCTGCGCGACGCCCTTGCCCAGACCGGCAACATCTCCTCGGCGATCGAGCTGGCCCGCCAGCGCCAGTCGGCGCCGGCCAGTGGGGACGGGCTGCAGGCCGCCTTCGAGAGCTTCGACGAGAGCGCCGCCGACCGGGCGATCGAGGAGAGCCTGGCGCTGCGGCCGCTGGAGCGCACGGTCGAGGAGCTGCTGCTGCCGGCGATCGACAAGCTGGCCGCCGACCCCGAGAGCGAGGCCGAGCTCGAATTCGCCGCCCGCTGGGCGACCGGGTGGCTGCACGGTGCCCGCCGCCTCGCCTCCGCCGCCTCGCGCCCGGCCGGGATCCTGCTGCTCGACTCCAGCCCCGGCCAAGACGCCGAGGAGGTCCACACCCAGGCCCTCGACCTCGCGCTGCGCCGCGCCGGCTTCCGCGTCCTCGTCCTCTCCAACGAGCTCGGCGACGAGCGGCTCGAGCGCGCGCTCGGCGCCCTCGACCCGACCGCGATCGTCCTCTGCGGCCCCGGTGCCGAGACCAAGGACGCGGTCCGCCTCGTCCGCAAGATCCGCGAGCTCGGCTTCGTCGCCCCGCTCTACGGTTTCCGCGCCACCGGCCTGATCGGCGCCGCGGTGCCCTCGGCCGGCGAGGCCCCCAGCCAGGTCACCGGCATGCTGAACGCCGACCTGCGCCGCCGCGCCTCCCAGGCTTTCGGCTAGACCGAGCGCTGCCGTCCCAGCAGCGGCCAGGCGATCGCCGCCGCCACGAAGGCCACCGCGGCCGCCACCAGCAGCACGGCGTCGAGCCCCGCGACGATGCCGGCATGCAGGTCGAGCGCGCCCCTGACCCGGTGCTCGAAGATCGCCCCGAGGCCGGCGATGCCAATTGCGATTCCGAGCTGGCGGAAGGTGTTGTTGATGCCGGAGGCCACGCCGCTCTGCTCGACGGGCAGGACGCTCACCATCGCCGCTGCCAGCGCCGGGCTGATCACGCCGATCGCCAGCCCGCCGACCAGGAGGCCGGGGAGCAGCGCGGTCCACTCGCTGCCGGTGTCGACAGCGCGCATCAGCACCAGTCCGATGCCGATCAGCAGCAGGCCGGCGGTGAGCGGGATCCGCAGGGGCAAGCGGCTGGTCAGCCGTCCGGAGACCGGGGCCACGACGACCAGGATGAGGGTTAGCGGGAGGATGCGAAGGCCGGTCTCGGTGGGGGTGAGGCCGAGCGCGCCCTGCAGGTAGATCGCCACGAACAGCAGCAGCGGGTAGAGCGCGACCGACTGCGCGAAGGCGACCAGGGCGGTGCCGGTGAAGGCGGGGACGCGAAACAGCGAGAGCGGCAGCATCGGCGCCTCGCGGCGGCGCTCGATCGTGACGAAGGCAGCGAGCAGGAGGGCGCCACCGAGCAGTGAGCCGAGGATCGGGGCGCTCCCCCAGCCGTCCTCGTTGCCGCGGATCAGGCCGTAGGTGGTGAGGAAGCATGCTGCCCCGAAGCTCGCCATGCCCGCGAGGTCGAGTCGTCGCGGGCGCTCGTCCCGCGACTCCGGCAGGAAGCACAGGGTCAGCCAGATCAACAGGACGCCGAGAGGCAGGTTGACGAGGAAGATCCAGCGCCAGTCCAGCTCGTCGGTCAACACCCCACCGACCAGCGGCCCGATCGCGAGCGCGGCGCCGGTCACGCCTCCCCAGACGCCGAGCGCGAAGCCGCGCTCCGCGTCCTGGAACTCCTCGGCGAGGATCGCAAGCGAGGAGGCGAACATCGCGGCGCCGCCGATTCCCTGCGCGCCGCGCGCGAGATCGAGGAGGACGGGCGAGGCCGCGGCGGCGCAGAGCGCCGAGCAGGCGGTGAAGACGGCGAGCCCCCCGGCGAAGACGGCGCGCCGCCCGCTCCGGTCGGCCAGCACCCCGGCGCTGAGCAGGGTCGCGGCCAGAGCCAGAGCGTAGGCGTCGATCACCCACTGCATCTGGGCGAAGCTTGCACCGAGATCCGTGCCGATCGCGGGGAGCGCGACGTTGACCACGGTCACGTCGAGCAGCAGCATCGCCGTCGCCGCCGAGACGACGAGCAGGGTTATCCAGCGCTCCCGCGTCACGGCAGGGAGCTTGCCGCTAGCCGCGGTCGAGATCCTCGACCAGCGCCTCGACCCGCCACCCGATCTCTTCGCGGTCCTGGATCGGTTTGCGAGCGCGGACGATTACCGAGCCGGCTGAGCAGGCGCAGCTCGAGGACTCCGAGGAGCAGCACTCCGCCTTATCCGGCGGCTCGCAGCATTCAGCTTGGCGCTGGGGAGGGCAGCAGGTCGACATAAGCGTGTCGTCAGTCGTGTCCATCAGCTCAGCCATGCGGAAAACTCCTTCAGGGAATCGGGGACCACGTAGTAGTAGGCCCAGAGGCCCTGCCGCTCGGAAGCGACGATGCCGGCTTCACGCAAAACCTTGAGGTGATGGGAGACGGTGGGCTGGGAGAGGTCGAAGAGGGGGACCAGCTCACAGACGCAAACCTTGCCGGCGTGCTTTCGCAGCACGTCGACGAGCTGCAGCCGGATTGGGTCGCCGAGCGCCTTGGCGACTCCGGCCATCCGCTGCGCCTGCTCCCGCTGGACATCGGGGTAGACGACCGGCTCACAGCAGGGCTCACCCGCGGGGCGCTTGGTCTTCGGCGAGAGATCCAAATCGACGGCCATCTATTTAGATATATCTATTGAAATCATATTTGTCAATGTTTAGGCTGGCGTCATGAAGCTCACTTCCCGGGACGGCGATCCCCCCGCCGAGAAGCTGCTGGTGGCAGCGTGAGTCGGTGGGCCGCACCCAGAGGTGCCCGCGGGCCGAGATCTGTAGCGAGCTGACGGTCAGCGAATGACCGAGGCGCCTCTGCCCCGTCGTCTGCTCGCCGAGTTCCTCGGGTCCGCGTTCCTCGCCGCCACGGTGGTCGGTTCGGGGATCGCCGCCGCGCGGCTCTCGCCCGGCGACACCGGCCTGCAGCTCTTGGAGAACGCGGCGGCGACGGCGGCGGGCCTGTTCACCTTCATCCTGATGTTCGGCCCGGTCTCGGGCGCGCACTTCAACCCGGTCGTCTCGCTGGTCGACGCCGCCTTCGGGGGGGTGCGCTGGCGTCACGCCTTCGCATACATCCCGGCCCAGGTCGCCGGCTGCATCGCCGGCGTGGTCACCGCGAATCTGATGTTCGACCTCGCGGCGATCAGCATCGCCACCACCCACCGCGCGTCGACGTCACACCTGTTCGCCGAGACGATCGCCACGCTCGGGCTGCTGCTGGTGATCTTCGCCCTGGCGCGGAGCGGGCGCGGGAACCTGGCGCCGGCCGCGGTCGGCGCCTACATCGGCTCGGCCTACTTCTTCACCAGCTCGACCAGCTTCGCCAACCCGGCGATCGACGTCGGCCGCATGTTCTCCGACACCTTCGCCGGCATCGCCCCGGCCTCGGTCCCGGCCTTCGTCGTCGTGCAGCTGCTCGGCGGGGTGGTGGCGATCGGGGCGATCCGCTCTCTCTACCCCGACCTCACCGCCGAAGAGGCGGCGGAGGTCATGCTGCCGCACGGTGAGCGGCGGCGCGCGGCGGAGAGTGACGGTGGGATGCGGGTAACCCCGCTGTCACTAGGTGGAGACGATTCGGTTAAGCGCCGGTAACCGCCTTGTAACGACTTCGTAGAAGTTCAGTGAATCCGCTTGACAGAGCCATATGCGGCCAACAACGCTGGCGCCGGAATGGTTCAGTCAAGGAAAGGAATCACTCGCATGAGCGACTCGACGAGTGCGCCCGGGAGGGGCGTGCGCGCCGTCCGGGCAGGGCTGCTTGCCACTGCGCTGACGGCACTGACGGCGGTCGGCTTCGCGCCACAGGCCGCCGCCGATTTCACCAGCGCCAAATGCGCCGGCACGAACCTCGACGGCAACGGGGCCAGCTTCGCCAAAGGCGCCCAGGAAGTCTTCAACTTCAACTTCAAAAACTTCTACTGCGCCGGCTCGGGTCTCAACGTCGCCTACAACGCGAACGGCAGCGGCGCCGGCATCCTCGGTGCGCAGCTGCGCAACACCGCCTCACGGTTCTGGGGGACCGACGATCCGCCCACCCCGGCCCAGGTGGCGCTGATGGACTCGGGCGGCGTCGAAGTGGCCGGCAAAGTCGAAGCCGACACCAACCCCAGCAACGACGGGAAAACCCACGTCTTCCCGATTGCGGCCGGTGCGATCGCTCCGCTCGTCAACTTCCCCGAGGGTTGCAGCCCGGAACCGCTCGCCGACAGATACCGCACCGTCTCGGCCGCTGAAATCACCGGCAACGCTGCTCTCAAAGGAATCCTGCGGGTCCGGTTCACCAAGGTGAAATTCGAGAAAGTCTGGGCCGGAGAAGAAAACGCGAAATGGAGCGAAACCTTCCCGGAACTCGGTTCCCAGGGAGGCGCTTGCGACGTGCCGATCATCCGCGTCGTCCGTTTCGACAAATCCGGCACGACCTTCGGGTTCAAGGACTACCTGCGCACCGTCAATCCCGGTCGCGGTTGGACGACGACTTTCGAGTCCGCGACCAACAACGGCAATCGCGAGTGGCCCAACGCCGAATTCGGCACCGGTGGCCAGTGCGGCGCCACGGCGGCTCCGGGCAAAGGGGCCGACAACGTCGACTTCCTCACCACCAACTGCGCCAACGGCAACGGAGAACTGGTCAAAAAACTGATCCTCACCGACGGCTCGATCGGCTACTCCGACATCGCAACTGCCCGCAACGCGAGCCCGACCCTGGCAGTCGACGCCACCAAATCCGCGGCGCCGACGACCCCGTACTGGACGCAGGTGCAGAACGGCTCGATCGCCGTCTCATCCGCCCAGGAAGGCGAAGGCAAAGGGTTCACCGAGCCGACCTTCGACGAAACCAACGGGTTCAGGACGACGGCGGCCGGCAACTCGCTGCAGAAGGGCTCGAACTGCAAATCCCCGGGCATCTTCAAAAACACCCCGGCCGACAGCTTCGGCGATTGGTCGCAGACGAGCGGCGTCAATGCAGCGGCCGGTTTCGGGATCTGCACCCTGACCTACGCGCTGGTCTTCGACGACAACGCCGCGGTGTTCGGCAACACCCCCGAAGAGGAGGGCAAAGCCCGGACGCTCAAGGACTACGTGGACAGCATCGTCACCAGCGGCCAGTCCGGACTGTTCGCGGGCGACTACGCGCCGCTTCCCGACGACCTGAAAACCCTCGCCCAGAACGCGGTCGCCGGCATCGGCTTCAACAAGTCGAGCTCGCCCGGCGGTAACCCCGGCGGCGACCCCGGTACCAACCCGGGGACCGGCAACCCGGGCGGTGGCGGTCCCACCGTCGTCGTCAGCAACCAGTTCTCGATCCCGAAAAAAACGATCTCGTCGAAAACCGGCAGTGCGACCTTCTCGGTCAAACTCCCCGGGGCCGGCAAGCTCGGGGTTCTCGGGACCGCCAAATCAGGCAAAAAATCGATCAAAGTCGGCAACGTGACCCTGACGGTCGGCAAAGCCGGCACCTACTCGGTGACGCTGAAACCGACCGGTGCGGCGAAGCAGCTGCTGAGCAAAAAAGGGTCGCTGAAGGTGAACCTGACCTTCACCTTCTCGCCGACCGGCGGCGTGGCGAAAACCACGACCAGCTCGGTGACGCTGAAGCTGACTCCGAAACGTGGCAAATAAAACCGATCAGGGTCCGGCGCGCAAGCGCCCCCAGGTAGACCTCCGCGACGTCGCCCGCAGTGTGGGCGGCGTCGCGGTGTCCGTGGGGCGCTGGTTCGCCAAGGACCCCCTCAACACGATGCTGATCGTCGCCTCCGTGGGGCTGACGATCCTCTTCTTCGTCCTGCTCGGTCAGATCCAGCCCGGCTCGGGCGGCGAAAAGGTGCCGCTGAGCCAGATCAGCAAGCTGACCGAAAACGACCAGGTGCTGACCGCGACCCTGCTCGACCAGGACGCGCGCGTCGTGGTCGAGACGGTGAACGGGCGCGAACTGTACGCGGCCTACCCGAGCTCCGACGCGCAGACCAACGGCCTGGTCAGGGCGCTGACCGAAAGCGGCGCGATCGTCACCGTCGACCAGCAGTCCGACAAGCCCTCGAAGCAGATCCTGGTCCAGTTCCTGATCCCGATCCTGCTGCTCGTCTGCCTCTTCGTCCTCTTCACCCGGATCGGCCAGGACGGCGGCGCGGGTGCCTTCGCGGGCTTCTCGAAGTTCACCGGCAAGGGGCGGAAGCGCAACGCCGACGCGCCCGGCCGCATCACCTTCGACAACGTCGCCGGGGCCGGCGAAGCGGTGGCCGAGCTGCGCGAGATTCGCGACTACCTCGCCAACCCGAGCAAATACGCGGCGGTCGGGGCGCGGGCGCCGAAGGGCGTGCTTCTGGTCGGCCCACCCGGCACCGGCAAGACGCTGCTCGCCAAGGCCACCGCCGGCGAGGCCGACGCCGCCTTCTTCTCGCTCTCGGGCTCGGATTTCGTCGAGTCGCTGGTCGGGGTGGGGGCGGCCCGCGTCCGCGACCTCTTCGCGAAAGCGCGCAAGATGGCGCCGGCGCTGATCTTCATCGACGAGCTCGACGCCGCCGGGCGCAAGCGCGGCGCCGGTGTCGGCCAGGGCAACGACGAGCGCGAGCAGACGCTGAACGCGATGCTGGTCGAGATGGACGGGTTCGGCGGCGACGCCGGCGTCGTCGTGCTCGCCGCCACCAACCGGCCCGACATCCTCGACCCGGCGCTGCTGCGGCCGGGCCGCTTCGACCGCCAGGTCACGGTCGACGTGCCCGACGTCTACGGCCGCCTCGACATCCTCACCCTGCACTGCGGCGGCCGCCAGCTGGCGCCCGGGACCTCGCTGGAGGAGATCGCGAAACTGACCTCGGGCTTCAGCGGCGCCGAGCTCGCCAACGTGATCAACGAGGCGGCGCTGCTGACCGTGCGCGAGGGCCGCGCCGAGATGGACCAGCCGACGCTCGAGGAGGCGATCGACCGGGTCGTCGCCGGCCCGGCCCGCAAGAGCCACGCGCTGAGCGACGAGGAGCGCTGGGTGATCGCGATCCACGAGTCGGCCCACGCGGTGGTGATCCGCTCGACCGGCCAGAAGACCTCGGCGCAGAAGCTCTCGATCGTCGCCCGCGGCCGCCAGATGGGCACCGCCGCCGGTCAGCTCACCGACCGCGACGCGGTGGTCATGCAGGAGCCCGACATGCGCCGCCACCTGATCGCGATCGTCTCCGGCTTCGCGGCCGAGAAGATCGAGTTCGGGGTCGCCTCGACCGGCGTCCACGACGACCTCCACGCGGCGACCGCGCTGGCCCGCCAGATGGTCACCTCCTACGGGATGTCGGACGAGCTCGGGCCGGTGACGATCGGCGAGAAGGCGGGCGAGGTCTTCCTCGGCGCCTCGCTGCAGGAGCTCGGCTCGGTCGGGCCGGCGACCCTGGAGCTGATCGACCGCGAGGTCGAGCGGATCATCAAGGACTCGGTGCGGCGGGCGGAAGAGATCCTCAGGGCCAATTGGAGCGCCCTTTACGAGACCGCCAACGCGCTGGTCGAGCACGAGACGCTGTCCGGGCACGCGCTCGACGCGGTGCTCGCTTCCGTGCAGGCGACCCTGCTCGACTTCGGTCAGGCCGAGCGGGAGGCCGAGACGCGCGAGTTCGAGGCCCAGCCGGAAGGTGAGTAGGCGGGCGACAGGGGCGCTCGTCTCCGTCGCCGCCCTCCTCGCCATGGCGGTGGGCGCGGGGGCCGCCCGCGCGGAGACGATCTGGCGGCTCGAGCAGCCGGCGCCGCCGGCCGGCGTCCCCTTCAAAGTGCCGCTCGGCGCTCCGGGCGACCTCGGCTTCTGGGCGGCGAACCGGGGCCTGCTCACGGTCGAAGGCAACGACACGATCCCGCGTGGCCTCTTCGTCTGGAACGGCCAGACCTGGCGCCGGCTCGCCACCGTCTGTGGCGGCCCGGCGGAAACGGCGCGGATCGCCTGGGCCGCCGCCGACGAGTTCTGGGTGATCAGCGAACCGAGCCTGCCGCGCACCGGCTCCGGCCTGGCGCTGTGCCGGTTCAAGGGCGGTCAGGTGGTCGGCTCCTGGAGCACCCGGGCCGACGCCGCCGACCCGTTCCGCCAGATGCTCTCGGCGACCTGCGCCGGGCCCGACGACTGCTGGTTCGGCGGCATCGGCTCCCAGGACGCGCTCGGCACCCGGATCGGCGCCTTCCACCTGCACTGGGACGGCACCGACCTGCTCTCGGTCTACGGACCGCAGGGTCGGGCGGTCAGCGACATGGAGTTCCACCAGGGCGGGCTCTTCGAGAGCGTCTACGTCGGCCGCGCGCCGGAGAACCGCACCGACCCGGTCGAGCTGGCCGAACCGGAGCCGGTGCCGCGCCTGCTCCACCGGGTCGGGGCGAGCGGCTTCACGAACGACGCCTTCCTGCCGGCCCCCGTCGTGCCGCCGGTTCCCGCCGACGGCACCGAGCTGCTCGCGCTCGACAGCGACGGCGTCGACCTCTGGGCGGTCGGTGGCGGCGCCGCCTCCGGTCCCTCGGCGCCGCCTGAAAAATCGGTCGCCCGCCCGCCCCTCGCGGCGCGGCTGGTCGGCAACGCCTTCCAGGAGCTGACCCTGAGCGGCGCCGAATTCGGCGCGGCCGACCGCTTCGGCGACGTCGCCGCGATGCCCGGCGGCGAGGAGGCGATGGCGACGGTCGTCCCCTTCGCCGACCGCCACAGCGCCAACGCGAAAGCGACGGTGGCGCTGATCGGGGCGAACGGCGCGACGGCGACGACCCGCCTGCCCGCCTCCGGGGCGGGGCGCGGCGCCGCGGCCCGGATCGCCTGCCCGGCGCCCGGCGACTGCTGGATGGTCACCTGGGCCGGCTGGCTCTTCCACTACAGCGACGGGGTGCCGCTCCCGGCCGACACCGACCCCGCCTTCCAGGGCACGATCGACTTCCGGCCCAACGAGGCGGCCGAACAGTTCGTCCCCGACGCGCTCCCGGTCGACGACTCCGAACTCTTCGCGCCGCCGCCGATCGAAGACGCGAAAGCGAAAGAACCGCGCACCCGCAAGCTGCCCCCGCTCCTGAAGCGGATCCGCTCGCAACTGCACGGCTTCACGCTGACCGTCAGCTTCACCGTCACCCGCCGCGCCCGCGTCACCCTGCTCGCGAAGCGCGCCGGGCGGACGGTGGCGCGGACGCCGCGGCGGACCCTCGGCAAGGGGCGGCACTCGTTGCGACTGCACCTCAGCCGCGACCGCTACCCGACCAGGCTCGCCTTCGAAGCCAAGGCCGTGAAGCAGCCGTGAGCCCGGTGCAGTCCAACCGGCGGCGCCTCCAGGTCGCCATCGTCGTCTTCGCGACCTGCGTGGGGCTCGCCTCGCTGGGCATCCAGAGCGGCCGCGGCGCACCGCTGGCGCCCGGGGTCGGTCCGCTGCCGTTGCTCGGGACCGCCGACCCGGCGACCAACCTGATCGGGGCGGCTGCGGCTGGCGAGCCGGGCGAGGCCTGGGCCTACCGCCAGCTGCCGCTCGCCGTCGGCGGGGCCGAAACCGGAACCCGCGCGGTTCCCTTCGGCCCGCCGCTGGAAGCCGGCAACCCGCGGCCGCAGCTGGCCTTCCTGCGCCACACCGACGCCAGCGGCTGGCAGGTCTTCGAGACGCCGCTCGACGTCGCCGGCAATCCCTATCGCGGACCGGTCCCCAACCGGCTTTCGGCCCGGATCACCCGGGAGGGCGGGGGAGTGCTGGTCGGCCGCGACCCGACCCGGCCGCTCGCCGAACAGCTCGTCGTCCTCGCCCACGATCCGGGCGGGTCGTGGCGGATGCTGAAAGCGCCGCCGCCGACCGTGCTCCTGCCGGCGGAAGGGGGGAAACCGGCGGAGGCGCTGGCCGGCGACCTGGGCTCCGGCCAGATCGCCGACGCCGCCTTCGACGACGCGGGCGGTCGCACCAGCCTCTTCTTCGCCCCGGTCGGGCGCAGCGCCGCCGACGCGATCGTCCGCTTCGACGGGCCGAGCTCGGAATGGACGCGCGAGCCGATCCAAGTGCCGCTCGGCTCCGAGGCGAAGTTCCACGTCCTCGCGATCGACGCGACCGGGCCCGGCAACGCCTGGGCGATCGCCGAAGCCGCCGACCCGCTGGGCCGGTCCTTCGTCCTGCTGGAGAGAACCTCCACGCCCGCAGGCCCGCTCTGGGTCGAGCGGGGCCTCGGCGCCGCCAGGTTCGCCGACCGCGAGACGCCGGCGCTGGAAATCTCGGGGCTCGCTCCGATCGGTGGTGCCGCCCAGCCGCTCACCGTCACCGCCGCCGGCGTCTGGGTCGACCTGACCGGAATCGTGGCCTCCGTCCCCACCGACATCACCGTCTTCTACGAGATCGGCAGCGGCGCCGTGACCGGCTCCTGGTGCGACGCGGCGGCGGTCTGCGGAGCGGGCAATCCGCTCGGCGTCAGGTTCTCGCGCCAGATCGGCTACCGCAGCTTCGCCTGGCCGGGCAGCGGCGCCGGGACGCGGATCGTCACCAACCCGCTGGACGTCGGCAGCGGCGAGGAAAGCAACCGCGGCACCTACCTGCGGCTCAGCGGCGGTGGCTTCGAACGGCTGCCCGGGGCCGGCGGCAACTTCCGCGCCGGCGGCGCCTTCTTCGACGATTCCAGCGGCTGGCTCGACGGCCCGGTCGAGGTGTCCGCCAAGGCGCCGCCGTCCCGCCTGCACCCCTGGCCGATCTCGTTGCGCGCCCCCCTGACCGCCGCCACCACGGCGCCGGGGACGACGCCCGGCTCGCTCTCCGCGCGGGCCCTCGCGGTCGGGGCGGATGGCGGGGTCGCTCGTTACATCCCCGGGCGGGGCTGGCAGCGCGAGTTCCTCCTCAGCTCGAGCGGAGCGGTGCGCAAGCCGGTCCTGCGCGGGGTCGCCTGGCCCGAACCCGGTCTCGCCTTCGCGGTCGGCGACCTCGGGGCGATGTGGCAGTGGAACGCCAACGACAACCTCTGGATCGCCGACCCCGGCATCCCGATCGGTTTCGAGGGCAACCTGACCGGCGTCGCCTTCGCTCCCGGCGATCCCAACCGCGGCTTCGCGGTCGGCAAGGACGGCGTGCTGCTGCGCTACGGCAAGAGCTGGGAACAGGACCCGCTGCCGGCCGGGTTCGCCGGCCGCGGCTTCACCTCGATCGCCTTCGCCGGCCGCGAGGCGATCGTCGCGGCGGGCGACGACCTGCTGGTCGAAGACGGGAGCGGCTGGAGGGTCGACGCCTCCGCCCACGCGCTGCTGCACAGCGCCCCGGGCGGGCAGCCCTTCCTCTACGCCGTCGCCGGCCTGCCCGACGGCGGCGCCGTCGCCGCCGGGCGCGACATCGTGATCGAGCGCGACGGCGGGCCGGGCAGCCCTTGGCGCTACGCGAAGCAGCCGATCCCCGGGCTGACCGCGATCGCCGCCGCGGCGGTGCGCAGCGGCGGCGCCGTGCGCACCGTGCTCTCGGTGATCCCCCAGCTCTCCTTCCCGCCTGCCGACGACCTTCCGCCTCCCGACCCGAACGTGCCGCCGCCGGTGCTCCCGCCCTTCGCGCTTCCCGGCGACGGCTACCTGCTGCGCGAGACGGCGAACGGGTGGGAGGACGAGCAGCGGACGAGCTTCGCCAGCTCCGGCGCCGACCGGCCCTTGAAGAGCGATCCGGTCCTGGCGCTCCTCCTCGACCCCTCCGGGGCCGGCTGGGCGCTCGGCGGCTGGAGCGGCTACGCCGACGTGACCGGCCGCGGCACCTCGGTGAGCGGCGGCAGCGGCAGCTCGGTCCGGGCCCGGGTGCGGACCGCCTCGGTTGCCCGCTACGCCGACGCCAGCCCGGCTCCGCGCGCCGCCGTACCGCGTCCGGTGCCGATGCCGCCCGGTCCGGTCCGGCTCGCCGTCGCCGGCCACGCCGAGTGCGAGGAAACCTGCGCCGAGCAGGCCCGCCAGGCGCTCGGACCGGACCGGTCCCTGGAAGCGGCGCTGCGCACCGTTGCCGGCTTCGCCGGCGGCAACGGCCCGCGGGCGCTGCTCTACACCGGCAACCGCGTCGCCACGGGGCTCGGCCGGGCCGACGGCGAACGCTACGCCTCGCTGCTCGCGTCGTCCCCCTCGTTGCCGGTGTACGCCGCGCTCGGAAGCGACGACGTCGCCGCTCCGGACAGCACCGCCGTCTTCCGGTCCGTCTTCGCCTCCTTTCCCGCTCCCTTCGGCTCCGGCCCCGCCCCGGCCGGCGTCTCGACCGCGGGGATCCCGGGGGCCTCCGCGAGCGAAGCCCGCACCCACTACGCCTTCGACAGCGGCGGGCCGGGGGGGACGGTGCGGGTGGTCGTGATCGACAACTCGCGCGGCTCGCTGGCCGCCAGCGACCCCATGCAGAACCCGCCGGAGGCGCAGCTGCCGTGGCTGGAAGCGGTCCTGGCCGACGCCCGCGCCAAGGGGATCCCGGCGATCGTGATGGGCAACCGCAGCCTCAACCCGAATTTCACGCCGAAGCGGAACGTCGCGAGCGACGGCACCGAGGTGGCGCGGGCCCTGGTCGCCGGCGGCGCCTCGGCCTACCTCTTCGACCGGCCCGAAGAGAACCGGACGATGCGCATTCCCGCCGGCGGTGCGACGACGATCCCCAGCTTCGGCACCGGCACGCTCGGCTACCGCTCGCAGCTCAGCGGGGTGGTCGGCGGCACCGCGGCCGACGCGCTGTTCGGCGACAGCGGCGTGATGGTGCTGGAGATCGACGCCGGGGCCCGCGACCCGAACACCAACCGGGCGCCGGTCGGCGTGCGGCTGATCCCGGTGATCCAGGACCTCTCGCTGGAGGCGACCGACGGGACCGTGCTGAGGCGCTCGATCCCGGCCCTGTTCAGCGGCATCGGCCGCCGTCCGCTCGGCGGCGACCGCTGGGGGGCGACCGGTGCGGGCTCCGGGATCCCGAACCCCTCCGGCAGCAGTCCCTATACGGCGTTCCCGCCCGAGCAGTGCCTCGTCGCCGGCTGCGCCGACCGGCTCGAGCCGGAGTACAGCTTCACCTCCTCGGACCCGGACATCGCCGACTTCGTGCGCCAGGACCCGGCCTCGAGCAACCTCCACAAGCCGTTCCTCGACGGCAACGACAAGGTCGTGTCCGACAGCAGCTCGGGCCTGCTCTGCCCGTTCAACGCCGGCACCACGACCGTGACGGTCAGCGCCGGCGGGTTCTCCTACTCGGAAACGATCAACGTCCTCGGCGGCAGCGTGCGGCGCCCCTGCGGCACCCGGCCGTTGCGGCCCGACCGCTTCAAGCGTGCCGCCGCGACCGGGGCCCCACCGCCGCCCCCGCCACCGGCTCCCGCCGGCAGCCCGCCGGTCGACTTCGCGCCGCCGCCCCCGCCGGCCGCCCCCGCATCCCCGCTCCCGGCGCCCAATCCGCCGACCGCGATCCCGCCAGCGCCGCTCTCGCCGTCCCCGTTCTTCGCCCCGATCGTGCCGCTCGCGGCGGTCCCGGCCGCGATCCTGCCGCCGCCCCCGCCGGTCGTGCGGCCGCTGCCCCCCGGCGGCTCGCCGGCCCGCAGCTACCAGGTGGAAGAAAAGGAGGAGGAGGAGGCCGCGGTCGAGGAATCCCACGCCTTCTCGCGCTACGAAGCCGGGGACGAAGGCCTGACCGTGCCCCCCTACCTGCTCGGCCTCGTGCTGATCGCGGCGATCGGCGGCGCGGCGGTGCGCGGCCGCCCGGGGGGCGGGCACCGGGTCACCGCCGCCCCCGCCGCCGCCCGTCGGCGGCCCTGAGCCCCTCTACCCGACGCGTTCGGGGGTGAAGCGGTAGCCGATCCCGAAATGGGTGTGGATGTAGCGCCACTGCGGCGCGACTTCCTCCAGCTTGCCGCGCACCTTGCGGACCAGCACGTCGACCGAGCGGTCGCGGCGCGGCATCTCGCCGCCCCACATCAGCTCGTAGATCTCGGGGCGCTGGACGACGCTGTCGAGTCGTTTGGCGAGCAGGAAGAAGAGCTCGAACTCGCGCACCGTGAAGCCGGCCCGCCTGCCTTCGACCAGAACCTGCAGTTCCGCCGGCCGGATCTCGAGGTTGGCGATCCGATGTACCCCGCCGGGAGCGGCGGTCAGAGGGTCGGCCAGCATCGCGGCCAAGCCAACACGAGCTCCGCGGCCGAGCGGTGAAGCAACTGTTTCGATCTGGAGAAGATTTGGTGAAGCTCACCCGAGCTCGCGGGCCAGCGCCTCGACCCGGCGGGCGATCTCGTCACGGATCTGCCGCACCGCCTCGAGCGGCTGTCCCTTCGGATCGGGGAGGTCCCAGTCGACGTATCGCCTGCCGGGGATGTAGGGACACTCGTCGCCGCAGCCCATCGTCACCACCACGTCGGCCCACTCGGCGTCGCCGCGGGTGAGTTGCCGCGGCCGGCGGTCGCCGAGGTCGATCCCCAGCTCCAGCATCGCCTCGACGACCTCGGGATGGACGCGGTCGCCCGGGGTCGTCCCGGCCGAGCGGGCCTCGTGGCGTCCGGCGGTGGCGCGGGCGAACAGCGCCTCGCTGATCTGCGAGCGCCCGGCGTTGTGGAGGCAGACGAAGAGGGCTCGGGCCATGGCGGAACTCTGCCAGTCCGCCTAGTCGGTGAAGGCCACGGCGGTCGATGCGTGCAGGCGCCGGCCGCCGGCCGCCGGCGTGAAGGCGACCCTGATCCGCGCCTGCAGCTTGCGGTCGTTGCGCAGGGCGGTCCGGAAGCGCTCCGTCGCGCGCATCACCACGTTGAAGGTGCCCTTGCCGCGGGCGTGGGTGCGCCGGCTGGCGATCGTGTGGGCTCTGGGCGGTTGGCCGGTGTGGGCGGTCGCGAGCGCCTTGATTCCCCCCGCGGAGGGAACGCTGATCGTCAGCACCACGACGCCCCCTGCCTTCGCTTTGGCCCGCACGATCACCCGCGGGCCGGCGCGGTCGACGGTGACCGAGCTCGCCCCCGCTTCGCCGTCGCCCGCGGCCGGCGGTCCGGCCGGCGCTTCGGGCAGACGCGACACGACGAAGGCGTCGGCCCGCTGGTTGGCGTCGCCGAAGAAGAGGTTGCCGGCGAACGAGCTGAAGGCGAGGCGCTCGGCGCCGCTGCTCACGGTGACGCCGTCCTGGGCGCCGCCGTCGGCGTCGCCGCCCGAGGTCGAGTGGGTGGCGCGTTCGATCGTGCGCGCCGTGAGGTCGACCACGTAGAGCTCCTGCGGCCCGGGCACGACGCGGGGAGTCCCGACCTGCTGCAACGCCGGGAGGAGGAATTTCGTGCGGCTGGTGGTCAGCCCCAGGTAGCGGCCGTCGGGCGCGGCCGCGACGCTGCCGAGCGCTGCGCTGGTCGCCAGGTCGCCCCCGACGTTGTCGCGGGTCAGCTCGGTCGTCGCCGCCTTGCGGCTGAGGCCCGGATGCATGTCGGTCACGTAGAGGTCGAGGCCGGGGCCGCTCTGGACCAGGGGACGCGGGCCGGCCCCGGTCAGGAAGGCGACCGTGTAGCCGTCGGCGCTGAGCGCCGGGAGCTGCGAGCCGATGTCGGCGCGGTTGCCCTCCTGGTCGGTGAGGGGTCCGAAGCAGGGGCCGTTGCCGCTCGGCGTGAAGAGCGTTTCCATGCCGGGGTTTTCCTCCTGCATCTGGCGGCAGACCGGGTCGTCGGGGTCGGAGAGGCCGGTGACGCGGCGGGTCTGCTCGCCCGGCCCGAAGGGGGCGCGGCGCCAGAGGTAGTAGTTGAAGGAGGGGTCGGTGTTCTCGCCGCCGAGGAAGTGCGTCTGTTCGGCGGCGCGCCGCCCGGTCCAGGCGACCGTGCTGCCGTCGGCGCTGAGCGCCGCCCCCAGCGCGCCGCCGGCCGGCTCGCTTTTCATCGCCCCGGTGGCGGGGTCGCGCACGGCGGTGACCAGCGTGGTCTGCAGGGTGGCCAGGTCGCGGACGAAGACCTGGCCGGCCGGGGTTTCGGTCCCGGGCCGGGCCGGCAGGTCGGACGCGGCTTCGGTGCGGAAGGCGACCCTGGTGCCGTCGGCGCTGATCGCGACGCCGGCGGAGACGTCGGCGCCGGGGTTGCCGCTGGCCAGCGGGAAGGCGGGTGGCGCGTAGGCGGCCGGCGCCTCGCCGCCGTCGCGGGCGGAGACCAGCCGGTAGGCGCCCGGCGCCTCTTCGGCCAGGTTCAGGTCGCGGACGTAGACGTCGATGTGGTCGTTGAGGTCGGCGGCGACCAGCTGTTGGCCGGTGGCGAAGGCGACGTAGCGGCCGTCGGCGCTGATCGAGGGGTTGCTGGCGCCGCGGCGCAGGAACAGGTTGTCGCTTTCGCGGAAGAGGTCGCCGTCGGCGACCTTGACGAGTCCGCGGCTGCCCAGGTCGAAGCGGAAGATCCCGCCGGTGCGGTAGCTGCCGGGCGGGTCTCCGTCGTCGTCGGCGAAGAAGTTGCGGGCCCGGGTCTGGATCGCCACGAACCGGCCGTCGGCGGAGACGGCGGCGAACCTGGTCGTGTCGTCGCCCTGTTCGAGCCGCAGGTAGTCGGCCGAGACGAGCTCGGCACCGGCGGCGCCGCTGGTTGCGTTGCCGTAGAACGCGGCGGCGGAGGCGGGGAGGACGAGCAGGGCCGCGGCCGCCACGGCGGCGAGACGGACCGGGGTCCGGCGCCTCACCCGACCCGCACCTTGCGCGCCTGGGTGGTTGCGTTGCCGGCGCGGTCGCGGGCGGTCACGGTCACGGTGTAGGTCCCGGGACGGGCGTACACGTGGCGAGCGGCGCGGGACCGTCGTCCGTCGCCGAAGCGGACCCGCACCGAGCTGCCCTTGACGCCCGAGGTCTCGCGCCGCGATCCGTCGGAGACGCGCACCGAGACGCGCTTGCCGCGGCGCACCAGCTTCACCTTCGGCGGCCGCCGGTCGACCAGGAGGACCGCGTTGCGCGATCCGGTCTCCTGCCCCGCCTCGTCGATCGCGAAGACCTGGATCCGGTGCCGGCCGTCGCCGATGCGGGCGCTGCGCAGACGGGCGAAGAGGCGTCTGGTCGGTTTGCCGACCGGCTCGTCGTCGACGCTGATCGAGTAGGTGAGGCCGCCGATCGCGTTGATCGCCGCGGCCCAGTGGATCGCGATCCGCGCCTGGCGGCGCCACCCGTTCGGGGTCTGCACGAAGAACGGATCGGGCGGGGCGTCGATCACCGCCGCCGCGATCTGGGTGCCGGCGCCGGTCCCCTGCGTCCAGGCGACGATCGCGTCGCCGAGTCCGGAACCGCCGAGGTGAAGAGCGCCGACCGCGCCGCCGCGCGGGGCGCTGAGGGTCGCCGGGTCGATTACCCCGTCGGAGCGTCGCTCCTGCACCGCGACGAGGCCCGAGCCGTCGCGCTGCTCGCGCCAGACGGCGATCGAGGCGCCGGTTTCGGCCAGGTCGACCAGCGGCTCGCCGGCAACCGAGGTGGCTCCCTGGTCGAGCCTCGTGACCGGCTTGACGAGGTCGAGGTCGCCGGCGGCGAGCAGGGTCGCGGACCCGGAGCCGAAGGCGGCGACGAAGGCACCGTTGGGTTCGACGCCGATGCTCGGCGCGCCGAGGCCGCCGAGGTTGCCGCCGTCGACCAGCCGCGCCCCTTTGAACCCGGCGGCGCCGGCGGCGAAGGCGTCGGGCATCTCGTTGACGAACGCCCGCGGCGCGGTCAGCCTGCCGGACTGCCCGGGCTGCTGACGCAGGGCGACCGCGGCCTGGCCGAAGCCGGAGACGTCGAGGGCGAAGGCGTCGGCCGGCCCGCGCACCGGACCGCCGTCCCAGTTGGCGGGGCTGACCAGGAGGGGGACGCCGACGTTGGCGCCGAACAGGCGGCGCGCCCAGATCCGGTCGACGAACTCGTCGTCGGGCTCCTGCCAGGCGACGACCCCGTTGCCGTTGGCGTCGACCCCGACGCGCGGCCCGCTCGCCGCGGCCGGCAGGCGCAGCGGCGCGGCCGGGTTGCGGTTGACCGGCCCGCCGAACTGCGACCAGAGCCGGTTGTTGTAGCGGGCGACGCGCACGGCGGCGCCGACGTAACCGGGGGGATTGGCGGGGCTGGTGTCGGTGACGACGAAGTAGGTCAGGTAGGCCTGCCCGCCGGCGTTCATCGCCAGGTCGGGGAAGCTCGAGGTCGCCTCGCCGACGTTGAAGTCGACCGGGACCGGTGCCTGGAAAGCCGCGGCTCCCGGGTCGAGCGTCGCCGAGAACATGCGGTCGGTTCCGACGCCGAACTCCTGCACCCAGCTGACCAGCAGCCGCCCGCGGTTGGCGGCGGCGAGGCGCGGCCAGCTCGAGTCGAATTCCTGGCCCGCGTCGACCCGCAGTGGCGCGCTCCAGGCCCTGCCGTCGAAACGGCTGACGAAGACGTGGCTGCGCCCGCCGGCTTTCTTCAGGTAGGCGACCCCGCCGCCGCCGTCTTCGGCCATCGCCGCGTCGGCCGCTTCGACCAGCTCGGCGCCGGGACCGTCGATCGGGTGCGGAGTGGAGATTTCCGCCCCCGCGAGCGCCGGGGCGGCGAGCAGCGCGCAGGAGGCGAGGGCGACGAGCGATGAGGGCGCGCGCATGGACCCAAAAGCCTCGCGCCCGCGCGCGACGAAGTTGTGACCAAGGCGCTACCGGCTGGTTAAGAGGGCCCGGAAACCGACCCGGCCTCCAGGGCGACGGGGATGGGTGCAGGGAACCCGTCGCCCTGGATGGAAATGGCCGGTGACCACCCCTGCCTGTCCAGAGCTGAGCAGTCGATGTCGGTTGACCGATTACGGTTCCACGTCGCGGCGAACCGTTCGAACGGTATTTGCTTGTCACTCAGCATTTGCTGGGACCGGCGGCATGGGGGGCGCCGGGGGTGGCGGCGCCGCGGAGGTGCGGCTTCGCACGAACCCCTGCGCGGCGACGACGACCGAGACCGGCTTCTCCTCCGAGGCGGCCAGGCGTGCCGACGCCTCGGCCTCGATCGCCTGGATCCGCGCCCACGATCTCGCCTGCTCGTCGGCGATTTCCCCGCGCCCCCGGGCGTCGACGTTGCACCAGCGCCAGGCCAGGAAGACCCTTCGGTCCTCGCTCAGCTTGCCGGCCCACAGCGCGGCCAGCGCCTCGGCCATGCTCGACTGCAGGATCATCCCCGCGTTCAGCTGGCGCTGATCGGGAGGCATCGCGGCGATTTCCTCGTCGGTGTAGAACCTCGGCGTGATCGCCTCGGTCTCCGGGGCGGGCGCCGTCTCGGAGGCCGGCCCGGGCAGTTCGACCGCCCGGTAGAAGTGGCGGGTGGTGTTGCGAACCTGTTCTGTCCTGGCGAGTTCGATCGAGCCACCGCCCAACAGTTCGTTGACATGGTGGGTCACTCGGCCGAGCGGCTCGCCGAGGGCCTCGGCGATTTCGTTCGGGCAGTAGACGCCTTCGTGCAGCATCGCCAGCACTTCGACCCTGATCCGATGCCCGACCGCGTAGGACACGACTTCCTCGATGCTCTTGCCTCGCTGGCCCGGTCTGCCGCTTTTTCCGTTCAACGGTCTCTCCCCTCTGAGGCGTTCGTTTTGACTGTTCAATTCTTACCTGCCGGGGAAGCAGAAGCTACCGCGAGTTGTGAGATTCCCTATGGCGGTTTCGCCGCGCAGCGCAGACGATTGCCCGCGTGGGCGATCTCGGTACCAACCTGCGCGACGCCCGCAAGCGGCTCGGGCTGACCCAGGAGGAGGTCGCCGAGCGCAGCGGCGTGCATCCCACCGAGGTCAGCCGGATCGAGGCGGGCAAACGCGATCCCCGCATCTCGACCCTGCTGCGCCTCGCCCGCGCGCTCGAGGTTCGGCCCGGCGAGCTGCTCGAGTAGCTCGTAACCAGTTCTTCTCCAGACAGTCACGTCGCGTTCACCTTGACTCGGGGAGTGGGCCGGAGACTGGCCGGGTCCGGAACTTTCGAAACCGTCACCAGGAGCGATTTCCCATATGACTTGGAACCGTCCCCTGGCTGTCGTGGCCGCGGTTGCCGCCAGCGCCGCACTCGCCGTCCCCGCCGCCGCGACCGCCAAGCCGACCATCACGATGAGCGGCTCGACCAGTGTCGCGCCGCTGGCCGCGTTGCTGGCCAAAAAGTACATTTCCGTCTGTAAAGGCTGCGTCAGCTTCAAGCTGCTGCAGGGTGGCTCGGACGTCGGCATCTCCGATGTCGCCTCGGGCCGGGTGACGATCGGCAACGCCTCCCGCGACCCGAAACCGAGCGACCCGGGCGGCCTCGTCTTCAACAAGATCGCCCACGACGCCGTCTGCATCGTCACCAACAAGTCGAACCCGTTGCCGGGCATCGACGAGGCGGGCGTGCAGGCGATCTTCGGGGGCAGCGTTCGGAGCTGGAGCAGCGTCCCCGGCTCCAGCGCCAGCGGCACGATCGACACCTTCACCCGCAGCCCCGCCTCGGGTACCCAGGACGCCTTCCAGAAGATCTTCCTCGGCTCGACCAAGGTCTTCTCCGGCTCCAGCCAGAAGGCGTCCAACGGGCTCGTCCAGCAGTCGGTCAAGGCCGACCCGAACGGGATCGGGTACGTCTCGCTGTCATTCAGCGACGGCCTGCACACGGTCCCCTACAAGGGGGTCGCCTGCACCGAGCGCAACGCCAAGTCCGGCCAGTACGGCGGCCAGCGCAACCTCTACATGGTGACCCGCGGGCCCGCCAAGGGCGCCGCCAGGGCCTGGATCAAGTGGATCACCAAGAGATCGGCCGCGGCCGCGATCGTCAACACCGAGTGGGTGTCGCTGCAGTAGTGGCCGCTCGCGGCCCCCAGACCGCGCAGCAACGCGACCGCACCGACCAGCGCGCCGAGTTCCTGCTCGGCGCGCTGGCGTCAGCGGTGCTGGTGCTGATCGCGTTCATGATCGCCTTCGTCTTCGCAAAGGCCTGGCCCTCCTTCGCCCACAACGGGCTCGACTGGTTCGGCGCCGGCGGCAACGTCGACGAGCAGCTGACCGGCATCTTCAACTCGCCCGCGGACCCGAGCGACTACGTCTACACCCTGCACGCCTGGCCGCTGATCTACGGGACCGCGCTGATCACCGGCGCCGCGGTGCTGCTGGGCACGTTGGTCTCGCTGCTCTCGGCGATGTTCATCGTCGAATTCGCGCCCGGCTGGATCCGCGCGATCCTGCAGCCGGTGGTGCGGCTGCTCGCCGCGGTGCCCTCGGTGATCTACGGGTTGATCGGGATCATCGTCCTCGTCCCGTTCTTCGGCAACCACGTGATCGGTCCGGCGCGCAAGGAATCGGTCCAGTACGTGATCCAGCTCGACGGCTCCAGCATCCTCGTCGGCACCCTCGTGCTGACCGTGATGATCACCCCGATCATGATCGCGATCACGGTCGATGCGCTGCGCTCGGTGCCGCGCAACTGGACCGAGGGAGCGGCGGCGCTCGGCGTCAACCGCTTCCGGGCGCTGCGCACGGTCGGGCTGCGGGCGGCGCGGCCGGCGATCGTCGCGGCGGCGATCCTCGCCACGGCCAGGGCCCTCGGCGAGGCGATCATGCTCTCGATGGTGACCGGCTCGGTCGCCTTCGCGCCCAACCCGCTCGACGGCGTCACCTTCTTCTTCGAGCCGACCCGCACCCTGGCGGCGCAGATCGTCGAGGGGGCGGAGGGGCTCTCGGTGAAGCCGTTCGGGCAGACGATGTACGCGTTCGCGGCGTTGCTGCTCATCTCGAGCGCCTTCCTCTCCTTCGGCGGCTGGCTGGCCCGCCGCTCGATGCGCAAGTACACCCTCGCCCCACGATGAGCGCCCACGCCCAGACCCGCCTTCCGACCGGCCTGATCGGCCGCATCCGCGGCAGCGACTCGTGGAGCGTCGGCGACCGGATCGGCCTCGCCGCGGCCTGGGGGGCGGGGATCCTGCTCTGCCTGATCGCCGCCGCGATCGTCCTCTACATGCTCGTCCGCGGCGTCCAGTACCTGAGCTTGGAGCTGCTGTTCAGCCACCCCCAGCCGGGGCTGGACCAGTCCAAGAGCGGCGGGTTCCTCGATCCCCTCCAGGGAACCCTGGCGCTGACCGTGATCGCCACCCTGATCGCCGCACCGGTCGGGGTGGGGATCGCGGTCTGGCTGACCGAGTACGGCCGCCCCGCCTGGCTGGCGCGGGCGGTCGAGTCCGGGGTCGAGATCGTCGCCGGCACGCCGAGCATCGTGCTGGCGATCTTCGGCCTGCTCGTCTTCCAGGAGGGGATCTTCAGCTTCCTCTCCTACGAGGCGACCCCGGGCGTCTCCTTCGGCCGCTCCTTCTTCATCGCCGGGATGATCATGTCGCTGATCGCGCTGCCGCTGGTGGTCGGCGCCAGCCGCGAGGCGCTGCACTCGGTTCCCCGGCACGTCCGCGAGGCCTCCTACGCGCTCGGCAAGGACCGGATCTCGACCATCCGCCGCGTCCTGCTGCCCGCCTCGCGGCGCGGGATCGGCACCGGCGTCGCGCTGGGGATGGGGCGGATCGTCGGCGACACGGCGATCGTCGTCGTCCTGCTCGGCGCCACCCTGCAGAACGATCCGCAGGGCGGCATCCCGGGCCTCGGCTTCCTGCAGGGCACCGGCAGCACCCTCACCACCTACGTCTACAACAACAGCCCGGTCGGCGAGGGGGGCTCGCCCGAGAAGGCCTACGCAGCGGCCTTCGTGCTGTTGCTGATCGTGATCGGCCTCAACTTCGTGATCGACATGATCACCCGCGGAAGGGGCCCCTCGTGGACTCGCTGAGCGACGGCCGGGGCATGGACGCCTCGCGCACCCTGCTGGCCGGCGCCGGGCAGATGCCGCCCCCGGTCCGGCGGATCGCGCCGCAGGCGCCGGCGACGATCGTGCCGCCCCCGCCGGGCGGCAACGGCCACGCGTCGGGCGCGACGCTGGCCCCGCCGAAGCTGCAGCGCCTCGAGCGCGCGGACGCGCCGGCGATCGAGCGGATGCGGACCGAGCAGCTCAGCATCGCCTACGGCGAGAAGCTGGCGGTAAACGCCGTCTCGCTCGAGGTGCGCCAGGGCGAGGTGCTGGCGCTGATCGGCCCCTCCGGCTGCGGCAAGACGACCCTGCTGCGCTCGCTCAACCGGCTCGTCGACCTGACCCCGACGGCGGTCCGCGGCGGCCGCATCCTGCTCGACGGCGAGGACGTCGACGGCTTCGACGTCACCCACCTGCGGCGCCGGGTCGGGATGCTCTTCCAGCAGCCGAACCCGTTCCCGATGAGCATCTTCGACAACGTCGCCTACGGGCTGCGCGAGCGCGGCTCGAAGAAGCCGTCGCGCAAGGAGCTGGAGCCGGCGGTGACCGAGGCGTTGCACCGCGCCGGCCTCTTGGAGGAGGTCAAGGACGACCTCGACCACCCGGCGCTGGCGCTCTCCGGCGGCCAGCAGCAGCGGCTCTGCATCGCCCGCTCGCTGGCGGTGGGGCCGGAGGTGCTGCTGCTCGACGAGCCCTGCTCGGCGCTCGACCCGCTCTCCACCGCGACGATCGAGGAGACCGTCTTGCAGCTGCGCAGCGAGGTGGCGATCGTGATCGTCACCCACAACCTGCAGCAGGCCCAGCGGGTCGCCGACCACGTCGCCTTCATGTACCTGGGCGACCTGATCGAGTACGGCGAGGTCGAGCAGGTCTTTTCCGCCCCGACCGCCGAGCGCACTCGCGAGTACGTCAGCGGAGGCTTCGGATGAGCGTCCAGCCGCCGCTCGCCGCCGCTCTGGCGCTGCTCCTGCTCGCCGGGGTCAGCGGCTGTCAGTCGACCCAGAGCCGCAGCGCCGAGCTGGAAGAGGAAAACGCCACGGTGCTGCTCGAGGAAGAGGGCTTTGCCGTGACCAAGGAGGACCCGAACATCGAGGTCACCTCGACCACGCTGCTCTCCGAAGCCGAAGGCAGCGCGGTGGTGGTCGAGCTCCGCAACGACTCCCCCGACGACCTGGTCGACGTGCCGATCGCGGTCGACGTGCTCGAAGCCAAGGGGCGCAGCGTCTACACGAACGAAACCCCGGGCCTCGAGCAGGCGCTGGTCGCGGTGCCGTTCATCCCCGCCCGCGGCGAGGCGGTCTGGGTCAACGACCAGGTGCTGGCGAGCGGCAGGCCGGCCTCGGTCGAGGTCAAGGTCGGGGTCGGGGGGAAGCCCTACGACGGCGACCAGCCGGAGATCGACGTCTCAGATCCGCAGCTCGAAGGGGACCCGACCTCGGGGGTCGTCGCCGACGGCGACGTCGTCAACCGCACCGGCGAGGACCAGAACCGCTTCCTGATCTACGCCGTGGCACGCCAGGGGAAGAAGATCGTCGCCGCCGGGCGCGCGGCGATCGAGCACCTGAAGCCGGAGACGAAGAAGGTCCCCTACAACGTCTACTTCATCGGCGACCCGCGGGGGGCCGAGCTGACCCTTTACGAGTACCCGACCCTGCGCGTGGAGGGATGAGCGTGGCCGAGAGCGAGATGCCGACCCAGTCCCTCACCCACGAGCCGCCGGCGCTCGGCAGGGACGGCGAGCCCTGTGCCCAGTGCGCCGCGCCGCTTCTCGCCGACCAGCGTTACTGCCTCAACTGCGGGAAGCGTCGCGGCGGCCCGCGGGTCGACTACCGGCAGCGGATGCTGGCGGCGGCCGGAAGCGAGCGAGAGGCGCCCGGGCCCGCGCAGCCGGTGCCGGCGCCGGCCGACGATACGGCGGCGCCGGCGGAACCGGCCAAGGCGGAGCGCGACTTCACGCCGCTGGCCGCGGTCGGGGGAATCGCCGTGCTCGGGTTGATGCTCCTGGTCGGCGTCCTGATCGGCCGCGGCGACGGCGACGCCGCCCCGGCGCCCGCCCCGGTCGTCCTGCCGGCCGGCAGCGGGGCGGCGACGGCCGGAGCCGAGGGCGGCGGCGAAGGCGGGGAAGACCTCGGCCTCGGCGGCGATTCCGGCGCCGGTGCGAAGAAGAAAAAGAACGCGAAGGGCGGCGGCGAAACGGCAGCCGAGGCCGGTGCGGTAACGGCGAGCAAGGACCAGCTCGAGGAACTGCAGAGCGAATCCGGCGAAGACGCGGCGAAAAAGGCGCTGAAGCTGCCCGACAAAATCGCCACCCCTGGCAAGCCGCCGCCGATCGACAAATCGAAGCCGCCGGGCGGCGGCGAAGGCGGGGCGGTGACGATCGAATGAGCTCTGACCTCGAGCGCCGCCGCGACCGCCTCGCCCAGCAGCTCGTCGACCTGCAGTGGGACCTCGGCGGGATCGCCTACGAGATGGCGATCCGCGACCACTTCCGGCTCGACGTGCTGAACAGCCAGGCCGCGAAGCTGCAGCAGGTGGACGCCGAACTCGCCGAGGTCGAACGGATCCTGAAGCTCGGCCAGGCGGCGGCCGCGGGTGCCTGCCCCGACTGCGGCGCGCTCTACGCCGAGGGCGCCGTCTTCTGCTGGCAGTGCGGGCGGGACCTGATGCCGCGCGGCGCGGAGGCGGCGGCGAAATGAAGGTGGACTCCCTGAAAAAGCACCTGGTGCGCGCGGCGGCGCTGCCGGTCACCGACCGCCGCTGGGCGGCGCCGCTCTGCGCGGCGGCGCTCGGCTTCGGCATCTTCGCCGGCGTCGCGATCGGCCCCGGCACCAGCGGCACCTTCGCCACCGGGGTCCCGCAGGTGGTCGAACTTCCAGGCCTGCTCGAGGGCGACGAAGACGGAGGAGACGAAACCGCTGCGGCCGACGGCGGTGAAGCGGAAGCCTTCGCGGAAGGCGGCGGAAAAGGCGGCGAAGCGTTCGCGGAAGAGGGGAGCTCCTCGGCCTTCGAAGCGAGCTTCCCGGAAGAAGAAGCGGACGAAGCGCCCGTGGAGCCGAGCCCTCCGGACGACGAACCCGGCGACGAACCGGAACCCGAGGAGCCGGCGCAGACGATCGCCGGGGTAGTCGTTCACACGAATCCCGCCGCCGGCAGTTACACGGTGGTCGAAGCCGGCGGCCTGCCGAACGCGGTCCACGCGGCCAAACTGCCGGCCGCCGGCACCAAGGTCAGCGTCCCGGTGCGCACGCTCGCCAACGGCACCTTCGCCGAGGACGGCAAGCGCAGGCAGAGCGGGAGGCGAGCCGGCGCGAGCCTCGCGGGCATCGTCACCTTCGTCGACTCCGACCCCGCCTCGCCGGCCTACGCGGTGTCGAAACGGGGCGTCTCGATGCTCGTCCGCGTCCGCCCGGATCCGAGCGGCGTAGCGCCGGTGCTGCCGCAGCTCGGCGCCTACGCGACCGTCTCGGTGGAAATCGAAAAGCCGCCGGCCGGCGCCGGCCCTCCCTTGGCCGCCGCTCCGACCCCCAGCGACGCAGCGGCCACGTCGGCGCCGCCGGCGGGCTCCTGCGCCCCCGACCCGGCGCAGCCCCCCACGATCCCGGCGCCGGCCGCGATCCTCTGGCAGCAGAAGCTCGAAGCCGACGGCGCGCCCTTCGCCTCCGGCGACTTCGCGGGGGTGGTGACGGCGATCTGCCCGGATGAAGCGAGGCTCGCCCTCTCCGGCGACGATCTGCGGCAGAGCGGCAAGGACATCGTCTTCGAGGTCCCGACGTCGATCGATCTCGCCGGCCTGAAGGTCGGCGATTCCGCGATGGCCACCGCCGCGATAGAAGCCGACGGCGCCCTTCGCCTCACCGGCTTGGCCAGCGACGAGCGCACCAAGGGCGCCGACGACGCCAAAGCCGCCCAAGGCGACCTCGCCTCCCAGGCGCCGAGCTGACCACGAGGTCGAACTGCGCTTTTTACGGGCTGTGGCCGTAAAAAGAACAGCTCGATCGGCCGTTTTCGTTTTCTTCACATCTAGCGCGCCGGTTGGAGAGAGCATGGCGTCTCGGTGAGCTCGCCTGACCCTGCCAGCTCCGGGCGCGACCCGCTCCCGCGCCTCCTGTCGGCCGCGGCGCTGCTCGTCGCTCTCCTCGCCCTCTTCTTCGCGATGGGCGGGCTGACGATCGCGAAGGGCGGCAAGCAGGTCGTCTACGTCGGCAAGAACGGCAAGATCCCAGCCAGGTACCTGCCGGTCGTCAGGGCCGCCAAGAACGCGAAACGGCTCGGCGGCGCGACCCGCGGGAAGCTTTCGGTCAACTGCCCGATCCCGAACGCGATCGACCTCGGCACCTGGTGCCTGGAAAGCGGCCTTTACCCGGTGCCGCCCAAAGACACCGGCAAGAACGACTACCTGTACGCGACCCAGGCCTGCGTGAAGGCGGGCGGCTGGTTGCCCAGCGCCGCGCAGCTGATCGGGGCGGCGCCGCGCGCGAAGCTGCAGAGCACGATCGACGACAGCATTCTCACCTCCGGCGCCGAAGAGTTCCCGGATGCGAAAAACGGGATCAAGGACAAGCGCGAGATGAGCGGCGACCTGACCACGACCGCCTCCGGCTCCCGGGCCGCCGGCTCGGAGGGCGTCACGGTCGGCTCCAAAGGCAACGGCAACCTCGGCGAGCCCGATCCGGTGCCGATGCCGGCCGACCCGCTGCCGGAAACGCTCAACTACGTCACCGTCTACGACAACCACAACCTCGGCGGCTTCGCCGGCGGCGCTCCGGTCGGCCGCGCCGAGAACTTCCGCTGCGCCTACGCCAAGGGCTCCCAGGGTCGTAAATTCGGCGACTGAGCCGGCGGGGCCCCGGTACCGCCGGGGTACTTCACAGCACTTTCTCAGCGCGGCAACGTGCTCTTAGCAAGGCGGTTCAACCCCCTTCTTAGGTTCGTGCCGGAATCACCAATCCGGAACGACAAGAGAAGGGGAACACAACGATGCGAGCGAAGCGCAGGCTGCTCCCAGCCATAGCCGCGATCGCCTTCGCGGCGATTGCCGCCGCGGGCGTGGCGACGGCCCACGACAACGACGACGGGGACGACAACTCCCGCGAGATCAAGAAGCTGATCGACTCCGACAAGCCCAGGAACGTGATCCTGCTGATCGGCGACGGGATGGGCGACAGCGAGATCACCCTCGCCCGGTACTACGGCAAGGGCGCCGCCGGGACGCTGAACATGGAGAAGCTGCCGTTCGCCGGCGAGCTGATCACCTACGGCCTCTCGGCCGGCCCGGGCCCGAACTACCCGCCGAACTACGTGCCGGACTCCGCGCCGACCGCGACCGCCTGGTCGACCGGCAAGAAGACGATCGACGCCCGCCTCTCGCAGGGCCCGAGCGCCGCCGAGAACATCCCCGGCTCCAACGCCGGCTACCGGACGACGTTCGAGATCGCCGCCAACCGTGGGATGCGGGTAGGCAACGTCTCGACCGCGGAGATCACCGACGCGACGCCCGCCGCACCGTCGGCGCACATGTCCCAGCGCGCCTGCCAGGGACCGGAAGACACCCGCAAAACCTGCCCGACCGAGGCGAAGGGCGCCGGCGGTCTCGGCTCGATCGCCGAGCAGCAGGTCGACCACCTGCTCGACGTCAACCTCGGGGGCGGCCGCAACCGCTTCCTGCAGACGCTCGACGGCAGCACCAGCACGGTGGTGGATTACGCGAAAACGAAGGGCTATCGCTACGTCGAGACGGCGGGCGACCTGGAAGGCATCAGCTCGCTCTCCAAAGGCGCGGTGCTCGGCCTCTTCAACACCGGCAACATGACCACCGAGTTCAAACCGCTGATCGCGGCGCTCTCGCCGGGGGCGGGGAGCCCGACCACCCGCTGCGAGGAGACCAACCGGCCGGCCAACGAGCCGAGCCTCGAGGCGATGACCCGGAAGGCGATCCAGCTGCTGGAGAACCGCAAGGGCTTCTTCCTCCAGGTCGAGGGGGCCTCGATCGACAAGCGCGATCACGCCTCCGACGCCTGCGGGCAGATCGGCGAGACCCTCGCCTTCGACCGCGCGGTCGCGGCGGCGCTTGCCTACCAGAAGAAAAACCCCGAGACGCTGGTGGTGATCACCGCCGACCACTCGCACACGAGCCAGATCGTCCCGGCCGCCCAGGACACGCCGGGCTTCTACGCGACGCTGCAGTCGGCCGACGGCGTGCCGATCCGCGTCTCCTACGCGACCGGCAAGACCCCGCCCGGCCAGAGTCACACCGGCGCCCGGGTGCCGGTGGCGGCGATCGGTCCGCAGGCGACCAACGTGATGGGCATCCGCGACCAGACCGACCTGTTCCAGACCCTGATCGGTCGCGACGACTGACCGGGAGCGATACCCGCTGACGGGCGTGGCGGCGGCCTCCTCGATACCGGCCGCCGCCATCGTCCGCAGCAGGTCGGTGACTTTGACGGTGTCGAGGTAGGCACCGGGGGCGAGCGAAGGGGCCTTGTGGCTTAGGTCCGTGTGTCAACAACAGAAGCGGTGGTCCACCTGGCGTATGCGGGTGTCCTGCGGGCGCTGATCGCGCTCGCATCGAAGCTCGCGGACCGGTAGGGAGGACCGCCAAACCAAAACGGTCCCGGGGAGGCAACCCCCGGGACCGTCTGGTGCATCAACGACAGAAGGACCGAAACTTTAGCGCTGCATTCGGCCGCGCGGTGCGAGCCCCATGGATCACGCCTCGGCACCCCCCGAGGCCGGGGCGGGGCCGCTCTCGCTGACCCCGAACCGTTCGTGCAGCCGCCGCAGCGGCGCCGGCGCCCACCAGTTCCACTTGCCGAGCAGCTCCATCAGCGAGGGGACGAGCAGGGCGCGGACGATGCTGGCGTCGATCAGGACGGCGAGCGCCGTGCCGACTCCGTTCTCCTTGATGAAGATGATCTGCGAGGTGGCGAAGGCGAGCATCGCGACCGCGAAGAGCAGCGCCGCGGCGGTGACGATCCGTCCCGTCCGCTCCAGCCCGATCGCCACGCACTCGCTCTCCGAGGCGCCGTCGTCGCGCGCCTCCTTGATCCGCGAGAGCAGGAAGACCGCGTAGTCGGTGGAGAGGCCGAAGGCGACCGCGAAGAGCAGGATCGGCATCGTCTGCTCGATCGCCCCCGGGCTCGTGTAGTCGAGGAATCCCTCGAGCCGGCCGTCCTGGAAGATCAGCACCAGGAGGCCGAAGACGGCGCTGAGGTTGAGGAAGTTCATGATCAGCGACTTGATCGGCAGCACCACCGAGCCGGTCATCAGGAAGAGGATGAGCAGGGTGGAGACGACGATGATCGTCAGCACCACCGGCAGGTGCCGGACGAGGCTGCTCTGCAGGTCGACGAAATCGGCGGTGGCGCCGCCGACCAGGACCGTCGTCCCCGCTGGCTCGGGCACGGCCCGGATCGCCTTCACGGTGCTCTGGCTGGGCTCGGAGACGAACGGGTTGGCGGAGATCACCGGCAGCGCGGTGACGCCGTTGCGGAGGCGCTGGGGCGGCTGCACTTCGGCGACGCCGGCGACGCGCTCGACCCGCGCCACCACCGTCGCCGCCGCTTTCGGCCCGCCGCCCTCGACGCCGACCCAGATCGGCGTCTCGCGGTAGGGCGGGAACTCGGTGCTGACCGTGTCGTAGGCCTGGCGGGCGCTTGCCGACTCCGGCAGCACCCCGGGGTCGACGGTGTTGAACTTGATCCCCAAGAAGGGCAGGCCGAGCAGGATCAGGAAGGCGGCGCTGAGCGTCGCGACCGGGACCGGCCGCCGCATCACGAAGCGCGAGAGCCGGTACCAGAAGCCGTGCTCGTCGGGGCGGGTGTCGGCTTCGGCCCGGCGCTGCAGGAACTTCGGCGCGCCGGCGTTGACCCGCGTGCCGAGCATGGTCAGCACCGCCGGCAGCACGGTCAGCGAGATCAGCGCCGCGAACAGGGCGACCAGCGCCCCGCCGAGGCCCATCGAGTAGAGGAAGCGCTGCGGGAAGACGAGCAGCGAGGCGAGCGCCGCCGCCACGGTCAGCGAGGAGAAGAAGACGGTGCGCCCCGAGGTCGCCAGCACCCGCCGCATCGCCTCCACCCCCGGTCCGCTCTTGGCGATCTCCTCGCGGTAGCGGGAGACGATGAAGAGGCTGTAGTCGATCGCCAGCCCCAGCCCCAGCGCGGTGGTCAGGTTGAGCGCGAAGATCGAGATCGAGCCGAATTCGCTGGCCAGGCGGAGGATCAGGAAGGTCCCGACGATCGCCAGGCCGCCGATCATCAGCGGCAGCATCGCGGCGACGAGGCTGCGGAAGAAGAGCAGCCAGAGCAGGAAGAGGAGGGGGAAGGCGATCAGCTCGGCCTTTTTCAGGTCCTCCTCGACCTGCTTGTTGACCTGCTCCTGGGCGACCGCGGCGCCGCCGACCACCACGCCCGGGTGGGCGGAGAGCTGTTCGGCGATCGCGGCGCCGGCCTCCTGCCACTCCTTGTCCTCGGTCGGGACGAGGGTGACCGCGAAGTAGGTGGACCGCCTGTCGTCGGAGACGAAGGCGGGGGAGCGGGTGTCGTAGTAGCCGCTGACCGATTTGACGTCGTCGCGGCGTTCGACGCCGCGCTCGAGCTCGCGGACGCGGGCGCGCGTCGCGGGGTCGGCGAGCGGCGCGTCCTGCACCACGGCGATCACGGCGGGCGGCCGCAGCCCCGCGTCCTGCAGGTGTTCCTTCGCTTCGACCGTCTCGGTCGCCGGGTCGTCGGCGACGTAGGGGTCGAGCCGGTCGGCGACCGAGCCGCCGAACGCTCCGGCGAGGAGGAAGAAGAGGATCGCGAAGAGGCCGATGCGGCGGGCGTTGCCGTCGGCGAAACGGGCGAGGGCGTCGAACATCAGCTTCTCCTTTGGGTGGTGGGGGGTTCCTTGGCGGCGGACGCGAGGATCTGCGCCTCCATCCGCTCGCACCAGTCGGCGAACCACTCGGTGAACTCGATCCCGCCCCGCAGCACCAGCAACGGGAAGGGGTCCTGCTTTTCCTCCGCCCCCGACTCCATCGAGCGGAGCTGGGCGTTGACCGCGAGGCGGTGGGCCCGCATTGCGCGGAGGATCTCGACCGCCTCCTCGGGCGGCAGCAGGTTGGCGAAGAAGAGCTTCAGCAGCCCTTCCTCGCGCATCTCGAAGGTCTCGGGCGGCTGCCGCAGCCACGTCCGCAGCTCCTCTTCGCCGTCGGCGGTGATCTCGTAGACGGTGCGACGGCGGCCGCCGGTCGGGGCCTCGGCCCCGCTGACCAGCCCGGCCTCGGCGAGGCGCTTCAGCTCCGGGTAGATCTGCCCGTAGCTGGCGGCCCAGAAGAAGCGGGTCGAGCCGTCGACCACGGCCTTGATCTCGTAGCCCGAGCGCGGTTCCTTGCTGACCAGGCCGAGGATCACGTAGGCGGTGGGGCTGAGCTGCTCCATGTCCCGTAAATATATATCAGATCGATATATCGCGATGCGCGATAGGGATCGCGTATGGTCGCCGCTCCGGTTCAAAGATCCCTACTTGGAAGGAGCTGGAGAGATATGGGGCTCGACCAGAGCAAGATCGGCCGGGTCGTGGCCGAGCAGATGGAGGCGATCGAAGGCGACTACGGCGAGGACTGCGAAATCGGCGACGTCTGCACGATCGTCGAGGTGGTCGGCCCGTACGGCTCCCACGTCCGCGTCCGCAGCAGCGACATGCGTCCCCACAGCGGCCTCGGCCTCGTCCGCATGGCCGAACAGGCGATGCTCGGCAACCTGGGCGGCAGCTGAGCGCTGACTATCCTCAGAACCCATGGGAGAGCCGAAGTCCGACATCGTCGTGATGAAGTTCGGCGGCACCTCGGTGGCCGGCGCCGAGCAGATCAAACGCGCCGCCGGGCGGATCGTCGCGGCCCGCGAGGCGGGCAACCGGGTCGTCGCCGTGCTCTCGGCGCGTGGCAAGACGACCGATGAGCTGGTCAGCCAGGCGCAGGAGATCTCCGACCGGCCCGATCCGCGCGAGATGGACATGCTGCTCTCGACCGGCGAGCGGATCTCCTGCGCGCTCTGCGCGATGGCGATCCACGACATGGGTCACGAGGCGATCTCGCTGACCGGGTCGCAGGCCGGGATCGTCACCGACTCCTTCCACACGAAGGCGCGGATCGTCGACGTCCGCGCCGATCGCATCAAAGAGGCGCTGGTGGAGGACCGGATAGTCCTCGTCGCCGGCTTCCAGGGCGTCTCGACCGACAGCCGCGACGTCACCACCCTGGGGCGGGGCGGCTCGGACACGACCGCCGTCGCCCTCGCCGCCGCCCTGCAGGCCGGCGTCTGCGAGATCTACACCGACGTCTCCGGCGTCTTCAGCGCCGACCCGCGCCTCGTCCCCGACGCCCGCAAGCTGCCCCGGGTCTCCTTCGAGGAAATGCTCGAGATGTCGGCCTCGGGCGCCGGCGTCCTGCAGCTGCGCTCGGTCGAGTACGCGCGCAACCACGGCGTCCGCATCCACTGCCGCAGCAGCTTCGAGGACGGCCCCGGTACCCTCGTCGTCAGCGAGGAAGAGACCATGGAGCAGCCCTTCGTAACCGCCATCACCCACTCCAAAGCGGAGGCCCGCGTGACGCTGACCGGCGTCCGCGACGAGCCCGGCGTCGCCGGCCGCATCTTCAGCGCCCTCGCCGACGCCAACGTCAACGTCGACGTGATCATCCAGAACGAGCCGGTCGGGGGCGACCAGCTCGCCGACCTCTCGTTCACGGTCGACCGCACCGACCTGCAGACCGCCAAGGACACGATCGCCGCGCTCGGCGACGTCTCGCTCAAGGTCCGCGCCGACGAGCAGATCGGCAAGGTCTCGATCATCGGCGCCGGCATGCGCTCCCACCCCGGGGTTGCCGCCAAGGTCTTCGAGGTGCTCGGAAACGAACGGATCAACATCGAGATGATCTCCACCTCGCCGATCAAAATCTCGTGCGTCATCGCCGCCGAGCGCGTCGACGACGCGGTCAAGTCCCTGCACGAGACGTTCGAACTCGGCGACGAGGCGGTCCGTCCCGAGGACCCGACCGGGCCGGCGCAGCGGCCGACGGTCGCCAACTAACGCGCCCGCCATAATCGGACGATGGCGGGCGACGGGTACAGAGTCGGAGTCTTGGGCGCGACCGGGCTGGTCGGGACGACGATCCTCGAGCTGCTCGAGCAGCGCAACTTCCCGGCGGCGGAGGTCGTCCCCTTCGCCTCGGAGCGCTCGGCGGGTCGTGAGCTGCAATGGAACGGCTCGACGCTCACCTGCCGGCCACTTGACGAGGGCTCGATCCAGGGCCTCGACCTCGTCCTCTCCTCGGCCGGCGGCACGGTCAGCGCCGAGTGGACGCCGCGCCTCGTCGAGGCCGGCGCCACCGTGGTCGACAACACCAGCTACTGGCGCATGCACGACGACGTGCCGCTGGTCGTCTCCGAGGTCAACCCCGACGCCCTCGAGGGGCACAAAGGCATCGTCGCCAACCCCAACTGCTCGACCATGCAGATGGTCGTGGCGCTGAAACCGCTGTTCGACGCGGCGGGGATCGAGCGGCTGGTGGTCTCCACCTACCAGGCCGTCTCCGGGACCGGCAAGGCGGCGATCGACGAGCTGCGTGAGCAGGCACGGGCGGTGCTCGACGGCGAGCGGCCGGAGGCGAGCGTCTACCCGCACCAGATCGCCTTCAACGCGCTGGCCCAGGCCGGCAGCTTTCCCGACGGCGACGACCACACCGACGAGGAGCGCAAGCTGATCGACGAGACCCGGAAGATCCTCGACGACCCGGCGATCCGGGTCAGCGCGACCTGCGTCCGCGTGCCGGTCATCACCGGCCACTCCGAGGCGGTCAACGTCGAGACCCGCGAAGACCTCAGCCCCGAGCGGGCGCGCGAGCTGCTCGAAGCGGCGCCCGGGGTGACCGTCGTCGACGACCCGGCGGCGGGCAGCTACCCGCTGGCCACCGAGGCCGCGGGCAAGGACGACGTCTTCGTCGGCCGCATCCGCCGCGACCCCGGCAACGAGCGCGCCCTCGACCTCTGGATCGTCTCCGACAACCTGCGCAAGGGCGCCGCGACGAACACCGTGCAGCTGGCGGAGCTCTTGATCGAGCGCAACCTGCTCGGGGCGCGTTAGTCGCACATATCGCGACTAAGTCGACCCGGAGCGGCTGAGGCGCCGAAGCGCGAACGGCGCGGCGAGCGTCGTCAGCACCGCCATCCCGACGACGACCGCGAACAGCTCGGCGTCGACGACGCCCTCGGCGGCGCCGATCGAGGCGACGACGATCCCGACCTCGCCGCGGGGCACCATGCCGACGCCGACGATCGCCGCTTCGGTGCGGCCGAGACCGCGCGCAGCCAGGTAGGCAGGGACGAGCTTGGTCACGGCCGCCAGCACGGTGATCGCCGCCAGCAGCCAGAGCGCGTGGCCGTCGAGCAGCGCGCCGAGGTCGAGCTCGATCCCGATGAAGGCGAAGAAGAAGGGCGGGAAGAAGGAGTAGAGCGGCCTCACCTCTTCCTCGATCGCCGTGTGGTCCTTCGTCTCGGCGACGATCATTCCGGCGAGGAAGGCGCCGATCAGCGCCGCGAGGCCGATGTTGGCGGCGAAGGCGGCGAGGCCGAGGCAGAGGATCACCGCCGGCAGGAGCGGCGATTCGGCGAAGCGCGGCGCCTCGAGCAGCTGCGGCCGGCTCTGCAGGAGCCGCGTCCCGCCCAGCGCGACGAAAGCCACGAAGGCGATCGCCACCCCGAGCGCCAGCGCGATCGTGTCGGCGTCGACGCCGCCGTTCGCCGCCATCCCCACGGCGACCGAGAGCAGGATCAGGGCGAGGATGTCGTCGACCACGGCGGCGCCGAGCACGGTGCGGGCGGCGCGGCTGCGGGCGATGCCGAGGTCGAGGAAGGTCGCCGAGGTGATCCCGGCGCTGGTCGCGGCCAGCGCCGCACCGAGGAAGACGCTGGTCTCGGTGCTCTCGCCGAGTGCCAGGCCGAATCCAATCCCCGCCAGGAAGGGGAGGACGACGCCGGCCCCGCCGACCGCGACCGCGATCCGGCCCACCGCGCGCATCTCCGAGAGCCGCGTCTGCAGCCCGACCCAGAAGAGCAGGAAGACGACCCCGAGCTCGGAGAAGACCCGCAGCACCTCGCCGACCTCGACAAGGCCCAGCACCGACGGGCCGACCAGCACCCCGCCGAGGATCTCCCCGACGATCGCCGGCTGCCCGATTCGCTTGAAGACCTCGTCCCCCAGCTTCGCCGCGAGCAGCACCAAGAACAGGTCGGTGAGGACCGCGGCGGTGCCGTCGGCGGCGGCAAGCGGGAGGGTCACGAGGGGGCCACGGGTCGTCTGAAAAATTCACACTTTCGGCACACTGCTCGCAGCGGACGAAATGTTTTGTCTTCTAGGCTGGAGAGCATGACTGAAAGAGCAACGGATTGGCGTGACGAACGCGTTCAGCGCTTGGAGGGCCGACTCTACGAGGCCGAGGACAAGATCCGCGCCTTGGAGAGACGTCCAATGGAGTGGCTACTCAGGGCCGAGCTGGTGTTTATAGGGCTTCTGAGCGCCGCCATCTGGATCCTCGTAATCGTCGACGCCGCGAACAAGCACTGAACTAGCTGAGCAAGTCACGGCGTCTGAGCCGGTCCCGGTAGGGGTGAAGCGTCTTGTACTTTTTCGCCGCTACCCAACTCGAACGGCGAGAGCGCGCCGTCGAAAAAGTTAAGCGAAACCCCTACCGGGACCGGCTCAGACCGCGGCGCCGGCGCTCAGCCGCTCTTCGACCCACCCGGTCGAGGCGATGTGCTTGCTCATCCCCAGCTCCTTCGGCTCGGCGCCGAGCGCGAGGGCGACCAGCTGCGGCAGGTGCAGGACGGCGAGGCCGAGGTCGCGGTTGACGACCTTTGCCGCCTCCGGCTGCTGCATGTCGAGGTTGAGGTGGCAGAGCGGGCAGGGGGTGACGAGGCAGTCGGCGCCGGCGTCGATCGCGTCGCCGACGTGGGTGCCGGCCTGCTTCAGCGAGGTCTCGCGGTTCATCGTGAT
>Ga0190274_10000203_pt1 | contig 39944 bp, 68 predicted proteins | sample Popmic531T_FD_133002 | JGI IMG/M metagenome (GOLD analysis project Ga0190274, IMG submission 133002) | Populus adjacent soil microbial communities from riparian zone of Yellowstone River, Montana, USA - 531 T | ecosystem: Environmental > Terrestrial > Soil > Riparian zone | place: USA: Montana... | reverse complement strand
TCGGCCTCGAGCTCCTGGCTGCTCGCCTGCGCCAGTTTCGCCTTCGGGAACTCCCGCTGGAAGCGGTCCTCCGGGTAGTCGGACCACTTGAACGCCCAGTCGCCGTCGCACGCATCGGGTTCCTGCGCGAACGGGTCCACCATCACCTTGCTCTGGTCGAGAATCCGGCGCACCCGCAGCTCCTGGTCGAACGGCTGCGCGGGGTCATCCGACCACGCCTTGCACACCTCGTAGAACCCGCGCCCGCACTTCACCGCCCGCTCATACGCCCAGTCCCGCGCCAACTGCGCTCGCGACTGCACCTGAATATGCCGAATCAGCCCCTGCCGAATCTCGGCGTCCTCAACAGAGGCGTCCCCGGTCGGGCTGATGGTGATGCCGAGGTCGGCATTCTTCTGCTGGTTGATGATCTGCTGGACGGGCTGGTCAATCTGGCTGATGGTCAGCATCGGCCGCGCGCCGGGGTTCGTGTCCCCGCCGGGATTCGCGCCTTCGCGGGACCGCTTCACCCACGCGGGCCACTGGTCGCCGCTCTCGAAGGTCAGCGCGGCCAGTTCCCGGTCCGCTTGCGCCTTCGTGGCGTCGTCGCCGACCTTGAACCGCTTCAGGGCTTGCTCGAGCTTCTTCGGCTTCTGCGAGGGGTCTTTGCTCACGCGGGATACCACTCGCGGTCCGGCAGCGATTCAAAGGCGATCTCGCCGCGCACCACGGCGGAGGCTTCGTCCCAGCTACAGTCCCCGACATAGCCTCGCAGGCTGTCCACATACCCGCGCCAGTGGCGATACCAACACGGGAGGCAAAACACCGGAATGGTGCCCAGTGGATTCGTCACGCAGGCCCAGCGACCGCACTCGCAGCGATACCGAGTCGCCATCAATGCACCCGTCCGTCCGGTCCCATCGGCGCCCCGTCATCCACGCGCACAATGTCGCGCACCAGTTGGTCGACATCGATCGCGGACTCAGCCTGTGCGTCGGCCTGCTGCGCGAGGAGCACACCCAGTTCTTCCTTCAGGTTGCCGTGGCCCGCGTGGTGCTCGAAATAGGCCCACATCGCGTCCATCACCCCCGGCTGCACCTGGAGGCCGCGGAACTCGCGCTCGAACGCGCGCCAGAAGGTATAGCGGCCCCCCAGCACCACCTTCAGCAGGTAGCGCCGGTTGTTGGCAATCTCGTGGAACAGGGTTTTGACGGCGAGGTAGGCGTCGAGCTGCCGCAGGGTATCAACGGCAGACGAGGAGACAGGCGATTGAGGAGTACGCGCCATGTCAGGGTGTGTAGGAAGTATCCACATCCCTGACGCAGTGTCAACCGTTTGACGATGTCAGACGTTTGACGGTGCGGCCTCGTCCTCGTCGGTGATCGTGTCGACGTAGTCGACCGCCCGCACCGGATGGCCGCAGCCGTGGCAGAAGTCCGTCCGGTTCTCCTTCGGCCCGTCGTTGATGAACTCCCAGCACCGGCCACACGCCGTCGACCACTGCCCGTCCATGTCCTGCGTCCATGTGCATGGCTCGGCCATCTTCAGGACACCCTCCAGCAGGCGTGCGCGTTGCTGCTGTGCTTCGTCCCGTTCTGCTTTGATCGCCGTCAGCGCGTCGCGCAGGTCACAGAAGTCGTTCAAGGTCGGCATATGCAGGAGCGGCGGCGCGTCGTCCTTCATGTCATCCATCCCCTCTCATCCCAACCACCCATGATCATGCTGGCCGCTGCCGTAGAGGCCGGTCTGGTGCCGCGGCTTCACCTTCTCCTTCGGCGTCTGCTGGCTCACCGCCAGGTAGCGCCACGCGTCTGCGGCGTGTGAGGCCCAATTATGGACAGGCGTCGCCTTGAACTCGTTGAGCCTAGTGTTGTAGTCCCTTCGGTAGTGCTGCAGCGCCTCGAGGCCGGCCGAGCACCGCCCCTCATCGAACCAGCAGCGCGGGAACAGCATCCGGGCGGCATGAATGCCGTCCTCGACGCCAATCTGCGGCACGATCTTGAAATTGATGCCCAGCGAGCGCGCCACCTCAAGCCGGCTGCGTCCCGTCCCTAGCTCTTTGACTTCGATGTCGAACGGCGCCCAGTGCTGCCGGTAGGTGTAGCCCTTGGCTGACAGCATCTGCGCGTAGTGCGGTAAGCCTTCGCCGCTGGCTTCGTAGTAGTCCACGACTCGAAGCTCACCTGAACGCAAAGACTGGGAGAACCAGATGGCTGTGGCGTCTCCCACGCCGAGATCCCAGTGGGTATCCACCGGGAGGATCGGGTCCACGGGAACGCGGCCGATACGGCCGCCATCACGCGCCCCTGCCAACTCTCCGGCGTATATGGCGCCCTTGACCGACGCTTCAAAACTGCACTCGTATTCTTGGGCATACTCGTCCGCAGTCATGTCCTTGGCGGCCAGCGCCAGCTCCGACGCCGGGATGATGCCGGTCTGACTGGCTTTGAACTCGGCGTAATACCAGGCGGGGTCGTGCTTGGCCTGCTGCACGGTCTCATAGAACTGGTTCTTGCCAGCCGGGGTTCCCAAAAACAGCGCCCACCCGCTGTAGTCGCTGAGTGACGGCCGCAGAATCTCGCTGTAGATGTTCGGCGGCTGCTCCCCAAACTCATCGAACACCACGCCGTCCCAGTAGCCGCCACGAAACGCTTGCGGGTTGTCCGCGCCGAACAGCCGCACGTAGCCCCCATGCGGGAAGGTCACCTTCAGCTCGGAGACCATCGCCACGGCGCCGGGGATGGCCTGCGTGTAGTAGGTCAGGTATTCCCATGCGGCGGTCTTGGCTTGGCCGAGGAAGGGCGCGATGAAGGCGTAGCGCGGGACGGGATGCGGCCGTTTGTTCTCGAGGCAGCAGACGATCAGGTGCATCACCGCGCACACAGTTTTTCCGAATCTACGATGCGCCACCACCGCGCCGAAGCGGTGCTTGTCCATGCCGCGGTGAATCTCGACGGCGTGCGGGCGCGGCTCGTAGTTCAGGGTGACGACGGGCATGTGTCCAGCCTGTGGTGAGGGGTCATTTGGCGGGGCTTTTCAGCGTCCATCCCGCCAGCCGGCCAAGCCAATCGCGAGCATGGCCCCGGCGACGACGAGCACCAGGACGGTGACCGTGATTACCACGGGCGGCGCACTTCGATGATGAGCGGGCCGCCATCGCCGCCGGTGACCGCCACGGGCTGCGCGGCTTTGCCTTCGGTGCGGTCGAACACTTCGCGCACGGCCTGCATCTGCACGGTGGGGAACTCCTCGCGGGCCAGCAGGGTATCGAGCACCACGAAGGCTTGCGGCTGGCGTTGCAGGAACCGCTCGCGGGCCGAAGCGAGCACTTGTGGCGCGGCGCCTCCGTGCATCCGGCAGACGGTGCCGCCGGCAATGGCCGGCATCGGGCAGGGCTTGCCGGTGCGCTTACTGTGCGCGGTGCAGCGAACGCCTCGCCCGATACCCGAGGGCGGAAGGGCTAAGGGGTCCGGTTGGGCCAAGTGGTCCCGCGCTTTGATAGGCCCACGCGGGGCATGTTTACTCATGCGTCAGCCTTTGTCCGACAGAATGAACCGCACCGCGTAACATGTTCGCGCTTTGACGCGATTATGGGACAGAACTACGTAACTTTGACGCGTGTTTGGTCCCATTAGGACTCTTTCCGCCAGACGATGGACAGGGGCGGCGCGGTGACTTCACCCTGGTCGATGCCCGCGATGGCGAGGGCGCAGATAGCCGAGATGGCCGTGAGCAGCCCACTCAGCAGGATGAGGCTATCGTCGCCTTCGGCATAGGCGCGGTCCGAGGCGCGTTGGGACGCCTGCTGAATGGCGACAAACTCGCGGCGCACGTCTCGCTCAGTCATCCGGTGCCTTCCGCTTGCGGCCTTTCGGCCATCCGCCTTTCTTCGCGTTCGCGCGAGCGGCTTTCGTTTTCGCGGCCGACTTGGCTTGGCCGCCGAGTCTCCCGAGCGCGACGGCGGCGGGATGCTTCGCCATCAGCGTCCCTCCTCGTCGTTGAGGAGCGACAGCGCGGCGCGGTTCGCCGCCAGCAGGGCATCAATGGCGACCCGCTGCGCCTCATTGGCGGCATGAGTCATGGTTGCCACGGACTGCAAGTCCACTATGAGCTGGTCAAAGGCATCACTGCCGGTGCGGAGCGCCCGAGCCACCGCGTCGTGCTGGTTGAGAATCTCGGTCAGCCGGGCACGCCCCTGCGCGTCCATTAGCGCACCTGTCCGTAAGCGACGGCCAACTTCACCGCCGCGAGATGCGCCTGATTGTCGAACCCGTAGGGGTAGGTCTCCGTCGTCGCCAATACCCGTCCATTCCGCGAGACCACTTCGCCCACGACGCCGAACTTCTGGCCGACTTCCCGTGTGCGAATCGTCACGACCTGGCCTGTCTGCGTTTCAATCGTCATCTCGTCTCTCCCCGTCGGTGGGCGTCAGTGCCGACCCGATGAGAAGATAATACCGAACCGCTTGGCTTGTGTCAACATCTAAATCGGCGGCAGCGAATAAATCGCGCGCAGCTCATTAATGTGCTTCGTGTAGGACTCGTCCCACGTCAACCCGCCGCAGCAGTAGTCCCACTGGCAGCGCATCGACTGGACCGCAATCATGCCGGGGTCAATGGGGCTGGATGTCTGGTTGTAGACCTCGTTACAGGCCGAGCCAAACGCCACCGCCTGGTTGTCGTCGTAGGGCGGGCAGCCGCTCGAGGGCGGGTCGGGTTCGTCGATGTCCGGCGCCCCGCCGATGATGTCGCGGCCCTCGACGTGCTCGTAGATTTGCCCGGTGATGTCCTGACTGTCCGGGTTCTGGTTCAGGCTGGGCGAGCCGGTTCCTGCAGCGGACAACATGTCCCAGACGAGGAGCGTGGCACCTTGCTGTTGCGCGAGGCCGTCCTTACTGATGGGCCGATTCGGGTCCGCACGTTTCGAGCCGTAGGTGGTGCCGTGCTCGAAGACAATCTGGGAGACGAGGCCGAGCGTCCACTGACGGGCCTGGTCTTCGGCGGCTGGGCCTTCGGGCATCGTCCACAGGGGGAAGGTCTCGACGTAGCGGTCTCGAGTGGCAAGCACGGCGCTCGGGAGTTTCATTCGGGTGCTCCTTCGGTTGTTGCGACATCGGCCAGTAGTTCAGCCATGTAGTTGACGCGGTTGCTGTCATCGCGCAGGCGACTCTCGGCAAAGCGTGTCACCACCGTCTCGTAGTCCGCTGTGCAGAGCAGGAACAGGTCATTGAACAGCGATTGCTGGCGTGCGTTCGCCTGCTCCAGCGCCTCGCACCGTGCGGTGAGGGTGGTTACAGCGCCAAGGAGTTGGTCGATGCAGTGTTCGGGTTCGGCCCAACCGCACCGTTTACATGAGCCGTAGCCGTAGTCCTCCGGCTTCTTCGGCACGTATTCAGGGCATGGCTCACCACCGTTCGTTCGACGGGCTTTGATGCGCTGAACGAGGGTCTGTTCACGCATGGGGGAGGGACTCCTTTGGCTGTCTCGGAGGGGACAGGGCAGCGTCGATGCCGCAGTTACATACCGCGTCCACCCTTGGCACGTAGTAGCCAAGTCCCACCCCCTTCGGACACGTCGCAGGATGCTTTCCCCACTTCACCAGCGCCTCTCGCATCCGCTCCTGATCGGCCAATAGTTGAGTCACTTGTCGCCCTGCGTCTACGCCACGGGCGAGCGCGTCGTGAATCTCGCGGTCAGCCCGTGAGTAGTTCACCTCGCCACCGGTTTCACTCTGGAGTGTGGCGATTGCCAGCGAACAGTCAGCGGATACCCCGTCACCGTCATACGTGCCGATGATTTCCTTCAGCAAGTCCCGCTCGGCTTCTACCTCAGAGAGACGCTGCTGTAATTCCACGATGATTGCTTCCTGGTCCGTAAACTTCCACGATCCCATCAGAACACCGCCTCTCAACCTGAAGACTTGCGAGGGCCGCGCTTCTTGCCTTTGGGCCATCCTCCGCGCTTCGCGTTCTCGCGAGCTGCTTTCGTCTTGGCGTCTGACTTCGCACGACCACCGAGTTTTCCGAGGGCCATCGCCGCGGGATTCTTCCGCGCCATCAGCGCCTCAACTTGTGGTGTAAGGGATTGATGAACCGCGATCGGATCGCCTTGGCCACTGCCGCGATCACCGCGCTTTCGGAGTCGTCGCGTAGATGGCTGACATAATCCGCGATCGCTTCCACGATGTCATCCCGATCCGCGACCAACTCGGCGCAACGCGCACGCAGTTCGGTGAGTTCAGCATCAAGCACATCTCTTCGGTCGAGGCTCCGCAAAACGGCGGCATTGGCCTTAGCGAGTGGCGATTCTCGTCTTGGAACCGCGTCAACGTAGTCGCCTACGGACGTGCGCGCCTCTTGTAGCAACACAACCGCATCTGTGAGCCGCCCATCAGCAGGGAGATCTTCGACGGCCTGTATGGCCGTAAAAATGGCGCGCTCAGCCACGGTCATCGTGTCAAGCCGACACCTGCGCGGGATGGTTTCGCTCATTTGAGTTCCGCCACGGGAATCATCATCATGCGACCATACGGCGCGTCGTTGCGCGTTCCAACCACACTCACCTTACCGTTTACAACGATGGGCTGATGCCAGTAATCGCCTCGCACCACGTAGGTTTTCCCAGTGGTTGCTCGGTTGACCAGTTGCCCCTCGCGCAAATCTTTGATGTCCATACAGAGATAATATCCAACCGCTTCGTTATTGTCAACAGGTATTTTCAGAACACCGCCTCTATGGCTTCATCCGCACTTCGCGGATCGTGATGCCGTATTCCGCCACCATGTGCTTCTGCTTCATTCGGTACGTCGGCGTGCGGACACCCTTCACATCTTCGATGACATCGCGCCAGGGCAACTGATGCGCGCCCGAGACACGCTCCTCGTAGCGGAAGTCCGCCACGTAGGTCGCCACCTTCACCCCGCCGACATGCAGATCGAACCGCGGCTGGAGTTCAAGGTTCCTAATCTCGCCAGCCATCCCAATCAGCAGTAAGTCCTGATAGCGCCGCGCTTCAGCCTTCGACGCGAACCGAAAGCCATGCACCGTCGTCGCCACAGCTTGATATTTGTGCCCGCCGCCTGCGCGTCGTCGGAATCCCATCAGGCGGTCAACTCCCAGTCTGCGACGTGGCCCCACTGGTCGGCCATCGCGGCGGCAATGCCGACGAAGGTTCTCGATCGGTTCTTCCAACGGTCTGGTCCGGGCGGTTCTCGATGCACACGCGCGTGCCGTCCGTCCACGATCTGCGTGGGCACCAGGCGCGGCAGCGACTTCAACCACAGACAGGTGCGCTTCACCTCTCCGTGCCCGAACTGCCACGGCTCGATGATCTGGTCCGCGTGGCGGATGTGCGTCGAGATGATGCTCACCGGGTTCTCGAGACAGATCCGCGGCACCGGAGCGGCCAGCAGATCTCGCACGAAGTCGAGCGCCGCGGTCTGTTCCGTGCGCTTCTCCGTGAACCACCGCGCCCCGCTCACCGCGAGATGCGTGCAAGGCGGATGGGCGATGAGGAGATCCCAGCAGCCCTCGTGCAGGAGATCGCGCACATCGCCCTGATAGTGCGGCCCCGGCGCCTCGCTGGGCAACAGGTCGCAGCTCAGGGCACCATGCCCCGCCGCGCGGAAAGCATCCCGCACCACGCCCGAGAACTCGCAGGCCACCAGCACTCTCACGCGCACCGCCGATACAGCAACGCCGGCCGTCCCGCGCGTCCACTGCGATACGTGGTGCGCTCCACGAGCCCGAGGTCGATCAGCCGCGCGAGGGCGTCCATGCAGGCATAGGCGCCCATCCGGCACGCCTGGATCACTTGCGCCTGATTGAGCTGGCGACGGGTCTCCAGCACCGCGAGCACGCGCGATTCGTCCGTCATCGGTCGCCCCACCGGCTGAACCCCTTCGGCTTCGGAGCGGTCTTGCCGGCGGCGGCGTAGTCGTCAGGCTGTGCCACGCGGGCGAGGTCCGATCGACGCTGATACCCACGCGCGCAGTCCAGGCAGGGCTGGACGTATGCATGTCCGGGTGAGCACTGACCCTTACCCGTCCAGTCGTCGCTATGCGCGCCGGGGACCCGAAACGGACGCCCGCACGGGGTCTGTGGCGTGCAGACGCGGGGCTGCCAGCCTGAGTCGCTGCAGGTCTCGCAGTGGTAGTGCCACTCGCGGCCCTTAACCGGCCACTTCTCGCGCAGCATCCGGCCGGTGGTGGTGGCGATGGCGGCGTCCGTGGCACCGGCCTCGCGCAGGGTGATTCTGACCGCCAGAATGTCCTTCAGGACGCTCGAAAGTTTGCCGACGAAGGGGTCTGTTTCGCGCCTCACGCGTGCCTCCGTTTGGCTTCCCACTGCGCCAACCGGTCGTCGCACCAGCTCGCCCGCGTGACAAAAATGCGAAAGGTTCTCGCCGTCGTGGAGACCCAGTCGTCGTCCGTCGTCAGGAAAATATCGATGAGTTTTCCCAGCCGTTCGTCGTCCCAGGTGCGGCACAACTCACACGCTTGCGTCCAGTCGAGATTAGCCCCTAACTGTAAGTGTTTCGCGCCTTTACGGTGTTTCGTATACCGCTCGCCGTAGGTCTCGAGCAAGGCGGCGGCGCGGTCAGCGATCTCAGAGTCTGGCGGCGACAGCATCGGCTGCGGACGAGGCGCTGATGGTTTCCCCTCAGACTCCCCTTCCGAGATCTTCGTCGTTGTGAGATCAGTACGTAACACCACGCCACTAGGAGTGTGCGCGTTACGTAACGCGTTACGTTCGGCGTGAGTAACGCTGTCTGTAACGCCGTTACGTATGCGGGAACGTAACGCCGCGACGCGCGCTTTCCCGCCCGCGCGTTTGTGCTGAATCACGTCCTTGGAATCGTTCCAGTCCAGGTAGTCGTGGACGATGAACACGTCGGCCTCTTCCCGCCAGAGTGCCTGCGTGATCAATCGCTGCGCGGTCTTGAATGCCGTGGGATTCGGCATGGCCGCCTTGACGATCACCCCATCCGTCAGATGCTCCTGCACGTAGGACAACCCCCACACCCACAGGCAGAAAGGATTCTTCCAGTCCACCAGCCCGACGAGCTTCGGATGACGGATGGCCCCGTCGTGAATGCGGACCCACGACATCAGGAAAACATCTCCATCTGTGTGGCGGGCGTCTCCCGTTTCAGCGTCTGCGGGACGAACCGATAGGCCGACTCGCGGACCTGGCCGTTCCACTCCACCGTGCCCAGCCCGTCCTGCTCGAACGCCTTCCGCGCGTCACTCGTCCGCGTGCGCCACGCACAGAAGCCGCCCACCTTCGCCAGCGTGCCGGCGTCAATCCAGACCCCCGGCCGCAACGCGAACAGCGCGATCACCGCGGCGGTCTTGCCCTGTCGGCGCAGAATCTCGTCCTTCATGCGCTCACCTGCTTCCTGAACCACTCCACCCACGGCGAGAGCGGCGTGACCGTCCTCGTCTCAGCCGGTTTCGGATACACATACACATGCCCGATCTTCTGGTCGTCGTCGGTTTCCGGCGGCTTCACCACCAGCGCCCGCAAGGCGTCGAGCCGCGTCATGCCCACCTCTGCCCGTGGTCGTCACCCAGATGGCAGGACCGGCACTTCAGCCGACACGCCTCCGGGTTGAAGCGGTCTTCCGGCGCCACCCGCCGCGCCCGCAGATGCGCCACATGCCCCGCCCGCGGGTCCAGCACGTCGAGCGTCCGCGTCAACGGGCCTGCCCCGCAGACCTCACACAGTCCCCGCGCCCGCATCCAGACGGCCGTCCGCATGGCCCTGGCGTGCCGCTGGCGACTCGTGAGCCGTGCGCGGCGACTGCTGCCCTTCGCCGGTTTGGGGACGGCCACGCCGTAGCCCATCGCCATCACGCCGCCTCCCCCGACTCGTCGTCACGCTCATCAGCCGCCGCATCCGCATCGGCCTGTGCCATGCGCTGCGCGTCGCAGTCCGCACAGACGAAGTCGAAATTGATCCCGCCGTCCTGGTGAAACTCGCGGCAGATCACTTCGGGAATGCCGTCGTAGTTCTCTTCCCACTCACCGGGGCAGACCGTTTTCGCGCCACAGTCCTGGCAGGGGTGGTGGTGGTAACCCGCGCGCCTCATCGTGCGCTCCACTTCTCCGTCGCCCACGCGGGCAACGGTTCGGCGTTGTGCTGCTGCAGCCACTGCGCGCACTGTGGACACGTCGGCTGCTGGTCGTCGGTCTCGCCGTGCTGTTCATTCACGAGCTGCCCACAGACCGCGCGCACGTTGCCGCGGCGGTCGGGAATCCGGTCACTGTCCGTGTAATGCGTCATGCGCTCTCTCCTGGCAATGGGATCACGCAGTGGTGCTCCGTGGCACTCCACCGGACCAGCCATTCCATGTAGTCGCTAAACTCTTTGGTCGTCAGCTTGGAACTCGACACGCGCGGCAGCTCGCGCCCGAACCGCTGGTCGTAGGTCGTGCCGAAGCACTCGCCCAGTAGCGCGTAATGCAGCCGATCGTGTTCGTGCTTGTCGTAGCCGAGACACTCCGCGAGCAGCGGATACGCCACACCCCACAACCAGGCGTTCTGGTCGTGACTGCGCTTCGACCGCTTCGGGCGAATGACGGCCTCGACGGCCTTGCCGTCCAACGCGTGCAGATGCTCGCGCAGTTTGTCGGACACGCCCGTATCCCACGCGAGATGCCCGTCCGTGATATGCCCGAGAAAAATAGGTGCGATGCTCATCGTGCTGCCCCCGCCGCGCCGACCCGCTGCCGTAACAACCACGCGCCGCTCAGAATTGAGCAGCCCACGTCGGCCACACGTCCGAGTTCCCCCTGCGTGTGAACAGCGGGCCGGCGCGGGGTCATGCGACTTTCTCCACCATCAACGCCTCGACCTGTTGCAGTTCGCGGTCACACTCCGAGAGAAACAACCGCACCGCGAGTTCGTGCGCGGCCAGGTCGATGTCCTTCGCGTAGAGGCGCACTACTTTGAGCCGCAACGGTTCGGGGAAGTCGGGATGAAACGAGGCGAAGTCCCACCATGCGCGCCCTGTCAGCCACAGCGAGTGATAAACCTGGAGCTTGTAGTCGTTGGGAATCTCGCCCTTCAGGTAATCGAGATGCGCGGCGGCGCCGGGGCACTTGATCTCCAGCCCGCCGTCGTCGTTGATCAATCCGTCTGGTGAGGCACCCGTGAGCAGCTCGTCGTGGATGACAAAGCCGACCTCGTCCACCAGCAGGCCGGATTCGACCTCATAGGCGCCCCGCGCCTCTGGCTCGAGTTGAATCCCTCGCTCCATTGCCGCGTTGCTGTAGCCATTCTCTTGCGACCGTCCCGTGAGGCGCTCCAGCACCAGGCGCAGCCGCAGGTTCCGGCGACTGGTCGAGAAGCCGCTTTTCGTCGTGGCGAACGCATCCCCAAGGCTCGAGGCGGTCAGCCGCCCCAGACGGGCGGCATACCACTCTGCGCTGCGCTGGTCACAGGTGAGGACCGTCACCGCGCCCCCGCCTTCGTCTTCAACGCCGCCCACTCGGCGCGTCGCTGGTTCATGGTGAACGCCTTGAACCGACGATCCGACTGCGCCCACGCCGCCTGCAGCGCCGCCGTGCCGGTGTCCGCGCACGCCACCATGTCCAGCCACCACGAGTCGAAGCCATCCGGCGCCCCCGGCACGAGTTCGCCCGTGAGCTCGTCCAACGTCTCAGGCTCGACCACCACCGGGCGCGGCCCGTGGCCGTTCCCGTTCGAGGGCCGGTCAGCCTGCGCCATCTCCTCCTGCGCGTAGAGGCCCGCCAACTGCCGCGGGAAGCCCTTGCGGAGCGCCAACGCCTCCGCGCACTTCGCGAGCATCGTGTGCGGCATCCGCGCCCACATGTGCGCCGCATCCGGCTTGTATTCGCTCCAGCGCGCCGTCGCCGTGAAGGCGCACCGCTGCCCCTGCACGATGCGCCACACCGTCACCGTCGCCGCCCAGTCGTCGGCCTTCTGCTTCCCGGTAAACGCGGCATCGTCGCTGCCGGCATACTCGCCGCTGTCAGCCGCACGCGTCCGCATGAAGTCGATGCCGATGACCGGCGTGTATTTGTTCCCGCGCTTCGTGAAGTGAATCAATCGGTCCAACGGGTGGACGCCCTGTCGCTGGCAGTCGTAGAAATACAGTTTCAGTTCGGCGTCCGTGGCACCCTTCGCGACGGTCTCTCGGACGAGCGCGACTTCGTCGGCGGTGACCGCGACGGACTGCGGCTGACGTTCGATGAGTGCAAGCGTCATGCGGTCCTCCGCTCGTCGGCCGTCTCGGGTTCGATCAGGTGCAGGTTCTCCATCCACATCCGGCAGCCCCAGCAGCCGAGTTCCGCCGGATCGATGCGGTGCTGTTCCGGCCACGTCCACGCGCCGCAGATCGCCTGCTGGCGTCCGAGGTCGTCGCGCTTCGTAAACGAGGGGAGGTAGTGGGTGCGGGTATCCATTACGCCGCTCCCTTCGTGTTCCGCCGGAAGCGCGCAATCTGCTGGAGGGTCGCCTCGCGCCGCTGCGCCTGTTCCCGCTGCTGCGCCCGCCGCGACGCGCGATGCGCCGCCCGAATCTCCCACTCCAGGCCAATCAGCACGGTGAGCTTCCAGACCACCAGCGCCGCCGCCAGCACGCCCGCCACGAACAGCAGCGGATGCGCGTTGAGCAAATCCGTGCCTGCCAAGAGAAAATCCAATCAGTCACCTCTCTTACCTTTCTGCAGTCACGCCCACGCACGCGTTCGCTCCATCCTAGGGAGCATGTTGACGACGACATCAGCGCGCTCCGCGTCCAAAGCTGCGCCGCGGTTGCAGCTCGCCCGCGAGATAGCGCGCGACGAGCACCCCACTCCACGCGCGATTGCCGATGCGCGGGAGAATTTCAAAGCGGTCGAAGTGGCCCGCGTCCACGAGCGCGTAGAACCGCGTGTGGCCGAAACGGAAGGCCCGCTGCATGTCGTCCGCGCTCATGCGGATCGGCAGCGTCTCACCGACCTGGAACGGGCGATGGTTGCCGTCACCCGCGCGCAGACCCTCCTGCGCCGCCGTCGGGACCGCCTCGCCGCGCTGCTTGAAGGGCGTCACTAGGACGCCTTCCTTCGACGCGGCGCTTTGTGCGCGTCCAGGTAGCGCCGAATCTTGAACAGCGTGCGGTCACCGGGGTGACGCTGCCCGTGCAGGAGTCGGTAGAGATGGCTGGAGTCCTTCAACCCGCACGCGTGCGCGAGGGCCGTATAGGTCAAGTCCAACTCCAGCCGGATCTGTTTGAGGTCGAGCAATTCATCAAGCATTGGCGTTAGAGCCAAACTCTATGACGGCATTGACGGCTATGTCAATACTTTATTTGGTAGGAGTCACGGCCTAATGTCGGGTTGGTCTAGCGCCAATAGCTACGAACACTTCACATTAGGTCAAGTGGAACCCAACAGCGCGCCGGGGTTTGATGCGTTTCTGGCCTTGTTGTCGGAGGCGGAAGCGTTGTTTGGCGGGGTGCAGCGACGCGTGGCCGATGCCTTGGACATCGACAACACGCGCTACAACAAAATGCGGTCAGGCAAGGCGTACACGCTCAACGTGGAAAATTGCCTGCGGCTCGCGCAGTTACTCGGACGCGCGCCGACAGAGGTGCTGCGCGCCGCTGGGAAAACCGCCATCGCGGATCAACTGGACGCCTACTACACCGCGCCGCAATACGCCCCGCTCCCTGGCGGGTATCTGGGCCGTCAACTTGTGGCGGAATGGGCGCGGCTTAACGACGCGGACCGCGCGTTGGTACTACGTGTAATGACCGCGTTCCGGCCGGCGCCTCAGGCGTCACCGGCCGCAGAGGAGCCGTCGCCATTGACCCAGCGACGATCCGCTCGAGCATCGCGGTGACCGTGGCCCGGTCAGGCCCATCGCACCGGAGAAACATGCGCGCGACGTATCGCGCGTCCGCAATATCACCGCGACTCTCACGCGCGTGTGTCGCCAGCCGGGAACTCGCCATGTGGGCACGCCTCGCTACGATCTATGTGGAGCCGATCTACGAGCCGTCTGCGACCCGCCAGTTGTCTGCCAGCAGACAATCTACCGACCGCCACGAGATGACGCAATGGTTTTGTACCGGACAGTTGTGTCGTCAGCGACTGTCCTACCTGTCCCTCTCTCTTCTGATGGAGATCTGCTGATGACGTGGACGGCTGTCCCCACGGTGCCGCCGCTGCGTGGCTGGAATCCCCGCGCGAAGACGGGTCTGCTGAACCCGCGCACGCCCGCCGTGCCCGCCACACTGAATCTCACGTTGGAGGAGTACTACGCCGCTGCTGCGGTCGTGGGACTGCTCTCGGCGCAACTGGACGAACCCGACATGGATTGGGTGGTGCAGTGGGCGCTGGACTGCGGCGAGCGCATGGGGCGTGAGGCACGCAAACGCCGCGAGATGCGCCGCCCCAAGCCGAAGAAGGTCTGAGCGATGGCGCACACGTTCCGCGCGACGACGAAGGTGCGCGGCCGACAAGTGCAGGAGACCTTCCCCATCGGCACACCGGATGCGGTCATCGCGGCGTGGAAGGCCCGCGTGCGGAATCAGATCGATCTCGGTCTGCCGAAGGCCCGCGCCGGGTCCCTCGCCGCGGATGTCCCGGTCTATCTCGCCACGCTGATCGACCGGCCTGCCCTCCTGAAGGAGCGCGAGCGGCAACTCGATTGGTGGACGCGACGACTCGGGCATCTCCCCCGCACGTCGATCACGGCGCCGATGATTGCCCGCGCGCTCGCGGAGCTGCGCCTCTCGCGCGCCGCCGGGACGTGCAATCACTACCGCACCGCGCTGTCGCATCTCTGGAGCACGCTGGACGGCAAGGCGGCGCCCAGTGTCCTGCGCGACGTGAAGACGCACACCGAACCGGACCCCGAACCGCGCGACCTGTCGCCGCGCACCATCGCGTTGATCCTCGAGGCGTGGCACAACCTGGGGCCACCCGTGAAAGGGCAGAAGCGCACCACGGTGAACCTCGCGAAGGTCGTGGCGACGGTGATGCTCCACACGGGGATTACGCCCGCCGAGATGCGGCGCCTGCGCCCACGGGACTTCCACCTCGAGGCCGCGAGCGTCTACCTGCAGCGCCGCATCAAGGGCAAGGGGATTGTGGGCGGCGAGTATCCGCTGTCCGCGGCTGGCGTGGCGGCGCTCGCGGCGTTCCGCAGTGCGGAACTGGTCGGGCGCCCCTTCTCCAGCAAGTCCGTGCGGCAGGGGTTCGTCAACGTCTGCCGGCGGCTGCTGCTGCGCGGTGACCTGGACGAGGCCACGCGGCAGGAGCTGGCGCGGGCACGCCCCTACGACCTGCGGCACACCTTCGGGACGTTCGTCCTCGAGCGCACCATGAACCTGAAAGTGACGCAGGAACTGATGCGCCACCGCTCGGCCAAGATGACCAAGCGGTATGTCGGCGGGCAGGTGATGCCCTACCTGCGCGCGGCGGTCAATCTGCTGGAGCCAGCCGACCGGCTGGCCGAAACCAGCGGCGACGACGACAAGTGATTGGAAAATAAGGACTTAACTGGCAGGCGTCCGTCTTCCATAGACCGCCTGATTACACCGCGAAATCCCTGCACAGTCAAGCACTTCCAGCGTTTTTCGGCCTGTTTTTGACCGTCGATCACAAAATCGTGATCGTACGAAACGCTCAATAAAATCCACTGTTTTCCACTGCGATTCGGAGGCCAGCCGGGGGAGGCCAGCCGTACCCTGAAGCGCACTTCAGGTGCCTCTTCCCGCCCGCCGCGAGGTCGGCTCAGACGGCATCGCCCCGGAGCGGGTGGCGGCGATGTTCCCACCCCTCCGAGTCGGCCTCGCGGCGCGGTCTACGTCGGGTCTATGTGAAAGGATCGGAGCAGCGCCTGGTCGTTCCGCGACAGGTGCCAGCCATCGACGGCGGTCCACATCGAGACGATCACCCACGGCGTGTCCCACGTCGTCTCCTTCCCGCACGTCGGACACTGCGAGGGGATGAGGCCCGCGCTCGTCACGCGCCCGCCACAGAGCCGACAAATCAGGATGACCGGCATCAGCGCACCTTCAGCCCGCCGATAAACGCCGCGACAGAAATCAGCGCCAGCTCCACGTAGCGATTGCCGAGGACGACGATGAGCGTCGGCTTCTTCTTCGCTTCGGCGGCCTGGTAGGCTTCGATCTGCGCGAGACGCGCGTTGATGGCGGCGAGCTGGGTCGTGACGGCGGCGAGGTCGAGCGGCGTCGACGGGCAGGGTTGCGCCGAGGCGGGAGACGCAGCCAGCCAGCAACACAGCAGGACGAGGCCCACGCGCATGGGCGCTAGGCCGTCACGCGCTCGCCAAGACGTAGGGCGTTACGTCGTCGATCGGGTACCCAGAAAGCGGAACGTCCGCGCTATCGGTGACGACCACCTTCAAAGACGGCGTCTGCGGCACGAATATCGGACCCGTGCTCTGCCCCGCCGCATTCGTGACGATGGGTTGCGTCCACGCCGCGCCGAGGTCGGAGTCGTGGAAGCCATCAGCGGGCGTGCTCGATCCAGCCTCATAGAGGTAGAGTTTCGCGCCCACAACGGGTTTTCCATCGGCGTCCACCGCATAGAAAAACGGATTCGCGAACAAGAGGGCTGCAGCCATCGTCGATCCTTATCTGTGGGAAGTGCCGTCTGCGGCACGGGGTCTGGTAACCTGCTGGGCTATGGCGTGGGTATTACTGGTATATGCCGTGACGTTGGTGTCTATCATCGGGGCGCTGGACCGCCAGCCGCGCCGCACCACGGGCCTCCTGACGACAGACCGCGTCGATATGCTCGTCGGTGTGGCCGGGGTGGTCGGGTTCATTCTATTGATCGCCAGCGTGATTCTCTGATAACGCCGCGAGCGCCAAGCGCGCCGCCGACGCGGGCGCCACCCCTGGCAGTTTCCCGATCCGATACGCCAGGATCGCCACTTGCGACACCACTTCAGGCCGCAGGAGGTAGCGAGCGCCAAGCCCCTTGGCCGCCGCCGTCCACGGGTCGCCGGTTCGCCCGTATTCCTCCCCGCCAAACCCCACCGATGCAATCGTCTTCACGCCATAGAGCGGGTTCTGGTTCGCATCACGCTCGACGGCTTGCCGGATGGCTTTCGCCGCGTCGAGCAGTTTGCTCTCGCGCGCATTCAATGGGGCAATGGCTGGCGCTCGCGCTTCCTCCGCGAGACGCAGCTCACGCGCACCCAGCTTCTCCGCTTCCTGCGCGGCTGACCGCTCCACACCGAAGGCATTTTTCCCGGCACTCGCACGCAGCGCCGTCTTCGTCTCGTCAGCCTTCGTCAGCGTGACCGGCGTCGGTCCCGGCTGGGCACCTGGAGGGAGACCCAAGGACGGATGCTTGTCGATGTTGTCCGCGACTTTCATCGCGGCCTCGAAATCCTCTGAGGGACTCCCAGCCTTGTAATACTTGTCGCGGGCGAACTGCCGCACCTTCTCCGCGATGTCGTGCAAGTCGATGTCGCCATGCACGGTCTGCGAGATGTTCTGCCGCGCTGCGAGGATGCGATTCACTTCCGCCTTGAGTTCGCTGATCGTCGAGGTCGCCTTAGCAATCCCCTTGTTCGTGAGGGGGATCGCTTCGTCCAGCGCGGTCTGCACGATCTGCTGCGCCTTCTTGACATTGACCGCCGCCAGCGAGGGCTTCAGGTAGCCGCGATAGACCGCTCCCGCGAAGTTCTGCGCGCCCTTCATGGCGAGGTTGCCGCCGTATTCCATCGCGCCGCCGATGGCCCCCGCGAGTCCGGTGTCGATCAGTCCTTCCTTCGCGCCTTCCACGAAGCCGCCGAGCGTCTCACTCGGGTTATTCACCAGACCGCTCGCCACGTCAGCGACGGCGCCGGGAATCTCCTTCGCGTGCTCGTAGAGATCCTGATACCCGCGCCCCGCCGCGCCGCCGAGGATGGCTCCCGGCACGCCGCCTGCGATCGCGCCCACGGTGGACCCGACCATCGGCCCTGCGCCCGTCGCCTTCTCCAAGTGGGACGGCTCTACTGGAACGCGCTGTCCGTTCACGACCGCGAAGTTCATCTCGGGAGCGCCGTCTGCCGTCCCACCAGCCGCCTGCGCGAGGGCGTCGTAATCAGGCACGCCGCCGTGCTGCGCGGCGAGTTTGTCGTAATCGACTTGAGGCGGCATTTACTTGATCCCCGCGCGTGTCTTGAACGCGTCCAGGTCGGCTTTGCTCTTGAAGGTGTAGGTCGTCCCGTTCGGCGCCTTCACGCTGAACGCGGTCGCGTTGTCCTTCGGTGCTGCCGCCTCTCTGGCGCGATACCGTGACACGTCATAGCCCGCATCTTCCAGCGAGGACAGCTCCTCGTCGCGCTTGCGGACGAGCGCGGCATCAAGACCGTTGAGTTTCGATGTCACGAGCGCCGGATCATCGGCAATCGTGGGGAGAATCTTCTCGTATTTGTATTCGTCTTCCTTGCGGAGGACGCCCCCCTCGAGACCCTTGCCAATGATCTGCTTCACGCGGTCGATGGTCGCTTGCTTTTGTTTGGCTTCGAGACCGAACCCGGTCGCATTAGTGACCCATTTCGGGACCGATGCGCCAAGCGCGGCCGTGTTGCCAGTGGCGCCAGCGACGCCGCTGAGTTCGCCACGGACGCTCTTGGCTTCACCGATCGCCGTGTTGATGTCCGTGATGCGATTGGCCGATCCGGCCGTCACACCACGCGGCTTCGGACCACCACCAGCCTTCTCTGGACGCTCCGGCGCTTCTGCGATGACCTTCCCTGTGGCGTCATACCGACGCCCACCCGGCGCTAGCGTAAAGCCCCCATCCGCACCAGCGGTCGCCGCCTTCTGCGCTTTGATGATCTCCAGCGCCTTGATGGCCTTCTCGTCCCCGGCTGCGGCCTGCAGCGCGATCGTGTATTCGTTCGGGTTGGGTTCGGTCTTCGCCGCGGCCGGTTTGGTCTGTTCCAGATACGTCTTGAAGTCCGCCCGCGCGAGAATCTGCTGCCGCTTCCACTGGTCGAACTCGTCCTGGTTCTGGAAGGTCGGCATCGGCGCATCGGCGCCCAGATACTTCTGCACTTCCGGCCACGCAGACGGGACCGCCTGGTAGTTCGACACGCCCATCAGCATCTTCAGCGTGTGGTCCGCGAACTGCCCCTTGAGTTCGTGCGCGGCGTCTGGGTCTTCACGCTCGAGGCGCACCAGCGCATCGTGCGGCGTCGGCGACGAGGCGAGGATCTGCTTGATCTTGGCCTGCCGCATCCGCGCCTCGCGGGCGTCTTTCGCCTGCGCGCGGGCTTCCTCCAGACCGAACGATTGCTCCTCGAGGATCTGCTCCCCGCGGCGGTTCGTCAGCGCACGGCTATAGGCCAGCGCCGGATCGTCCAGTTCGGGCGGCTTGATGTTCTGCGTGACGCGATAGTCGAGGGCCACTTAGATCCTCCCCTGCCGACTCGCGAGCCACTTTTGATAGGCGCTCTGACTCGCATCCGCGATCTGCCCGATGGCGCCGGTCGTCGCGTTGTTCGCGGCCACCGTCCCATTCGCCTGCGCGGAGCCGCGGTCGGTCGCGTTCCCCATCGAGTTCGTCGCGTAGGTGCTCGCGTTGTTCGCGGAGTTGTTCAACGCCTCGAGACCCATCGCGGACGTGCGATAGAGCTTGTCGAACGGGCGGTCCTGGTTGTCCTTGAACAGCCCGTAATTCTGGCCCTGCACCCCGAGGTCCATGTTCGCCATCTGGGCGTAGGCATCACCGAGGTAGTCGATGGACTTGCGCTGGATGGCCTGTTCGGTCCCCGGCGTGAGGAGCGTCCCTCGAGCCGCCGCGCCACGTTCGCCGCCCTGCCGAATCTCGCCCAGCGCGGCCTGCGAGAACGGCGAGTTGATGAACTCCTGCGGCGACATCAGGTTGAACTGCTTGTTGTAGGGCGTCAGGAAATTGCCCGCCTCGCCGCCGCCCCCCGCACCGCCGCCGCTGATGTCGTCCCACGCTGGCCCGATGCCCCCATCCAACCCCGCCGAGCGCACCGCCTGCACGGCGATGCCGCCGGGGAACGTGAGCTTCGATCCCTTGCTGCCGGTGATGGTCGCGCCGAACTCCGGGTGTGCGGCGACGAAGTTCTTCAAGTCCGTCGTCGTCTTGCCGCCACTGGCGTACCACGCCGCCTTGAAGCCCTCCGGGTCACCACGGCCAGTGCCGCCCGCACCGCCCGCTGCGGCCTGTGGGGCGGCGGCTCGCGCTTGCGCTTCTGGGGACGCCTTGATCGCCGCTTCGACGGCCTCGACGCCGTTCGGATTGTTCGCCCAGCCCTGGATCTCGTCAGGCGCACCCTCACGCCCCAGATACTGTTGGTAGAGCGCCTGCACCGCCGCGAGCTTCTGATCCTGCGGCGAGGGTGCGTGACTGGCGAACCAGTCGTCACTGGCTGGCTGCTGGAGTGCGCGATCGACGGCTGGACCTGCAGGCATACCGTTACCTCTTCGTCCCGAAGCGAGACATCAGACCGGACAGCGCGCCGCCGAACATGCCACCGGAGGGCTTGTAGTCAGCGGCCTGTAACTTATTGGCGAGGTCGGTCTTCTGCTGCCACTGGTTCTGCAACCCTTGCGCGGCTTGCGGGATGTCCATCTTGTTGAACAGCCGCCCCATCAGGCCGTTGGACCCCGCAAAGCGGTCCTTGAGGCCACCGAGTTGACCCGCGAAGTCCGGCGGCTGCGTCAGCGCGTCCATCGGGCCGCCTGATTGCCCGTAGCCCACGGGCGTAAAGGGCGTCGGATGCATCGGGTCGGGCCGGGGCACGCCTGCATACCGCTCATTGGATTGCTGCACGGATTCCGGCGTGCCGTAGGCGGCCCCAGGCTGCTGCGTCAGCCACGGCGGGAGGCCGCCCTGCTGGAGTCCTGGGTCATACACCGGACGCCCGTCAATACCCACGCCACCCGGCTGTCCACCTGGCCACTGCTTCAGGTCTCCCGGCATCCGGCCCGTCATGCCGCCCGGTCCGGCGTCGGGCGTGTTCTGCATCCACGGCGGGAGCGTCCGTCCCGCGATGATGCCGCCGCCGTCGTATTGAGGCGAGCCATCCTGCGGCGCTTGCTGTTGCGGCTGCTGCGCCTGCGGCCCAGTCGGCGACGCCCCCGGCGGCGGGTCCACCTGATTCGGGCCGTCGTCGTTGGCGTCCCAGTACGGTCCCTGCGGCGATCCCTTCCAGCGTCCCATATGTGCCTCAGTTCATACCGGGGCCGTTGTTACGCCCCGCGAGTGTGCCGTCTCCCGGCAGTGATCCCATCGGCGGCGTGACATTCGGCAACCCGCCGAGAATCTTCGCGCCGAGACTGACGAAATGCCCCGCCTGCGCCTGTGGCACTTGTCGGGTCTGTCCATTCGGCGCCTGTAGCGTCACCATCCCGCCACCACCCTGCTGCGGCGGTGGAGCGGCCTGTGGCGGCGCCTGATAGGCCGGCAGGCCCAGACCTGCGGTGAGTTGCCCGAAGGCGCCGGTCCCACCCTGAATGTAGGGCGCGTACTTCCCTTGGTTCTCGCGGTAGACCTGTTCGTTGATCGCCTGCGCGCGGTCGGAGGCGGCGGTGAGTTGGTCGGTCGCCTTCCCGACCGCTCGATTCGCCAGTATCCCGTTCACTGCGGCTCCTGCCCCTTTGATGAGGGCTGGTGCCACCAGCGAGGAGAAAATGCCGTGACTCGCCGCGCCTGCGGCACCCGCCGCGCCTGCTGCCGCACCAGCCCCGGCCAGTCCCGCGCCGCCTGCGCCCAGCGCGCCAGCCCCGCCCAGTCCTGCCGCGAGTGTCGAGCCACCACCCAGCGCGGGCGCGGCAGCGGCTCCTGCGCCGAGTCCACCCGCCCCGCCAAAGGCGCCCAACGCCGCCCCACCCGTGAGGGCCGCCGCACCACCGATCCCGGCGGCAATCAGCGTGTTCCGCAGTTTGTGGCCCTTCGGGTTGAAGTTCCCGCCGGGGTCCACCTCGATCGCGCCTTCATCGATCTGCGCGCCATGCGCTTGCGCCAGTTTCAGCAGTTGCTGGCTCTGGCTCTTGGACAGTTTCACGCGCGCCGGGTTCTGCCCCCACTGCGCGAGTTGCTGCAGATACCAGGGTTGGACCCGCAGCCACTGGTTGACGGCATTGATGGACGATTCGGAGTCGCCTTTGTTGACGGTGTAGGTAGCCATTTATTTACTCAGGCCGTAAACGCGTATCGTCCCGCTGGCGATATTGCCGCTCGAGAACAGGACCTGCACGCCGGTCAGCGCCGTCGTCGCGGCATACAGCGACCCGATCTGCGCGCCCACGTAATTCCCCGAACTGTCGGTGATCGACAGGTGCCCGATGAACTGCTTATGCACGCTCGTGCTTTGCGGACTAAAGAGTTCCACTCGTCCGCTGGCGCCTTTCGTGGCCGTGTTGATCAGCGAATTGCCGATCTTCATCTTGGTATCGCCGGCGTTGCCGAGGTTCGCGCCGTTCGGGATCTGGCTGTATTGCAAATAGGCCCAGGTGTAGTTGGCGCCCGTGTCCCACGTCGGCCCGCCCCCCGTGCCCACGCGCATCCAGAGGTCGGCGGTGCTCGTCGCCGGCAGGACATTCAGCAGTTCAAACACATACGTGTCGTAGGTGCTGCTGATGAACGTGGTGAAGTCCAGCGAGGCCGATGACGAAGCCGTGTGCTGCTCGAGGAGCACGCACGACCCGCCGCCGCCCGCCGCCGCGAAGGTCGGCGTCACGCCCGCGCCGCCACTCGTCAGGACCGTCCCCGCCGCGCCGGGCGTGATGCCGCCAAAGGCGCCCGCGTTGTTGTATTGCACGTCCTTGTCGCTGCCGCCGGGGGTGCCGCCGCCACCCGTCGCATTGAGCGTCGTGCCGCTCATGCTCAAGTTCGTGCCCAGCGTCAACTCGCTGTAGGCGGCGCCCGACCCACTCGCACCAGAGCCGAGGAGTTTGCTATTCGCCGCCGCATTCGCGATCTTGGCGAGCGTGACGGCACTGTTCGCGATGGTGGTCGCCATCGTGCCCGCCGTCGTCACATCGCCAGACAGATTGCCGCTCGTGATCGACGAGGCGCCTGAGAACGCCGTGAGGTTCCCACTCGCAGGCGAGCCGGTCGTCGTGACCGTGCCGCCCGCGCTCGCCGCGCCGCTGTAGGTCTCCCAGGTCGCCCCGTCCCAGCGTTCGGTCACGTCTTCATCGGTGACGAACCATAAGGTTCCCACCGTGAACGGCGGGCTGGCGAGACCTTGGTCGGCGCGCGTCCCGCGCCGATGGATGTCAGGAACGGTCGGCATCAGTGGCCTCTCATGGCGTCGCGAAGGGTTCCCAGGTGAGTCCGGTGCTGCGCTCGATGCGGAAGCCCTCATCGATCACGCTGTAGAGGCTACCAGCAATGACGGCGCTCGCCGCAGGTTGTGTAGCGCGATTCCCGCGCAGTGTGAGCGCCGCCCAGCCGCTGTAGGGCGTGAAGATCGTCAGCGGCCGGGTCACCACCGCGCCGCCACTGACGGATGGGGGTCGCAGGAGCGCCGTGCTGCTGATCGTGCCGCTGGTCACGGCGAGGGCCGTCGAGACCGTGGCGACGGTTGGCGGGTCGAGCACCGTCGTGCTCGAGACCGTGCCGAGCGTGACGGCCACCGGGCCGACTGTGAGCGTCGGGGCGGCGAGGCTCGCCGTGCTGCTGATGGTGCCGGTGGTGACGGTGACGGCGCCGGGGCTGACCGTCGTCGGGGCGGTGACCGCGAGTGTCGAGGCGATGGCCGCGCCCGTGACGGCGACTGGTCCCGGCGCCACGCTGGGCGCGGTGACGGCCAGCGTCGTGGGGCGCGTGCCGCCAGTCACGGCCACCGGACCCACCGCGACGCTCGGCGCGGTCAGCGCAGCGGTTGACGCGACGGTGCCGCTGGTGATGCTCTGAATCAGTTGGACCGACGTGGGTGCGGTCGCTGTGGAACCCGACGCGATCGCGGCGGTCGTGACGCTCTGGTCGGCAGACACTGTCGGCGCGCTGGCCGCAGACCCTGAGGCGATGGTGCCACCCGTGACCGCCTGCGTCGTCGCGGACGGCGCGAACTCGGCCTCGATCAGCAGCCCGTCGAAATACTGGTCGGGGTTCACATCGACTGCCGCCGGTGAGCCGAAGCGCACGCGCAGCGCGTTGAACTTCGCGGCGGTCCACGCGGCTCCCGTCGAGGGCGCATTGCGGTAGCCTGCGCCGCCGAAACTCATCGTCGTCGTCCCGGCAATCGTCGTGCGGGAGAGGACCGGTGGCGACCCCATCGTGCCGCCGTCGTTCAGCCGCACCTCCATGTTGCCCGTGCCGGTCGCCGCTTGATGGACCGCCGCCAGCACCTGGACATGGCGCGGCCCCGTGGTCGGGGTGCTGATGCCACTCGCTGGACCGATCACGCACTCCACGTATTCGGCGGCTCCAGCCGGAGCGGCCATGTTGACGAAGGTGCCCACCGTGGTCGTCAACGGCACCTTGCTCACCAGCGTGTTGACGTCGGTCGTGCTGTTCGTGATCGCCGTGGCGGTGAGGGTTCTGAGAAAGCCTGACGCCGTGACGACGTTGTGTGTGCCGTCCGAGGTCGGCGTGAAGTGGTTGACGAAGCCTGCACCGAGCGGGTAGTCCGCAGCGGTTTCGCTGATCAGCACGTCATCGAAGTAGACATCGGCCGTGATGGACCCGCTGTAGGGACGCACCCCGTATTGATCCGAGGGTTGGGCCGTGCTGTCCCCCGTGCCGGAGGCTTGTGTGCAGGCCACCCCATCGACCTGCACGTCACAGGTGTCGGTGCCTGCGGTATTGAGATTGAAGTCGTAGTCGATGCGATACCAGACGCCGGTCGTCACCGCGACGCCCGTGCCAGCCCCGCTCAGCGTGCCGCCAATGGTCGCGAAAATCTTCGCCGTGGACGCCTGAAAGGCAATACCCGGCCCCGCCCCACCAGTCTGATAGACCAGTCGGCAGTCCGCTGTGGGCAACGTCGCGAAGTAGAGGTAGAAGCGTCCGATGTGTCGGGAGCCTGCGAAGAGCGGCGTCTCGACCGCCGTCCAGGTGGAGGCCGTGAGATTACAGCGCAGGGACCGTGCCCCGCTCCTGACGATGGCGGTGGAGATCGTCGGGGAGCCAAGGATGATCGACCAGTGCTTCCCGCCCGTCGGGGCGATGACGCCGCACTCGAAGCCACAACACATGACTGGGGATGCCATATGTTATAATCCGGCGTCGTGCGACGCACCGCAGCAGAACTGGCTTACTACCGACGCAACGCCGCAGATCCCGAATGGCGAGAGCAGCGAAACGCCGCACGGCGAACAGGACGGCCACTCGGGCGTCCGAGTATCCCGCTGGCAGAGCGCATCTGGACGCACATCCGAAAGACTCCGTCGTGTTGGTTGTGGACGGGCGCGATTGACAAAGATGGCTACGGCCACACAGCCGAAACGGTCAACGGAGTCATTCGACAACTGAAAGCCCATCGTGCCGTCTATGAATTGCTCGTCGGCCCCATTCCGACAGGCATGACACTCGACCACGTCAAGGCCAATGGCTGCACCTCTCGGGCGTGCGTCAACCCCGCCCACCTCGAACCGACGACGGTGCGCGAGAACATCATTCGCGGGATCGGCCCAGCCACGGCTGCCGCGCGCAACGCGGCCAAGACGCACTGTCCCCGTGGACATCCCTACGACGCGCGCAACACGCGTCTGGACAGACAGGGGCGACGCCACTGCAAAGCCTGTCATGGGTGAGTCCAGAGGAGACGCTAAGTCCTTTGTTTACTATAAGTTAAACCATCCGGCCGCGTTCACCGTCACATTAATATTTCCAGAATTTGGCGTGACGGGCATTCCGGTCATGGAGGCGTCGTAGAACCCTATCAACTGGTCCGCGATCGGCGAGGTCGTCGTGTCATCCCACAGGATGATCGCCTCCGACTGCACGCCCGTGACGGCCGTCCATGTAAAGTCGGCGGTGTCGAACACGCCGTCCACGCCAGTCGGCGAGGTGAGCTGCGGCGACACGGCGATCTTCGCGCCTGCCGCCACGTCGGTCGCATAGGACGTATGCGCCGCACTGAACGTGTAGGCGCCACTGTCGATCAAGGTCGCCTTGATCACGTCGGCGTCGAGGTCGATGGTCTTGTCCAGCAGCAACGACTGCTTGAACTTGTTGTAAAGCGCATTCGCGATATAGCTACCCAACCTTTCCTGTGAGCGTAATTGCCGGGACGATAATCATCTGGTCAGGCGGTCTACTCTCGACCGGACCCGCCATGAGCCGTGCGGTGCTGGTGATGACGGCGTCTGCGCCGAACCCGTTGCTGAGGAAGCGGCGCCATCGGGCGTGCATCCAGGTGACAAACGCCGCGTCCCACACCGGCACCCCTTCCGCGAGGATGGCAATCGTCCACGCGGGCTGCACGCGCATCTGCGCGGCGCTGCCAAACGCCCTGCGTCCGAAGCGCGCACAGTTGTCGCGCACGAGGGTGAGCGACGGCTCGCGCACCGCCGCGACGGTGTAGTGCCACTGACTCCAGATTTGGTGCGCTGAGTTCGGATTCATGGCGTGGGGCCGTATTGTTCCCAGACCGTGCCGTTACTGCGCTCGATCAGATTGCCTTCATCCGTCACCGAGTAGAGCGTGCCCTCGGTGACCTCCGTCGCGTCCGGTTGGGCGGCACGGGTGCCTGCCTGTATCAGGTCATCAATCGCAATGTAGGGCACGAAGATCGTGGCGGTAGGATTCGTCATGGCGTCGGCACAAATCCCATAATCGCGTCTCCGTTGCTGTCGAACAGTAATTCTGGGGTTACAGGATCTCCATTCGTAATTACGCTCCAGTAGCCGTCGCCGCCCCCGCCCGTAATCTCCACGTTCTGCGCGAACTGCAGCAGCCCCTTCTGGTCGACGGTGAACTGCCCGACGTGCGTCGCGTCGCCATACGTTCCCGGCGTCACGGCGCTGTCATTCAGGCCGATGACCGGCGTGTCGCCGCCCGTCGAACTGAGCGGCGACGACGCGCCCACCGACTGCACAAACGTGCCGCCGCCGAACTCCGACAGGCGATTGAAAACATTGTACCAAAAGACCGTGAATTTCCCGTCTGGGTTCAATGCTGGCTCTTGCGCCGAGATATTAAATCGTTTGATGGCCAACTAGATCGCCTTCAATACGTTAAACTAGAACGTATGCCGAAAGGGACGCGCGGCACCGATCATCCGAAAGCCAAACTGACCGAGGCCGATGTCTATGCGATTCGCCAGAGCACGCTCTCGCAGCGATTCCTGGCGACTCGCTATGGCGTCTGCGGCGATGCGATTCGCCGGATTCGGACGCGCGAAGGCTGGAAGCATCTCCCTGAGATCGCGCCGATGCCGTCGCCAGAAATCTGGCGCCCTGTGGTCGATCCGGGTTTCCTCGGTCGCTATGAGGCGTCCAACTTCGGCCGCATTCGCAGCACGCGCCTGGGACGCATCGCCATACGGACGACCCTCAATTCGACCGGCTATCCGGCCGTGATGTTGTACTGCCAGTACAAGGTCAAATTCGCCAGTGTGCATCGACTCGTGGCGGCGGCGTTTCTCGGACCCAGTGTGCTGTGGGTCAACCACAAGAACGGCAACAAACTGGACAACCGCATCGACAATTTGGAGTATGTGACGGCGAAGCAGAACGCGCACCACGCGCAGCGCATTGGTCTCTATCGACGTGGCGAACAACATGGCCGCGCGAAGTTGACGACGCCCGATGTGATGTTCATCCGCGGATGCGACGTGGGCGCGACGACGCTCGCACGCCAATATGGCGTCACGGACTCCACGATTAAGGCGATTCGGGCAAAAAGGATTTGGAAGCATCTGCCCTAACTCGACCCTTGCCTGACATTGGCCCACATTTCTACGAGATCCCACGCGACGGCGTCACTGGCGACCACGCGGAACACCCAATCACGGGACTGGCCCAGTTGCATCCACCGCAGCCGCTTGGTGAACTCCCCGACCTTCCCCGCCGACATCCAGCGTTCGGCGCTCCACGTCTCGCCGCCGTCTTTCGAGTACTGGAGCATCATCTGCGGGTCTGGCGCCTCCGCGTTGCCCACCCCGGCCTGCAGATACACCTCGAGCTGATCGACAAACAGGAGCAGATTCGTCTCGTTCAGGTGCGCGAACTGCCGCAACCGCCGAATGACGCGCCGGTCGGGCGGCGGCGGCCCCGGATGGGCCTCGACGCCCACCGCAAACCAGATCACGTTCGGCGCCGTCCCGTCCGTGTCGGTGAACGTGAACGTCGCGAGGCCATCGTCCCCCGTGATCGGGGCCATCGTCATCCGATTGTGCAGGACCGTCCCTGCGCCCACCGCCGTGCCGCTGACCGTCAGAGACTGGTCCGAGAGCAGGTTCATGCCCTCGACGGTGGGCGACGGGCCGATGGTCGATTCCCCCGTCCAGACACTGGCGACGTGGGTCCGGTCGGTCACGCCGATGGACAGCCCGCAGACGGGTGCCTGGATGGCCGTGGAGACCGGGTAGCCATTTGATGCCACCACGATCACCTGCGGGTCCAGGCCGAGGTCGATCGTCATGGCGCCGTCCACGAGCGGCGCGTCAAAGGTGCCCGCCTTACAGACGATCCCGTCCCCGCTGAACGCGATCTGCCCCATCGCCGGGGCGCCAGACAGGCCACCGGCTCCGGTCCCCGTCCACGAGGTCGGCCCCCACGTCCCGACAATCGGCACGCCGGATTCCTGCTGCGGCGGGACGGTCTCCGAGTTGATAACGACCGGCACGCGGTCGTGGAGCTGCACCGTCGCGTTTTGGGTTTGCAGCTTGTACGTGGTGCCCGCGCGCACGCCGTCGATGGTGTCCCAGCCGATGCCCTGCAACGCGCCGCCCGCGCCGGTCGCGGCCGAGGGCGCCGCGTTCGTGTAATAGGCCAGCGACACGGGCAACAGCACGCCCTGCGGTGCCGCCGTGGTCGGATGCACACTGTTCCAGGTGCCCGTGGTGATGTCCACGTTCCAGCCGTCGCCGCCCAGCACCAGCACCATGCGGGCGACCGTGGTAAACGGCGTGGTCTTCTTGTCCCAGGTAATCGTGAAACTGCCCGACGCCACGGCCGTGATATAGCCAAAGTCGAGGATGTCGCCGCCAAAGAAGGGATACGGGCCGTTGGTGATGAAGCTATAGCGCGCCCCGCCGCAGCCCGACACGGTCTTGAGGCCCACAAACCCGCTCACGTCGCCCGTGCCCTGCGAGCCGCCGTGCGTCGCGCCCGTCGCGATGCCGGAATTGAACAGCGTGCCGTAGGCCGGGAACTGCACCAGTTCATTCAGCGGCGACGTGCAGCTCCATGTCAGGAACGTATGGCCGAGAAACGGCACGCCCGTGCGCCCATCGGTGATGCCCGTCACCGTTTGGGTAAACGGCGTCGTGCCCGTGGCGTCGTCAAAGACCTTGACGCAGCTATAGAGCGCCACGTCAGGCGCTCCCCTCGCGCACGGTCGCCCAGAGTTGCGCGAGATGCCAGATCGTCGCGTCGGTCGCGGTCACGCGAAACGTCCAATTGCGGGCCTGTCCGAGCTGCATCCAGCGGAGGCGGCGCCGGTATTCGCCGACCTTGCCCGCGCTCGTCCACCGTTCGGCACTCCAGGTGCGCCCGCCATCTTTGCTGTACTGGAGCATCATCTGGGGATCGGGTGCGGTCGCATTCCCCTTGCCTGACTGAATGTAGAGTTCCAGGTGATCGATGAAGAGCAGCAGATGCGTCTGATTGAGATGCGCGAACTGGCGCTGGCGGCGAATCACCCGAATCCCAGGCTCCGGCGGTCCCGGTGTCGCGTGGCCGGTCTGCATCGCGCCAAACCACCAGACTAAGTTCGCAGTCACTCGTAATACGCCGTCATCTCCACGGTGCCGGTCGCGGACAGATTCGCGACGATCGCCTCCGCGGTGATCGGGAGATAGTTGGTCGAAAAATCCCACGTCGTCTGCCCGCCAGCGGCGGTGAGATACCGCTTCCCGAACACCGCGCCGCTATTCAGCGTGGAGACCTTGAGGCCGACGACGACGGCGGTGGACGCGTGCGCGTTGGAGGCTTCGACGCGCAGCAACTTCCGCGTGCCGCTCGCGACGAGCGTCGTATCGCCCGACGCGGTGACTTGCAGCGCGGTGACACTGAGCGCCACCTTCTCGGCGGGCGCCACCAGCGTGAAGACCCGCGCGCCTTCCGCGCCCGAGGACTTGGCGACGAGGCCGATGCCGAGATAGACCGTGTCGCCACTGAAACTGCCCTGTGCGGCCCCGATGGCCGTGGCGTCTGGAATCGTGGCGGGGGTTAGAGACTGCGAGACGAGGTTATCAGCCAAAGCATGGTTACCTTATGTAGACGGTGATAAACTCGCAATATGCGACCACGGAAACCTCTTGACGGACTCACATTTGGCCGACTCTACGTGATCGGCGTGTCCGAGAAACGCCTGAGCGGAAAACTGGCGTGGGAGTGCCAATGCCAATGCGGCAAGCGGACCACGGTGATCGGTGAAAATCTGCGCCGAGGTGATACGCGCAGTTGTGGCTGCCTCCACCGAGAAAAGGTGTCTGCCGCAATGCGTACGCACGGGCAGAGCAATCCTCCCACCCCTGAATACACCGTCTGGTCCCAAATGCTCGCCCGATGCACCAATCCGAACACGCGGGAATGGAAGTATTGGGGCGGCCGAGGGATCACGGTCTGCGACCGCTGGCGCCACTCGTTCGTACACTTCTTCGCGGATATGGGGCGCAAACCCAGCGCGCAGCACTCGCTGGATCGGGTGAACAACGATCTCGGCTATTCCGCTGAGAATTGCCGCTGGGCCACGCCGAAAGAACAGGTCAAGAATAGACGCGTCAGTTACAGCCAGAAGTTGACAGAGGCCGCCGTGCTGGACATGCGCGCCAGCGGTGCCTCCGCTGCGGTGATGGCCGAGAAATATGGCGTGAGTATCTGGACGGTCTACGCCGTTCGCAGTCACCGACGTCACGCCGACACCTCATCGTCTAAGTAGGCGCTGTCCCAGTGGTACGTCCAGCCATTCAGCCGCGAGCCAAGAATGTGTTTACCGAAGGCGAAGCAATGGTATTTGCCAATGTGGTGTTGCCACACGCACGCCGTCGAATCCCAGAGGCTGCGCTCGTGCCACTGCTGTTCCGCGACATCCCAGACGAGTGTCGTATCCACACCTTCGATGTTCCACGACACCCAGAGATGCCCGTCGATCTGCGCGGCGAACGCGACGGCACTCGCGAGGTCGGTCGCCGCCTGGATCTTCAGGTCGATCCCGTAGGTGGTCGTCCGCACCGCGCTATAGCCTTCCTGCCGCGAGGCGATGCCCGTGCCGCGCTCGTCCTTGACGAGAAAGACGACGCTGTTATCGGCCCGCACGGCCCCGAACGGCGCCGACGAGCCGAGCTCCATCAGCACGCCCTGAATGGGCTGAAAGGGTGTCAGCGCGTCGCCGGTATCCGACCACGATTCCGAGGTCTGCGAGCCGAGCAGCAAGAGATCCCGGTGCGTGCGGATCATCGTCACGATGTTGTCGGAGGCAATGGAGCGTTCAAACACGTCCAGCGCGTCCCAGCTCGTGCCGTCCTCCAGCGCCGAGAACGCCACGCGGCGCGTGTCGCGAATCAGGACGAGGAAATAGCCGTCCATGAACGCGCACATCGAGACATCCGCCGGAAAGTCGGGGTCGGTGATCTGCGTCACGACGTTGGTCAGCAGATCGAAGATGTAGCCGAAGCCCGCTGACGTAAAGAGCAGTTGATGGCCCGCCGAGCCGTTGCTGGCGAAGCTCACGGGCGTATGGTCCGCGTCGTCGGCCACGAGCGCGGTGTTGATGACGGTGCCGTCCGCGAGCAGCTCCCCGAAATAGATCCCCGCGACGCCGAAACAGCGCCCATCGAGCTCGAACAGCCCGCGCATCGGCGTGCCGGGAAAGAGACCGAAGGCGCGCACCCCCGGTGTGGGACGCAGCCACTTCTGGACGAGCGGGGATCCGGGCGTGGCGGTTTCGGGATACCAGTTGATCGTGCGGTCGGCGTTGACCGTGACCGAGGCGAGGAGATTACTCGGTCCTGCGAGGCCGGGAATCGCGATCCGGGGCATCAGGCATTCCCGTCAGACAGGATGTTATAGCTGCCTCCCGGCACACTCGGCTGCAGGGCCGCATCGAGACTCAAATCACTCGGCTTGTAATTGCTGCGTTTCAATTGCGCGAGGCTGGTCGTCGCCATGCGGTCCACCAGCGGGTCCAGCGGCACGCCGAAGGCCGGTGTGGAGAGTTCCAGCGCCATGTTCCACTCGAGCGCGCGGGCATACCCCGGCGGGAGCACCACATAGGTGGACAGCGCACTGAACTGCGGCGTGAGATACGGCGTGTAGAGCGCCAGCCCGTTGACCCCGGTCGTGGGATTGGGCCAGAGCCACACTTCGCCCAGCGGGTCCAGCGGCTGGTAGTAGTACTGCGTCGGCTGCGTCGAGGTCTGCCCCTTCACCCCGATCAGCCGGTATTGTTCGTCGGTGAGCGATTGCAGCGGAATCTCCGTGACCGGCGTCGTGTAGTTCAGCACGAGGCCCGCGCCCTGGATCACGGGAGGTCGCGCGGCCGTCCCCGTGTCAAAGTCGGGTGTCTCCGTCGTCGGCCCGATGCTGTAGGACTGCTGATTCGCGGTGAGCGTGTAGACGGTCCGCTCCACGACGAGCACGGTGAGGCTCTGCGTCGTCCACGAATCGATCAACTGCTGGAGCGCGGCGAACGCCTGCTGCATCGTCGCCGCTTCAGGCGTTTCGCCCTGGCCGACGATTCCGACCTTCTGACAGGCCGCGGTGAGCAGACTGCGCGCCGTGACGGTGATCGACATTTACGACCCCGTCAGCACCGTCACGATTCCGTTGACAACCCTGATGGAACTTATTGTGGTGAACGGACCCGCCGTCACGCCGGTCACGCCCGAATCCGCGATGAGCTTTCCCGTGGTGCCACTGAACACCGCGATGCGCCCACTCGTCGCACTCGCCGGTCCCACCACATCGCCGGCCGCCGCCGTGACTCCGGCCGGAGGATTCGACGGGAAGACCACCATCGGGGCGCCGTCCGCGATGCCGCTGATCGGCGCGGCCGACAGGAAGTCCTCGACATCGCCGAGGGTCACCGCGTCCGACGCCGCGCCCGTGGTCGCACTGGTGCCCAGCACGCCGCGCTGCACGCGCACGGCGCCCGCATTCAGCACGGTGATCACCTTGGCGAACTCGGCGCCCTTCTCCACGATGGCGCCTGGGGCGGCGGTCGCCGAGGAGGTCAGATAGAGAATCTGGTCGTTGAGGCCCGCGGCTCGCGCGAGGGTCGTGTTGACGGTTGCCATCATCTACACCTGGTACAGCGCCACCAGCAACGTGGCTGTGGTGGTCCCCGCATTGACGCGCTTCACCGCGAGGGGCAGAATCTCGCCCGCCACGGCGGTAAAGTTCACGGCCGAATCATCCTGAAAAATCGCCACGACGATGCCCGCCCCGCCGACAAACACCGCATCGGTCAGGCGGTCATCTTTGCGGATGTTGACGGTGTCGCTCGTCGTGATCGCTTGCGCTTTGTTGAACGGCTGAATCTGCATGGATGCCTCAACAGAGGCAGACGACGAGCGCGAGGCCCGCCGTCCACCATGAACAGATTTAGGCGATGGTCACGTTCGCCGTCGCGAGCGGTCCCCAGACGCCGCCCTGCGCTTTGATCGTGATGGACGCCCCGACTTTGGCGGCGAACGTCGCAATATCGCTGCTGGTCGTGTCGCCATAGAGACCCGCGAGATACGTGACGGTGTTCGCCACGGCCACGGTGCCGATGATGGTCACCACGTTGGTCTGGTCACGCGCCGGTCCCAGCAGCGTCATCGCCGCCGCGGTCGCCTTGGTCAGGTAGATCGTGGTATCGACGGTCGGAATCGCGATCGCGCCGTCCGCGCCGTAGCTGACAAACGGGGCGCCGCTGGGTGTGGTGAAGTCGGACGGCACGCCGTAGATGGCCGCCGTGAGGTTCGCGTGGGCCGCGGCGAGCGTGCCCTGTTCGCCCCGCGCGACTTGCACGGTGGGCGACAGCGTGACATCGGTGACGAGCATTTTCTCGCCGTCCAGCATGAGCAGCATCTTCTTCGCCACCCCGGTCCCCGAGGTCAGCTTGACGGTGGTCGCATTGGCCGTGACGGCGCCCGCGAGTGTGGTTTTGGTGAGTGCCATGATGTCCTCCCCTAACCCGCGATCCGGCAGACGAGTTCCTGCCGCAGGACGGTGACGCCGTACAGGATGTCAAACCGCTGAATCCACTGGTCGGTCACCGCGATGTAGTCGCGGATATAGCGCAGCGACAGCCCCGACTTGCGCGAGGCCATACGGCTGGATTTGTCGGTCCCATCCGGCTTCGGCAGATCGACGCAGGCCAGCGTGCCAAAGTCCTTGTTGAACATCATGTTCTGCGGCGAGGACTTGCCGGTGATGGTCGAGAACGAGGCCGCGGCCACTTCGTAGACGAACACCGCGGCGTTATCGGCCGGCAGCGCATTGACGTTCTGCAAGGGTGAGCCGGGGCCGACCATCGCGGGGCTGATGCTGATCGTCATCGCACCGGCCGTGTCGGTTACGGTCTGCGTCACGACGAACTGCGCGCGGGCGCCCGTGCTCTGGTAGGTCTGCGGATTGACGTAGAACACGTTGTCGAACGAGACGACATCGCCCGCGTTCAGCGTGCTCGAGGTCCACGTCTTCGTGAGGATGGAACTGCCCGACTGCGTGGCGCCGTCCACGAGCGGCGTGCCCGCGAGCGTGCCCACGGTGTGGACATAGACGCCCTGATCCATCTTGAACATCGTCCCCAGCGCGCGGCCCATCTCGCCCTCTTCGTAGATGTTCGAGATGTTCTGCGCCGGGTTGTAGTTCGTATAGACCGCGTTGCCGATCTTCTGTTCCGCGATCGGGCTGAGCAGCGTCGTGCGGTCGCCACTCGGGGCGGCGCCGTTATCGAGCTTCGTCTTCGCGCCCCAGTAGGTGTCGAGCGAGGTGGGCGTGGTGCCGGGGGTGCCGACGACCTGGTTCGCGCCCAGCGCCAGCGAGCACACGTCCTGATTGACGAGGTTCGCGAGGCGCACGATCTGCGGCTTCAGGATGCGGTCGGTGTACTCGTCGATGTTCAGGACGAGATCCTGCGACGACACCTGCGTGTCAATGCCGCGCTGATAGGCCAGCGTGAGCGGCACGTAGGTCTCCTGAATGCTTTCGATGTTCGCGGCCTGTCCGAGCCGGCCGATGAAGCGCGCGGGCTTGCGGATGTTCAGGGTCTGCCCCAACACCGCGCCCCCGAACTTGAACTGGTCGTCGTAATTGCGGTTGATGCTCTTGGTCGCGTTCAGCGTGTTATCCAGCACCGCCAACGCGCGGACGGTGATGATGTCGTTCGTGAGAAATTCATTCGCCACAGGAGACGCCTCATTCAGCGCCTCCGTTTCGCAGCTTCAGCCTTGCGGTACGCCTCGATGTGGGCATCGGGGTCCAGCGAGCCTAAGCCGGTCACGGACGGCGCAGGGGCTGAACTCCCAACTGGATTAGGTGGGGCGGCAGCGCGTGGATAGGGGCGGGCGACGGCTGATCCAGTACGGGCGCCAGCAGACGCGGCCACTTTCATTTCGAGAATGTCGCGGACAAATTCGGCATCTGTAACAGGACGCTTCGCAAAGCGTTCGGTCAGATGGATTCCCTCCTCAGGATGCGTCGCGAGGAAGGCGAGCAAGTCGTCGGACTGGGTGGACCCGATCACGGCGTCCTGAATCACGGGCGGAAACTCATGAATCCCGTACGCGGCATAGGTCGCGTTCGCTGTCTTGACCATCTGGTCAAAGTCTGGATATTTATGCGTGCGCGCGTGGTCGAGCCGTTCGGTGTGGCCGTTCCACGTCTCGCGCAGTGTGGCTTCTTCGCGTTCCGCCTGGATACTGCGCTGATACGCGGAGACTTTCTGGTCGGCTTTCCAGTCGATCTTGGCGTCGTTCCAGTCGTCCCACGATTGGTCGGGGTGGGTCTGCAGATACTCGTCATAGGACGGGAACTTGTCGCCTTGCACGCGCTCCGGGGTCCGTTCCGGCTGGCGGGTCTGCTGCCGTTCGGATTCCAGCGTCGCGAGGCGGGCCTCGAGGGCCATCCGGGCATCGCGCTCCACCGCCAGTTTGCGCGTGGCCTCGAGCATCCGCGCCGTGGGGTCATTGCGAGGTTTCCCCGGCTTCGCAGGAGCGGTCGTCGTGGCGGCAGCGTCTGGGGTCACGTCCGAAGAAGGCGGAACGGACTCGCCAGACTCCGGGGACGGCGACTCCCGCACCGCCGGGGACTCGATCGGGGCGTCGGCAGACGCCAGCGCCGCGCGCGTGTCCGCTTCCTGGCCGGGAGACGTGGCGGCCACGATGCCGTCCACTTCAATCACCGACAGGGCGCCCGCGGTCTCACTCATCTAGGCCGCCACGCTCTTCTTGTGATGGCTGCGTGGGGCGGGCGGGTCCGTCAGCTCCAGGGCTTCCGTGGGCGACTCGCGCCAGCCCTCCGCCTTCGCCTGCTCGTCTTCCTGCGGCGTGTTCACGAGCATCAACCCTTCGACCGCGTGGAAGCGATAGCCGGGGTATTTCAGGTGCGCGTGCAGGTTGGGATTCGGGACGGCTTCCCCCAGCCCCTGAAACCGCGACTTGTCGCGCAGTTTCTTCTCCCACTCCAGCCGCTGGGCGGCCACGGACTGCGGCGAGGTGGACTGGTCGGCCACCAGCCGCTCCAGAAGGTCGAGACGGGCGGCAATATCAGCCGGTAACTGCTGGCTCATCGACACTCCTGTGAGGGGAACTGTGTAGCAAGTATCCACATCGGCACGGGCCTGTCAACCGTCTGGCGCGCTATCGCCATTTATTTGACGGCGTCATGTCAGCGTTTCGCTGACGACACGCGTCAGAATCGGCGTCTCGGTGTCATTCGTCTCGGCGCGCAGGGTCTCCACAAACGCCAGCCAGAGCCGCTCCTGGATCTCCTCCGAGAGGATGATCCCCGGTGTCACCGCCACAATGAAGGCGATCAGGATGGGGCGCAGTTGCGGCACCGTCACCACGACCAGTTCCGTCTCGGCCATCGTCGTCTCCAGTTACCGAATCTGCGGGATCAACCCGAACGACTGCAGCGCATACAGCACGAAGATCAGCACCAGCAGCACATCGATCACGACGATCACCTGCGGCGGGGCGCCAAACGCGCCGGCCAGCCGATGAATCGCCCAGTAGACGACCAGGAACACGACGAGGACGACGAGGAGCGCAATCAATCCAGGCATTCACACCCCCCAGAGGTTGTCGGCACTCGGCTCGAGCGGGTCCGCGGTGCAGCCGTAACACAGGCCGCCGCGCACGGAGGGACCACCGCACTTCGGGCAGGCTTTGAGCCGCGCTTCCCACGCGGTATCCGTGCGCCGCTTCGCCAAGGCAATCGCATACGCCAGCGTGCGCCACGGCTCGTACTGGTAGTCGGTCGGCAGCGGGGCGCGGCGGGCCTGATGGCTCATGCGGCGCGGCTCCGTTGCGCGGGTTTCGCTACGAGCACGTCAGCCCGGATCATCGACGTGAACGCCGGAATCGCGCCCACGCCCATCACCCCACTGTCTGCCGTAATCAACCGCAGCACGATCGCGCTCTCCGGTGACGAGAGGGTGACAGATCGCATATATGGGTCGCGTGGCAGCGGCAACCGGCCAAAGCGCCACGGCTCCCACTCGGCAATCGCCTGCGCCAGCGCCTCGATATGCGGGTCGCACGGCTCCGTCACAGCCCAATGCACCGTCAATTGGTCGGCGTAGACGAGCAGGCGCCGCCCCTCGCGTGCCGTCATCCCGATGAGGTCAGGCCGCGGCTCGTCGCCGCGCTGGACGGCCCAGCAGCGAGGCAACAGCAGCGCATCGTGGAGCGTGTCCCAGATGGCCTGTACTCTCATGTCGGCTCCGACGCGCCGCACCCCGTGGGATGCTGCACTTGCGGCGCCAGCCGTTCGACCTCGCACCAGGGAATCCCGAACTGCGTCGCGCGCGCTTTGGCCTTCGCCACGCGTTCCGGCGTCACACCCTTGCGACTGTTGACGAGGAGCGCCACGAGTTCCGCGGCGGTCATTCCAGCCCCGTCCCGTTCGGCGGCTGCAGCGCGGCCTGCTGCGCCATCTGGTCCGACGTGAACGCCGCGCCCTGCTCGCCCTGCTCGAGCGTCTGCTGATGCCCCAGATCGGCCATCTCGCGCTCGTGCTGCTGCTGCGCCACCATCGCCTGCTGGTCCGCATCGATCCCAATCAACGCTTCCATGTGCGCCAGCCGGTTCGCCCAGTCGTCCATCATGGCTTTAATCTCGGCAGAGGCCACGGTGCTCTCGGCCTGAATCCCCGCCACGCGAATCCGCACCTCGCCGTCCATCTGCGCCTGCTGCGTATCGGCCTGCGCCTGCACCTGCGCCTTCTCGAGGTCCGCCTGTGCCTGGATCTGCGCCTTCATCAGGTCGGTCTTGTTCTTGTCGGCGAGTTGCTGCAGCTCCTGCATCTGCTGCTGCATCTGATCCATCTGCTGCTGCACGTCCGGCGGAATCGGCGGCGGCTGCCCGTCTTCCGGCTCCTGCAGATGCGCCGGCAGGGACTTCCTCGCCATCGCCGCCATCTTCTTCGCGCCGGGGAAGTCCAGTTGCTCGATGTATTCGGGCAGCAGCGGCGCGGCCATTTCCGGCGGCAGATGCGGCAGCAGTTCGCCCATCGCGTCCGAGGCTTCCTGCCGCTTGGTCGTCGCCGTCTTCCCAATCTCCACCACGACGTGATACTGCCCGCCCTGCTGCAGGTCGATGATCTGCGGCGGGTTCTGCGGGTTCGTCACGGGCGGCGCGGGCAGCGGCCCCTTCGGCCCCTGCACAAACGGCGCATTGAGCATCGTCGGTTCGGGCTTCCCGTCTTCCCCGAGGATCTGCACGATGCGGCCGGGACGGTTCCCGTAGACCGGCGTCAGCATCTCGTTCAGGATCTTCCCCTCGAGCGTCATGCTGATCGTCGCGAGGTTGTCCAGGTAATTGCTGTTCGCCAGTTCGCTCTGCTGCTGCAGCGCCTGGATCGCCTTCCCGCTCCGGTGCGTCGGGTCCAACTGGCCGAGGCTGCTGGCGGGCGTCGCCGTCGTCTGCTGCACGAACTGCGTCGCCTGCATCAGCAACTGCGACACGGCCTGAATCGGCGGCTCCGAGAGCAGTCGCTCAATCGGGGGATACGGTTCGCCGCGGTCATTGAACGCGCGGCGCGGCAGATACGGCAGATTGCGGACGTTGGCCTGGTCCCACTGCGTCTCGTAGCCTTCGATCTGCTCCGGGTCCAGCATCGCCTGCGCCTTCACGCCGATCCCGACCGCTTCCGCGACACCCGAGGCGGCGTAATTCACGAGGCGCTGCGCGTCCATGGCGGGTTCCACGACACCCTTCCACAGCCGCACGCCGTTCAGGTTGTATTCTTTCGCGACGACCGGGACGATCGGGATGTACTGCCCTTCCCAGTCGGTCTCTTCGAGGATCTCGTTCGCGGTGATCTTGCACCAGCGCACCGCCCGCTTCTGCACGACGCGGCTGACCGGCTTATCACCGTCCATCACCGGCACCGCGCCGGGCGGCACGGGGTCTGGCGCCCAGATGGCCTGTTCCGAGCCGTCCGGCAGGGTATAGAGCGTCACCGTCGTCGGCGTGTACTCCGCGTACCAGTATTCGGCCACGCGAATCGTGCGTGTCGCCTCTTCGGCGCCAATCCAGCCCTTGTTCTGCTCCGCTTCGGCCTCGAGCTCCTGGCTGCTCGCCTGCGCCAGTTTCGCCTTCGGGAACTCCCGCTGGAAGCGGTCCTCCGGGTAGTCGGACCACTTGAACGCCCAGTCGCCGTCGCACGCATCGGGTTCC